>Ga0335076_10005719_pt1 | contig 12550 bp, 14 predicted proteins | sample Lox_Sample_25_FD_206717 | JGI IMG/M metagenome (GOLD analysis project Ga0335076, IMG submission 206717) | Soil microbial communities from Loxahatchee National Wildlife Refuge, Florida, United States - Lox_Sample_2.5 | ecosystem: Environmental > Terrestrial > Soil > Wetlands | place: USA...
GCCCCCGCCCCCCCCCCCCCCGGGTCCCATCTCTGGCTGATTCGCAGACTGCTCGAACGCTGGTTCTTGCAGCACAATTACTACGTGCCTCCGGTGCGACAAAAGTCTTTGCCATCCTCACCCACGGCATCCTTTCCTCCAACGCTTCAAGTCTGATAAAATCTTCCTGCATTGATAAACTTGTTGTGACGAACACGGCGCCGCAAGAGGACCATATGGCGGTGTTGCAGGGGAAAATGGACGTGGTTGATATAGCACCTGTGTTCGCGGAGGCAATTCGACGAATTTATAATGGGGAGAGCGTCAGTAATCTGTGGAGCTTGGATTACTGGACTGGGGCTGAGATTATTGAAGGGAGATGAAAGGGGATTGGAGTGGGTGTTGGAGATTGGCATGTTTGCGACATATTCATTTCAGATTAGGTTATGTCATATTGATATTCACGGCGTAAATAGCGAGTTCAATTGAAATGTTGCTTCAATGTGATCTTCTGCTTCTATATGACTGCTATATTTGTGTCCGCTTCGTGTTCAGTCACCCTACCTCCCAATTTACTCGTGCCATCCCACGAAAGCACGAAAGGATAATGCACCGATACCGTTTCCGTCGTCTTCATCTCCACGTGTTCCGGAAAACATTATCGTAACCGGCCCTCGTGGGATGCAATGAACATTTTTCACGTGCACACCCAACCATCACCATGATTCGAACGCAAACTCGACGACAACGTTCTGTTCCACGTGTTTCCGGGAAAACGTTATCCCAACCCAACTTCGTGGGATGATACGAGATTTTCAGATGCCTGAATTAAGCTCTTCTGTCCGCCATGCTCTCCACAGCGTGAACCATGACACGGGAATCCCATCATGCTCCTTGAGATTTTGCATCCGTACTGAGAGAAAGTATTTCCTGCGGAGAACACATGCACGTTCACCGGAAGACGAGGCGGTCCAAAGCGGACTGCTGGTAATCACTGTCGCATCAAGGCTTGAAGGGGCCTTTTGGCCATTACGACAGCACACTGTATGGAATCTCTACGCCGTCCTTTGTTTGAGACGAGCAATCTCATAGGTCTATTACGCTCGGCTAGTTGTCCGAACATCATGACTCGTCTCGGGGGAAGGAGGAAACACCTTGAAAAACCTGTTGCCATCAATGGAAGGTTTTGGCAATGAAATATAGTCTTTGGTCTTTGCTAGATTCGGGGTTATTATCGTGGAGTCATCTCGTCTCACAATTTGGAATTAAGGTAAGAGTGGTGTTGCGTCATCAACCGTCAGCAGGGTACTCCCCCCACGGAATCATGTTTTGCGACGGCCTGTGCGCTGTTATTTTCGTCTCGTGATTTTCATCCCACCCAGCTACATTTATCGAGCAAATTTGCATATCGAAAGTGAAGGCCGGCAGATCCGGCCAGTCACTTGGCTTGGCTTGGCTTTTATTCGCGGACAACCGCAAATTTCGACCTTCTGAGAAACCAGAACCGCGGCCGCCACGAAAGCCTCCGTCGTATCGCCTTCATCCTTCCGAGTCTCAGGAAGCGAACAGCCAACCAAAAAGCGAACGTTTTACTGTTGGGCGATCCGCCTTCGAGAAAAAGTTCGGCTTTTGGTTCCTAGATATTCTCGGTCCGAGCCGAGAAAATTGTTGGGAAGGCGGATCCCGGTTTCTGCTTTTGGCCTGGGGCGCAATCGGAGCTGCTGCAGATATCTGTCCGCATCGACGCCTTCCGGTCGTTTAGTCCTTGTTGTGTTGGCCATGTCTGTCCAAAGCCTGTTTCCTCGAAGAAATCGGTTTTTCCATTGTCAAAGTCAGGCATGAGCGTGATTGTATGACTCCCGCGAACTAAGAGTGGTCCTGATCATCTGGGTAGTTGGCATTTGCCCACTTTTGTGAGCTCCATGGTCCCTCGATCATTTCCACGTTACAAGCATATCCTCCCGAGGAAAACAATGCCCCTCCTGTCTTTTCGCCCGTTGTTGGACATACGGTACCTGGTGTCGCAGCTTCATCAACCTCCTATCCTCCGGCCTCTACATCATCGCCTACGACCGCAATGCCGTGCGCCGCATGTTCAATGCACCTATCTCAATCCCTAACCAGCGTACTATCTCGTCCGCAGGCGCCGACACTACGGACGTCAGACCCCATGACCGGGTACACGTACATTACAACTCGCTATCCCAAGTCCCAAACTCGATATTCGGTCCTCCGAACCGCGGTTGTCCGTGCTCTTTCCTCTGAGCTGATCCCATCACGAACAGGCCCGGTATTATTTGGTGATGCTCACAATGGTTACACAATTGCATACGTCTTTGCCATCGATGACCCCGATGCAAGAGGGGGTAGGCGGGAAGGAAGACGGTGGTACGCCTTCCTCGCATTGTTTGAAGGAGAAACGGAGGCTACTGCCTCATGGTTATGGGTCACCAAGGGGTTTGAGCAGACGTCCACTGGATTGAAGGAGCAGGCTTCGCGGATGAGGCGGGAGAGTGGAGCCAGAACTGATAGAGAGGATCTTGAGCACGCCCTTAGTAGTCGGGCACAATCAATTTCGCTCGAAGAACGACCTGCTGTAGCATCACAGAATCGCACGATGAGAGGAAGTTTTGGACATCCCGAGGGCTTTGTCCGAAGACCGAGATTTGGGAATCCCGTCGGGACGACTGCCCCAACCGCGGCTACCTTGAAAAGTCTCGCTGAATTAATTGGGTTGGAAATGGTGGATGTGGAGATACATACTGCTATGGGATGGATTATGAGTGGTCTTTTGGGCCCCACGAGAGAAGTATCTACCGAATCTCCACAGGCTGGAAGTTTAAATACCGAAGGAGCAGGGATGACGGAGCGGCGAAATCCGCTGGGAGTTGATATTTAATGTCGAGTTGGATCGAAAGTTGTCAAGTAATGAATGCGCAAGGAGGAAGTTTAGATGGGATACCCATCCCTTTTAATGTAGGGGGATCATTGCCAAGAGGGCTGCAATGGCTTTTCGGGGTTTAATATCCTAAAATACTATTTTTTGGGGGGCAAGCAGAGTATTGTAGACTTGGTTTACGTTCTCTAGACAGACGTTTGGTCCCTTTTTGCCTTCTTTTATATTCAGCCTTAACGTTGTAGAACTGTTTGTATACTAATAATTGGAGAGAGGATAGTGCAGTTGATAACGATTGTATTTGTACCAGATTTGTAACTTTAAGCCCAAGTTTTCAAGTTTTGATCTTTCTGTAGTAGCTAAGGCTGCCATGATTCCACCGTCCCATATACAAATTATTTCATTGGATGACCAAAAAACGAAAATGCAGCAAAACGATAAACTAAGAAATACACACGACACAATACCCATAAACCCACAGAATCTTCGGTCTCAAAGGGTGAGCAGAAGACCGATACCCGTCCTTAAATATGTACCTTAGCCCAAACACAGAAAACAAAAGAAAGAAGATCAAAAAGATGTGAGCATACACACTCCAATGCACAATCTGCTCCTCAAACAATCTCGCAGTCCTCCAAACTACAAAAGCTCCGTCCACCAAAGTCAAACTTCCTCCCCCACACTTCGTAAATATCAAACAAAATCACGTCATTGTCTACTAACGCCAGTTTTTAGAAATTATCGTCGAATCTATTCTCGGGTTGCGGTGTAGGAAAGAGAGAACCTGAATATGATTCTTGAACCGGGGTACGGCATTCGTCGGTAGAGGGGATGCTGTAGTGTCTTTCACTGACCAATCCATTGAAAGACTCGCGCAAACTCATCGGTGGAGAAATCAAAGCATGGGCAGCCGCAGTATTCTGCCAATCGTAGGAGAGACCGGATGGGAACGGGGACTGATGAGGAGATGGGGTGATCGGGAAGCGATTATAGGGGGCAGGCGAAGAGAAATCAACGAGTTCCTTGACGGAAGGAAGCGATTGATGTTGTTGGGTTTTGTGTGGTTTGTATTCGGGAACCAGTTGGTCGGCGCCATCCCAATGGTATCGCTGACCTTTATAGATGATAGTACCTCCCATCCGTGAGTCATTTGGCATTGTCCAGTCATTGTGCTGTATGCCATCTGGTTGACACTGACTCAATCGTATCAATCCTCGAGCAGCCAACAACGCGTCGCAAACTTCATCTGCGCGAAGATGGTCGATGTCCACCTCGAATTGGATTTCAGGAGGGGTAATAGCGCCAGATGGATAGGGAGGGACCAGTCGTCGCTTGCTGCGAGGTCGTTCAGATGCTGCGCGACCGAGATTTTCAGAGTCAAATTCGTCGTCGGCGGGTCGTTTCATCGCGATGGGTGGGGATTTGGGTTTGCGACCTGGTTTGGCCTTCATTTGTCGTTCTTCGGGCTCGTTGGAAGGAACGCAATCTTCAACAAAGTCGGGACCAAACAAGGGAGCGAGATAGTGTCGAATCTTGTGACACTTCTCCAAACAAACTTTGCGAGCGAGTTCATATGGGATCCTATTTCAATCAGATGAGATATCCAACGATGGAAGTCACCATGAGCCTTGGACTTCAATCTGTCCGCCTCGAATACGGACAACATCTTCTTCGTATCCCTTCAAAAACTCGGACTGCAATTAGATAACTCGCTAGCAGTGGAGCAAACTACCATTTTCAAGTTTGGAATGAGGAGGGCTTTGCCGATATTTGTAATCTGAACGTAACCGTTGTCCCTACCCCATCGGATTTTGAGAATCGGATCCAACATTTTGGCATTGTCCTTAATCGGTGGCCGCAAGAATTGAGGAAGTTCGTATTCCCAGGCTAAAAGGTTTCGAGTCAATAATGTCTAGCATTGAAGAAAGGGAAGGAATATACTCTTCAAAGTGCCCGTAAGGTCTTGTTTGACTTGATGTTCGGAATAATTCGGTCGGGCCAGACCGTATTTGTCGGGAAGTTTGTCCCAGAAGTGCATGTACTTGGTCGGATGGGCGTTGTCGTCGGGGACAAAGCATTTCGCATCGTCGGACGAGGAGGATGCTGCGAAGGAGCGAGAGACTCGGCGGTTAGACGAGCCAGATCGAGTTGTCGGGGACATTGGAGCATTCAGCGGTTTAGCGAAGTGGGAGTTTGAGGCAGCGGAGGCGGCTGTTCTGTCCGTGGGGGGAGTTGGGAGGGAAGCAGGAGCTGGCGAGTGTCGATGGGGAGGGAAGAGGTCGAGGCGTGGTGGTCGCTGCATGATTGCTGTGCCAATGCTGCTTTTATGTACGGCCCCCCAATTTGCCTAGTGCTCCCTGGCGTGCGAATATATGCCCCGGAGTGACCGAGTGGATGGACTGACACGGAAATTTGTCCGGAAAGAAATTCCTCCAGCTCTGGGGTAGAGGTTGGCGACGAGCTCGATTTATGTCCCGATGTTGTGAAGATGTGCCCGGGAATGGCGAGTCGAGGCAAGCTTACGAGGCTGTTCCTCCCGATAGATCAGGTTCGAGTATTTGGAGGCTGTGGTCAAGATGACTCGAGGGCGGGGGGGGGTGTTTGAGGGGAGGGAGGATGATCGGCCCTTCAACTTTTTATTATTTCTCGTCCCTGCTTATTTTATATTTTATCTTTCCACACCTTATTGAATACAGAGGCAGCAATTTAATTTATCAACGAGAGCAAAATAAAAAAATATGAAATAAAAGATGAATATTATGATGGCTGTGGGCGCACATTGGGGTGTCTGCTGCGCCCCAACCTTATTTCCGACTGCGTCGATTACCGTAAATGTACGGGGGAGTTAGAGCGATGCGCGAAGCGCTTGGATCTCGCTATGAACAACGGAACCGATTATACATGAAACGTTGCAGGAGAACTGACTTGCTTTCAACTTTTTCCTTTTTAGTCCTCTTGAATTCCGTCTTTTCCTCGGTCACCCCACTTCTCGAGCCTCGAGACAAAGGAAAATGCCGAGAAGAGACCAAGAAGGCGGCTCGCCGAGCTCCGATCAAACCTCGGCGCGCATTAGAGTCGCGCTACTTTTACAGAAAAGCAATTGTCTTGGCTTAAGCCACTCCTTTTACATCTGCCTAGTTACGTTATCACACATCGAAGTTTAATTTTTTAAAGCCAATGGCGTATGACTAATGCGACAAGGGAATAGCGACGGCCTGGCCAATCAGCGAATTTATTCCGCCCGCACACTCTGCGTTTAACCTAAAAATCCGGGCTTTTCCCTTCGAGAAATGAAAAACGAGATGGCTCGATTTGCTGTTAAGAAAAACTGCCAATAATCACGCTTAGAAATTACGTCGCGATCGGGTCGCAGAGAAAGGACAGAAATCATATGGTCCAGTATGATCCAATAACGCAACAGAAAAGCAACATGTCACCTGGTCACAGGAATTCTGAAATAGTTACTTAGATTAAAAACTACAGAAAAGTAAACCAGTGGTCCCGAGCCGTCGCCCCCCACACTTCTGACTCACTGCCTCGTCGTCATCACGGTTTGCTGCAAAATCTTTCCGGCACGGACAGTTACATGATGCGCTGTTGCGCCTGAGCGCACATTATTGGTCCGACTAGTTCCTATCGCCGGCAGCGCAAGCGAAGTGGGGAATGAACAAGGATATATTCGCATATCCCGAATGCAGAGAGAAGGTTCCAAATGCCGCCGAGTCGCGATTATTTGCGATGCCCCAAATTCCCGTCTCGAGGAAATGCGCCCTCGAGGTCTTCGGTATTCTCGGAAATGATCCACCCTATGCATCACCTCCAACCTAAAATTGAAACCGCCCCACGAGAAAAATGTGATATGCAGACGGGACACACGGTGCAGGGCCCTGTTAGTGTGCAAAGCAATATGCCAGCTGTTTCCAACAGGAATCATGCACATCATAATATGCGGAGATCGCTCCCGTTGTGGCCCCTCGGAATTAAACTTCGCCCCCCCCCCTCGCGGGAGGCCTGAGTGTAAAACACGCCACGTCTGCAACCCAAGACTGTGCGTTTTTCCACATGCAAATCGAGGCAATGCGTGGGGTGTCGTGCGTGTGGCAGAGTTATGCCCTCGCCGAGAAGGGTAACTGCAAAGTCTATGCAACTACCCGCATTTGTAGTAGTTACCAACTAATGCTTATGCTCCCCCTGACTATAATCATGCCTACGTAAGGATGGCGTTGTTGTGGCGAGCTCTCCTGACAAACCATGCTTTCATATCGCGACAGAATTACGACACCTCTTGCCGTGAGCAAAATTAAGGGTCGAGCGGGATCCCTGAGGTTCAAGCGGAGGGCGCACAACCGGAAGTTTGAAGACGAATTTCGTATGTTTCAATATCTTATCCAACGAAATTGTCTCGCCTCACCACGTCTGGCTCCATCGGGCCGGCAGCTCATTTAGCCTCGACCCACTCCGCCCAAAGGCGTCAAAAAGCCATCACACTAGTCGATAGGCAAAGCTTAACGGAAGGGGGTATGAAGCATCCCCGCATCGCCATTACCAAAAGGTCGTAGCCGCGAAAAAGACCTCGCGGTTAATGGCCGCGAAATTTTGTTACAACAATTTTTCGTAGGATCTCGCCATTCGAAGACGATGCGAGTGCGATCGCTTTTCCTCGGCTTTGTGTCGATTGTCTGCGCGGTTCCAGCCAATGAACCATCGCACGGACGGAAAATGAAAAGAGTATATCAGGATTATGGGTCCGAAAAAGTTCGGGGAGGTAAAAATTGACGCCTTAGTCCTCGCAATAATTTTAGTAAACATTGGAGGATGGGGCGTTTTGGAACCTTGGATCACTCCTTCGATCTTTGAGAATCTCGATCAAGCTTTAGGGATTGTCGATGAATTTACGTTGTGTCAGAAACTTCCAGGTCAAGCTGCGAGTATCTTGAATTCACATTGGTCGACGTTTTATACGTTTTCCTCCTTTGAGATCGCTGATAACATTCTTAGACTTGCGGATTTTCAGGCAATTGGTGCAACAGGGATCAACACTGTCCGCATTCCTGTTGGTTTGCCTCAACGGTTGACATTCTGCTGACACTAGGATACTGGGCTTTCTTCCTTGCTCCCGGTGATCCGTACATCCAGGGTTTTGAGGCGTACCTTGATCAAGCGATTGGATGGGCGCAACAAACTGGACTGAAAGTCTGGATTGATCTGCATGGGGCCCCAGGTTACCTCGCGCTTCACTTGAGATTGACAGAAAGGATCTCAGAATGGGCAGGATAATTCAGGAAGAAGGGGTCCAATTGGCTGGCAGTATGGGCAAAATGTCAATTGGACCGAGCAGGTCATTCGAATCATCGTCGCCAAGTACGCTGCTGCTCCATATGCAGGTACCGTTGTCGGAATAGAAGTCCTGAATGAGCCGAACGGATACGTCATTGGCCTGTATGCTCCCATTAAAGAACTAATTTAACGATAGTCCATTGCTGAAAGAGTATTATGGCCAGGCGATTGGGGCTATTCAACAAGCCAATTCGAATATGCTGTCTATCGCGCACGATGCCTTTCTGTCTTGGTGGGATTGGACGTACCTCTCAAATCCAGCCGACAATCCCAATGCAGTCCTTGACACCCATCATTATGAAGGTTCGGTGACGATCCTGCATTATCTCATTCATAGTTTTTGGCACCGATTTCAAGTTACGTGACCAAATTCACAATGTTTGCAATCTTGGAATGCAAATATCATCCGTCGAGGGCAGCATTTTAACTGTTGTCGGTGAATTCTCGGCGGCACAGACAGATTGTTCCCTCCCTTTGAGATGTAGCTGACGGAAGGCACCGACTATCTGAATGGCTATGGAATCGGCTCTCGATTCGAGGGACACATAGATGGTTCGGTAAGTGAAGCTTGTTACAGTGCTAATGGAAGACGCATCATGGAGATTGTGGGACTACAGGGGTATGGATCGCGGCAGGTCGGTTTAACAATTCCAGGAGAACGGGGCGATATCGCAACTGACCAGCACGCAGCGCACCAATACTCGCAAATTCCTTGAGGCACAATTGGATGCATATGATCGAGGCCAGACTTGATGAAGCAACAATGCTGAAGAATAGGCGCGGGCTGGACATTTTGGACTGGCAAAACGGAGAGATCACCATACTGGGATTATTTGCAATTAATCCAAGCCGGGATCTTTCCACAGCCTTTCACAAACAGACAATTTCCCGGACAGGCAACTTCCGCTTTGTGAATGCTAATCCTAGTGTGGTTACTAGGGCATCTTCGGGATGAAAGGGAAATCTGGGGAAGGTTTGATACGGCGACTGATATAGAAGGATTACATTCTTTATATTGAAATACAATGAATGAAACTCACATGAAACGTCATCCTCCAAGCAAAACCAGCAAAACAATAAAAAATTTAAAAAAATAAAAACCCAAAAGCAATCAACACCGATCCCTGTCTCAATAATAGCGATCTCAAATGTCATCATCCTCTTCCTCATCCAAATCATCGAAAACATCATCGCTGGTCAAGACGATCGCCTTAGCCTTGGTCGCCGCTGCCCGCGCAGGTCGCCGCTCAGCAGCTGCCGCCGGAGCAGAAGGCTTCTCATCCGCCATAAACGCATACGAATCGTCTTCATCATCGCTCTCTACTTTCCGCTTGAAAGCCTTGCTCTTGGAAACGGGGCGGGGCTTCGGGACGGATGGTTTTCGGATGCCGGGGATACTGAATGATTTCTTGGGTTTCATCGCTGTTTGCGGTGAGACAAGGTCAATAGTTGCGGGCTTTTCCTCGGCACGAATTCCCTTGATCAATGATTCGAATTCCTCGTCTTCATCGAACGCCGTCATCACCGCTGCTTTGGACTTTTTGGGGAGGGCCAAGGATGCTGAGCCGGCTTGATTAACCGACGTGAACGCGGCAGTGTGGATTTCCTTGGTCTCTGTCGGTTTTACGAAACTCGAAATCTTGGTCTGTCCGCGCGGAGAAGTGTTGGCTTTCGTCTTGGCGATTTTAGGTTTCTTTTCTTGGTAGTCTCCGTCGACATCGCTCAAACGCTTCTTGGCGGCTTTGCTTAACTTGCTCGTGGTCTTCTTTTGTTGCTGATTCTTGGCATTGTGCATTTCGACGGTGTCCATTTCGAGGACATTTTGCCATGCTTCCGAAAGTTCGTGGAGATCTTCGTGCCAGATATCCTTTGCACTCAGTTTGAGAAGCTCGTTCAACTCGGCTTCTTTCGAACGGCGTTGACCGATCAATTTCTCAACTCGTTCGTTGGTGAGGGAGTAAATGGGCATCTACAACGTCAGCTATGGAGCGTAATCGTGGCTATACGGAAAGGAGATAATCGTAGCCATAATCCGTGCCGCTCTCGACTTCTTCCTCCTGCTCGTCGTTTGCTTCTTCAACATTTTCCGTGTCGTTCTTTTTGGAGACTTTTGGGAATGATTTGAAGCCCTTTGTTTTTAAATCTTTGATGATGTCGGCCTTCTTTCGTCCGGAAACAACCAATTCCTTCTTTATGATCATCTGAACAAATCTGACTTGATTCGTAAATTTTTCCAGTTGCGTATTGAGATCTTGTGCCAAGTAATCCTTACAGTCAGCGAAATCCCGAAATTGGTCGTCACCTTTCGCTTCTGATAATACTCCAACCGAAGATGATAGAATTCCGTCAAGATTTCCTCCGGAGAACTATACTTGCGAATACGTCCATCCTTATCAAAGGCAACCATATTCGTCGTATTGAGGAAACTGACGATCTTGAATTTATTTTCAAGACCATCTGCCAACGCCGCTTCCGCCCCTTTTTCCGTCAACTGGACTTTGAAATGGACTGTGCTCTCGAGATGATGTTCCTCGTAATCCTTGACGATTCCAGGTCCCTTGTCCGTACCCATAACTTCCTTTTCGAGGAACTCTTTCATTTCTTGGGTCCACATACCGACAGGGAGTTCAGTAATTTCAACAACGTTATTTTCGATTAGTTTGATTATGCCGCTGACTTTATAACGGCCCGGTTTATCGGTCGGTTCAATGGACCCAGTGAAGCCTCGGTACCATGGTGTCATAGGTTGGACTTCTTCTCCACTGAGGAGTCGACGGAGGTTATCGATGACATCTCGAGGATTATAATTGGGGATCTTGCTGCTCCATCCCGTTCCAATCCCATCGGCTCCGTTGATGAGGACCAGCGGGATGACTGGCATATACCATTCCGGCTCGATTTGCTTACCGTCTTCGTCCAAGTATTTCAACAACGCATCGTCGGATAGATGGAAGATTTTGCGAGCAATCGGCATGAGAGAAGTGAAAATATAACGAGGCGACGCTGCGTCGTCGCCTCCTTGTGCACGCGTACCAAATTGACCGCTGGGAACCATCAAGTTGATATTATTCTTGCCGACAAAGGTTTGTGCGAGACCGATGATGGTGGAGTACATACTCTGTTCGCCGTGATGGTAGGCTGTATGTTCACCGATATAACCACCCAATTGAGCGACCTGATGTTAGATTGTTCAGATTGAGGTACGGATACCTTGATTTCGCTTTTGAGGTTTCTTTTGAAGCAGCCGTACATGACTTTTCGTTGACCTGGTTTGAGGCCATCGACTACAGATGGGATGGATCTGATGTTATCTGCCATACTGTACAAGATAAGCTCTTTGTTGACAAAGTCGGAAATGGGGATTTTGTCGACGGAATGATCGAGGTAAAGACCCGGCTGCTATTAAATAGGCTAAGAATAGAGTCTTACACGGTACGTCCTGAGCCATTCCTTTCGGTCGTCGGCCTTCTTTTTTGAGAACGCAAGTTCGATCAATTCTTTGTCGCCGGCTTGCATGGCGTGAAAGTGCTTCAAATGTTTGTCCAAGTTCGCAAAATAAACTTTAGCATCTGCACTCGTACTCGTCCCAAGACCCTACAAAGTTAGCATATGGATGTGTGAGGAAAACACCTTGTAGTATTTCATCTTCCATTTCTTATGATCCGGCGTGTTTTCCTTCCAGTACTCATATTCCGGCAGCGTAAAGAAGGAAACGTCTTGATTACCCTTTGTTACCCTGACGATTGGGGTAATGAATTCGATGAGGAAGCCGGGGATAGCGAGTAAACTCGGATAAAAGGTTTCAAAATAGTTGATGATGAGACCCTTGATATGACTTCCATCGTGATCCTGATCGGTCATGATCATCAAATGGCCATATCGTAAGGACTTTGTGTCCTCGTATTTTTTCCCGTGTTGGAGACCCATGATTTGACGGATGGCGTTGATTTCGGCGTTTTTCATGATCATCTCATGCGAGGCGTCGCGTACGTTGAGTAGTTTACCACGGAGGGGGAAGACTAGATGTCAGCCTTGAAAACCGAGGGGATAGATAACCTCCGTAGTAGTCGCGGCCGACCACGCCGAGACCGGCTGTGGTAAGGGCCTTTGCCGAGTCTCCTTCCGTGAGGATGAGGGTACAACGATAGCCATCCTTAGTCCCAGCCTTATTCGCGTCGTCCAATTTCACGAATCCGCTCAGTCTAGCGCGCTTACTCCCACCAGTCTTTTGCATGGCCTGTTCAGCCTTGAACTTGGCAAACGTAAGAACACTGTCGACAACCCCACTCTTCAAAACTACTCGTCAGTCAGCCCCATAAACATCGCATACCCTTCTTG
>Ga0335076_10005720_pt1 | contig 12549 bp, 17 predicted proteins | sample Lox_Sample_25_FD_206717 | JGI IMG/M metagenome (GOLD analysis project Ga0335076, IMG submission 206717) | Soil microbial communities from Loxahatchee National Wildlife Refuge, Florida, United States - Lox_Sample_2.5 | ecosystem: Environmental > Terrestrial > Soil > Wetlands | place: USA...
TCGAGCTCCACTGGTGGCCGATTTGCACCGTCCGCCCGGTGGCCCGCTGCCACGCCGATCGCATGCGTTTGGCGTGCTCCACGCTGAACGCCATAGTCTTTTCCTGGTAGACGTGCTTGCCGGCGTCCAGAGCAGCCACAAAGCAATCGGCATGCAGATGCTGCGGCGTGGCGATCAGCACCGCGTCGATATCTTTGTCTTCCAGCAGCTTGCGGTAGTCGGAATAGGTTTTGGCGTTGGCAGCGATGGCTTTGGCTTCATCCAGCCGCCGCGTGTAGACGTCCGCCGCGCCGATGCAATCGACGTTCTCCAGCGCGAGCGCCTGGCGCAAAATCTCTTTACCGCGATCGCCCGGACCGATGATGCCGATGCGGATGCGGTCGTTGGCGCCCAATGCGCTTGATGCGGCCAGACTACCCGCCAGCCCGGTGGCTACTTTACTGATGAAATTACGGCGCGATTCCATACATACTCCAAACCCGCCTAAGGTCGGTTCACCCTGATTATATCCGAGGTGCGCTTGTATCCATGCGCACAACCTGCCGCCTGGGAATGGTGGAATCCATCATACTGTGGCGTCCGGCGGTTTCCTAGTAGTTTGTCGGGATGAACCGCGAGCCGATGCCGCAACGTCCAATCTATTGGAAGGTATGGCTGTTTCCTCCAATTCGCGAGATCAGCGGACGCCGGTGGCGCGCTGCATGGTTTGCCGCCACCTGGAGACGGAGCACGGTAAAACCGGCACGCGTCCCTGTCTGGCAATGGTGGGCACGCTGCTCCGCCGCGATTTCTGCTCTTGCGACCGGTTTCAATCGAACATCCCGGCCGAGATACCCGCGGCAGTCCAGAAGGCCGCGCAACCGATGGCTCGGAAACCGGCGGCGTGAACGCCTCCTTCGGAGGGCACTATGTTCGAACAAAGCATGATCCCGAAAGGAAAGTCCAAGAAGTGGGCATGGCTGTTGACGTTGGTGGTTCATGTGGCGGTAGTCGGCATTATCATTCTGATTCCGCTGACCTATGTGAGCGCATTACCGGCGCCCGACCTGATGTCGATGCTGGTGGCGCCTCCGCCTCCGCCTCCGCCACCTCCTGCGGCCGTTGCGCCACATCGCCGTGCCACCCCGGTGCGGCAGTTCGAGATGAATACGCTGGTGGAACCAACCACAATTCCCAAACAAATCGCGATTATCAAGGACTTGCCCGCTCCCGATGCGGTCTCCGAAGGAGTTCCAGGCGGCGTAGTGGGTGGAGTGCCTGGTGGCGTTGCGGGCGGTGTTCTCGGCTCAATTTTGAATTCTCAGTCGTCGGTTCCGCCGCCTCCGCCGCCACCTCCTCCTCCGGCAAAGCCGTCCGTGGCGACGCCAAAGCCGGCGCCGCGGACCATTCATGTTGGCGGCAATGTGGAAGCCGCCATGCTGGTTTCCGGTCCGAAGCCGGATTATCCAGAGGTGGCGCGCCAGGCCCGTATACAGGGAACCGTGGAATTGAAAGCCATTATCGGCAAGGACGGGAAGGTGCAGGATTTGAAGGTGATGAACGGCAATCCGCTATTGGTCAATGCGGCGCTCGACGCGGTCCATAAGTGGGTTTACAGGCCGACATTGCTCAACGGCGTGCCCGTGAATGTAGCTACCGAAATCGACGTGACCTTCACGCTGGGTTGAGGTCGAAATATAATCAGCCCATGTCGATTGTCGGTGTGGTGTTGCGGCCCGGCGAGGCGAGCGGTGTTCAACTGCTTGGTCAACGGCTGGATTTTCTGGTGACGGCCGGGCATTCGGAGAACTGTTCGATTTTCGAATTGTCGGTCGAGCCGGGCTTCGACGTCGGGTCGCATTATCACACCAAGATGGAGGAGTTCTTTTACGTCCTGGAAGGCGAAGCCGAGCTTCGCTGCGGCGACCGCTCGGTAAGAGGCGGTCCGGGGACGTTGGTCTTCGTCCCCCGAGGTGCGACGCATTCTTATTCCAATCCGGGGACGTCGCGCACGCGGTTGTTGCTGGTCACTTCGCCTCCCGGCTTCGAGAAGTATTTCGAGGAGATGGCGGGTCTGTTCGCCGATGGCAGGCGGCCGGGTCCGGAAATGATCGCCGAACTGCGGGCGAGGTACGACACCGTGCAGGTTGAGGCGCCTTCGACGACGCGAGTGCAAGACACGACCGGTCCGTGATCTTTGCGGCTTCGGGGAGCATCAAGAACAAGCTACCGCGGAATGGTCAGCACACGATCCCAGCGTGTCTTGCTGAAAATGTGTTTGGGTAAAGCGCCCGGCCGGCCGTCATCAGGACTTGGCTGATACGACCAGTACACCAGCAGCGGACGCCCTACGACGTCGCTCCGGGGCACGAATCCCCAGTAGCGGCTGTCGAGGGAGTCGTCACGGTTGTCGCCCAGGACAAACAGGGAATCGGGCGGCACCACGACTTCGCCGTTGACTACATGGTGCGCCAGCATTTCCCTCCCGGGTTCGGAAACGAAGGACGGCGGCGCGGAAGGAAAGTTGTCAGGGAAGGCGCCGGTGTACGAGGCACGATGCTCAGCGTAGGATTCGGTCAGCGTTTGGCCGTTGCGGATGACCTGCTTCGCCGCGATGCGGATGCGGTCGCCGGGCAGTCCGATGATCCGTTTGACAAAGGTCTGGCCGCGATCGAGCGGGTAGTGAAACGCGACTATGTCGCCGCGGTTCAACTCGTGCGCCGCGCCGATTTTGTTGACGAGAAGATAGTCGCCTGCCTTCAGGCTATTCTCCATTGACCCGCTCGGGATCACATAGGCCCGCAAAAACGGAGCGCCGCCCAAAAAGCACAGCACCAGGGCTCCGAGCGCCATGGCGGGGATTCGCACCATCCCCCGGAGTCCCTTGTTTCGAAGATTCACCTTCATCGCAATGATCCTTTCCGTAGTTGAACTCACCAGCCAGTCCCCGAGAATGCGCAGGAGGAACATCGGTCGGGGCCAGAGTCCGGAGCTGTTCGGAATCGACCGCCATCGATCCTGAAAGTTCTGTTGCATTTCGGCGCTAAACCGCGAGCGAAACTCGCGCGGATACGCGTACAGGAGTAGCGCGTACAAGTGGCCGAAGAATGAGGCGCTGAAAGAACGGTTCACGCATCACCTCTCGCCAGGAGACGTTTGGACTTTGCCGCTTTTAGCGCGCCCGCGAGCCTCTCGGTCTCGGCTGCCGCGGCCTTGCGTCCCAGACTGGTGATGCGGTAGTAGCGGCGCCGTTCCTCGCCCGATCCGGGACCGAGGCTCGGGTCGGGCCGCTCGCCCGATTCCTCCACCAGTTTCGCGGCGAGCATCCGTTTGACGCATCCGTAGAGCGTGCCCGGGCCCATTTGCAACTTTCCGCCAGTCTGTTCCGCCACGTCCTGCATGATGCCGTAGCCGTGGCGGTCTTCGTCGACGAGGGCCAGCAAGATGTGAAAGACCGGCGGTGTGAGCGGTTCCGGCATATTATATCCGTTACGGATATAATACGAATGTCGGGGCAAGATTGCAAGTACCATGAATCATGCGTTCGAACTCCGCCCGCCGATGGTTGATTCGCGGACGTGTGCAAGGTGTCGGATTTCGCTACTTCGCGCAGAAATCCGCCGCATCGCTGGGACTCTCCGGATACACGCGCAACCTGGATGACGGGCGCGTGGAGGTGTACGCCGTGGGTCCCGAGGAGAAGCTGTCGGAAATGGCCGGCCTGCTGCACACGGGGCCTCGCTGGGCCGAAGTCCGTGGAGTTGAAGAGCAGGAAGTCAGCGTGCAACAATACGGTTCGTTCCGGATCGAACCCTGATGGATCAACTGAAAACTCTTATCCGCGAAATCCCGGACTTCCCCAAGCCGGGCATCCTCTTTTACGACATCACCACCTTGCTGAAAGACAAGGGCGGGCTGCGTGGAGTGATCGACGGGCTGAAGAATCACTACGCTCAGGCCAGCGTCGATCTGGTTCTCGGCATCGAAGCACGGGGCTTCATTTTCGCTCCGGCGCTGGCGTACGCGCTGGGGGCGGGATTCGTTCCAGTGCGCAAGCCGAAGAAGCTGCCGGCGGAATGTGTCAGCGTCACCTACGACCTGGAATATGGCAGCGACACACTGCAAATGCACAAGGACGCCGTGCAGGCGGGGACTCGCGTGCTGATCGTCGACGATCTGCTGGCGACCGGCGGAACGGCAGCCGCAGCGGCGCGCATGGTCAAGGAGGCAGGAGGGACGGTTGCGGGTCTCGGCTTCGTGGTGGAGCTGACGTTTCTGAACGGACGCAGCAAGCTTGCGGGCTACGACGTCTTCTCGCTGCTGCAATACGACGTATGACGGTTGTAGGGCAGGCTGGCAGCCTGCGGCCGACTGGCAGTCGGCCCGGCCGCACAACAGGTGAGCTCGCGGTTTCTTCTACGGATCGGCAGGCGGACTATCAGTCCGCCGCAGGCTGCCAGCCTGCCCTACAACAATGACCCGACGCGCCCGTGTACGCGCTCTCGCCAAGATCAATCTCGACCTGCGCGTCCTCGGCCGCCGCGACGACGGCTTTCACGAGCTTCGTACCATTTTCCATACCATCTCGCTCGGCGACGATCTGGAAATCGCCTTCACGCCCTCCCGCAAGACCGGGATTTCGCTCGCGGACGACACCATCCCCGATAATCTGGTGCTGCGAGCTGCGCGCGCGGTCATGGACGTGACGCGCTCCAGTGGGAAAATCGAAATGCGGCTCACCAAGCGAATCCCCATGGGCGCGGGACTGGGCGGCGGGTCGAGCGACGCAGCCGCGGTGTTATTGGCCTTGCCGGTGCTGGCCGGGCGGGCGATCGCGCTCGAGGAACTGTCCCGCATCGCACAGCAGATCGGCAGTGATGTGCCGTTCTTCCTCATGGGCGGCGCGGCTGCCGGCGTCGGACGCGGCACCGAGCTCTTTCCGCTGCCGGACGTCTCAGCGGCCCACGGCGTGCTGCTCTGTCCGGATGTCCATGTCTCCACGGCGGAAGCGTACCGGCTTTTGAGCGAGTGTTTGACAAGCGGGTTACAGGAAAATAAAATGTTTGCTTTCCAGTCGCAAATGTTGGGGTGGGGGAGCCGGCGGCAGGGCAGCAACGATTTTGAAGCCGTCGTCTTCAAACGGCACAGGGGTCTTGCGAGGTTGAAACGGCGCCTGTTTCAGGCGGGCGCGGTGTCCGCAATGATGACGGGCAGCGGTTCGGCGATCTTCGGATTGTTCCGGACGGCTGTCGATGCTTCCCTCGCCGCCGGTTCCATGGCGGAGCCGGGGTTGGTGGACAGGGTCTTTCGATTTCAACTGGTGAGCCGCGCGCGCTACCGGTCTCTTTGGTCGCGCGCCCTACGAGAGCATACAGGCGAGACAGCATGGCCGCCCCAAAGCCGATACTAGCGATGACTCACGATCGTCTCCAGATCTTCACGGGCAACGCGCACCCCGAGTTGGCGCGCGCCATTTGCCGGGAACTAGGCGTCCCTGTTGGCAACGCCATGGTCCGGCAGTTCGCGGATGGCGAAATCTATCTGCAGATTCAGGAAAATGTGCGCGGCGCGGATGTGTTCATCATCCAGCCCACCTGCACTCCCGTCGACCGCAACATCATGGAATTGCTTCTCATGATGGATGCGCTGAAACGGGCCTCCGCAGAACGTATCACGGCAGTGTTACCCTATTATGGGTACGCCAGGCAGGACCGGAAGGACAAGCCGCGCGTTCCGATCTCGGCCCGGCTGGTGGCGGCGCTGCTGGAAACAGCGGGCGCATCCAGGGTTCTGACACTCGACCTGCACGCGGCGCAGATTCAGGGTTTCTTCGATATCCCGGTGGACCATTTGTTCGCCACACCGGTGATGATCGATTATTTCAAGGCTTCGCAAACGCCTGATATGACGGTGGTGTCGCCGGATGCGGGTGGTGTGGAGCGCGCGCGCGCTTTCGCCAAGAGGCTTAACTCGCCTCTGGCGATTATCGATAAGCGCCGCGAAGAGGCCAATGTCGCCGAGGTGATGAATGTGGTGGGCGACGTGGAAGGACGGAATTGTCTGCTGGTCGATGATCTCATCGATACAGCGGGCACGTTGGTGAAGGGCGCCGAGGCGCTCCTGGAAAAAGGCGCGGCCAGTGTTTCGGCCTGCGCGACGCACGCGGTGTTGTCCGGTCCGGCGGTCAGCCGGATCGATGCCTCGTGTCTGAGGGAAGTTGTGGTAACGAATTCGATCCCGCTTTCGGAAGAAGGCATGCGGTCGAACAAGATCCGGTCTCTGTCGGTAGCCAGTCTGCTGGCGGAGGCCATTCGATCGATCCACGAAGGTGGATCGGTCAGTCGTTTATTTGTTTGAAGTTTGCTGCGGACCCGGACCCACGGTAGCCGAGCGATCGGTCAACGGACTCCGGAAGTAGGACGGACGGTCGCTTTTTGCCGTCTGTCAAAGGAGATATGTAGTGCGTAAAGATATCAAAGTCCCCGCCGAGGTGCGTACCTCGCGCGGTAAGAACGAAGCGCGCCGTACACGCCAGGGCGGAATGATTCCCGCCGTTGTCTACGGTGCATTTAAAGACCCCGTCAGCGTATCCGTCAACCCCCGCGACATCGTCAAGATCGTCCACAGCAAGAGCGGATACAACACCATCTTCAACCTGGCCATCGATGGCGGCGAAACCACGCCCGTCATGGTGGTGGACAGCCAGGTGGATCCGATCAAGGGCAACCTGCTGCATGCCGATCTCAAGCGCATCGATCTCTCCAAGCGCATCAAGGTCGCCGTCCCGGTGCACACCACCGGCGAACCGGCGGGCGTGAAAGTGCAGGGCGGATTGCTCGAAATCGTCACGCGCTCGGTCGAAATCGACTGCCTGCCCGACGAGATTCCCGAGGAATTCACTGTCAACGTGGCGGAGTTGATGATCGGGCAGAGCAAGCGCGCCAATGCCGTGGAACTCTCCGGATCCATGAAGCTGGTCAGCCCCGCCGACCAGGTGATCGCTCACGTAGTCGCGCTGCGCGCTGAAGAGGCGCCGGCCGCGGCCGCGGAAGGCGCCCCAGTTGAAGGCGCTGCTCCGGCCGCCGCCGCCGAGCCGGAAGTCATCAAGAAGGGCAAGAAGGAAGAAGAAGGCGCGGCCGAGGAAAAGGGCAAGAAGAAGTAATCTGCCATGTTCCTGGTGGCCGGTCTCGGGAACCCGGGCGAAGAGTACGCGCAAACGCCTCACAACCTGGGTTTCCTCACCATCGACTGCCTGGCCGGACGGCATGGCATCCGCGTCACCCGCAAGGATTCCCGGTCGCTCATCGGTGTCGGCGAAATCGATGGGCATAAGGTGATGCTGGCCAAGCCGCAAACGTATATGAACCTTAGCGGCGGTTCGCTGGCGGCGCTGATGGAGAAGCATGCGATCGGAATCGCCGACGTGGTGGTGGTTTACGATGAGCTGGATTTGCCGTGGCTGGGGTTGCGGATCAAGCCGAAAGGCTCCGCCGCCGGACACAAGGGGATGAAATCGGTCATCTCGAGTTTGGGCTCGAACGAGGTGGTTCGAGTGCGGTTGGGAATTCATCCGGGCCACCCGATTCAGAGTGGCGCGGATTTCGTGCTGGGTCCCATGGGGAAAGCACGGACGAAGGAATTGGACGGCTTCGTGGGCTATGCGGCCGACGCGGTCCGTTCCATAATCGCCGAGGGCGTCGAAAAGGCCATGACGAAATTCAATCGTCGCGCCCCAGGTTTACATGAAGAGGAAGCATGAGGATTTACGAAGAGCTGTTCATACTCAAACCGGACATTCCGGAAGAAGAGGTGGACCCGTTCGTGGAGCAGCTACGGACGAATCTGACCTCTGCCGGAGCTACGGTGGACAAAGTCGATAAGTGGGGCAAGCGCAGGCTGGCCTATCGCGTGGAGAAATATCGCGAAGGTTTTTATGTGCTGTTGCAGTTTACCGCGCCTCCCGAAGCCGTAAAAGAACTGGAGCGCCGTTTGCGCGTTTCCGATTCGGTGCTGAAATATCTCACCGTGCGCATCGATGAGACGCTGAAGCGGCTGGAGAAGCGCAAAAGGGATCGCGACAAGCGCGCGGCCAAGCGCGCCAGCCAAGCGCCGCCAACTGCGCCGGCACAACCCGCGCAGCCCGTCATTCCGGGCGCGCCAGAGCACGCGTCGCCGGCCATGCCCGGCACACCGAGGGAGGCTTAACCCATGCCGGAATCGAAAGGCAGACCAGGCAGCGCCGCGCAGCGGCCCACCGGCGGCGATAAGGCCGTCGCCACGCAGAAGAAGCAGTACTTCCGCAGAAAGAAAGTATGCCGTTTCTGCGTCGAGAAGATTGACGACATCAACTACAAGGACGTGAAACTGCTGCATTCTTTCGTTGCGGAGCGCGGCAAGATCATTCCGCGCCGGATTTCGGGAGTCTGCGCGCCGCACCAGCGGCGGCTGACCGATGCCATTAAAAAGGCGCGCAACATCGCGCTGCTGCCGTTCGCGGCCAGCATGTAGGAGCGGGAGGAAACCATGGAAGTCATCCTGAGAGAAGATATCGACAATCTCGGCACGCGCGGCCAGGTAGTGAAGGTCGCGCCGGGCTACGCCCGCAATTTCCTGCTGCCCAAGCGCCTCGCGGTGGCCGCCACCGACGCCAACAAGAAAATCGTGGAACAGGAGCGGCAGGCTCATCTCCGCAAGGAAGCCAAGTTCAAGGCCGACGCGGAAGATCTGTCGAAGCTGCTGAGCGGCGTCAGCGTCACCATTACGCAGAAGTCCGGCGAGAACGACCAGTTGTTCGGCTCGGTGACGTCGAAAGATATCGCCGATGCGCTTGCGGCCAAGAATTACACCATCGACCGCAAGAAGATTCAGTTGGACGATCCCATCAAGCAATTGGGCGAGTTCAAAGTCCCGGTGAAACTGCACAAAGACGTGACGGCTGAAGTCACTGTGGTCGTCGCGAAGGAAGAGTAGGACAGACGGCCGCATTTTGCCGTCTGTCAGGTTTTTTGGGGGGCATGAGCCGGGCGTCACTTGCAGCCTGGCGCATGCCCCCTTTTGGTTTTCCGCGCAAACTACCAACTTGTCGCCGCGGGGGTCATGGAGATCCGCTTCAAGTTGCCGATGATCACCGGCGCGCCGAGGGTGCCCTGGGAGATGAGAACGATGATCTCGTCGCCGCCGTTCAAAACGACGCCACGGTCGATGTCCTGGCCAGGCAACGCCTGTGAGCTGCCTTTCGGCACCATGGTTCCTTTGCCGACTGCTGTGCAGTCGGAGTTCACCGTGAGCAGCGACGGATCGCCCAGCACGAAATCTGCCATGGCGCCTCCCATAGACATTGTGCCGGCGCCCGACATTCTTCCTTGATACCGGTCTTCCGCCCATGGTGGCAACCCGACAGGAGCCAAGCCACGCCGGCGAACCATAGGAAATCCCGCCGCATCGGCCGCACCTTATTTGGCGCTTGCCGTCACTTGCGGCTCATTTTCCACCGGGAAATTGACCGATCGCGCGATGAAGCAGAGTTCGTGGGCGCGATGGTGCAGGTTTTTGGCGTCCTCGATGCGGGAGGCATCGGTAATCACCATGCGCGGATGCAGCACTACGCGAGTGAACTGGCCCGACCCGTCCGGATTCTCGGCCATCTCGCCGGCAGCTTCGTCCACATATTCCGTTACGGTGATGGCGGCGTCGGCGCAAAGGTGGAGAAGCGCCAACATGTGGCAGGCCGAAAGGGCTGCCAACAGAAGTTCTTCCGGGTTGTAGCGGCTCGACTCGCCGCGGAATACCGGATCCGACGAGCCGGCGATCGGAGCCGATTTCCGCTCTCCCGTCAGCTCGTGATTGCGGCTGTAGGAGCGGTACGTCGAAGTGCCGGAACCGAGATTGCCGGTCCACGTGTTCTGGATTTTGTAGTGATGAATGCGTCCGGCCATGCCTGAATTATGGCATGTGGCGCGACGGGATCTTTGTGGGCCGGCTGGCCGACGGATGAATTAAGGGGGGTAAATTTGTTCAGGATCCGTCAGCCAGTCTGCCCATCGCGCTCTGCGGCGCGTTCCGCCAGTGGAGCCTTCCCGGTCAGCTGAGCCAGCTCTCCTCCGATCTCGCTCAGTCTGCCTCCGCATTGGGGAATAGCCCCACGGCACACCCGATGAATGCACGATGTATGCCAAGGTCAGGAGGCTCCTAAAGCATTGATTCTGTATCGGGGCAATCTGTATGAGCTGTACATTCCGTAGACAGGTCGAGCTACGCTGTTGGCAGTGTGTCCACGTCGTGGACGGCCGTCGCGCGGATGGAGTACACTGAACCCCATGCCGGAGCTCGACGACAAGCTGGCCGCAATCCTGGCTATCTGCCAGAAGATGAACTCCGAGCGGGACTTAGGCAGCCTGCTGGATCTCATCGCTCGCGAAGCCACTCATTTGCTGGGGTGTGACCGAGCCAGCATTTTTTTGCTGGATCGCGAACGCAACCAGCTTTGGTCGAAGGTGGCGCTGGGGAGTGCGGAAATCCTACGGTTCAACGCGAATGAGGGCATCGCGGGCCATGCGGTCAGAACCGGCGAGGCAATCAACGTCGCCGATGCATATTCTGATCCCCGTTTTTTCACTGCGATTGATCGCAAGACCGGGTATCAGACGCGAACCGTCCTGGCGGTTCCGGTCAAAAACGAGCGCGGGGAAATCAACGGCGCCTTCGAGGTTCTAAACAAGCACTCGGGCATCTTCACCAGACAGGACCAGCAGGCGCTGGAGGCGCTGGCGCTTCACGCGGCCACGGCCATCGAGACGGCGCAGCTGGTAGGGGAACTCCGCCGCAACCAGGATGAACTGGTGCAGCAGAATGCACATCTGTGGCGAGAGGTCGAGAATCGCTACGCATCCCATGGAATTATCGGCACCGGCCATCGGATTCAACAGGTGGTACGGCTGGTGGAACGCATCCGCGACAGCCTGGTGAACGTTCTGATTACCGGCGAGAGCGGGACGGGAAAAGAGATGGTCGCGAAAGCCATCCATTTCACCAGTCCGCGGGCGCGCAAGCCGTTCGTGGCGCTGAACTGCGCGGCGCTGCCGGAGACGCTGCTGGAGAGCGAACTATTTGGCATCGAGCGCGGCGTGGCGACGGGCGTACAGCAGCGAATCGGGCAGTTCCAGAAGGCCGATGGCGGAACGCTGTTCCTGGACGAAATCGGCGATCTGAGCATCACCGCGCAGGCCAAGATTCTACGGGTGCTGCAGGAGCGCGTCCTGGAGCGCGTAGGCGGGCGCGCGCCTATTCCGGTGGATGTGCGGCTGCTGGCGGCCACCAACAAGGACCTGGAAAGCGAGATCGCCAAGGGTCACTTCCGCGAGGATTTGTACTACCGGATCAAGGTGGTCCACATCCACATGCCGCCGCTGCGCGACATTCGCGAGGAGATTCCGCTGCTGGCCAATCATTTTTTACAGGCGTATTGCCGGGAAACGGGCAGGCAGGCGATGGAATTCTCTCCGGAGGTGATCCGGCGTCTCAATACCGCGCCCTGGCCGGGGAATATCCGGCAATTGCGCAACGAGGTGATGCGGTTGGCGGCGTGCGCCCGGATGAATGTCATTACCGACGAGGATGCCTGGGAAGACCTGCCGCGCCCCGTCGGACGGGACGAGCCCGGCGCCGGTCCAAAGCAGGCGCAATCGCTCAAAACGGCGGTCGAGGAACTGGAGCGCAAGATGATTGAAGACGCGTTGAAGGGAACGCGCAACAACCAGCAGCAGGCAGCCAGAATCCTCGGGCTGAGCCGCCAGGGGCTGATCAACAAAATGAAGCGCTATTCGTTGATGCTGTGACGGCCGTCAACGGCCGCGCGGGTTGAAACCCGCCCTCCAGGCTACGCGACCTTCTGGACTTTGCCGGAGCGGATGCAGGACGTGCAGACGCGAATGCGCCGGCTGGCGCCATTTACCATGGCGCGCACGGACTGCAAATTGAGGTTCCAGCGGCGCTTCGTCACGTTGTGGGCGTGGCTGATACGGTTGCCAAAGGCCGGACCGCGCCCGCAGACTTCACAAACTTGAGCCATAAGACAGGGATCTCCTACGGAATTCGAAAAGGCCAGTATAGCATGGGTAGCGCGGTTACTTCAGCTTGGTCAGGGCTTTGCGGACTTCCTCGGCGGTTTTCGAGGTGGAGTCGAGCTCCAGGTACTTGTTGTAGGCTTCCTTGGCGCCTTTCGTATCCTTCATTTTCTGGCGAGCCTCGCCGAGCTTGAGCCAGGCTTGCGCATTGCCGTCATTGCGGAGCGTCGCCACCCGATAGCGGCCCGAGGCGGCATTCCAGTCGCCCTTCCGCCGGTAATAGTCTCCGACTTCCACGTCGCGCTTGGATTGCAGCGGATTGAACGAGTAATCGTCCTTGCTGAGAGAAGTGTCCTCTTCTGGCGGCACCTCCTCCTTATCGGAAGTCTTCTCCGGCGGACGATCGCGCTTCATGTCCTGCGGCTTGGAAGAGTCCGGCGGTTTTGTAGGCGGCTGCTGCGGAGTTGTGTCCTGCGCCAGCAGGAACGCCGCAGCCACAAGCATCAGC
>Ga0335076_10005721_pt1 | contig 12548 bp, 11 predicted proteins | sample Lox_Sample_25_FD_206717 | JGI IMG/M metagenome (GOLD analysis project Ga0335076, IMG submission 206717) | Soil microbial communities from Loxahatchee National Wildlife Refuge, Florida, United States - Lox_Sample_2.5 | ecosystem: Environmental > Terrestrial > Soil > Wetlands | place: USA...
GAGCAGCGCTACTCCTCGCAGGTTTCTCATGCCATGACTATAGGCGCGCGCTTCGCGGCCGCGCAATTTTCCGCTTTCCTTTTGCCTCAGAGGTGTACACTGCGTCCGCTCATCCAAGGGGGTGTTTCGAAATCGCGTAATGGAGGTCACAACATGTCGCTGAACAAAGGTCGAATTTGGCTGGGCGGATTGGCCGGGGGAGTGATTTGGTCGGTATGGAGTATCCTCATCAACTATTTCGCGATCAAGAATGTTCGCTATGAAGCCGCGCAAAACGCCGGATTGTTGTTGAAGACGCCGCGCTATCCATTGTTTCCATTGCAGTGGATCATTCTGTTGTTCATTTCGGCGATCATCGTGGCCCACCTCTACGCATGGTGCCGCCAGACGTTGGGCCCAGGGCCGGGCACAGCATTGCGCGTGGGGTTCTGGGTGGGGCTGATCGCCGGCCTTCCGGAAAACTTCGCACAGGCGACGTGGTCTGCAGTCGACCGCGCCCTTCCACTCGGCTGGATGCTGGAAATGTGGTTGGGGTGCATTCTGGCCACGCTGGCGGCAGGCTTTCTCTATAAGGAATAGGGAATGAGATAGACAACGACGGCTGACTTCCAGGGATGGGTAGCTTGCAAGAAGGACGAAAAACGTCCTACCGGTATTGGCCATTGCCGATTTATTTCACAGGCTCAACCACCACGGCTGTTCCGTAGGCGAGGACTTCGGTAACGCCCTGCATGATCTCGGTGGCATCGTAGCGGGCGCACACCACCGCGTTCGCACCCAATTCGGCGGCATGCTGCAGCATCAGATCAAAGGCTTCCTGGCGGGTCTTCTCGCAAAGATTGGTGAGCAGGGTAATATTGCCGCCAACCAAGGTTTGCAAGCCGGCCCCGATCGTACCGAAAATGGAGCGCGAACGCACTACGATACCCCGCACCACGCCCAGAGTGCGAACTATGTGGAAGTTGTCCAATTCGAACTGGGTTGTGACCATGTTGTGCGCTACCATGCGTCCACTGCCTGCATAACCGGTGGCCATAGCGAGCCTCCCTCTAGCGCAGCCTTGCGCCGCTGCTAAATATAGCGCGAGCCCAAAGCGAAGACGAATCTTTCGGATTCCGAAGCTGCATGACCCGACCGTGGACTTAGTCAACTGAAGCGTGATTGTGTTGTATATTTGCGAGTTTCGGGAAGGCTATGAGCGAAACTGAAAAACCGTCTGCGCCGGCAACGAACAAGGTCGATCCATCAATCCCGCGAGTCCTGATCATTCCTCCCGAACGTGCACTCATCTACAGCCAGGGGTTGGGTGAGGCGCACATCGTGGCCGGAGCCGAGCAATCAGGTGGCGCCTGGTGGCTGGGACAGTTCCGCGAAGATGGCGGTTTCATGACCTTGCTGCACCTGCACCCTCACATGGACGAGTATTTTTTCGTGCAGCAAGGCGTGCTCTCGCTGTATATCGACGCCAGGTGGCACGACCTGCGGCCGGGAACGTTCGCTCTGGTCCCGCATAACACGCCGCACGCTCAGGGCAACACCGGAAAGGAACCGGTTCACTTCATCGGAGCGGGCAGTCCTGGCGGCTTCGAACGATTCTTTGCCGAATTGGATCAGATCATCAAACAGATTCCTCCAGGCCCGCAGCTCGGTGCGGAAATCGCGAGGATAATGCCCAAATATGACACCCAGCCCCTGGGTCCGCCGCCTCGGAGGGTTTAACCTGGGCGCCGGCAGTTGCGAGCCTCGGCTCGGACTCGGGCAATTCGGCGACCCTATAACGACCGGTTGCATTTTCGATTACGGAGGGTCTCCTTGATTTCCCGGCGGCAGTTTCTGAAAGCAAGCGGGCTGGCGGGCGCAGCGGGAGCATCTCTCCCCCTCGCAGCCATGGCCGCCACGGAGAAACCCTGCAAGGCTTCCTTGCCGCCCGCGATCGCACGATTGAAATCGCGTACAGGCGAGGCTACGCCGATTACAAAGCAGGAGCGTTCCACCCGCATTGAACGCGCGCGACAACTGATGGGTGAGAACTCCCTGCACGCCATTATGCTGATGGAGGGTACTTCGCTGAATTACTTTACCGGCATTCAGTGGTGGGGCGGCGAGCGATTATTCGCTCTGGTATTGCCGGCGAAGGGCGCGCCGTTCTATGTGTGTCCTGCGTTTGAAGTGGATCGGGCGCAAGAACAGATCGCCAACACTCCCGAGGGGACACATGCCGATGTGCGCACCTGGCAGGAAGATGAAAGCCCGTACGATCTGGTCGCGCAAGGCCTGAAGGAACGCGGCGTCATCACGGGTAAGGTGGGCATTGAGGAAAGCGTACACTTCGTCTTCAGTGACGGCATCGCCAAAGCCGCGCCACAAGCCACTTTTGCGAGCGCGACTCCGGTCACGGCCGGTTGCCGCATGATTAAGAGCGAGCACGAGATTGTGCTGATGCGGCTGGCGGCGCAGGTGACCTTAGCGGCCTACGAGGCGGTCTACCAATCTCTGCGACCGGGCATGACCCAGCACGATGTTTCCGATCTCATTGACGCCGCCTACCAGCAGTTAGGGTTTCCCGGCGAGGCGAGCGTGGAAGTCGACGAATATACCGCGTATCCCCACGGCTCCAGCACGCCGCAGGTGCTTCGCGAAGGCTCGATCCTCATGATCGACGACGGCTGCACGGTCGAGGGATATCAGTCGGACATCACGCGCACGTTCCTGTTGGGAAAGGCCTCTGGCCCGTCTGCAGATAGGATGAACAAGGTTTTTGACATTGTGCATCGTGCTCAATCGGCCGCACTGGCCGCGGCCCATCCCGGCATGGAGTGCGGAGCGGTCGACGCCGCCGCGCGCAAAATCATCACCGACGCCGGTTATGGCCCCGACTACAAATATTTCACCCATCGACTCGGACACGGCCTAGGCATGGACGGCCACGAGTGGCCGTACCTGGTTCGCAGCAGCACCACCAAGCTACAGGCCAACATGACCACCAGCGATGAGCCGGGCATCTACATTCGTGGAGAATTTGGCATTCGCCTGGAAGACGATATGCACATCACGGAGAACGGCGCGGAATTGTTCACGCCCCAGAGCCCGTCGCTGGAAGACCCGTTCGGAAAAGGGTGAACAGCCAGACGATCTCTGCGATTTGGGGCCATTAAGGCGACGCATGATCCTAAATTATTGTCTGCGATGTGTCGGAAATCACAGACATCGAGACATCGATTGAGGTCAACTTACGGCCCGTGCTTTTTTGACGGGCAGAATTTGCTGAGATCAAGAAATGCAGGGCACGCTCCCTCCGGAGCAGATAGACCAACTCGTGGCCGAAATTCGGGAATTGGGCAAGAAGAAGTAGAACGCCTCTTTGGGATGAGAAAAGACTATGGATAACGTGGCGGTTTCTACCGCGGGAACCACAAGGCGCCGTCTGGTCGAATTATTCCTAGGTGGAGGGCTGCTGGCTTCTGTAGCGTCTTTTGTCTATCCCTTACTGCAATATCTTGTGCCGCCCCGCGTCGCCGATTTGGGCGGCGGCGAGGTTATTGCCGCCAAGGTGGGCGATCTTAAGCCCAACAGCGGGATCATCTTCCGTTTCGGCAGCCGGCCCGGCTTGCTTATCCTGACCGGCGACGGCCAGTATCATGCCTTGTCCGCAACCTGTACGCATTTGGGCTGCACGGTGCAATACCGTGGTGATCTGCGTGAGATTTGGTGCGCCTGCCACAACGGTACCTACGACCTGAATGGCCGTAACATTTCGGGTCCGCCGCCGCGGCCGCTGCAGCTTTACCAAGTCCACGTGCGGGGCGACCAGATATTCGTCAGCCGGAACCAGGAGAGTTGAGCGTGTGGGCGAAAATCCTTAACTGGCTCGATGAGCGTTTCGACTGGGCCGACTTGACGGCGCCGTTGCGCAAAAAGACTGTTCCCATCCACGACCGTTCGTATTGGTACTTTCTCGGCGGCATCACTCTGTTTCTCTTCGGATTGCAGATCTGCACCGGCATCCTGTTGCTGCTCTATTACCGGCCCAGCGCCAACGAAGCCTTTGAGAGTGTGCAATACATCATGACGCGGGTCAAATTCGGGTGGCTGATCCGCTCCATCCATTCCTGGGGCGCAAACTTGATGATTTTCACCGCTCTATGCCACATGTTCAGCGTGTTCTTCCTGCGCTCATACCGCAAGCCGCGCGAACTGACATGGGTGAGCGGAATACTTCTTTTGTTTCTGGCCATGGGATTTGGATTTAGCGGATATCTGCTGCCCTGGAACACCCTCGCTTTCTTTGCCACCAAGGTGGGCACCGACATTCCGGCACAGATTCCCCTTATTGGTCGGCCGATCATGATCTTCCTGCGCGGTGGCGAAGACGTAACCGGCGCAACCCTTACCCGGTTTTTCGGTTTTCACGTAGCTTTGCTGCCTGGCATCACAACGCTGTTGGTCCTCGTCCATCTGCTTCTTGTGCAGCGGCAAGGTATCAGCGTTCCACCCGCTGTGGAAGAAGATTGGAAAGAGCATCCCGCACGTGCGCGCGAGATGCCCTTTTTCCCCAATTTCATGCTCCGTGAACTGATGGCGTGGTACATCGCGCTGGGGGTGCTGGGCGCACTGGCCGCTCTCTCGCCGTGGGGATTGGGAACCAAAGCCGACGCCTTCGCGCCGGCGCCGGCAGGAATCAAGCCGGAGTGGTACTTCCTCTTCATGTTTCAAACCCTGAAATTGATTCCAGCAAAAATCGGATTCCTCGACGGCGAAACGGTCGGCATTGCCGCGTTCGGTCTGGCGGGCTTGATATGGATGCTTTTGCCTTTCTGGGTTCGGGCAGACAAGCGGCGCACGGGAAGTTGGATTCTGGGAGCGGGAGTCTTTGTAGTCGCTTACATGGCTTCGATGACGGTCTATGGATATTTGGCGAAATAACGCGGCACGCTCGCTGGCAGGGCTATTGGCAGTGTTGGGCGCTACAGGCTTGGCATGGGCGGCCCAAACGGAAAACACCTGCCTGGATTGCCACTCGGCATTAGACCCGCCGTTCCAGGTAACGGCGGAGAAGTTCGCCGAGGACATCCACTCACAAAAAGGTCTTACCTGCGCCAGTTGTCACGGCGGCGACCCGACCAAACCGGACGAAAGCGCGATGACTAAAGCCGCCGGTTTCCGCGGAAAAATCGACCGCAAAGATGTACCCGGGCTGTGTGGCCATTGCCACTCCGACGCTGCTTACATTCGTCAGTACGACCCATCTCTGCGCACCGATCAGTACAGCCAATACGTCACCAGCCTGCATGGTAAGTTGCGGGCAAAGGGCGACGACAAAGTCGCGGTCTGCACCGACTGCCACAGCGTGCATGATATTCGGGCGCCGAATGACCCTCGTTCCACGGTCTACCCCCTCAACATCGCACAGACCTGCGCGCGCTGCCACGCCGACACTGCCTACATGAAGGGCTATGCCATTCCCACCGATCAGTTCGCCTCGTATAGCACCAGTGTCCATCACGACGCGCTGGTGGTCCGCGGGGATCTGAGTGCACCTACGTGCACGACCTGCCACGGCGATCACGGTGCCGCACCCCCGGGCGTGAGCACTGTGCAGAATGTGTGTTCCACCTGCCACGTGTTTCAGGCGCAGCTGTTCGCCGCCAGCCCCCACAAAGCCGCTTTTGAGGCCGCTTCTTTTCCCGGCTGCGTAACCTGCCACAGCAACCACCGGATCGTTCATGCCACTGACGCCATGCTGGGCACGGGACCGCAGTCGGCGTGCGTCACTTGCCACACCCAGGGCGACGATGGATACAAGGCCGCCGATCGGATGCACGCGCAACTGCAGAACCTCGACGCCACCATCGTGAGGTCAAACAAGATTCTCGAGAAAGCCAGAGATGCAGGAATGGAAGTCAGCGAGGCCCTTAGCGAGCAGGATGAGGCGCGCGATTCGCTAACCAAAGCCCGGGTAACGATTCACAGCCTGAACCCGGCACAGGTAGACGAAGATATTTCCGCGGGACTCAACGTCACTGAAAAAGCTCACGCCGCGGGCGTGGCTGCCCTCGCCGAGCGCGATTATCGCCGCAAAGGCCTGGGACTCTCACTGATCGCGATCCTCGCCGTGGTCATTGGCTTGCGTCTTTATCTGCGCGAGATCGAATCGGGGAGAAGGCCTTAGACTCCTTAGGTCTGCGCTCGTCCTTTACCATCGCAACTTGTATAGATACTCGTAGCTCGTCTTGATGCTTTCAAACGGATGCGCGGGTTTGTCGTGCTCGACGATGTAATGCTGGATGCCGGCCCTCTCCGACTGGGCAAAAATCCGCTTCCAGTTGATGATGCCGCTGCCGACTTCAGTCATATCCTTGAGCGAATCGCCGAAATCTTGCCCGCCCCCGGCGGAAACCTTCGGCAGCTTCTTGATGTCCTTGACGTGCACTAGCGGGAACCGTCCCGGATAGCGGTCGAAATACTTGAGGGGATCGCCACCGCCAACTGTGATCCAGCACAGGTCCATCTCCATCTTCACCAGATCGGGATCGCAGTTCTCGAGCAGAAAGTCATAAGGCAGCTTTCCGTTGACCGGCAGAAACTCAAACCAGTGATTGTGATAGGCAAACTGGACTCCGGCTTTCTTGCTGGCCTCGCCGGCGCGATTGAAGGCGTCGGCCGCGCGCTTCCAGCCGTCGGGCTGCTTGCGGATCTCCTCGGGAATCCACGGGCAAACAATGTAATCCTGCCCGATCACTTTCGCGGAGTCGATCTGAGCCGGCCATTGGTCGGGACCGAGAACCTCCCATTGCACATGACAAGCCGGCGACGTCAAACCGAGGCGGTCAATCGTCGCGCGGACATCTTTCGGCGAGTGGTCGAAGTATCCGGCAAATTCGACTTCCTTGTAGCCGATGGCTGCGACTTTGGTCAGCGTGCCATCAAAGTCGGCTTTCATCTGGTCGCGGACCGTGTAAAGCTGCACTCCGATGCGCTCAATCCTGTGGTTGGCCGCGGCCCAGCCGAGTTTGTTGGCGAGAAGAGTGGCAGCTGCAATCGTTCCCGCATTGGCGAAGAATGCACGACGGTCCATCATGGCGAAACTCCCCGATTGCTAAATGGTTCGTTGTGAATTATACGCAGGAGAAACGTTTTTTCTGCTTTTAACTGGAGGCGGCAGGGGCGCCTCTTGAATCAAAGGCCAACCGCCCGGCCGCGACCAGGCTTAGTTTGGAACCACCTGCAAATTGTCGGTCACTGAGAAGATGCCGGGCACCAGGTTGGCGCGAAGATCGACCAGCTTCTTGTCGCCTTCACTGTCCACCACCCCCTCCAGGTTTACGCGACCGTTCTTGACGATGATGCGGATGGGCTTTTGCACGCCCAGTTCATATTTTTGCAGAGGTGGATATTCGTATATGGAGCGGAAAAGACGCATGCGCAGGCGCTGGTCCATGGGCGAAGGCGGCAGGATTTCGATTTGATTGTCGACTTTCTCCACACCTTCAATGTGCTTGACGGCATTTTCGGCATCGCCTTTCAGCGAAGGGCGCACCACTTGGCCAATCAGGGTCACTTCGTAACCATTTACCTTGTAAGCAATGTAATCGAATACGCCGAACCAGGGCAGCATTAGCAGTTCGTGGCGTACTTCGCGAGTAATGCGCGCCTCGTCTTTCGCGGACGCTTGATCGCGCTGCGCGTACGCTTGTAGGGACGTGGCGGACATGCTGAATAAAAGCCCACAGACGGCTAGGGTAAGCAGATTGGATTTCATGCCTTTCTCCTTGCGGCGGGATCCCACGATCAGGTCAGTGTACTCCCGAGTGGGAGCGGCCACCAACTTTACCGGTCAAGGCGCTGACCTGCTGCGTATCATAGGCAGCAATCCGCGTTTCACCTTACAATTTCTGCCATTCCTCGAGGAGCGGTGCTTGTGCCGGGAGAATTCGGTGTGTTGCATCTGACACCCCACGACGTAATGACCATGTTCATGGCGCTCGCTGTGCTGCTAGGCTGCGCCAAGCTGGCGGCCGAACTGATGCAGAAGATCGGCCAGCCTTCCATCCTTGGGGAAATCTCCGTGGGCATCCTGCTGGGCCCGACGGTGCTGGGTCGATACCGTCCTCATCTCTACGACACTCTGTTTCCCGCCACCGGTCCGATGCCGATTGTGCTCGACACCGTGATCACCATGGGGGTGGTTTTCTTTCTGCTGACCGCGGGACTGGAAATCGACCTGCGCAGTATGTTTCGCCAGGGCAAACCAGCGTTGCTGGTGAGTCTGTTGGGCATGGCTGTCCCGTTCGTGGTAGGAAGCGTGGCGGCCTGGACTTTTCCCAGCTATATGGGAGCCGAGACAGGAGCTGACAGTTGGATCTTCGCTTTGTTCGTAGGCACGGCGCTTTCGATTTCGGCGCTGCCAGTCATCGCGAAAATCCTGATGGACCTGGGTCTGTTGCGGACCGATATGGGCACCGTAATTATCTCCTCGGCCATGTTTGATGATCTGGTTGGATGGATTTTCTTTTCGTTTGTCCTCGGAATGTTGCATCCGCCGGCGCACGGAAACCTGGCCAGCGGCATGAAACACACAATCGTGCTGGTGCTCCTCTTTGTGGGACTCATGCTGAGCGTGGGCCGGTGGTTGATCGACAAGGCTCTCCCTCTGTTGCAGGCGCACACCACCTGGCCGGGCGGCGTTCTTGGCTTTATTTTCACCTTGACTTTGGCCGGGGCTGCTTTCACGGAGTACGCCGGCATTCATGCGGTTTTCGGCGCCTTCGTGATCGGCATCGCGGTGGGCGCGTCATCGCACTTGCGCAAGCGTACGTCGGAGAGCATTCGGGAGATTGTGACCAACGTTTTTGCCCCCTTCTTCTTCGCCAGCATCGGCTTGCGCACTGACTTCGTGACCAACTTTCATTTTGGGTTGACGGCAACTGTGATTGGAGTGGCCTGCGTCGGAAAACTGGTAGGAGCAGGCTGGGGCGCACGCCTGGGTGGAGTGGATCGCCTCAATTCTCTGGTAGTTGGCCTGGCGATGAACGCGCGAGGAGCCATGGAGATTATCCTGGGGATTCTTGCATTGCAGGCCGGGTTGATCCGCGAGCATATGTTTGTCGCGCTGGTGATTATGGCGCTATTTACTTCTCTGCTCTCTGCCCCGGCCATTCATTTTCTGGTACGCAGAAAAAGGACGCTAACCTTGAAAGACGTGGTGACCAGCAAACTTTTCTTGCCTCGCCTCATGGCAAGAACACGTTTAGGAGCGCTCAAGGAATTGTGTGATGTAGCAGCCCTGGCGGTGAGCAACGCACCGGAGCGGCTCCTGCGCATTGTCTCTGAGCACGAGCGAATACTCCCCAGCGGCTGGGAGAACGAGCTGGCCGTACCCTTTGCCAATGTAAACGGACTGGTCCGCCCGTTGGTGGTGGTCGGCAAGAGCGCTGCAGGAATCGATTTCGACGCACGCGACGGCAAGCCGGCAAAGTTGATCGTGATGATTCTGACAGGTGACATCCAGTCCCAGCACGATTTGCTCAGCGACGCGAGCGACTTGTTTAGTCACAAAGAAGCAGTGGAAGGCGCAGTCAAGGCCAGTACATTTGTGGAATTGGCGGCGGCCCTGAATGCTCCGGTGCAGTGAGCGGGCTGGAGGCAGGGGCTTGGACCCGCTCACGAGCGCCGGGGGAAAGCCAACCGCCTAGGCAACAACATTAACCCCGCTGCTCTGGGGCGCTGCATTGGCGGTGGCATTAAAGAGATTCAGAACGATCTGCTCGTTCTGGGCGAGATTCAAAGTTACCTGCTCGGCGTTGCCGCCCTGTTGATTGCCCACCCCGATGGTGAGTTGCTCGCCACCGTTGGCCTGATTGTTCAGGCTCAGCGTTATCTGCTCGGGCGAACTGCCGGTGCCGCTGCCCAGGTTGATCACAATCTCCGGTGCGGTCCCGGCCGTGGAACTCGCGGCCGGAGCCGCTGCCGCCGCCGTTGGCGTCGCAGCGGGAGCGGCTGTGCCGCTCGCAGCAGGAGCAGCGCTCGACGCTGCCGTAGCGCCGGTGTTGCCGATATTGAGAATCACCACGGGCGGTTCAGCGCCGGTCGACCCGCTGCCGGCGCCCGACTGCCGGTTAAAGGTGCTCTGCAAAGTAGTGAAGGCGGCCTGCGCACCGGCCAGATCGCCATTTTGCAGGGCCTGCCCGATGGCATTGAAATCCTGCTCCCGCTGCGACACCCGGAAAGTGTCTCCGTTCTTGAACGGTCCTTCCTGACCGAGTTGCGTGAGCGTGCTGAAGGCCTGCTGCGCGCCGGCCAAGTCTCCGTTCTGGAGGGCCTGTCCGAGTTGCTGCACGTCAGAATTTCGTGTCTGGAAAAACGCTTGGAGCTGCTGATAGAGCGAACTGCTGGAAACGGCTGCTGTGGACATGGGTTTCTCCTGAGAATCAATTCATCTGACAAGAACCCGGCAGGACCCTTGCCATCCGAGGGCCTTATCGGCAGCCGATTCGGAATCTTTAGAAGACGGCGGTGAGGCTACTTTCCCACCGTGATACCCGGCCAATCGTCGCTACGAAATGGCGAAGCAGGAAGGCCATCTTTGCCCAGCCCGTTCTTGCCCACCGGGCCGCGGTTGAAAAGGTTGCAGGCAGGACTGTCGGCCCAGGCATAGCGCACGGCCACCGGAGCCTTGATTTCAGGATTGGAAACGACCACCGTATCCCCTTCGATGCGAGCCTCCGCCCAGTGGAATTTTCTGTCAGCCCCGGCGATGGCAAACCCCTGGAGCGGGCCGCCCCCGCGCGCTTCCAGACCGTTTCCCATGTGAGTAAACCGAATCCGAATCGCATTCCCCTCTACCTTCATGGAATCGTAGATCGGCCCTGAATATTGCACCGGCTCTCCATACGTGGTTCCCAACGCCCAGAACGCCAGGCGCTGGCCGACTTCCCGCTTGCGAGGAGGGTGAAGATTCCCCGGCTCCCCCACATCAATGGTAACGGCGAGACCGACATGTGAGAGTGATTTCATGGTGAGTAGCTGCGCTTCGCGCAACTCTGCCCAGGCGGACTCTGCGGGCACGGTGGGAATGGCCCCATGATTTGGCAACTGCACGATGAGGAAATCCATATCCGGCTGATGGGTGGCCGCGCGCCAGCTTTCGATCATCGCCGGCAACAGCTTGCGGTATTGGTGAGCTTGTAGTGCATTGCTCTCGCCCTGATACCAGATCACCCCGCGAAAGGGAAACGGCGTCAGCGGAGTAAACATTCCATTGAACAGGCCGGAAGGCGGGAGTGGTGCGTAGCCCAGCGGAGTGAGGGCTTCGAGGCGGAAGCCGGTGAGGGCATCGAGCGTGAGCGGAAAGACCACGCCCCAACCCTCCTGCTTCAGATCGCGAAACCAGATGGTGACAGGCTGCCAGTCGGCCGAGGCTTTCATCACGTCCAACCCGTAGTTGTCGTCATCAGTGATGTTGGGCTGCATCGTCTGAAAGCGAAAATCGCCGGTGCCGCGCACCCAGAAGCGAATGCCTGCGTAAGCGCTCAGATCGACGGGAGAATTATCGGAACGAAGGCGTATCGCCCAGATTGATTCCTGCGAGCCGTCGAGTTTTCCCGCGATGCGCACGGCAAATCCGTGACCTCCGCGCCCAGGAGAGACGAGCGCAAACGTAGTGTCGGGCGCGGTTTGCCAGTGGTAGGAAGAGTCCCCGCCGTAGAGATTGTTGAGGGTGCCGTCGTCGAAATTCATCAACGAAACCGGCGGGAGCGAACTGGCAGGGTCGTAAAGAAGTTCGAAGTCGTCGAATTCCAGATCCAGCGTCGCCGGGTGGTCCGCATAAGCCTTCACCACCGCGCTCTGGGCGGTCCACTCGTCCCACAGCGGCTTGAGTTCGGGGTCGCGCTGCAGGTAGGCAGCATCGGTCCACCGCTCGGCGCTGGTGCCAGGCCAGGAATCGTGAATGATGCCGATCGGGACATGAAGATTCTGGCGCAGATATTTGGCGAAGAAATACGCAACCGCGGAAAACGTCTTGGCCGCATCGGGAGTGCAGATTTGCCACGAAGCTGGCAGCGTATCGTCCTGCGGCGTCAGTGCGATTCTCAAAGGCACGGTGAAGAGACGGATCTCGGGAAAATCGGCCTTGGGGATTTCTTCCGCGGCACCGGCCGCGCCATCGAGCGAATAACTCATGTTGGACTGGCCGGATGCAACCCAGACCTCGCCTACCAAGACATCTTTGATAACGACTTCCCTTTTCTCTCCCCGCACGTAAATGGTGAACGGCCCTCCCACGGGCATGGCGGGAAGATTTACGCTCCAGTCGCCAGCGGAATCCGCAGTGGCCGAGGCCGAGTTGACACCCAGAGTAACGGTGATCTTCTCGCCTGAATCGGCCTTGCCCCAAATATGGATGGGTCGCCCTTGTTGGACGACCATGTGGTCGGTTAGGAGGCTGGGGAGCGTGGGATCAGCCAGCGCGCTTGACGCGGAAAAGAGCCCGATCAGCACGGCGCACTGCAGGAGCGAATTTCGAGTGGATAGGTTCATGGTATTCACAT
>Ga0335076_10005722_pt1 | contig 12547 bp, 10 predicted proteins | sample Lox_Sample_25_FD_206717 | JGI IMG/M metagenome (GOLD analysis project Ga0335076, IMG submission 206717) | Soil microbial communities from Loxahatchee National Wildlife Refuge, Florida, United States - Lox_Sample_2.5 | ecosystem: Environmental > Terrestrial > Soil > Wetlands | place: USA...
GGAATTCGATCAACCGCTTCGCCGAAGCCATGACGCTGTTCGCGGTAGCGTGCGCCGGAATTTTCCCCGCCATCCACGTCGGACGCCCGTGGCTCGCGTACTGGCTCTTCCCGTATCCCAACACCATGCGGGTCTGGCCGCAGTTCCGCAGCCCGCTCATGTGGGACGTCTTCGCCGTTTCAACCTACGCCACCATTTCGGCGCTCTTCTGGTTCACCGGGCTGATCCCTGACCTCGCGACGCTCCGCGATCGCACCGAGAATCCAGCGCTGAAAATCGTCTACGGCATGCTTTCGATGGGCTGGCGCGGATCGGCTCGTCACTGGCACCGCTACGAAACCATGTACTTGCTGCTCGCCGGACTCGCTACCCCGTTGGTGCTTTCCGTTCACACGGTCGTGAGTTTCGATTTCGCCATCGGCATCGTTCCCGGATGGCACACCACTATCTTCCCTCCGTACTTCGTCGCGGGCGCCATCTACTCCGGCTTCGCGATGGTGCTGATGCTCGCCATCCCGATTCGCAAGATTTACGGGCTCGAAGATTTCATCACTGAGCGCCACCTGCAGAATTCGGCGAAAGTCATGCTCGCCACCGGCCTCATCGTTGCTTACGGCTATGGCGTCGAGGCGTTCATGGGATGGTACGGCGGCGACCGCTACGATGCCTTCACGCTCTGGAACCGCCTCCACGGTCCATATGCGCCCTGGTACATGTCGCTGCTGGCCTGCAACATCTTCATTCCGCAGGTACTCTGGATTCGCAAACTGCGCACGAGCCCGGTTGCGCTCTTCTTTATTTCCGGCGTGATCCTGGTTGGCATGTGGCTCGAGCGCTTCATCATCGTGGTAGTCAGCCTGCATCGCGATTTCCTTAACTCGTCGTGGGGCATGTATTACCCGACGCGCTGGGACTGGATGACTTACATCGGCACGATCGGCATGTTCCTGATGCTGATGTTCCTGTTTCTGCGCGTGTTGCCCGCGATCTCGATCTTCGAGATGCGCACCCTGTTGCCGGAAGCGGAGGTGAAGGAGTAATGGCCAGGCGCGATCCCATCTACGGCATGATGGCGGAATTCGATTCCGCGCAGGCGCTGTTCGACGCGGCTCACAAGACGCGGGAGGCCGGCTATCAGAAATTCGATGCCTATAGTCCGTTTCCGATCGAAGGCCTGGCCGAGGAAATCGGCGCTCCGCACGATGTGCCGCTTGTCGTTTTGATCGGTGGGATTATCGGAGGCACCACGGGATACCTGATGCAGTGGTGGATGTCGGCTGTCGACTACCCGCTCAACATCGGCGGCAAGCCGTACCACTCGTGGCCCGCATTCATCGTAATCACGTTTGAAATGACGATTCTGTTTGCCGGAATTTCTGCCGTGTTCGGCATGCTGGCGCTGAACGGCCTACCCATGCCTTATCACCCGGTATTCAACGTGCCGCGGTTCTCATCTGCATCCAAAGATCGTTTCTTCCTGATCGTGTTCTCTTCCGACAAGAAGTACGATCCAGGCGTCACGCGGACATTTCTGGAAGGCATGAATCCGCGCTCAGTGTCGGAGGTGCCCAGCTAGATGCCGTGCCTCCGCATGTTTGTCGAGTTCTGGCGTCATCCTGAGCGCAGCCGTTTTTCAGGCGAAGCGAAGGATCTCGCGCGGATCATAGTCCCGCTGGGAGTATCAGCTATCCTTCTGTTCACTGCCGCTTGCCGTCTCGACATGCACGTGCAGCCGCGCGAGAATCCTCTATCGCGCAGTGACTTCTACCCCGACCAGCGCTCGGCGCGCCCTGTGGTGGAAGGCACGGTCGCACGCGGGCAATTGCACGCCAACGCCTATTTCTATACCGGAAAGATTGGCAGCAATCCCGGCGACGTCATGCCCTTTCCCGTCACCAAGGAAGTTCTGGAGCGCGGACGCGAGCGCTTTAACATTTACTGCGCACCCTGTCACTCCCGCCTCGGGGACGGCAACGGCTTCGTTCCGTCGCGCGGATTCTCGCGCAAGCCGCCGTCGTTTCATATCGTTCGCCTGCAGAAAGCGCCCTTGGGATATTTCTTCGACGTCATCAGCAACGGCTTTGGCATCATGCCCGACTACGCCTCGCAGATTCCGACCGAGGATCGCTGGGATATCATCGCCTACGTTCGCGCATTGCAGTTAAGCCAGAATGCGACGACCGCCGACGTGCCGGCAGGCCAAAAGGTCCCCTCAGAACCACCGAAGTTCCGCGAGCCGGGAACTGGAGCCACGCTACCCGTCCCGCTCGCAGATTCGCACGAGCAGAAACCAGAAATGCAAAAGGAAAATCATCAATGAGCGCACAGGCCGCCAACCAACTCGATTTGACGGCTCCGTCGGTGGTCAGGACCATCGCGCAGCGCTCGCTGATCGTTGGCATCGTCTTCAGCGTGATTGCCGCCGCGCTGGCATTCATTCGGCCTGACGAGTTCTATCGCGGATATCTCCTCGGCTTCATGTGTTGGCTCGGTGTTGCGCTCGGCTCCATGGCCATTCTCATGATTCGTCACCTGACCGGTGGCGGATGGGGCATGGTGATCCGCCGCATTCTCGGCGCGGCAATGCGCACGCTGCCGCTCCTGGCAATCCTGTTTATCCCAATCATCATTGCCGTGGCGCAGCATCGCATCTATCCCTGGACCATGCCGACTGAAGCCATCCAGGAACCGCACATCCGCGAGCACCTGGAGAAGCACGAATTCATCAAGGGCGCATACCTGAACTTCACCGGCTTTCTCGTCCGCGCCATCCTCTACTTCGCGATCTGGAACCTGCTTTCGTATCTGCTCTCGTACTGGTCCAGGCAGACCAATCACCCGGGCGCGCCTGACAATACGCAAAAATTCAAGGCAGTCGCCGGACCAGGCTTGATCCTCTACGCCTTCACGATCACTTTCGCCGCCATCGACTGGGTCATGTCGCTCGACCCAAGCTGGATCTCGACCATCTTCGGCCTGATCATTCTCATCGGCGAAGTGCTCTCGGCCATGTGTTTCGCTGTGGTTGTCGAGCGAATTCTTTACAACTACAAACCCATGTCCGAGATGCTGAAGCCTGACTTCGTCCACGACCACGGCAAGTGGATGCTCACCTTCATCATGGTCTGGATGTACTTCAGCTTTTCGCAGTGGCTCATCATCTGGGCCGGCAACCTGCCCACCGAAATCACGTTCTACTTGAACCGGCTCAACGGCGGCTGGGGCACCATCGCGTTGTTCCTGGTTCTGTTTCACTTCGCCATCCCGTTTGCCATTTTGCTGTCGCGCCCGTTTAAGCGCGATATTCGCCGGTTGGTATGGCTTGCGGTGTGGCTCATGTTGATGCGCGCGGTTGATCTTTTCTGGATCATCGAGCCCAACTTTTCGCACACGTTCACCGTGACGATTGCTGACATCGTCGCGCCCATCGCGATCGGCGGACTCTGGCTGGCGTTCTTTTTCCGTAACCTGAATTCTCTGCCATTGCTGCCGGTTTACGATCCCGCAGTCGGGGAAGTCTTGCATCCGGCTCATCACCACGGAGGCACTTAGCCAGCAATTTTGAGTTTGTGATGACGAACGAGATCAAACACACGAATACGACAGGCCACGGCGACTACGAACGCCGCGATATCGGCGTTGCCGGCGTTCTCTACTTTCTCGCCGGCCTGGTGGCCGCGGGACTGCTGGTCCATTTCCTGATTACCGGCTTGTATTCCTACCTCGACAAGAAATCGAACGTAGAGCAGCCGCCGCTCAGCCCATTGATGGAAAATGTTCGGACCGATGAGCGCCATGTCCCCAAGGATTATCCGCAAGCCACCTTCCCGAGTCCGAAACTGGAAGAAGACGAGCGCGGCCAGCTGAACGGCATTCGCCTGCAGGAAGAAGAAACGCTGAGCAGCTACGGCTGGGTCGATCAGAATGCCGGAACCGTCCGCATCCCGATCGATCGAGCGATGGATCTCATCGCGCAGCGTGGATTGCCAGTGCGAGCAGCAAATGCCGCAACTGAAGGCGCAGGCAAAGGTCAACAGGCACCGATGGAAAATAGCGAAACCCGGAATAAAGGAACCAAGAAGCAGTGAGCACCCTGAATCATAATTCGAACCATGGAGCGGCGGACGCCCTCGTCCGCCGTGCTGAGCGTAATGCCGTAATCTCTGTCGTCGCCTCGAGCATAGCCTCAGACCACGGAGTTTACGCTTCGTATCAGGGCACGCCTCCAGGCGTGCCGCAAAGCTCGCAAAAAACCCGCGCCTTTAGGCGCTGCATCACAGCGCTGTCCCTCGTGCTCGCAGCGCTCTGCAGCCAATCCCTGGCACAATCCATGACCCAGGGCATCCTCTCGCCGCCAGCCACGGTCCGCCCGCCATTTCTGCAAAACGTCGGCATCGAGCAACATCTCAACGGACAGGTTCCGCCCGACCTCACCTTCGTCGACGACACTGGCCGCGCCGTCAAACTCGGCGACTATTTCGGAAAGAAGCCGCTCATCCTCAACCTCGTTTACTACAACTGCACCATGCTTTGTGGCGAGGCTCTCGCTGGTTTGAGCGGATCGATGAAGATGATCAAGTTCGACGCCGGCGACGAATACGACGTCATCACGGTCAGCTTCAACCCGAAGGAAACTCCCGTGCTCGCCGCCGAAAAGAAAAAAGATTACGTCAAGCGCTACGGGCGCCCCGGCGCTGAAGCTGGATGGCACTTCCTGACCGGGCCCGCGGAATCCATCAACGCCCTCACCAAGGCCGTTGGATTTCAGTATCAATACGATTCGTCGAACGGCCAATATGCGCACGTGACCGCCATTATGGTGCTGACGCCGCAAGGCCGTATCTCGCGCTACTTCTACGGCGTGGATTTTCCGCCCAAAGATCTGCGCATGGGGCTGGTCGAAGCATCGCATGGCAAAATCGGCAACCTCACTGATCAGGTTCTCTTGTATTGCTATCACTACGATCCCGCCACGGGAAAGTACGGCGCGGTTGTTACGAATATGCTGCGGCTGGGAGCCGGCGTCACCATCGTTTTGATCGGTGGCCTGCTCCTCGTGTTATTCCGCATGGATCGGATCGCATCGCGCAGAGCGTCCGGGGGAGGGAGGCCGGCGAGGCCGAGTTCGGCAAGATATGTTTAACGATTTTCCATTGTGGCCCGAACGGGCCTCGGCTATGGCGGGCAACGTCGATGCCCTGTACATCTTCCTGCTCATCGTTTCCGGGCTGATGACGGCACTGATCTTTGTCACGATCGTCTACTTCGCCGCGCGCTATCGCTACCGCAAGGGTGTTCCCGCCGAGCAGATTGAAGGTTCCACTCCGCTCGAGTTGACCTGGACGTTCATTCCTCTTGGCGTCTTCATGGTGATTTTCGCCTGGAGCGCAGTGGTCTACTTCAAGAGCCGAACGCCACCTCGCGACTCGACTGAAGTTTACGTCGTCGCCAAGCAATGGATGTGGAAGCTCGAACACGCCGAGGGACAGCGCGAAATCAACGAGCTGCATGTTCCCGTCGGCCGCGACGTGAAGCTGATCATGACCTCCCAGGATGTCATCCACAGTTTCTTCGTTCCCGCGTTCCGCATGAAGCAAGACGTGCTGCCTGGCCGATACACGGTCGCGTGGTTTCGTGCTACCAAGCCCGGCACCTATCACCTGTTCTGCACCCAGTATTGCGGGACGCAGCATTCGGGCATGATCGGTTCGGTCATCGTGATGGAACCTGCGCAATATGAAGCCTGGATGAGCGGTGGTACTGGCGGTCCGCTTTCCGTCGCCGGGGAAAAGATCTTTGCCGAACTCGGCTGCGCCACCTGTCACCGCACCGATACACAGGGCCGCGGCCCGAATCTGCAGGGAGTTTTCGGGAAGCCGGTGCTTCTCGAAGATGGCCGCACGGTGACTGCCGACGAAAACTATGTTCGCGAATCCATCCTTGAACCTGGAGCGAAGGTCGTGAACGGATTCAAGCCCGTCATGCCCACGTTTCAGGGCCTGGTGAGTGAAGAGCAACTGAACGCGCTGGTCGCGTATGTGAAATCGTTATCGACGTCCGGACAATCCGGTGTTACGGCCAATCCCGCTGCGATTGTGCCGTCCCAGGCTCCGGCCAACCCTCCGTCGAAGGGAAATCAGGTGCACTGAGTATGGCTACCGCAATGGCTCAACCGGTTGAGCGCGAAAATTATCTGAACAAGCACTACGGCGTTGGCTCGTGGCTGCTCACCACCGATCACAAGCGCATTGCGCTGCTTTACCTGATGTCCATCACGTTTTTCTTTTTCATCGGGGGCTTCTTCGCACTACTGATCCGCTTGGAACTGCTCACGCCGACGGGCGACCTGGTACAGGCCGACACCTACAACAAGCTCTTCACCATGCACGGCCAGGTGATGGTTTTCTTTTTTCTCATCCCATCGATTCCCGCGGTGCTCGGCAACTTTCTCGTCCCCATGATGATCGGGGCCAAGGACCTGGCTTTTCCGCGCATTAACCTCCTGAGCTGGTACATCTATGCCATCGCCGGCCTCCTGATGCTGCACTGCATGATCACGGGCGGCGTCGATACCGGTTGGACCTTCTACACGCCGTTCAGCACTGCATTCAGCAACACAAAAGTGATTGAGGCCGGACTCGCCATCTTCATCTCGGGATTCTCCTCCATCCTTACCGGATTGAACTTCATCGTCACCATCCATCGCATGCGTGCCCCGGGTATGACCTGGTCGCGCCTGCCGCTATTTATCTGGGCGCATTACGCCACCAGCATCATCCAGATTCTCGGCACGCCCGTTATCGCCATCACGCTCGTGCTCGTGGTTGCGGAACGCGCCCTGCATCTCGGCATCTTCGATCCCAAACTTGGCGGCGATCCTCTGCTATTCCAGCACTTGTTCTGGTTCTATTCTCATCCCGCTGTCTACATCATGATCCTGCCTTCGATGGGGGTGATCAGCGAGGTCATTTCCTGCTTCTCGCGCAAGCGCATCTTCGGCTATCACTTCGTCGCTCTATCGTCGCTCGCCATCGCCATCTTTGGCTTTCTGGTCTGGGCGCATCACATGTTCGTCGCCGGAATATCTCTCTATGCCGCGCTGATCTTCTCGATCTTGAGCTATGCGGTCGCTGTTCCGTCCGCGGTCAAGGTCTTTAACTGGACTGCCACTCTCTACAAAGGCTCTATCCACTACGACGCGCCGATGCTTTATGCCTTCGGCTTCCTCGGACTGTTCACTATCGGCGGCCTCACCGGTCTATTCCTTGCTGCACTGGGTGTGGACATGCACGTCCACGACACCTACTTTGTCATCGCCCACTTCCACTACATCATGGTCGGCGGCGCGCTCATGGGATACCTCGGCGGCATGCATTTCTGGTGGCCGAAAATTTCCGGTAAGCTCTATCCGGAAGGCTGGGCCCGTCTCGCCGCACTGATCGTCTTCATCGGATTCAACCTGACTTTCTTCCCGCAGTTCATCCTCGGCTACATTGGTATGCCCCGGCGCTACTACCAATATCCGCCGGAATTCCAGGTGCTCAACGTTTTGTCGACCGCCGGTGCGACCGTGCTCGGAGTGGGCTACCTCATGCCCATGATTTATTTCCTGTGGTCCATGCGCTATGGCAAGCCTGCGCCCGACAATCCGTGGAATGCCGCCGGACTTGAGTGGAAGACCCAGTCGCCTCCGACCACGTTTAACTTCGAAGAGGAACCGGTTGTGACCTGGGAAGCCTATAACTACGACGAAATCGATCAAGCCCAAAAGGAGGTACCGCAAGTTGTCGGATAGCCAAATCGCGGTCTCCCCTGCGTCCCACGGAGGCGCCCACAATCCGGCGCTGCTTCATCACTTCGCCACCGAGGAGCAACAGCGCGACGCCTCGAGCCTCGGCATGTGGATTTTCCTGGGCACCGAAGTCATGTTCTTCGGCGGGCTGTTCTGCGCCTATCTGATTTACCGCCGCTGGTACTTCGGGGACTTTGCCGCCGCCAGCAAATCGATCGACGCCCTGCTGGGCGGCACGAATACGGCCGTCCTGATCTGCAGCAGCTTGACGGTCGTGCTCGCTATTTGGGCTGCGCAGACTTCGCGCCGCGCGCTGTTGATCGCCATGCTCGTGTTGACCATGCTCTTTGGCGCTACCTTCCTGGGTATCAAGGGGAAAGAGTACAAAGATAAATTCGACGAGCACCACGTGCCGGGCGCGTCGTTCAGCTTTGAGCATGAGCCGATTCCTGGCCATCCCGATCAGTACGCGAATCCACGTCACGCCGAGATCTTCTTTGCGCTCTACTTCATCATGACCGGGCTGCACGCCCTGCACATGATCATCGGGCTGGGAATTTTCAGCTGGCTGTTGTGGGCGGCATGGAAAGGACGCTTCACGCCGGAATATCACACGCCGCTTGAAATCGGCGGCCTGTACTGGCACTTCGTCGACATTGTGTGGATCTATCTTTTTCCGTTGCTCTATCTGATTGATCGGCACCCATGAGGCCGATGAGGATGAATTTAGGAATTCAAATTCAAGTGAGTGTCATCCTGAGCGGAGCCGTTTTTCAGGCGGAGCGAAGGACCTCCCGCATATTGAAACCCTGGGCGATGACGAAGCCGCGAAGCACGTTTGAGGGCATCTATGTCTAATCATTCAAACCACTCCAACTCGTCGCCGCTCGTTACCTACTTCGCGGTGTGGGGGGCCCTGCTGGTCGGCACTTTCCTGACCTACGAGGCGGCGAAACTCGACCTCGGCGTCTATAACTCCGCCGTCGCCTTGATCATCGCCACCACCAAAGCCCTGCTAGTTGCCCTCTTCTTCATGCACCTCAAAGGCGCGAGCGAAAAATTGCTTAAGCTGGTTGTGATCTCGACTATCTTTTTCCTATTCCTCCTGCTTGCACTTTCCATGGCCGACTACGGCACCCGCCTCTGGAGCTAAAACAGAGGGTCAGGTATCAGCGGTCAAGCTCCCTGTCGGTAGCGCCGGCATCTTGCCGGCTGTCGCGCGCCCATCTCGGCCGCGCAGCCTTGAATTCCTTTCCTTGCCCCTGACCTCTGGCCGCTGACCTGCGCTATACTCGCCCGTCGGGAATGAAACTCCCTTCCAAGGTGGCGACCCATGGCATTCTGCAATAAATGTGGCACAACGCTCTTGCCGGGTGCGAGCTTCTGCAATAAGTGTGGCACCCCGATTGCCAGTGCAACAACCACTCCCGTCACCGCTGCGCCCGCCCCGCCTCCCACCGGTGGCAGCAGCGCCGTCAAAGTCGTTCTCATCGTCGTTGGCGTGATCGTCGTACTCGGCATCCTTGCACTCGCTACTGTAGGTATCGTCGGATATCGCATCGCCAAGGGCACCCGCGTCCGCCAGGAAGGCGACCGCGTCAAGATTGAAACTCCCTTCGGCAAAGTGGAGACCTCGAAAGATCCCGAGGAAGCGGCGCGCCAGCTCGGCATCGACATTTATCCTGGAGCTAAAGTCCAGAAGGAAGGCGCGACTTCTACCAGCATTGGCAACATGCATACGGTCAACGCCGTCTTCGAGACGACTGATTCAGTCGAAAAGGTGTGTGCCTTCTACCAGTCGAGGGTCAAGAATGCGATGGTCGCAACCTCTGACCAGAGCCGCTGTACGTTCGTCTCCAATGATGCGCGAAACGTTGTCACCATCAATGTCGAGGCCAGTGGTGAAAACACCCGAATTCAGGTCAGCAACGTCATGAAATAATCGGACTGACGATCGGCCCATGCCAGAAAAAACCGCAGACGCTCCTGCGTACCCCTCTAACCTCGATGCCGCTGGCTTGGCGAAAGCTCTGCGCCGCGAACTTCGGGGTGAAGTCCGCTTCGACTCCAGCGCCCGTGCGCTCTACGCGACGGATGGCTCGAACTACCGCCAGGTGCCGATTGGCGTCGTTCTTCCACGTGATACTGACGATGTACTTGCCGCCATCTCTCTTTGCCGCCAATTCGGCGCTCCGTTGCTCTGTCGCGGCGGAGGCACTTCTCTTGCGGGACAATGCTGCAATGTCGCCGTCATTCTCGACTTCTCTAAATACATGGCGGACATTCTTGAGATCGATCCCGTCCGCCGCATCGCCCGCGTGCAACCCGGGGTCGTTCTCGACCAGCTTCGCAACGCCGCAGAAAGACATCACCTCACTTTTGGTCCCGATCCTGCCACTCACGACCGCTGCACGATCGGTGGCATGATCGGCAACAACTCCTGCGGCGTCCACTCAGTGATGGCCGGCAAAACTGACGAGAACATTGAGGAACTCGAAATCGTCACCTACGACGGCGTTCGCCTGCGAGTCGGACAAAATTTCATCACGACTCATGGAGCGGCGAACTCGGTCCCCCGTCCAAGCGGCCCGGAATCATCGGACCGCAGCAATCGCGCCACCCAGATCCGCAACGATCTCCAGCAAATCGCCGGCGACTATGCCGCCCTCATCCGGCAGAAATTCCCGAACATCCCTCGCCGCGTCTCAGGATATAACCTCAACTACCTTCTCCCGGAAAGCAATTTTCACCTCGCCCGTGCACTCGTCGGTTCCGAGGGAACCTGCGCCACCATCCTCGAAGCTACCTGCCGCCTGGTCGAGAGTCCTCCGCATCGCGTCCTGCTGGTCATCGCCTATCCCGATATCTACCAATGCGCCGACCGCATCCCCGAAATCATGGCGCACAAGCCAATCGGCCTGGAAGGCTTCGATGACCTGCTTGTCTACTACACGCGGACTAAAGGCATCAACTCCGAAGGTCTTTCGCTGCTCCCGGAAGGCGGAGGCTGGCTGTTGGTGGAATTCGGTGGCCAATCCATCCCCGGCGCCGAGATGCAGGCCCAGTCCCTTATCGACGCTCTCAAGCGCAGCCCGAATCCTCCCCGGATTCGCCTCTATTCTGGCGCGATGGCCAAGCGCGTGTGGGAAGTCCGCGAGTCCAGCCTCGGCGTGACCTCTCATGTGCCCGGCGAGCCGCTGAACTGGGAAGGATGGGAGGACGCCGCGGTCGATCCCACCAAACTCGGCGGCTACCTTCGCGACCTGCGCAAGATGATGGCCGAGTTCGGCTACAAAGGGTCGCTGTATGGTCACTTCGGCCACGCCTGCGTGCACACACGCCTGAATTTCGACCTCGAATCAAAAGACGGAATCGCCAAGTTTCGCCGATTTGTGGAAGAGGCGGCAGACCTCGTCATCAGCTATGGCGGCTCGCTCTCCGGCGAGCACGGCGACGGACAAGCCCGCGCCGAGCTGCTGCCCAAAATGTTTGGCCCTGAGTTGATGGAGGCCTTCCGCAAATTCAAAACTGCCTGGGATCCCGATTGGAAGATGAATCCCGGCAAGCTGATCGGTGCGAACAAGCTCGACGCGAATCTGCGCCTCGGCCCCAATTACGCTCCATGGCAGCCCGAGACCTTCTTTCAGTTTCCCGACGATCACGGCAGCCTGTCGCACGCCGCATTGCGTTGCGTTGGAGTCGGCAAGTGCCGACGTGACGAAGGCGGCGTCATGTGCCCGAGCTATCGCGCCACTCGCGAAGAGGAGCACTCCACTCGCGGCCGCGCTCACCTACTCTGGGAAATGACCCAGCCAGATCGGGACGACGCGGTCATCCGAGATGGCTGGCGCAGTGAAGAAGTTAAGAAGTCGCTTGATCTCTGCCTCGCGTGCAAAGGATGCAAGAGCGATTGCCCCGTCAGCGTCGACGTTGCCACTTACAAGGCCGAATTCTTATCGCATTATTACGAGGGCCGGATTCGCCCACTGCAAGCCTATGCCTTCGGAAACATCGGTCTCTGGGCGCGCATAGCGTCGAATGCCCCCGGCCTGGTCAATCTGACCACCCAGCTTCCTTTTCTACGCGAGATCGCCAAACTCGCCGCCGGCATTCCCCTGCAGCGCAGCATCCCCGCCCTCGCCCCCGAAACATTTAAACAGTGGTTCTTCTCATGGAGCGGCGGACGCCCACGTCCGCCCAGGGAGCGCCACGACCTCGACGAATTCTCCCCGGACGAGGGCGTCCGGGGCTCCACGGTCCTCCTCTGGCCCGACACCTTCAACAACTATTTCCAGCCATCCACCGCCCGTGCTGCCGCCGACGTGCTCGAAGCCGCCGGGTTCCGCGTCACCATCCCCCACACCAACCTCTGCTGCGGGCGCCCCCTCTACGACTTCGGCATGCTTGATCGCGCCGAAGCACTACTCCTGAACATCCTCGACGAACTTCAACCCCAAATCGAAGCTGGAATCCCCGTCGTTGGCCTTGAACCCAGTTGCGTCGCCGTCTTCCGCGACGAACTCCTCAACTTCTTCCCGCACGACGAGCGCGCCCGCGCGCTTTCCCGCCAGACCTTCCTGCTGAGCGAATTCCTGGAAAACAATCTCCCCCGGAATTCCGCCGGCTCCGCTTTTCCTCAATTCCCGCGCAAGGCCCTTCTCCACGGCCACTGCCATCACAAGTCGATCATGAAAATGACCGCCGAAGAGTCTCTCCTCCACCGCCTCGGCATCGACTTCCAGTCGCCCGCTCCGG
>Ga0335076_10005723_pt1 | contig 12547 bp, 14 predicted proteins | sample Lox_Sample_25_FD_206717 | JGI IMG/M metagenome (GOLD analysis project Ga0335076, IMG submission 206717) | Soil microbial communities from Loxahatchee National Wildlife Refuge, Florida, United States - Lox_Sample_2.5 | ecosystem: Environmental > Terrestrial > Soil > Wetlands | place: USA...
CGCTTTCTACTACCGCAACACCTCGCCTTATACCGAGAGCTATACCTTCTCTTTCGAACGAGAACTCGCGCGCGGTACCTATCTGAAGCTTGGCTACGTGGGATCGCAGTCGCATCATCTTTTGGTGCTGACTTCTGCCGATCCGGGCAATGCGCAGCTCTGCCTGAGCGTGAGTAAGCCCAGCGAGGTAATGCCGGGAACGCCGACCTGTGGGCCTTTCAGCGAGGGAGGCATTTTTACCAAAGCAGACGGAACGCAGGTCCAGGTGCGCGGGCCGTTTGGCCCAGCCTTTGACGGGATCACCTATCAAAAGACCATCGGCTTCGCCAACTACAACGCCCTGGAAGCGTCCCTCCGTCACAGCAGCCGCTGGCTGGAACTGAACGCCGCCTATACCTACGGCAAGTCGCTCGACGATTCTTCCAGCCTGTCGGAGCCGGTGTATCCGTTCGATCCATCGCTCACCAAGGCGATTTCGGCGTTCGACCTGCGCCACAACTTCGTGATCACCTACCGAGTGCCGCTGCCATTGGATGCCTTCGGCGGAAAGAGCAATCGCTGGACAAGCGGCTGGTTCCTCTCCGGCGTGACCCACATCTCCGGCGGGTTGCCGGTGACGCTGTACAACAACACCGACAGCTCGCTGCTGTGAAGCATGCCGAATGGCATCAACAACAATGGTATGGATACGCCCTACTACATTCCCGGAGATCTGAAGCTCAACATGGATCCACGGAATGGCCGCATGGCCTTCAACACATCGCTCTTCCCGTCTGACGTTTCCCCTTACCTTGGGCAGATCGGGAATGCGGCACGGCGCATGTTCTACGGCCCGGGCCTCGACAACTTTGACATCGCGCTGGAAAAAGAAATCATCATTCGAGAGAGCAAGATGGTCCAGCTTCGGCTGGAGACGTTTAATACGTTCAATCATGCGCAGTTCTTCGGCCCAGCCGCGGTAAATGGCAACATCAGTAGCACCGGCTTTGGGCAGATCGTGAACGCCCGGCCACCACGCGAAGTACAGTTAGCGGCGAAGATCAACTTCTGAGCAGCCTGAGCCGGCGGTTTTTCTATCCGAGAATCAAGAGAGCCGTCTTACCGCACGGGTGACGGCGATATGCAGTCCGGGCGCGGCGCCAACGGGAAGCGCTAGCGCCATACCGCGTCGGTCGGCCCTGAGAGCATGCGATCCAGATAGGTTGCAGCGCTGATGAGAGCCAGATGGGTGAATGCCTGCGGGAAGTTTCCCAGGTGCCTCCCATCTGCGCCGAGTTCCTCCGAGTAGAGCCCGAGATGGTTGGCGTAGCCAAGCATCTTTTCAAACAGCAGCTGGGCCTTTACCAGTTCTCCGGCCCGGGCGAGGCACTCGATGTACCAAAAGGAGCAGGCGGTGAAGCTGCCTTCGCGGCCTGGCAAACCATCCACGTGGGTACGTTCTGCTTCATAGCGGTAGACGAGCGTATCTTCGACGAGCCGGTCTTCAATCGCCCGCAGGGTGGAACGCCACATCGGGTCCACCGGGCTGATGAAGCGCATCAGGGGCATGAGCAGAGCCGAGGCATCCAGGTCCTTCGTGCCTTTCGATTGCACGAACGACTGCAGCTCTTCATCCCAGAAGTTGGTGTAGATATCGGCACGAATGGCGTCGCGCGTCGCATGCCACTTCTCGACCGGCGCTGAAAGTGACCGCTTGTCAGCCAGCCGCAAAGCGCGATCAAAAGCCACCCAACACATCAATCGGGAGTGGAGAAATTCTCGCGGGCCGCCGCGGACTTCCCAGATTCCCTCGTCGGGCCGCTGCCAGTTCTCCTCAAGCCACGACAAGATGCGCTGCACGTCCTGCCATCCGCCATAGGAAATCGCGTCGCCGTATTTGTTGGCGAGATAAGCGGAGTCCAGCATCTCGCCATAGATATCCAATTGGAGCTGCTTGTAAGCTGCATTGCCAATGCGCACGGGGCGGGAATGCTTATAGCCCTGCAGATGGTCGAGGGTCTGCTCGTCCAGCTTCTGCCTGCCATCGATGCCATACATCACCTGCAGAGGGCCACGCTGGGCGTCGTCACTCAAGCGCCCCTTCAGCCAGGCGATAAATGCCTCCACTTCATCGACGAAGCCAAGCCGGATCAGCGCATAGAGCGTGAAAGCGGCATCGCGAAGCCAGGTATAGCGATAGTCCCAATTTCTTTCACCGCCGATTTGCTCAGGCAGGGAGAATGTAGGAGCGGCAATCAAGGAGCCATGTTCGCGGCTGATGAGAAGCTTTAGCATCAAGGCAGAGCGGTTAACCATCTCGCGCCAACGGCCCTTGTACTTGGACTTCGCAATCCAGCTTTTCCAGAAGTGCGCCGTCTCTTGAAACCGCTCATCAGTTTTTTCCATTTCCTTCTGTTGCACCTGAGGCCGCAGCCCGCCAAATACGAAACTGGCCCGGTCCCCAGCGCGGAGCACGAATTGCGAGGTCACGTCGCCGGATTGTTGCTCCAGGGTGGCCGTCGAGTAGAGCGCCATGGGAGGACACCCGCCATCCTGCGGCATGAATACAGCACAACGGTCCTGCACCTGAACCGAGTGTCCGACCATGGCATAGTTGAAGCGGGGCTTGCACTCTAACCTGAAACGAACCTCGCCTCGTATTACCGATACCGTGCGAACGATCTCATTCGGCTGCTCTGCCGCGACGCCGATGGGCATATAGTCGGTGAGTTCGGCGACACCCTCTTCGGAAAGAAAACGCGTCAGCAGAATGTTAGTGTCGGGCAGATAAAGCTGGCGTACGCGCCGCTTGTTTAGCTCGGGTTGAATTCGAAAACAACCGCCTCGTTCCTCGTCGAGCAAAGCTGCAAACACCGTTGGCGAATCGAAAACCGGATAACAAAGGAAATCGATGGATCCGCTCTCATGGACGAGGGCGATTGATCGCATATTGCCGATCACGCCATAATTTTCGATTAGCTGGTGGCTCATCCGCAAAAGGTCCCGTACAGCTTGGATGATCAAAAGCGTCTTTGCGACAGGAGTCTGTTTTTCGGCAACCTTTCTTCGTCCATCGCATCTAGGGTTTTGTCACGAGGGGAACACGCTCGTCTTTCGTAACCCGATATCACAGCCGAATTGAAGCTTCAGACTTCATTTGTCACCCGTCCCAAGGGAGAGAGAAGGGGTGCGTGAATGGCGACACAAACTTTGGGGAGCACGTTTGTGACTCAACGCCTGGAAGGCAAGGTCGCGATCGTCACCGGCGGTGACCAGGGGATCGGTCGTGCCATCGCGTTGCGATTAGCGGCCGAGGGCGCTGATGTCGCAATCTGCTACCACAACAATCGCAGCGGCGCCGAAGAGGTAGTCGCGAGTATTACCGGGGAAGCGGCGGGGAGCGGCACTGGACGAAGAGCGCTGGCTCTACAGGCCGATGTCAGCGACAGCGAGCAGGCGCAGCGCTTTATCGTGGCGGCCTTTGAACACTTCGGCGGTGCCGACATCCTGGTCAACAATGCCGGCCTGGAGCGCCGCGCCGATTTCTGGGACATCACCGAAAAGGACTACGACCTGGTTCTGAATACCAATCTCAAGGGCGTGTTTTTCACTACGCAGGAAGCGGTGCGGCATTGGATCTCCGCCAAGCGGCCGGGCAAGATCATCAACATGAGTTCGGTCCACGAGGAATTGCCGTTCCCGCATTTCGCCACATACTGCGCGAGCAAAGGCGCGCTGAAAATGCTGGCGCGAGATCTGGCCGTCGAACTGGCGCCATATGTCATCACGATCAACAACATCGCCCCAGGCGCTATCGAAACGCCAATCAACAAGGCGCTGCTGAGCAATCCCGCAAAGCTCAACCCGTTGCTGGAAAACATTCCTTTGAAGCGGCTCGGCAAGCCGGAAGATGTGGCTGGGGTCGCGGCGTTTCTGGCGTCGGCGGACGCGGATTACATCACCGGCACCACAGTATTTGTCGATGGCGGCCTGCTCTGGTCCTATGAGGAGCAGTGAAGGCGCGGTAACTGCACAGGCGGCGAGGCGGATATGAAGAGCAATATTCGGTTGGTTATCGCCGACGTGGATGGCACGCTGGTTACAAAGGAGAAGGTTCTGACGGCGCGTGCCATTGAGGCGGTCAAGCGCCTGAAGGACAAAGGCGTGGCTTTCAGCATCACCAGTGGGCGGCCACCGCTCGGCATGAAGATGCTGATTGAACCTCTCGGCTTGACCGAACCCTTAGCAGCGTTTAACGGCGGAATCTTTGTTCATCCCGACCTGTCGGTTATGGCGCAAAGCTTCGTACCGGCCGACATGGCTGCTAAGGTCATCGCGGCGATCGAACAGCATGGACTCGACCGTTGGGTTTACACCGATCGCGACTGGCAGGTGCGCGACTCAAATGCTCCGCACGTCGCGCGGGAACAATGGACGGTGAAGTTCGCGCCCACGATCGTGTCCGACTTTACCAAACTCGAGCGAGTAGCCAAGATCGTGGGCGTGGGTGACGACTACGCCGCAGTGGCTCGCTGTGAAGCGGATGTGCAGCGGGAGTGCGGCAATCAGGTCTCCGCGGCACGCTCGCAGCCCTATTACTTAGACGTCACGAATCCCGAGGCCAACAAGGGTCGCGTGGTCGCGGTTCTTGCGGAAACGCTGTCGATCCCGCCGGAACAGATCGCCACCATTGGTGACATGCCGAACGATGTGCTGATGTTCGATAAGAGCGGTATGAGCATCGCGATGGGCAACGCCAGCCCGGAAGTGCAACGTCAGGCGCGATTCGTGACCACCTCGAATGAAGAAGAGGGCTTTGCCCAGGCGATGAAGATGTTCGTTATGGGAGAGCACGAGAAGGCCTCGTGAGTGCGACGATCGTCGTGGTGATGGGCGTGGCCGGCGCAGGCAAGACGACGGTGGGCCAGGTAGTCGCCTCGGAACTGGGCTGCGAATTCCTTCACGGCGATGTGCTGCATCCGGCGGCCAATATCCGGAAGATGACGGAGGGAATCCCGCTGACCGACGCCGATCGGGCGCCCTGGCTGGCAGGTATTCACACACGCGTGGCTGATACCTTCCACAACGGCAGAAACCTGGCCGTGGCCTGTTCGGCACTGAAACAGCGATACCGCGACAGCCTCGCCGATGAGGTCACTGGTCTGGGTCTGTCTGAGAGGCAATGAGGAATTGATTCGGACACGCTTGCAGAAGCGGTATCACCACTTCATGAAGGCCGGGATGCTGGCCAGCCAATTCGCCGACCTCGAGGAACCGGCGGGCGCGGTTGTCGTGGATGCTGCGGTGGCGCCCTGCGAGGCAGTACGGCAGATACTGAGCGCTTTATTTCCCGCCGGAGCCGGCGCGCGCTAGTTGCGCTTTAGTATGTCTATCGCCTGCGGCCTCCGGCACGCCCTCCGCTTCTCCGCTGGAACTGCTGGGTGCGGGCTTGTCCGGTCTGGCGGGCCTGGGACTCTCGGTTGAGTCCCTGCAAGGTTTGCTGCGAAACGGACGATCCTCCGCCGGAAGACCTCGCGTTCTGCAGGCTCTGCCCGGCCTGTGTCCTGTCGCTTTGAGGAAGCGTTGACTGCCTGGCTTCAAGATTCTGTTGACCTTGCTGGCGAGCGCTTTGAAGTTTTTGTTGCTGCTCCGCGGTGGGCTGCACCCGATTCCAATTTCCGTCGTTGTATTGGCTCCAATTGCCGGCTGAGTTTCGCCGGTAAACATTGCCATCGTTCCCCGCATAGACACCGTTGGTGGTCCGTGCCACGGTGCCGTTCGCGCCAGTGCGCGCAATGCCAGCTCCTTCAGAGGAGCGATATGCCGCGGTGGTCCCCCGTGCCGTACTCACGTGCCCCGACTGCACCCACTGGTCGCCGCGCGTGGCGGCGGTTCTTCCCCATTGGCCGTAGGCGTTGTGTCCCTGCACGGTGGAGGCTGCGCCGCCGGTCCAGGGGTTGTAAGCAGTGGCGGCTGAACGCCCACCGTAATAGCCTTGCACGCTGGCGGAGCGCCCATATCGCCCAGTTGAAGGGTTGTACCAAGCCGACGAGCCGGCTCCCCCGTATGGTCCGTAGGCGGCACGACCGACCCTATAACTGCCATAGTAGGGGTTGTAAACGGCCCCTACACCATAGGTCGCCGGCCAGCGGTAGTACACAGGAACGCCTCCACCCCAATACATGTAAGAAGGATAGTAATAGCCGGTGCCATAGCCAATGCAAAGACCTGCGGTCATACCCATAACAAACATTCCCAAGTAGCCCGCGGTCTGGCTCGATTCGACGGTATCTTCGGTGGCGTTGCCCTGGGTCACGTAGGTCACGTTGTACACGGGCGAGTTCGGGGGAATCTGGTAGATCTCCTTGGGCACGGAGTCGGCTGTTTTCCATGGCCCGTCCGGCTTACTGGACATGAACCACACGCCATCGAAACAGAGATAGTAGAGATCGCCCACCTTAATCACTTTTTCGTTTGTGTTTGTCGCATATTGCAATGACGTATTCTCGATCGGCTGAAATTGTGGCGTGCCGGAATAGGCGACCTTCACCTTGGCCTCCGCCTCTGCCTTATTGATGACGGCGGTAGTGGGTATTTGCGCGAGCATCACGGCGTCGGCCGCCTGCACGGTGCCGGGGACAGAGGCCAATACTGCCGCCTTGGGCGAGTCGGGTGGGATCTTCGCGAAGTCGGCGGGCAGGCTGTCGCCGGCGTAGGTCCACGGTCCCTGCGGCGATTGAGCGCGGAACCAACGGCCGGATAGCAGAATGTAGAGCTGCTTGCTGGCGTCGTCGAGGAAAAGATTATTGTCTGTATTGGCGACGTAGAGCAGGCGCGTGCCGGGAATCTTGGAGTAAACCGGAGCCCCCTTGGTAAGAACCAACTCCGCCGGCTTATCGCTGAAGAACACTTGCGGTACCGTGCCGGAGGGTGGAGGTGGAGGCACCAGCTTCTTCACCGGCGCCCAGGTTTGATCGTTGGGGAGCTTCTCCATGTCCTTGGGGAGCTTTTGAGTCGGGGTCCAGGGGCCTTGCGGCTCTTTGGCAGTCAGCCAGCCATGTTCGTACACCAGGAAGTAGTTCTTGTCATCCTTATCGTAGAGGAGATTCCAATTGGTGTTGATGATGTACTGAAGTTTGGTTTTTTCGATCGGCGCTGGAACGGGCTTGCCATCGATCATCAACAGGATCGCTGGTGCTGCGCTGTAGAAGATCGGCGGCGGATCGGTTTTCACCTGAACCGCGCGACCCTCTGTCTTGTTTTTCTCAAGGTCGGCCATCAAGCGGTCAACAGAAATCGCTTCGCCACCGCTCGGTACCATTTGCTTGAAAGTCTGCTCGGTTTGCGCCGCGGTTTGCGCGTCCAGCCCGGGAAAGCGAACGCTTGTGACCTTGATGTCGCGGATGTAAGCGGTCCTGGATTCCTTGTCGACGATGGTGCCCGCTTGGATCGATGCAACGCCGAGAATTTGCTTGCCTCCTGAGGGTGTAAGCGAAAAAGCTACCCGGCAAAGCAGCTCGGTGTAGTCCTTCCATTCGTCGACCTGAGGCTGGTAGTAAACCAGGGTGACGCCGTTCTTGGCTATTTGGCGCGGCCAACCCATGTCTTGGGCCTTGGGAGTTGCGCCGAGCTGAGTCTGTGGATAGACGACGGCCCAAAAGCGCAGGAGGAATAGAGTAAGAAGCAGGCACGCCCGGAACCGTGATTGCCGGTGAGTTGAAGAAGGTGGCTTATTTGCCTGCACCTCTCTTGCTGGTGAGGCCAGTCGTCGAATCGTGAGACTTCTCAGATTGAAGGTCATCACACCGCATGCTCGGGGATTGTCTCCGCGAGTCGAGCATCCCTCACTTTTTTCTTGGAGGCGACTGTCAAACAAAGCATCCAGGCTGGGTCAAAATCCAGAATAGTTGGGTCAGGAAGTGCGCGCCCGAGAGGCTTGGGGAAGAATCTTGGGGGACCGTCAGATTGTTGGTGTGGGAAACCGTCCGAGGTACCCGGTTGTCCTTCGTTCAGCGCCCGCTGGCCTGGACATGCAGGGGGGCGCTGAGTTTCGCCGCCCGCACCGGAAAACCGCTCAGCCGACGGAACCTGATGAACCGGCAATTGACTCCGACCTGCGCGACACTCGGCATGGATGGGGTGAACTGGCATTGGTTCCGGCACGCGAATGCAACTCTGTTGGATTCGGTCGGCACGCCTCTGAGCACGACACAAGCGCTGCTCGGGCATGCCTCGCCGGAAATCACGCGCGAGATTTATTTGCACTCGGTGCCAGCGGATGCGCGTAGCGCAGTCGAGAAGGTTGAGAAGGCAGTTGAGAACGCCAAGGCTGAGTCTGAGGGGCAGTCGGAAATTATCGGACCCAATCGGACCCAAGTTTTGGAAGAAGCTGAATTGGCATCGCCGCTAATTCAATGAGCCGCTTGGGATTATTGGTCGGGGAGAGAGGATTTGAACCTCCGACCCCCTGGTCCCGAATCCGATACTGAAGCGTTCGTCCGTTCAACACCAGGGGGTCTTCAAGAGGACGATTGAAGGCGGCCATTGCCACTTCATCCCGATAGGTCCACCCAAGCCCGGTTTTTGCCAGATCGATGAGTTCATAGTACGTGAGCACGTCGAACCAGGTGGGTCGACCGACTCGCGCGGGTCACAATCCTGAGGTGGGCGGTTCGGTAAAAGACGCGGCCGATTCCCCGCGCCGCAGTGTGGGCCGTTCAATCCCAAGCTTTTTCATCCGGTGCATCAGAGTGGTTCTCTTCAGGCCCAGTTTTGCGGCTGCTCCACGCGATCCTCCGATCACCCAGCCGAGTTCTTCCAGCGTTTGCAGGATGAGGGCGCGTTCGGCGTCCCTAAGCGTGGTTGGGGGAACGGAGGGGCTGGTCGCTAGCGCCCTAAGCGTTGTTGGGGGAACGGAGGGGCTGGTCGCTAGCGCTGCCGATGCGGGCAACGGGTTTGGCAGCACTCCGTCATTGGCCAGGATCACGGCACGCTCGATCAGGTTCTGCAACTCCCGAATGTTGCCCGGCCACGAGCACGACCGGAAGGCAGCCATTGTTTCGTCAGTGACCTCGTCGATGTGCTTCCCCATCCGGCGGCTGAAGATCTCGACAAAATGGATCACCAGTTCCGGGATGTCCTCCTGACGATCGCGCAGCGGCGGCAAAGACACTGGGAAGACATTCAGACGGTAATAAAGATCGCTGCGGAATTCGTGGCGCGCCACGGTTTCGGCGAGATTCCGGTTGGTGGCTGCGACCAACCGGACGTCCACCTGGTGCGTGCGCCCGCTTCCCAGCCGCTCAAACTCCTGTTCCTGCAGGACGCGCAGCAGCTTGGGTTGCAGTGCCGGCGGAATGTCGCCCACTTCGTCAAGAAACAGGGTGCCGGTGTGGGCCATCTCGAAGCGGCCGATCTTTTGCGCGATCGCGCCGGTGAACGCTCCCTTCTCGTGGCCGAAGAGTTCACTTTCCAGGAGATCCAGCGGGATGGCCGAGCAATTCACCTTGATGAAAGGGCGGCCGCAGCGGGGGCTCAGGTTGTGGATGGCACGCGCGATCAGCTCCTTGCCTGTGCCGGTCTCTCCCTCGATCAGCACTGTGGAACACGTGGGCGCCACCCGCTCAACCTGTTCGAGCACCCGTTCCAGAGCGGGGCTGTGCCCAATGATCTGCTCGAACCTTCGCTCGCCGAGCCCGCCTGAATTCGCTCGTGCCGAAGCTGCCACCATCAACCTCCTAGCTTCCGAACCGGGCCCCCACACAATACCGTCGGGCTACATTGCCAGAGCTGCCTGTACGTGTTCGAGCAACACTTCATCTCGGAAGGGCTTTGCCAGGAACTCCACTGCTCCTGCGCGAAGAGCCTGCATTCGCATGTTGGTGTCGCCATGCGCGGTGATGAAGATGATTGGGATCTTGCAGTGCTGCGAGTTCAGCTTGGTTTGCAGATCGAGGCCAGACATTCCAGGCATGCGGATGTCTGCGATGAGGCACCCAGTACTCTGTTGCTGACCTGAGTCGAGAAACTCCTCCGCCGAAGCAAACGCCTGCGGGCGCAAGCCGGCTGCTTTCAACAAGCCTTCCAGTGCCCTGCGAACCGACTCGTCGTCATCGACGATTGCAACGATTTTCCCACTCCCCTGACCAGACATGTCAGCACATTAAAGCAGGCAGCGCAGCAGCACAATCATCCCTTGGTATGAGTCCACTCATACGTGTGTTGTGGGGAGCGACGAGTGCGTGGAAGCTATCTGTCGGTCGGCAACCTGAGCTTATCCGCCATCCTGACCAACTCGGCGAAGGATGCGGCTTGCATCTTGCGCATGACGTGCCCGCGATGGATCTTCACGGTGATCTCGCTGGTCCCGAGCTCGGAGGCGACCTGCTTGTTGAGCATCCCTGTGACCACCAGCTGCATGACCTCGCGCTCTCGCGGAGTCAGTCCGTCGTAACGCCTTCGCAGCTCAGCCACCTCGCTCTGCTGTTGGCGCCGGGTGCGGTCTCGTTCAAGCGCCTGCTGGATCGCATCCAGCAGGTCCTGATCGTGGAACGGTTTCGTCAGGAACTCCACCGCGCCGGACTTCATCGCTTTGACCGACATCGGGATGTTGCCATGCCCGGTCACAAAAATGATGGGGATCTGCACCCCAGCGTCCGCCAACTGGCGCTGGAAATCGAGGCCGCTGAGACCGGGAAGCCGCACATCGAGAACGAGGCAACTGGGACCTTCGGCGGCGTCCCTGGCCAGGAAGTCCTGGGTGCTGGCGAATGACTCGGAGCGCAGTCCCACGGACTTCAGGAGTCCCTGGATGGCGCGCCGAACGGATGGGTCGTCATCGATGACGAAGACCGTCGCTGCATTCTCCGGCGTCATGCCTGAGCCCGGGCGAACGCAGGGAGCGTGAAGGTGAACGTCGCTCCGCGAGCGCCGGTCGATGCGGCCGACAGCCGGCCGCCGTGGGACTCCATGATGGTGCGGCTGATCGCAAGTCCCATGCCCGTTCCGTGTGGCTTGGTGGTGAAGAAGGCGTCAAAGATCTGGTTCGTCTTCGGCGGCAATCCTACGCCGGTGTCACTGACGGAAACCAGCAGTTGACCATCATCGGACCGCGAGATGATCGTGATCTCCCGTACGCCGTCACTTTCCTTCATTGCGTCCATGCTGTTGATCATCAGGTTCATGAGGCCCTGTTTCAGCTGGACGTGATCGCCGATCACCTTGGGCACATCGGCTGCGAGGTCACTGCGGATGGAGATACCATATAAAGCCGCCTCATACCGCAAGAGCGCAATGATCTCGTTGATCACTTCGTTGACATTGACCAGCTCCCGCTGCGGAGTTCCTTCTTGTAAACGAGCTGGTCCAGTTGATGATCTCGACCAAGCGCATGGCGTCTTCCACCATTCTAGAGGCAGCCTGGCGCGCCTCGTCCAGGTCGGGCCGATCACGGCTCAGCCACCGCAAACAGGTGTCGGCGTTGGTCACGGCGGCGGTGATGGGCCGCTTGATCTCGTGACCCCAGCGATGCCGCCGGCTCGCCCAGCATAGTGACGCGGTTGATGTGCGCGAGCTCTGCCTCCATTTTGGTGCATCCTCTCGCGCTCTTTTTCAGCGCGCTTGCGCAAGAACTCGTCCGGAGGGACAAAAAATGGATTCTCTTGGAGCACTCCGCCCATGATGATCATGGGATGGGTGCGCATAATGTCGACCACGATGCTTCCGCCAAACTTGGCGAGATCGTACGTTCATATCACCGGGTCTTTATATCGGGGGAGAAGATAGTTGAGCCTTGTCTCATATTCGACGAGATCATCAACACCCGGCCGATCTTCCAAGGCCCATTCCATTTGAGCGACCAGGCGGGTCAAAGTGAAGCCCTGTGATCTGCCGCCTTCCAGGACCTCCTGGATCAGAGCAAGCATCCTGTCCTGGTCGAAAAGACCGTCGCGCAAGTACGCGTTCTCCCAGTTGCGGAGCTCGAAGCGGCCGCTCCGCTCTACCGCAGCCACGTCCAGACCCGCCGACGTCAGCCGTGTGATGTGTTGCTCACGCAGTCTTGGGTCGACGATGTGAAAGGCCCTCTGGCCGCGGTCAAAACCGTTCTTGATAAACGGCAGCAGTATCTGATACCACTCGTCGGGACTATGAAAGAAGGCACAGACGTGACGCTTTGCGGTAAGCACTGAGCCGGCGAACCGGATCGGTTGCTCACTCTCACCTATGCTTCCTCTGCCGACATTTGCGCCGTTGTCCAGCAAGTCCACGTCAGTCCCCTTTCGTCACGGTTGTTCCCCCGAATTTGCCAAGAATAATATCGCAACGTGCGGGGTGACTTCCCGATCAGAACCAGTCGGATGCGCTCAGGGGAATCCCGTGCTCAAAGGCGGAGTCCAACGGCGTCGCCCGAAGCTGCGCCAACATTGCGACTTCCTCCAGCAGCTGCGCTACACCACCTCCCTTGGGCACCAACGCGTCAATGCTGCCCATTTCGTTCTCTGGGATGTCAACCGCGCTGGAGTGCAGGATCAGTCCCAGTTCGGGGTAGCGTGCCCGGAGGTAGTCGGCA
>Ga0335076_10005724_pt1 | contig 12546 bp, 7 predicted proteins | sample Lox_Sample_25_FD_206717 | JGI IMG/M metagenome (GOLD analysis project Ga0335076, IMG submission 206717) | Soil microbial communities from Loxahatchee National Wildlife Refuge, Florida, United States - Lox_Sample_2.5 | ecosystem: Environmental > Terrestrial > Soil > Wetlands | place: USA: Florida...
TTCGGTCCCGCGTATCCCGTGTTCTTCGTCGTCACGATCGCCTCCTATCTCTGGGGCCTGCGCATCGCGACGTCCGCGTACCGCTCGAGCCGGCTCGAGAGCGAGCGGCGCCAGGGCCTGTGGATCGCCGCAGGGATGACGCAGCTCCTCGCGGTCGCCTCGGTCACCGACGGCGTGCTGCCGTGGCTCGGCTTCTCGTCGCTGCTGTTCGGGACCACCGCATACGCCGTCATGGGGCTGGCGTTCGCGCTCTCGCTGCACCGGTTCGGCTACTCGATCCTGTCGCCCGGCACGTTCGCGGAGCAGATCAACGAGGCGATGAGCGAAGGGCTCGCGCTGCTGCGCCTGGACGGGCGCATCCGCTCGGTCAACACGGGGCTGGCGCGCATGCTGGGCCGCACGCGCGAGGAGCTCGAAGCCATGCGCATCGGCGCGGTCTTGCAGCTGCCGCTCGTCGATCCGCCGCGCGAGGTGAAGGACTCGCGCGCGTGGCTCACTGGCTCCGACGGCCAACGCATTCCCGTGTCGGTCACGACGACGCTCCTGCGCGACGGACGCGGCGCCGACACGGGGCTGGCCGTCGTCGTGCGCGACCTGCGCGAGATCGAGGCGCTGCAGCGGCGGCTGGTGCTGTCGGGGCGCATGGCGGCCGTCGGCCAGCTCGCCGCCGGCGTGGCGCACGAGGTCAACAACCCGACCGCCTACGTGCGCTCGAACATCCTACTGCTGCGCGAGTACTGGGAGAACGCGGCGCGGCTCTTGCCGCAGGAGGACCGCGCCGACCCCGACGACAAGCGCGCGATCTTCGCGGACGGGGTGGAGCTCATCGACGAGTCGCTCGAAGGCGTCGAGCGCATCAGCTCGATCGTGCAGCAGATCGGCCGCTTCTCGCGCGACGACGCGGGCGCGCACGAGCTCGCCGACCTGTCGCGGATCCTCGACGCCGCGCTGCGCATGGCGCGCCCGCGGCTGCGCGAAGCCATCGAGCTCGTGCGCAGCGATGCGGCGCTCCAGCCGATCGAGTGCGCGCCGCGCCAGCTGGAGCAGGTGTTCCTGAACCTCCTGCTCAATGCGGCCGACGCGATCGGCGGGCGCGGCACGATTCGCGTGTCGACGGCGCAAGACGGGCTTCGGGCGCGCGTCGAGGTCGCGGACGACGGCAGTGGCATCGCCCCCGCGGACCTCGCGCGCGTCTTCGATCCGTTCTTCACCACCAAGCCCGTGGGGCAGGGGACGGGCCTGGGGCTCGCGATCTCGTACGAGATCGTGCAGCGCCACGGCGGCGAGATCGAGGTGCGCTCCGAGCTCGGCCGCGGCACCGTCTTCAGCGTGTGGCTGCCGCTCGCGCCCGGAAGCTGAGCAGCGTCAGAACGGAAAGCGGATCGTGACGATCGAGCCGTGGTGGTAGACCGGGTGCGGACTGACCGCGGTCTGGAAGCCGACGCCGACCGTCAGGCCGAGCCGCTTCCAGATCGGCAGCTTCCCGATCACGAGGCCCGGCGTGAGGAAGATCTGCTGCTTGCCCTGGCGGTCGCCGTTGGGCCAGTACGTGTAGTTCACTTCGAGCTCCGGCCAGAAGTACCGCATGACCCGGTATTGCAGCGCCAGGTTCGCGAGGATCGGCGTGCCGAGATTGCCCACCGCGTTGTCGGGAATCTGCGCGCCCAGCGTGCCCTGGAAGTCGAAGTTCCCCCAGCCCTTCCCGAACGCGAGGGTGGGCGTGATGATCGCGTGATCCTGCGTGTTGTGCTGGCTTCCCGTCGGCACGCTGAAGCCGAGAAACGCGGTCACGATGTAGTTGCCGCTCTCCTCGTTCGCCGACGCGATCCGGTACTTGAACAGAAAGCTCCAGTCCGCCCAGCCGTCGGTGTCGGAGCCGTGATCGCGCGTCTGATAGGCCGGGACGCCGAGGATCACCTCGACCTTTTCGGCGGGGATCAGCTCGAGGCCCTTGCCGCCGCCGTAGCTGTACAGCACCTGGCCGTGCGGGCGGGTCTGCCAGATCTGGTCGTAGCGGAACTCCTGCTCGAGGCGCGGCGTCACGGTGACGACCGGAGTGATCCAGTGCGGCTGCTCGGCCTGCGTCTTCTCGACGCGCTCGAACCAGTCGGCGAAGTAGTCGACGACTGCGTCTTGCGCGCGGCACGGTGCGGCGGTGAGCAGGCTGAAGGCCAGGACGAGACACGCCACTGCACCGCACGCACGCAGCTTCCCCGAGCCCGATCGCGAAGCCACCACGACGCCCTCCCCCGGCGCGGCGGCCGGGCGGCGAGCGTTATATCCGAACGAACATATCGTTGTCCGCGCGGCGAGGCGCGCTCAGCGCGCCAGCAGGCCGAGCAGGCGCTCGATGTCGCGGCGGCAGGCCGCCGCCGCCGTGCTCTCGACGTGCCGGTACAGCGCGACGAGCTCGCGCCCCGCATCGGTCAGCGCGCTACCGCCGCCCTGATCGCCGCCGCGCGCCGAGTCGACGGCGGGCCCGCGCAGCGCGCGGTTCAGCGTGTCGAGCAGGAGCCACGCGCGCCGGTACGACATGCCGAGGCTCGCGGCCGCCGAAGTGATGGAGCCGGTGCGGTCGATCGCCTCGAGCAGCTCCACCTTGCCCGGCCCGATCGCGATCACGTCGCCGGTCGTGATGCGCATGCGGAAGCGGACGAGCGGCTTGCGCGTCACGGCGCCTGCGGCTCGAGTCCGGTGCCGGTGTCGCGGTCGAGCGCCGCCTTCGCGAGGGCGGAGTCGGCCTTCGCCCGCACGAATGCGGCGCCGTCCTCGGTGAAGCGCCGCTGCGCGTCCGCGAGCTCGAGGATGTTGCCGAGGCCGCCCTCGTAGCGTTTGCTCGCCAGGTCGAGCTCGACGCGCGAAGCCTCGAGCGTCTGCTCGGCTTCGTGGATGCGGTCGCTCGACGCCTGCAGGTCGAGATAGCTGCGCTCGACCTGGTACACGACCTTCTGGCGCAGGTCTTCGATCATGTGGCGCACGGCGTCCTCGCGCAGGCGGCTCTCGGCGACCTCGTGCTCCGTCAGGAAGCCGTTGAAGATGGGCCAGGTCACGACGACGCCCGCGTAGAAGTTGTTCGCCGACGTGCTGTCCTGACCGCGCAGGTTGTAGCCCGCTGCCGCGCCGAGCGTCGGCAGGTAGTCGCTCTGGTACTCCTCGATCCGCGCGCCCGCGGCGCGCGCCTCGTCCTCGAGCATCTTCAAGTCGGGCCGTTGATCCACGGCCCGGTGCAGGTAGTCCTCGAGCGGCCCCGGCGGCGCGGGCGGGCCGAGCGTGTCGGGCTGCGTGTAGTCCGGCGCGCTGTCGCCGAGCCCCATCGCGGTGTCGAGCGCGACCTTGGCGGTGGCCGCGGCGTTGCGCGCGTCGACCAGGTGGAGCTTCGCGCGCGCGAGCTCCGCTTGCGCCGTGTAGGTGTCGATCTGCGGCACGAGCCCGTTGCTCGCCTTCGCATTCACCGCGCGCAGGCGCTCGGTGCGCTGAGTCACCGCCTGCTCGTACACCTTCACGACTTCCTTCGCGCCCACCAGGCTGAAGTAGCTCGCGGAGACCTGGTAGACGAGGTCGAGATCGACCAGCTGGAGCCGGGCCCGACCCGCGTCGGCGTCGGCGTTGCGCTCGGCGAGCGCGCCGCGTGCGCGCCCGAAGTCGAACAGGTACTGGAACACCGACAGCCCGGCGGTGTAGTTGTCGAAGGTGTCGCTGAGCGAATTCTTGTTCTGCCCGGCGGACGGCGCGCGCGAGATTCCCAGCGCCGGCAGATACGCGGTGTCGCCGATGCCGTTGTCGGTCGCGCGCAGGTACTCGCCGACGCCGTAGACCTGCGGCAGGAACGCCGAGCGAGCTTCGCCCACCCGCTCGGAGTCCGCGAGCGAGTCGGACTCGGCCGAGCGCCGAGCCGGGTTGTAGTGGCGCGCCAGCTCGACCGCGCGCGCGAGCGTGAGCTCGCTGCCCGGCGGGATCGGCGAGTCTGCTGCGCGCGCGCCGGCGTCCAGGACGAGCGCGCCGGCGAGCGCTACTGCGAAGATGCCCGCTCGCCTCACTTCGCCTCTGCCACCTTCGCCGAGCCGCCGTTCGCCACGACCGGCTTCACCGGCTGCCCGTCGGTGAGCGAGGAAGTCATCGTCGCGACCACGGTCTCGTTCCCAGTGAGTCCGGAGGTGACTTCCACCCAGCCCTCGTTCGAGAAGTCCGTCGTCACGGGAATCTTCGCGAGCTTGCCGTCGCGCACGACCCACACGAACGCGGCGTCGCCCGAGCCGCCGACCGCGGAGCCGGGCACCTTGACGGCGTCGTCGTGCCGCGCGAGCTCGATCGTGACGTCGGCGTACATGCCCGGGTAGAGCTCGTGCTTCGCGTTGTCGATGTCCGCTTCGACGAGCATCGTGCGCGTCGAGAGGTCGAGCGCATTGGCGAAGCGCGTGACCGTCGCCTTGAACTCGCGGCCGGGGAACTCGCGCAGCCGCAGCGTGACCGGGAGACCGGCCTTCACGAGGCTCGTCTCTTCTTCCGTCACGTACACGTACACGCGCAGCGTGTCGATGTCGGCCACGCTCAAGATCGGGCCCGCCTTGCCGCCGCTCGAGCCTTCCGCAGTCACGCCGCCCTGGCTGCTCGCCTGGATGAGGGCGCCCGGGTCGACGTAGCGCGCCGTGACCACGCCGTCGAACGGCGCCACGATGTGCGTGTAGCCGACGAGGGCCTCGAGCTCCTCGACCTCGGCCTTCGCCTGCTCGAACTTGCCCTGCGCCACGTCGACGTCTTCGCGCGCGACGAGGCGGTGGTCGCTGTCCCACACGCGCTGCAGCCGGTCGTAGCTGCCGCGCTCGACGGCGAGGCTCGCGCGCGCTCGCTGCAGCTTCTGCTGCAGCTCTGGCACTTCGAGCTCGGCGAGCACCTGGCCCTTCTTCACCCAATCGCCCTTGTCGACGCGGATGCTCTGCAGGTAGCCGGTCACCTTGGCGTGCAGCGCAGCCTCGTAGAGGCCCACGAGATCGCCCGGCAGCGTGATCGAGCGCGTCATCGTGCCGCGCTCGGGCCGAACGACACTGACGGGGGACGGATGGGCGTCCGCCGTCGGGTCGGCGACCCGGCTCGAGCAGCCCGCGGCTCCGATCCAGAGCGCGGCTGCCACAGCCACCGCGCCCGCCTTCGCTCGCTTCACTGGGCTCCCTCCCTCCGAGTGTAGAAGAGCTCGTACACCGCAGGCACCAGCACGAGGGTGAGCACGGTCGAGACGGTCAGCCCGCCCGCAGCGGCGCGCGCGAGCGGCGCGGACGCCTCCGAGCCGGCGCCGAGCTTCAGCGCAATGGGCAGGAGCCCCACCACGGTCGCGAGCGCGGTCATGAGGATCGGCCGCATGCGGATGCGCGCGGCGTCCACGACCGCGCGGCGCACGGGCGCGCCTTCGCGCCGGCGCTGGTTCGCGAAGTCGACGAGCAGGATCGAGTTCGACACGACGATTCCCACCATGACGATCGTGCCCATGAACGACTCGATGTTCAGCGTGGTCTCGGTCGCGAGCAGCGTCCACACCACCCCGATCAGCCCCATCGGCACCGCAAACATGATGATGAACGGATCCAGGAACGAGCGGAACTGCGCCACCATGACCAGGTAGAGCAAGAGGATCGCCATCGCGAGACCGAAGCCGAAGCTCGAGAACGACGACTGCATGGCGGAGACCGAGCCGCGGTACGTGATCTGCACGTCCTTCGGCAGCTCGAGCCCGGCGAGCGCGCGTTGGATCGCCGCCTGAGTGCCGCCCATGTCGTCGCCGCGCGGCGCGACGAGCACGTCGACGACGCGCTGGATGTTGTAGTGGGCGACCTCCGCGGGCTGCGTGCGCTTCGAGATCGAGGCCACGTTGCGCAAGAGCAGCGCGTCCTCGCCGCCGTCCTTGCTGGAGCTCCGCACGGGGATGTCGAGCAGCGTCTCGATCGAGCGGATGTCGCGCTCGGGATACTGCACGGTGAGGAAGTAGTCGTTGCCGGTCTTCGGATCGATCCAGATCGACGGCGCGATCATCTGGTTCGAGGTCAGTGCGGTGATCGTGTTGCTGACCACGTCTTTCTGGCTCAGGCCGAGGCGCGCGGCCTTCACGCGGTCCACCTTCACGTCGAGCGTGGGGTAGCCGGACTCCTGGGGAATGAAGGTGTCCGCGACCTCGGGCAGGCCGCGCACCACGCCGTCGACCTTCTGCGCGGCCTCGTGCAGCACGGTGTAGTGCGGCCCCGAGAGCTGCACGTCGATCGGCGCGGCGAGCCCGAAGTTCAGCACGGCGTCGATGATGCTCCCGGACTGGAAGAAGGTCTGCACTTCGGGCACGAGCTCGGGAAGCTGTGCGCGCAGCTCCGAGATGTAGTGCCAGGTCGAAAGGCGATGGCCTTCCTTGAGACTCACCAGCATGAAGCCCGAGTCACTCGCCGCGTTCGACGAGTAGAGCGCCGAGAAGCCCGGCGCGAGGCCCAGATTCGACACGATCATGGACAGGTCGTCCGCAGGAATCACTTCGCGGATCACGCCCTCGATCTTCTCCGTCAGCGCCTCGGTGACCTCGATGCGCGAGCCGCGCGGCGTGCGCAGGTTCACGATGAACTGGCCCGCGTCGGTGCGCGGGAAGAGCTCGGTGCCGAGCAGACGGTACGCGCCGAGGGTGATCACGAAGGCGGCGGAGAGCGAGCCGATGATCGTCCACTTGTGGTCGAGCGCGCGCTCGAGGAAGCGCTCGTAGCGCGCGGCGAAGCGCTCGTAGACCCGCTGGAACACGCCGATCGCGCCCCGCCGCTCGCCGTCGTGCTCGGCGTGCGCGTCGGCCGCGGTGAGGAAGCGCGCGCAGAAGATCGGGATGACGGTCATGGCGACGACGTAGGAGGCCAGCATCGCGAGCACGACCGAGAGCGACAGCGCGCTGAACAGGTACTTCGCCACGCCGAACAGGAACATCACGGGGAAGAACACGATCACCGTCGTGAGCGTCGACGCGAGCACGGGCAGCGCGACCTCTTCCGCGCCGTCGCGCGCGGCCTGTTCGGAAGTCTTGCCCTGCTCGAGGTGGCGGTTGACGCTCTCGAGCACCACCACCGAGTCGTCGACGAGCCGGCCGATCGCGAGCGCGAAGCCGCCGAGCGTCATGACGTTGATCGTCGAGCCGTTCATGTACAGGCCGAACGCGGCGGCGAGCAGCGAGAGCGGGATCGACAGGAAGATCGCGACCGTCGACTTGAAGCTCCCGAGGAACAAGAGGATCACGAGGGACGCGAGCACGGCGGCGAGGCCGGCTTCGTGCTCGAGGCTCTCGATCGCCTGCCGGATGTAGCCGGACTGGTCGAAGATCGAGTCGAGCTTCATGCCGTCCGGCAGGCCGACCAGCTTCGGCAGGAGCGAGCGCACGCCGTCGACGACCGCGATCGTGTTCGCGTTGCCCTGCTTCAGGATGGGCACGTACACGGAGCGCTGGCCGTCGATGCGCACCACGTTCTGCTGGATCTGCGCGGCGTCCGCCGCCTGGCCGACGTCCCGCACGAACACGGGCGCCTGCCCGGCGCCGACCTTGATCGGCACGTCGTTCGTCTGCTCCGGCTCTTCGATCAAGCTGTTCGTGTTCACGAAGTAGTCGGTGCTCCCGATCTTCGCGTCGCCGGCCGGGATGATCAGGTTCGAGTCGTTCACCGAATGCACGACGTCCATCAACGTCAGGCCGCGCGCCTCGAGCGCCTCGCGGTTCACGTACACCATGACCTGGCGGTACTTCCCGCCGAAGGGCGGCGGCACCGACGCGCCTGCGACCGTGGCGAGCTGGTTGCGCACGTTGTACTGCGCCTGGTCGCGCAGCTGCGCTTCCGAGAAGCCGGCGCCGGATACGGTGACCAGGGTGACTGGCAGCGACGACGCGTCGGACTTCAGCACGATCGGCGGCAGCGTGCCCGGCGGCAGATGGCGCAGGTCCGCCATCGCCAGGTTCGCCAGCTGCGAAGCGGCCGCGTCGACGTTCGCGGTGGGCTGGAAGAAGACCTTGATGATGCTCACGCCGGGCAGCGAGCGCGACTCGATGTGCTCGATGTCGTTGCCGAGCGTGAAGAAGCGCTCGAAGCGCGTCGTGATGTCGCGCTCGACTTCCTGGGGTGGCATGCCCGGGTAGAAGGTCCCGACCACGACGGCGGGGATCTTCAGGTTCGGGAACACGTCCACGGGCATGCCGGCGAAGGCGGTCAGGCCGAGCAGCGCGGTGATGAGGGTGCCGACGATGACGAAGTGAGGATTTCTAAGCGAGAAGCTCGGCATCGCGCGAAGGCTCTCCTACGATTCGGTGGAGCGCGAGTCCTCTTCTAGCGCGGCGGCAGCGAGCTCGTCAGAGGCGGAGGGGTTCTGTTCCGTCTGTCTTGTTCGTCTCTCCGGCATCGAGTTCCCGGTTCGGCTTGGACGGCCCACTCTCCAAGCTTCTTCGGCTTGCATGCGCTCGCGCAAGAGTATGGCCGCTCCAAGGCGGCGCGTGGCCGCGCGCCGCCTGGAGCGACCTCTGTCCACCGGGAAGACTCGGGGCCTAGGGCAGGTAGTACCGGAACGAGCTCATGACGATGTTCTCGTTGCCGATCGGCTCGACGCCGCCAAGGCCCTCCCACGTCGCGCGGTGCACGTACGAGTAAGACATGCCCATCTGCAGCGTTCCCATCGGCCCGCGGTAGAAGCGGTACCAGAAGCCCGGCTGGAACTGCCACAGGAGGCGGTTCTGCGCCTGGCAGGTGCCGACGACGTCGGACTCGCAGCCGACGTTGTTCGCGCCCGGCGTGCCGTAGCCGACGCCCGTGGCGCCGTTCTGGTACGAGCGCTGGCGGTAGTACTCCATGCCGCCGTACAGGTAGACGTCCCAGTCGGGATTCGGGTGAGTCTCGAAGCCGCCGAAGACCGTGAGCGTGGTGATCGGGACGATCGTGCCATCGGGCTTGAGCGTCACGTCGGCGCCAAGGCCCGAGGCGTAGCGGCCGATGCCCCAGCCGTCGAGCGTCTGGATGATGAAGTTTACGCCCGGGACGACGGGCAGGACGGCGGCGGCGCCGAAGCCGGCGCCGGTCGCGTAGTCGTTCTTGCTGCTGAAGCGGTCGCGGAAGAAGCGGCCGATCGCCTTCAGCTCGTAGTGACCGAAGCCCGGCTCCCAGACCAGCTTGCCGATGAGGTCGGGCGCGAGGTCGGTGGAGATGCCGTTCGCACCCGGCGTGTTGCTGAGCACGAACTGCGAGTTCGGCGACTGCGCGTTCCCGCTGTTGGCGAAGCCGAGCACGTTGGCGGGCGGGTTGACCACGTTCAGCGAGGTCTCGGGGTTCTCGAGCGAGATCGCGCCCCAGACCTGATCGCTGAACTTGTCCGTGAGTCGCAGCTGCCACTGGCGGGACCAGTTGTATCCCACGTTATACTGCGCATCGATCGTCGCCGGCACGAGCTCCTGCCGCGGGGTGATTCCCGAGCGGTTGGTGGTCAGGAGACTCCACGCCTGACCGGCGAGGAACGACACGCCGTTGTCGAAGTCGACGCTCGAGAAGAGCTGCCGCGTGCGCGGCGTCCAGCTGTTGCTCTCGACTTCGTTCGCCGTCGGCGCGGCGCCGAGGAAGTCCATCTCGTAGTAGCCGGTCACCTTGGTGTTCTCGCCGAGATAGCCTTCCGCGAGCAGCGAGAGCCTCGACTGCCGCGCCGAGCCGCGGAACTCGCTCAGGTGCGAGTTGCCCGTTCCGTCGAACGGGACGTTGCCGTAGGTGCTGCCCATGTCGGCGTTCTCGTTTGACGAGCGGAAGAACGCCGCCGCTTCGAGGAAGCCGCCCGGAGTGAGCTTGAACGACTTCGTCGAGTCACCGCTCGCCTCCGTCTTCGCGGCGCTCACCGCAGCCGCTTCTTTGTGTGCCTGCTTCGCGAGTATCTCGTCGCCCGTGTCTGCGTCGATCAGGCCCTTCTCGCGCAGAACCGAGACGATCTGATCGATCGCCGCGGTATCATCCGCGCGCGCCTGCGGCGCGAGGCCCAGCGCGATCGCTCCCGCGAACGCCAACGTGCGAACGAACCGACCCCTAATCCCCAACATGGAAACCCCTCCGGGTATGGTTTTCGAGGGGCGATCCTATAGGGACACCGGTGAGAAGCCGTGGCATCCGTGTGACGGGAGCGTGAAGAGCCCGTCTAGCTGCGGTCGGCGGCGGGCAGCGTGAAGCTGAAGGTCGAGCCTTCGCCGGGCGTGCTCTCGACCCAGACCTCGCCGCCGCTGGCCTGCGCCAGGTGCTTCACGATGGCGAGGCCGAGGCCCGTGCCGCCCTGATCGCGCGAGCGGCCGCGGTCGACGCGGTAGAAGCGCTCGAAGATGCGCGCGCGGTCGGCCTCCGAGATGCCGGGCCCGCGGTCGGCCACGTCGACCTGCACGACCGAGCCCGCGGGCGCGACGGTGATGTCGATGCGCTTGCCGGGCAGCGAGTACTTGAGCGCGTTGTCGAGCAGGTTCTGCAGGATCTGCTCGACGGCGCGGCGGTCGGCGAACACGCGCGGGGCGCCGCCGTCGTGGATGCGCACGTCGAAGCCGCTCTCGGCGATGCGCGGGGCGAGCTCCTCGCACAGGCGCGTGGCGAGCGCGACGACGTCGAGCTCGCCCGGCTCCAGCTTGTGACTGCCGCCTTCGAGCCGCGAGAGCTCGAGCAGGTCCTCGACCAGCCGAGACAGCCGCTCGGAGTGATTCAGGATCACCTGCAGGTAATTTCGCTTCTCGCGCTCGGGCAGCTCGGTGCCGAGCAGCGTCTCCGCGAAGCCGCGGATCGCCGTGAGCGGCGTCTTGATCTCGTGCGAGGCGTTCGCGACGAAGTCGCGTCGCACCGTCTCGAGCCGGCGCACGTCCGTCATGTCGTGGAACACGGCGACGGCGCCCTTCGCGCCCGCGAACGAGAAGCTCGCGGCGTGCACGGCGAGCACGCGCCGCTCGCCCGCGCCGACCTGCAGCTCGCGCTGCACGGGCGCGTCGCTCGCGAGCGCCTGGGCGAGCAGGTCGTGCACCTCGGCGCTGCGGATCGCCTCGAGCGGACGGCGCCCCTCGAGCTCGCCGCGCGCGCCGACCAGCGCGCGCAGGCGCGGATTGGCGAGCACGATGCGCAGGTCGGCGTCGACGACGAGCACGCCCTCGACCATGACGCGCAGCACCGCCTCGAGGCGGTCGCGCTCGCCCGAGATCTCGCCGTGCGAGGCCTCGAGGTCGGCCGCCATGCGGTCGATCGCGCGCGCCACCTGGCCGAGCTCGTCGCGCGAGCGCCAGCGCACGCGCGCGCCGAAGTCGCCCACCGCGATCTGGCCCAGCGCTTCGTGGATCGAGCGCAGCGGCCGCAGCAGCGCGCGCGCCGACGCGTACGACAGCACGAGCGCGACCGCGAGCACCGCGGCGCCGGCCAGCGCCAGTGAGCGGCGCAGCTGCCAGACGGCGGCGTCGATCGTGCCCAGGTCCGCGGCCACGCGCACCACGCCGTCGTCGCCGTCGGTGCGCGGAATCGCCACGTACAGGAGCGGCCGGCCCACCGTCTCGCTGCGGCGCGTGGCCGTGCCCAGCGAGCCGTCGAGCGCCGCCGCGACTTCGGGCCGTGTGGAGTGATTCGCCACGTTCGCGAGTGCTTCGACGCGGATATCGGAGTCACCGACCACCACGCCGTCGCGCGCGATGAACGTGACTCGCGCGCCCGCGGCCGTCGCGGCGTGCGCGGCGAGCTCCGACAGCGCCGGTTCGTTCTCGGGCACGAACTGGCTGCCGTGCGCGAGCTCGGCGACCAGCTGAGCGCTCGCCGCGAGCGAGCTCTCGATGCGCGCCAGCTCGCGCACGCGCAGGCCGTGCTCGGCCAGCACGCCGAGCAGGAGCGTGCTCGCGAGGGCCAGGCCCGCGAGCGCCGCTGCGAGCCTGAGCTGGATCCTCGGCATCTCCCGCCGTCCGGGGCTATTCCGCGAAGCGGTAGCCGACTCCGCGCACCGTCTCGATCAGATCGCCGGCGCGGCCGAGCTTCTCGCGCAGCCGCTTCAGGTGGGTGTCGATCGTGCGGGAGGTGACCGTGATGTCGGAGCCCCAGACCTCGTCGAGCAGGCGCTCGCGCGTCATCACGCGGCCCGGCCGGCCCATGAGCGCGACGAGCAGCTGGAACTCCTTGGCCGTGAGCGTGATCTCGCGGCCGTCGACGCTGGCGCGGTGCGAGTCGGGGTCGACGCGCAGCGCGTCGTGCTCGAGCACGCGTGCGCCTTCGCCGGTGGGCGCGCGGCGGCGCAGCACCGCGCGCACGCGCAGCGCGAGCTCGCGCGGGCTGAACGGCTTGGTGACGTAGTCGTCGGCGCCCAGCTCCAGGCCGACCACGCGGTCGATCTCCTCGGACTTGGCGGTCAGCATGATGATCGGCAGCGCGGCGAGCCGCTGGTCGGCGCGCACCCGCGCGCACACCTCGGTGCCCGACAGGTCCGGCAGCATCAGATCGAGGATCATGACATCGGGCGGCGCGCGGCGCAGAGCCGTGAGCGCGTCGCTGCCCGACGCCGCCGTCTCGACCGTGTAGCCCG
>Ga0335076_10005725_pt1 | contig 12545 bp, 14 predicted proteins | sample Lox_Sample_25_FD_206717 | JGI IMG/M metagenome (GOLD analysis project Ga0335076, IMG submission 206717) | Soil microbial communities from Loxahatchee National Wildlife Refuge, Florida, United States - Lox_Sample_2.5 | ecosystem: Environmental > Terrestrial > Soil > Wetlands | place: USA...
CTTGACGCCGACCAGGAAGATCGCATCCACCCCCACGGCTTCGTAGGCTTTCGCGCGTGCGATGGCATCGGCGACGGTCGTAATCGAGGCCGCGCTGGTGCGCCCCGCAATGACGAGATCCGGATCTCGGCGCGCCGCGAGCGCCGCGCGCATCTTGCCTACACCTTCCTCGATTGAAGTGAGCTGGGCTTTACCCTTGCTGCCGAAAGGCTGCGGCAGGGCGGTGTCCTCGATCGACAGCGCCGCCACACCGGCCGTCTCGAGCTCTTCCACCGTGCGCATGACGTTGATTGCGTTTCCGTAACCGTGGTCGGCATCGCACAGCAGCGCCAGGTTCCCAGCGCGGCAGATGCGGTAGGCCTGGTCGGCGAATTCGGTCAGCGTGAGCGCGATGATGTCCGGAGCGCCAAGGACGGTGAGCGAGGCGATCGATCCCGCGAACATTCCGACCTCGAAGCCGAGATCTTCAGCGATTCGCGCCGAGATCGGGTCGAATACCGAACCCGGATGCACGCATTTCGTTCCCGACAACAGAGCGCGGAAACGCCCACGGCGCTCGGACCAGCGTGACATGGCAGGACTCCTTTCAGTTCGCTTCTAACATGGCCGATAGTAAGCTATGGTTAAGCTTGCGGGCGAATCCGAAGTATTCGCTCGTCATCCATACAACGGAGGACCCGTGTCGACAGCGATCAATCCCTATGCGGCGCCGAAGGCGGCAGTAGAAGACTTCAGCGCCGATCCCGAAGCAGACGCCGTTCGCCGAGCCCACATCAACCACGAGGCGTCGATCAAAAGTATTGGGATACTCTATTATTTGACCGCCGCGCTCATGCTGGCAGGCACCGTGACGGCACTGTTCTCGGCATGGACCACGAGCAGGAACGTGTTGGGCATGGTAGCCATCCTCGCGCTGTTTGGATTGCTGTCGGCTCTGTTCTTCGTGATCGGCCGGGGATTGCGCACGCTCAAACCCTGGGCACGCGTACCAACGACAGTGCTGGCTTCCCTCGGGTTGCTCGGCTTTCCCGTCGGTACCCTGCTCAACGCGTACATCCTCTGGCTGATCCATTCGAAGAAAGGCAAGTTGATCCTCTCTCCCGAGTACGCCGCCATCGTCGAAGCCACGCCCGACGTCAAATACCGAACCTCGCTCCTGGTCTGGATTATCCTCGGGGTAGTCGTGATCGCGTTGCTCGTCTTTCTGGTCCCGCTGCTTTCGCGCTGAAAACCTCCGGGCGCGAGGTTTGCTCGCGCCCTTCGTGAAGGTGCCGGACGACAAACCGCGTTCTAGTGGTTGTCCCTCGGCACGCCCTTGGTGGTCGAGATACGCTGGTACTTCACGGCCGGCTTGAGCACCATGCCGCGCGACAACTCGTCGACCATCCCGCGCTGGATTTCCTGCCACGGCGTCTGATGCTCGGGAATCTTGAAGCCGCCGCGACGCTTGAGCGCATTGCGTCGCCGTTCGTACTCAGCCTTGCTGATGAGGATGTCGGCGGTGCGTTTGTTCAGATCGATGCGAACGCGGTCTCCGGTTTTCAGGAGAGCGAGACCGCCGCCGGTCGCGGCTTCCGGCGATGCATTCAGGATCGACGGTGAACCGGAGGTTCCCGATTGCCGGCCATCCCCAATGCAAGGGAGCTCGGTGACGCCATGCTTGATGAGCGCTGCAGGCGGTTGCATGTTCACGACCTCCGCGCCACCAGGATAGCCCACAGGCCCGGCGCCGCGCACGAACAGCAGGCATGAATCGTCGATCTTCAGTTTCGGGTCGTCGATGCGGTGGTGATAGTCCTCGGGGCCGTCGAACACGATAGCGCGGCCCTCGAAGGCGTTCCGGTCTTTTGGATTCGAGAGGTACCGTTTGCGGAACGCATCCGAGATCACGCTCGTTTTCATGATCGCGCTCTCGAACAGATTGCCCTTCAGGTTGAGGAACCCGGCCCTCTTCTTGAGCGGGCTCTTGTACGGGTAGATCACGTCGAAGTCCTGCACCGGGCGATCCTTGCAGTTCTCGCCGATGGTCTTGCCGTTGACGGTCATCGCGTCGCGGTGGATCTTGCGCGCTTTCATCAACTCGTTGATCACTGCAGGGACTCCGCCGGCGCGATGGTATTCCTCGCCCAGATATTTTCCGGCCGGCTGCAGATTGACCAGCAACGGGATCTCGTAACCGATCTTCTCCCAATCGTCGTTGTCGAGCTTCACGCCGATGTGGCGAGCGATGGCATTGAAATGGATAGGCGCATTGGTCGAGCCGCCGATGGCCGAATTCACCACGATGACATTCTCGAACGCCTCTCGAGTCATGATCTTCGACGGACGCAGATCCTCCCACACCATCTCCACTATGCGTTTGCCCGTCTCGTACGCGTTCTGCGCGCGCTCCTTGTGCGGAGCGGGGATCGCGGCGCCACCCGGGAGCGACATTCCGAGCGCTTCGGCCAGCGAATTCATGGTCGAGGCCGTCCCCATGGTGTTGCAGTGGCCCGGCGACGGCGCAGAGGATGCCACCAGCTCGATGAACTGCTCGCGATTGATCTCGCCCGCCGCAAGCATCTGCCGCGCTTTCCATACGATGGTGCCCGATCCGGTGCGCTCGCCGCGGAACCAGCCGTTCAGCATGGGGCCGCCGGACAGCACGATCGCAGGGATGTCCACGGTGGCGGCTGCCATGAGCTGCGAAGGCGTGGTCTTGTCGCAGCCGGTGGTCAGCACGACGCCGTCGATGAAATAGCCGTAGAGGACCTCGACGAGTCCGAGGTAAGCCAGGTTGCGATCGAGCGCTGCCGTAGGCCGCTTGCCCGTCTCCTGAATCGGGTGCACGGGAAACTCGAAAGCGATGCCGCCGGCCTCCCGGATGCCTTCGCGCACGCGTGCGGCAAGCTCGAGATGGTGGCGGTTGCAGGGCGAGAGATCCGAGCCCGATTGCGCGATGCCGATGATGGGCTTGCCCGCCTGCAGCTCTTCGCGCGTCAGCCCGAAGTTCATGTAGCGCTCGAGATAAAGCGCCGTCATGTCGGGATTGTCCGGATTGTCGAACCATTGACGCGATCTGAGCTTGGTCGGGTCTCTTGGATTACTCTGCTTGGGCATGATCTGAATTCTCCTTGTGACGCTCAGGGCGTCGAAATGGATCGCGCGGCGAATTCTCGCCGAATTCGCCGCGCGAGGGAACTGTTCGCGAAATCGACTCTCATCGATGATTATCGCCGATCCGCCTCTGTGCGCCCAGCGCGCAGGGCCTTCCGAGCCTTATCATGGCACACCGAGCGACCGCACACCGCACTGTCCGGTGTGTCGGGGATTTCGCGAGCGGGCTGCCAGTTCGCGCCGATTCTTCGAATCCGTTCATCCCGAGCGCGGTCGAAGGGCTCAGGACGAATGTCGTTTGGCACTCGTAGCTGCGTGCGCCCCCAGGAAATAAAATAGGTGTCTTTTCATTGACAGGCTAACGCTATGACAAGCTCAGTGGTGGTCAGCACGAAAAACGGCATAGCCAGCGTCATGCTCAACAGGCCGGACGCTTTCAACGCGCTCGACCTGGAGATGGGCGTCGCCATGGCCCACGACCTGGTCGCCCTCGGGTCGGACCCGCGCGTGCGGGCCATCGTAATTTCCGGTGAGGGGAGGGCCTTCTGCGCTGGAGGCGATCTCAAATGGGCGCTGTCCAGAGAAACCGGAGTCGCTGCGGCTTTCCACGAGCTGGCCGGCCATTTCCATCTCGCCATCACCGAAATCCGTCGGACGCCAAAACCGGTGATCGCCGCCGTCAACGGTGTCGCAGCAGGGGGAGGTTTCTCTCTGGCGCTTGCCTGCGACTTCAGGGTCATGGCGAAGTCCGCTGTGCTCAGACAAGCCTATACGTCCAGTGGCCTTTGCCTCGACGGAGGCGGAACCTTCAGCCTGCCGAGATTGGTCGGGTTGGCGAGATCTCTGGAGATTGCTGCGTTCGATCAGCCGATCTCGGGCGAGCAAGCCATGGCTTGGGGACTTGCGACCAAGGTGGTCGACGATGGGACGGCACTCGATGCCGCCATGAAGATGGCTGAAGAGCTCGCGCAGAAGTCGTTGAATGCGTTCGGCGCGGCGAAGCTGCTGCTGACCGATTCGTTCGACACCTCGTTCGAAACGCAGATCGAGCGTGAGCGTAAAGCGCTCGCGGCCTGCGCCGGGCACCCGGAGGGCCAGGAGGGACTGCGCGCGTTTTCCGACAAGCGGAAGCCGCGCTACGGCTAGGCTTGGCCGCTAGCGGCTGCGGCTGCCGAATCCTAGATGCCAGCCGCTGTCCACGAATACGCACTCGCCGGTGACCAGACTCGCGCCTTCGATCAGCCATACAGCGACCTCTGCCACATCGTCCGGGCTGGCGGCTTTTCCGAGCGGCACTATCTTCTCGTAGTCGGCCTTGAACTTCGCGTACCCCTCGGCGTCGAAGCGGTCCTTGTGCCAGCGCGTTTCGATCATGCCGGGGCACACTGCATTGACGCGTATCGCTGGTGCGAGCGAGCGCGCCAACGCGAGGGTCATGACGTTGAGCGCGCCTTTCGACGCCACGTACGCGGTGGACGACCCGACCCCGATCACGCCGGAAACGGACGAGATGTTGACGACCGCACCTGCTCCCTGTTTCTTCATCGCAGGCGCGCAGGCACGAATCATCTGGTAGGGGCCGACGACGTTGACCGCATAGATCCGCTGAAAGTCTTCGGCGCTCAAGGCATCGAGATCGCTGGCCGCGGCGAACTTGGTGATGCCCGCATTGTTGATCAGGGCGTCGATCCGCCCCCACTTGTTCAGCGCGGTCTGAGCCAGTGCGCGGCAGTCCGCATCGCTGGCGACGTCGCCTCTTCCGAGCACGGCTTCCCCGCCCGCCGCGGTGCAAGCTTCGGCGGTTTGCTTCGCTTCCGCTTCGCTGCGGCTGTAGTTGACCAGGACACGCGCGCCCTTGCGGGCCAGCTGTATCGCGCAAGCCGCTCCCGCGCCTGTCGCCGCACCCGTGACGATGCACACCGCGCCCTTGAGATTCATGCCGCACCTCCGCGCAAACCGACCACTGCTTCGATCTCCACCTTCATGCCCGGCACGACGAGCTCCTTAACTCCGATCAGCGTGCTCGCCGGGCGGGCCGTGCCGAAGAATTCCTTGCGGACGGGGTTGATTCGAGCGCGGTCGCGGACATCGGTGAGGAACACCGTCACTTTCAGCACGTCGCCAAAACTGGCCCCGGCAGCATCCAGGATCTGTTTCATGTTCAGGAACACTTTGCGCGTCTGCTCGACGACATCCTCGCTTACGAGCCGCAGATCCTTGTCGAGCGGTGCGACACCCGAGACGAACAGCAGATCGCCCCAGCGCACGGCGTCCGTGTAGTGACTGACGGGCTCGTGCAGGGATTCAACCCGGTACTCCTGCCTTCGGTTTGCGTCATCGCGAGTCATGGCGTTTCCTCATGCGGGTCAAGGCTTCCTGTATTTGAGGATGAACTGGTCCACCGGAACTGTGGCCTTGAAGAAAGGCGCATCGCGCGGGTCGTTCGGATTGCGCAGAAACTGCCCCTCCTCGACGAGGCGGAAGCCGGCGGCTTCCAGCTCTACGCGCTCCACGCTTTCTTCAATACGGTGCAGGGTATCGGTCTGTGTGGTTCCGGTGCCGGGATTGCCTGCGTGATCCGCAACGATCAAGTAACCGCCGGGCTTGAGCGCATCGAACAGCGCCCGGTTCATGGCTGCGCGGTCGCGCCCCATCCACACGCTATCGTGGTAACCGAAGATGAAGGTGATCAGGTCGTACGGACCGGAATTCGGCGGGATCGGAGCATCCAGCGGCATAACCACGTGCTGCACGTTCTTCATGACGTCCTGACCGAAACGCGGGTCCCATTGGCCTTTGAGAAACTTCTCGAAGACGATCGGATCGTTCTGCGCGACAACCGATCCGCTCGGCCCGACTGCGCGAGCAAGCAATTCCGCCGTGTAGCCTCTCCCGGTGAAGACGTCGAGTACGGCCATCCCGGGCTTGACGCCGAAGAACGTCAGCATCTCCGCCGGATGGCGGCGTCGATCCGTCTCACGGTCGGCCTGGGTGCGGTCGGGACTGTCGACGATCGCCTGGCTCTCCGGAGAGACCACCACATCCGCGGACAGAGCAACGCGCGCATCGACGGCAGCCACACCCAGGCCGACAACCAGGAGCAGGAGCGATCGGAGCCGCACCCCCGCCAATCGCTCGCGTGCGTCGCGCACGGCAGCGTCTTTGTCGGCAGACATTCTTGGCACTCCCTAAGCTTCGTAACTGATCAACACCATCTCGGCCGCCTGTTCTCGCAGCGGAATCAACGCCTGATACGCGGCCGAACCGAACCATCCCGCCACCGATCGAGCATCGGGGAAGCGGATCACGACCACATCATCGTGCCGGTGTTCGCCGCTCAACGTCGCGACGCGTCGACCGCGAAGCAACACCTCCGCCTGCCATGGCATGAGAGTGGATGGAACCCGGCTGCGATACTCCGCCCACTTTTCCGGATCCTTGACTGTGATGTGGCCGATGACGTAGGCAGGCATGGGTTCCGGATATTCCTCGACGCGCTGGTCATGCAGATCTCCGGGCGGATGAGTATACGCTCGCGGCTCGCGGTACACTCACGCCGCTCGCTCTGGAGCGAGGTCCAAACACGAGGAGCAAGATGAGCAGCGCGTTGCAAATCGCAGTATTGCCCGGCGATGGGATCGGCGTCGAGGTGATGGACGCTTGCCTGAAGGTTCTGCAGGCGCTGTCCGATCGCACGGGACTTCGCTTCGAATGGAGGCGGCTGCATGGCGGGGCCAACGCCTACCGAGAGACAGGCAGCGCCTTCACCGACCAGGCGATGCAGGAGAGCGAACGCGCAGACGCCATTTTGTTCGGCGCGATGGGCCTCCCCGATGTGCGCTATCCGGACGGCACCGAGATCGCCCCGCAGCTGGACATCCGGGTCCATCTGGAGCTCTATGCGGGCGTTCGTCCGATCCGTGCGCTGCCCGGGCTTCCTCCGGTGCTGCGCGACCCGCGCGCGGAGAGCATCGACTTCGTGATTCTCCGCGAGCAGACGGAGGGGCTGTATTGGTCGCGCGGACGCGGCGTGATGCAGGATGCCGATACCGCCGTCGACACCATGCGCATCACCCGGGCCGGGTGCGAGCGAGTGTTCGATTACGCATTTCGTCTCGCGCGCAGCCGACGCGCACGCGGTCGCCCCGGCAAGGTCACCTGCGTGGACAAGTCGGGCGTGCTGCTGTCTCAGGCCTTCATGCATCGCGTCTTTTCCGACGTGGCGGCACGCAATGCCGACTCGCCGGCGGACTACTGCAACATCGATGCGATGGCGTTGAACCTCGTTCGGCAGCCCTGGGGCTATGACGTGCTGGTCACCGAGAACATGTTCGGCGACATTCTGTCCGATCTCGCCGCGGGTTTGATCGGGGGCATGGGCCTGGCTCCGTCCGGAGACATCGGCGATCGGCACGGGATGTTCCAGCCCTGCCATGGCACCGCACCCGACATCGCGGGCACCGGAAAAGCCAACCCCACCGCAATGTTCCTGTCCGCTGCGATGATGCTGGAGTGGCTGGGCGAGCGACACAACGACGAGCGACTGCGCGAGGGCGCGCGACTGCTCGAGGACGCCGTGCGCTCGGTGTTCGCCCAACGGCGCGTGCGACCCTTCGAATTCGGGGGAAGCGACGGCACCCGGGAAATCACGGAGGCAGTGCTTGGCAGCGTGACCCGAGCGTCCTGAGAGCGCTGCGGTCCGGAGTCGCAGGATCGGGAGCACGGCAAGTTGTGCCAGAGAACTGTACCCATGGAACCCACGACCCCAGAGAACCTGCGCGTCGCTGTCCCCAGCGCCAATCTCATCGGCGAGAGCCCCGTCTGGAGTACGCGCGAGCAGGCGCTGTACTGGATCGACGTCGAGGGCAGGCTGGTTCAGAAGTTCGATGGAGCAAGCGGAGGCATCGAGCGCTGGACGATGCCCGAAGTGACCAGCTGCATTGGATTGCGCAAGTCCGGGGGATTGGTCGCTGGCACGAAAGCCGGTTTTGTTTTTCTGGATACGAAGACCGGCGCCGTAACGCCAGTCGTGCACCCTGAAGCCGACCTCCCGGGCAATCGCTTCAACGATGGCAAGGTGGACCGCGCAGGACGATTTTGGGCGGGAACCAAAAACATAAACAACACGCCGGAGCCCACCGGTTCGGTCTATCGTCTGGACTCAGATCTCAGTGCGCACCGGATCGACCGCGGCTTCTCCTGCGTGAACGGCATCGCCTGGGATTTGGACGCTCGCATCATGTATCTTTGCGACACCTGGTTGCGCCGCATCTACAGCTACGATTTCGATCGCGACGCCGGTATCGCGCGCAACCGGCGCGTGTTCGCCGAACTGCCGCCCGGGCAAGGTTATCCCGATGGCCTGACAGTGGATGAATCCGATTTCGTCTGGAACGCACACTACGATGGCTGGCGCATCACGCGCTACGCGCCGGATGGGCGCATCGACCGCGTGCTGCGGATGCCCGTCCAACACGTGACCAGTCTCGCCTTCGGAGGGCCGGATCTGCGTACGCTCTTCGTGACTTCTGCTTCGATGCGACTTGCGCCCGAAGCGCGCGCACAGCAACCACTGGCCGGACACGTTCTGGCACTGGAGCCGGGCGTCGCCGGTATACCCGAACCATCGTTCCTGGGATGACGAACCGCTTCGGCAGGCTGAAGGAGCTGTTGGCCGACCAACTGCGGGACACACGACTGCACTGGCTCCTAGGCGTGCGCTTCCTCATTGCGTGCGGCGTGCCACCCATCTTCGCGCTGATGCTGGGGCGGCCGCTAGCCGGAGTGATCGGTGCCGTCGGCGCCCTGTTTCCGATGCTTGCCGATATCGGCGGCAGTCCGCGCCAACGGCTCACGCTGATGCTTGCTACGAGCCTGTTCATGACCGCCGGACTGGTCGTGGGGTCGATCGCCGCCGGCGATTTCTGGGGCTCCCTGCTGTTGATCGCCGCCGCTGCCTTCACCGCCGCATGGGTGTCGGACATGCATCGGATTCTCGAGTTGATCTCCCGTTTCGGCGCGGTCAGCCTCGTCATCGGAGCCGGTGCCGGCGTGCACGATCCAGGCGCTGCCGCATGCTTTCTTGGCGGTGGTGTGTTCGCTTGTGTCGTAGTGCTCGTGGGTCACCTGATACGCGAGGTGGAGGACCTTCAACCGCTGCCGACCTGGAGCGATGGCGTTCGCTTGCTGTTGTCCGGAAAGTCGGTCGCGGGCCTGCGGTTCGCTGCGTGCTACACAGCGGTCGCCGTCGTCGCCGTCACCGCGACCCAAGCACTGGGCGTGCATCGCGGGTTCTGGGTCACCATCACCGTGCTGCTCGTGATGCGGCCTGACGGTCCCAAGAGTCTGGAGTTCATTCTTCAACGTCTCGTGGGAACCGCAGGCGGCATTGCTGTAGCGGCGATGGTAGTGGAGTTCGGCCACAACGCGTGGGTCTTGCTCGCTTGGTCGCTGTTGTTCGCGTTCTTCGCCCCGGTCGGATTGAAGCGGAACTACGCTCTCGGCGTCGGGCTCATAACCGCGATGGTAATGGTGCTGCTCGATCTCGCACTCCTGCATCAGGGCGGGGACCGCCCGCTGCTGTGGGTGCGGCTGGCGGACACGGGCATCGGATGCATTCTCGCGCTGTGCGGGACGGTGGCGGCCGACCCCGAGGTGCTGAAAAGGCGGACCCCCGCTCCTGGTCAGCCGGGCGCTGGCTGACCTCTCGCTTGCAACATCGAAGCGCAAACGGGCTAAGCTTTCATCCGCGCGGGCCGGGAGTTGACCATCAATCTGTTCGGTGCATCCGCACCGGAGGCTGATACGTAAGAGTGAAGTGAGCTCTGGCCGTCACGGAGGCCCTGACCCAATCTAAGCCTTCCGGTCGCGCCCTCTCGCTCCAGATTCGATTCGTCCAATTTTCCAGGAGATCATTCATGAAATCGCACGACCTTGTCATTCGTACCGCTTTCGCCACCGTTCTAGCCGTCGGTCTCGCCGCCGGCACCAACGCGTTCGCGGCGAAAGGCGACATGGAGAAGTGCGCCGGCATCGCAAAGGCCGGCAAGAACGATTGCGGCACCAGCAAGCATGCATGTTCGGGTCAATCGAAGAGCGATGGCGGCGATGAATGGGTCTACGTTCCCAAGGGCACCTGCGAGAAGATCGTGGGCGGAACGGTCGTAGCCAGCAAGAAGTAAGGCCTGGACGATGGCGGCGCGTACAGTCCGTGCCCCGACGCCGGTGCCGCCGCGCGCCGGGATCGGTCTGCGCGCGCCGCATTGCCGCGACATCGTCGCGTCTCGCCCCGACATCGGCTGGGTCGAGGTGCACAGCGAGAACTACTTCGTCGATGGCGGACAGCCGCATCAGTTCCTGGAACGCATCCGACTCGATTATCCGTTGAGCCTGCACGGCGTCGGGCTGGGACTGGGATCGACCGCGCCGCTCGACGTGGGTCATCTGCGCAAGCTGAAGCGCCTGAGCGAGCGCTACGAGCCGGGGCTCGTGTCAGAGCACCTGTGCTGGAACGCCGCAGGCGGTCGTCATCTGAACGATCTCCTCCCCCTGCCCTATACCGAGGAGGCTCTGGCCCACGTCTGCCGACGCATCGACGAAGCGCAGAACATCATCGGGCGGCAGCTGCTGATCGAGAACGTTTCGAGCTACCTGCAATTTCGGCACTCCACGATCCCGGAGTGGGAGTTCCTCGCCGAGGTTTCCCGACGCAGTGGCAGCGCGATCCTGCTGGATGTGAACAATATCCATGTCAGCGCGGTGAACCACGGCTTCGATCCGTCGACCTATCTTGCCGCAGTACCTGCGGCAGCGGTGCGCGAGATTCATCTCGCGGGGTTCGACGACACGGGCGCGTGCCTCATCGACACGCACGGCACGCCGGTTGCAGCCGAAGTCTGGTCACTGTACCGCGAAGCCGTCGCCCGCATCGGCCCGCGCCCGACGCTGATCGAATGGGATACCGATATTCCCCCGCTCGACGTACTGCTCGCCGAGGCATCCAAGGCAGCGGTCATTCTGGCGCAAATCGATGCCGTCGCTGCCTGAGCTTCAGACCGCCTTCGCGCGCGCAATGATCGAGCGCGCCGAAGACGCAGGTATAGCAGAGTGGATCGTGTCCGGCCGCGGCCTCGACGCTCAGGCGCGGATCGCCGTCTATCGCAACAACGTCTTGTCCAACTATCGTGCGGCGCTGAGGGAGGTGTATCCGGTCGTTCTCGCCCTGACAGGCCAATCGTTCTTCCATCGGGCAGCCGATACTTATGTCTCGCGTTACCCTTCCCGTTCCGGCGATTTGAACGACTTCGGGGGAGAGTTCGGCGACTTTCTCGCCGAGTGGGAGCCTGCGGCCCAGCTTGCCTATCTGCCGGACGTTGCCCGGCTCGAGTGGGCCGTGGAATGCGTATTGCATGCGATGGAAATCCCTCCTCTCGATCTGTCGACCCTCGCGGCTGTGCTGCCGGAAGAGCTCCCCGCTCTGCGCTTCGGGCTGCACCCGGCGGCGCGGATCATCCGCTCGCCGTATCCGATTCTGCGTATCTGGCAAGTCAATCAAAGCGATTACAGCGGGGACCAAAGCGTGCGCCTCGACGCCGGCGGCGATGCATTGCTGGTCGTTCGCCGCAATGGGGCCGTCGAGCTCGAGTCATTGCAGCCGGGCGCGTTAGCATTGCTGCGGGGACTGGCAACAGATCACACCCTTGCCCAGGCGCACGCGGCGGCGCTGGACGCGGATCCCGCGCTCGACCTCACCGCGCTTCTACAGCAGCACATTCTGGGCGGGACACTGGTGGCTTTCCGAAACGACAGGCAAGGAGTCGCAACATGAAATTGACGGATCTAGCCACACTCGCTTTCAAGGGCGTGAAAGCGATCGAGTTCTTTACGCCGGTGTTCGACCTCGCGATACGGCTGTACGTGGCGAAGGTGTTCTTCATGTCGGGGCTCACCAAGATCCAGAGCTGGGACTCGACTCTCGCTCTGTTCGAGAACGAGTATGCCGTGCCGCTCTTGCCGCCCGGGCTGGCGGCGTACATGGGGACGGCCGCCGAGCTATGCCTTCCGCCGCTGCTGGCACTCGGGCTGGGCAGCCGGGCCGTCGCGCTGGCGGCGTTCGTGTTCAATCTCGTTGCCGCCACCTCCTATCCCGACATCAGCGAGGCCGGCATCAAGGATCACATCCTGTGGGGTACGCTGCTCGCCGTGACGTTCTTTCACGGGCCGGGCGGTCTGTCACTCGACCATCTGATCGAGCGCCGATTCCGTCAGAATCGCAGCCGCAGAATGGGAGAGCGGTGATATGTGCGCCGCATGCTTTACTCTGATCGCCAGCTAGCATGAGGATGCTGATCATCGTTTTCGTCTCCTCTGCCTTTGCCGCCTGCTCCAGCCCAGGCGACAAGCACAGGTACGACTACCTGCTGATGCACTACGAGGCTGATCCCGATAAC
>Ga0335076_10005726_pt1 | contig 12544 bp, 11 predicted proteins | sample Lox_Sample_25_FD_206717 | JGI IMG/M metagenome (GOLD analysis project Ga0335076, IMG submission 206717) | Soil microbial communities from Loxahatchee National Wildlife Refuge, Florida, United States - Lox_Sample_2.5 | ecosystem: Environmental > Terrestrial > Soil > Wetlands | place: USA...
GGAACCAGCGGCCGAGGAACCAGCGGCCGAGGAACCAGCGGCCGAGGAACCAGCGGCCGAGGAACCAGCGGCCGAGGAACCAGCGGCCGAGGAACCAGCACCGCGTCATCGCGTCGCCGCAGAGTCCCCGACGGGCAGCAGCCAGCACGGCGAGGGCCAAGGCCAGTCGGTAGCCGAACTTCTGGCCCGGCTGCAGACAACCCCAACCGGCGGCGGTCGGCGCAGGCGACGCGACGACTAAGCTAAGCTCGTTGCGACCGTCCGGTACCCGCCGAGCAGGACCGGAACGATTTCACGACAACTTGCGAGGTCGTCTGCGATGGAGCAGTCCCCCGCCAGCGGGAGGTGGCCGCACGACGGACTGCGCCCGGCCCGCCTTTCGGTAGGGATCATCTCCGCCGGCAAAGTGGGAACGGCGCTGGGCGTGGCACTCGAACGTGCCGGTCACGTCGTGATCGCGTGCGCCGCGGTGTCGCACGCTTCGCGGCGGCGCGCCGGGCGCAGGTTGCCTGACACCGTGATCCTGCCCCCCGACAAGGTGGCGGGCCGGGCGGAGTTGTTGCTATTGGCGGTGCCCGATGACGAACTCCCCACGTTGGTGTCAGGGCTTGCGGCCACGGGCGCGGTGAGGCCCGGCACGATCGTCGCGCACACCTCCGGTGCCAACGGTGTCGCGGTGCTGGCCCCGCTGGCCGAGGAGGGCTGCATTCCGCTCGCCATCCACCCGGCGATGACCTTCACCGGCGCCGACGAGGACATCGCCCGCCTGCCCGACACCTGCTTCGGCATCACCGCCGCCGACGACGTCGGCTATGCGATCGCGCAGTCGCTGGTCCTGGAGATCGGCGGCGAGCCGTTCCGGGTGCGGGAGGACGCCCGCACGCTCTACCACGCAGCGCTCGCGCATGTGAGCAACCACGTCGTGACCGTGCTGGCCGATGCGCTGGAGGCGTTGCGAGCCGCCCTGTGGGGCCAGGAGCTGCTGGGCCAGGAGCTGGTCGGTGACGCGCCGGGCGGCATCGCTGAGCGGGTGATCGGCCCGCTGACCCGGGCGGCGGTGGAGAACACGCTGCGGCGCGGCCAGGCCGCATTGACAGGGCCGGTGGCCCGCGGCGACGCTGACGCAGTGGGTGCGCATCTAAGAGCCCTTGCGGAAGTCGATCCGCAGCTCGCCGAGGCATATCGAGCAAACTCATGGCGCACCGCGGAGCGCGCGCACGCACCCGCGGAGGTTTTCGCAGTGTTGGGCAACGGTTCGGACCGGGCGGGCTGCCGTGACGACTAAGGCGCACAAAAAGTTCCATCCCGGGGAGCTGAACATTTGCGCGACGCCCAAGGATGTGGCCGAGGTCACGCGTGCGCTTCGCAGCACCGGTCGGCGGGTGATGCTGGTGCCGACCATGGGTGCACTGCACGACGGTCATCTGGCCTTGGTCCGCGCCGCCAGACGCTTGCCCGGATCGGCGGTGATGGTGTCGATCTTCGTCAACCCGCTGCAGTTCGGCGCCGGCGAGGATCTCGACGCGTATCCCCGCTCGCTGGACCAAGACCTGGAACTGCTGCGGGCCCTGGGCGTGGCGGTGGTGTTCATGCCCTCCGTCGAAGCGATGTACCCGAGCGGCCTACGCACGTCGGTGCAGCCAGGGCCGCTGGCGGCCGAACTGGAGGGGGCCTCCCGGCACACACACTTCGCCGGTGTGCTCACCGTGGTGCTCAAGCTGCTGCAGATCATCCGGCCCGACCGGGCCTTCTTCGGGCAAAAGGACTACCAGCAGCTCGTGCTGATCCGGCAGATGGTCGACGACTTCAACATGGATGTCCGGATCGTCGGGGTGCCGATCGTGCGCGAAGCCGACGGGTTGGCGATGTCATCGCGCAACCGCTACCTGAACACGACGGAACGGGAACAGGCGGGCGCGCTTTCGGCGGCGCTGCTGGCCGGGATGTACGCCGCGCCGGGCGGTGTGGAGGCCGCGCTGGACGCCGCCCGGGCCGTGCTGGACGAGGTGCCGGCCATCGACGTGGATTATCTGGAGGTGCGGGCAAACGATCTGCAGCCGGCACCGGCGAGCGGGCCCGCGCGCATGCTGGTGGCCGCCCGGCTGGGAACCACACGACTCTTGGACAACATCACCATCGACATCGCCGGCACCGACGGGCGTTCGCCCACCGGGCCGGACGACCACCATGAACTCCCTTGGAGGAACTGAATGTTACGCACCATGCTGAAATCGAAGATCCACCGCGCAACGGTGACGCAGGCCGATCTGCACTACGTCGGCTCGGTCACCATCGATGCGGACCTGATGGGCGCCGCAGACATGCTCGAGGGTGAACAGGTCACGATCGTCGACATCACCAACGGCGAACGGCTGGTCACCTACGCGATCTCCGGCGAACGGGGTAGTGGCGTCATCGGAATCAACGGCGCTGCGGCGCATCTCGTGCATCCGGGTGACATGGTGATCCTGATCGCCTATGGGACGATGGAGGACGCCGAGGCTCGCGAATACCGGCCCCGGATCGTATTCGTCGATGCCGACAACAAACAGGTCGACCTCGGCGCAGATCCCGCCCACGTGCCCGACGGCTTCGGTCTGAGGACTCCGACAGGCGTGCAATAGCCGTGCTGCTGGCCATCGACGTCCGCAACACGCACACCGTCGTCGGGCTGATCTCCGGATCCGGTTCGCACGCGAAGGTGGTGCAGCACTGGCGGATTCGCACTGAATCGGAGGTGACCTCCGACGAGCTGGCACTGACCATCGACGGGCTGATCGGCGACGACTCCGAGCGGCTCACCGGTGCCACAGGCCTGTCGACCGTGCCGTCGGTGCTGCACGAGTTGCGCGAAATGCTCGACCAGTACTGGCCCTCGGTGCCGCACCTACTGATCGAACCCGGTGTGCGTACGGGCATCCCGCTGCTCGTTGACAACCCCAAGGAGGTGGGTGCCGACCGCATCGTCAACTGTCTGGCGGCCTACCACAAGTTCGGGACCGCGTCGATCGTCGTCGACTTCGGGTCGTCGATCGTGATGGACGTGGTTTCGGCCAAGGGCGAATTTCTCGGGGGTGCCATCGCTCCGGGCCTCGAGGTGTCCTCGGACGCCGCCGCTGCCCGGTCGGCCGCGCTGCGGCGCGTCGAACTGATGCGCCCGCGGTCGGTGATCGGCAAGAATACCGTCGAATGCATGCAGGCGGGAGCGGTGTTCGGCTTCGCCGGGCTGGTCGACGGGCTGGTCCGGCGTATTCGGGAGGACGCCAAGGGTTTCGCCGGTGACGACGTCGCGGTGGTCGCCACCGGCCACACCGCGCCGCTGCTGCTGCCGGACCTGCACACCGTCGATCACTACGATCGCCATCTGACGCTGGACGGGCTGCGGCTGGTCTATGAGCGCAATCGGGAGAGTCAACGGGGAAAGCTGAAGCCGGCCCGCTAGTTTCGGCGCGATTCGTCCTGGTGGCCGCGTAAGCCTCAGGAAGCTCGTTAAATTATGTATGGACCAGCGCACTAAAAGAACGTGCGGATGAGGTCGACCACGTGCCCGTCGGCGTCGAGCACCGGTATCAGCTGCCACTTGTCAAACACCGTGCAGGGGTGTGAGATCCCGAATTCCAGCCACCTGCCGACGTCCACCCGCGCTTGATCCGCGGGACCGAGTCGAAGGTAGGCGTGCTGATCGTTGAGCTTGGTGATGCGACTTTCGGCCAGCTTGTGCGGCACCGGCAGGTCCTGGTCGAACGACACATCACGGCGGCCCATCGTCAGCACCGCCAGGTCGGGTTCCGGCCGCGACACCACCTGCGCCCGGACGCTCAACGCCGGCCGAAACGGCGTCGCACCGGCGCGACTCATCGGCGACGTTCGCTCGTACAGGCCTTCGTCGTGGGTGAGATACGCGCCGCTGCGCAGGACGGTGCGCACGGCGTGGCCCGCCGGCCAGCCCGTCAGCACCTCGGCCACCGCGTCGAAGTAGGTGCTGCCACCGGCCGTCACCAGGATCTCGTCGGCCTGAAACAGCCCGGTCAGCCGTCGCACCGCGGCCCGGATGTCGGTCAGGAACGCGGTGACCCTGTCCAGCGCTCGCGCCGTCACATCGTGCCCGTGCGCGGCCTCATAACCGCAGACACCGACCAGCCGCAACTGCGGAGACGCGGCGGCGGCCTGCGCCACCTCATCCACTTCTGCCGCGCTGCGGCACCCGGTGCGGCCGTGCTGCATGCCGACCTCGACACACACGTCGACCGGTCGCCGCGTGCCGAGTTCGGCCAACTCGGTGGACATGACCTGCACACCACGGACCGAATCCACCCAGCAGACGAATCCGAACTCCCGGTCGGCAGCCAACTCGTCGGCCACCCACCTCAGGCCGGCCGCGTCGAGAAGCTGGTTGGCCATGATCACGTCACGTACTCCGAAGGCTCGACACACCCTGGCCTGGCTCACCGTCGCCACGGTGATGGCGCACGCCCCGGCGTCGAGTTGCCGCTCGAACAGCTGGGGCGCCATGTGGGTTTTACCGTGCGGAGCCAGCAGCACACCGGCCCGTCGGCACCAGTCGGCCATCGTCGCCAGGTTGTGCTCAACGGCCTCGTTATCCAGCGTGCACAGCGGTCCCGTCGGCCCATGGTCGAACAGCCGGGGACGTTCCGCGCGCAACTGGGCCACGGTGCGGCCCGCCCACGACGGCGGCAGACCCTTGAAGCGCCAGTCCACCGGTTCGCGGGCCAGCGCGGCGACGGCGGCGCGGTCGATATCGGTTGGCACGTGTTCATCTAAGCTGGCACGTCGTGAGTTCAGCTGATCCACGCGGCGCCGAGATCCCGGAGCAGTTCCGGATCCGGCAGGCCAAGCGCGACCGGCTGCTCGCCGAGGGACTCGACCCGTATCCCGTCGACGTCCCCCGGACTCACTCGCTGAAGCAGATTCGCCAGGCCTATCCCGATCTGGCGGCCGACACGTCCACCGGCGAAGTGGTCGGCGTCACCGGGCGCGTGGTGTTCGCGCGCAACTCGGGCAAGCTGTGTTTCGCCACGCTGCAGGAAGGTGACGGCACCCACCTGCAGGCGATGCTGAGCCTTGCGAGCGTCGGACAGGAGGCGTTGGACGCGTGGAAGGCCGATGTCGACCTGGGCGACATCGTGTTGGTGCACGGCGAGGTGATCAGCTCACGGCGCGGCGAACTGTCGGTTTTGGCCGATTCCTGGCAAATGGCTTCGAAGGCATTGAGGCCGCTCCCGGTGGCCCACAAAGAGATGAGCGAAGAGGCGCGGGTGCGGCAGCGCTACGCCGACCTCATCGTCCGGCCCGAGGCGCGCACGGTGGCGCTGCAGCGGATCGCGGTGGTGCGTGCGCTGCGCGAGGCGCTGCACCGGCGCGGCTTCCTGGAGGTGGAAACCCCGATGCTGCAGACCCTGGCCGGCGGGGCCGCGGCGCGACCGTTCGTCACCCACTCCAACGCCCTGGACTCCGACCTCTACTTGCGCATAGCGCCGGAACTGTTCCTCAAGCGCTGCGTCGTCGGCGGCTTCGAGAGGGTCTTCGAGTTGAGTCGGGTGTTCCGCAACGAGGGCGCCGATTCGACCCATTCGCCGGAATTCTCAATGCTCGAGACTTACCAGGCCTACGGCACCTACGACGATTCCGCGGTGATGACCAGGGAGATAATTCAAGAAGTTGCCGACGACGTGTTCGGAACCCGTCTGCTCACCCTCTCCGACGGCAGCACCTACGACCTCGACGGACAATGGCAGTCGCTGGAAATGTATCCGTCACTGTCGGAAGCAGTGGGGGAAGAGATCACATCACATACCCCGGTAGAGAGCCTACTCGAGATAGCAAATAAAGTCGGTCTGGAAGTTCCGCGTGACCGCGGCTATGGGCATGGCAAGCTGGTCGAGGAATTGTGGGAACACCTCGTCGGCAAGAACTTGTATGCGCCCGCCTTCGTACGCGATTTCCCGGTGGAAACCACGCCGCTGACACGGCAGCATCGCACGATCGACGGGGTCACCGAGAAGTGGGATCTATATGTTCGCGGAATCGAGCTTGCGACTGGATACTCTGAGCTTGTTGACCCCGTTGTCCAACGCGAGCGGTTCGCTGCCCAGGCGCGTGCCGCGGCCGCGGGCGATGACGAGGCGATGGCCTTGGACGAAGATTTCCTCGCGGCCATGGAGCACGGCATGCCGCCCACGACAGGCACCGGAATGGGTATCGACAGGTTGATGATGGTATTGACGGGGCTCGGAATTAGGGAGACAGTTTTGTTCCCCATTGTGCGTCGGCAAACTAACTGAACTCGGCGACGACACACTTACCGATCTGGATGTTGGCGTGTTGGCTTCAATGGCACGGTTATGGCAGATTGGTTGCAGTTGACGATCGCAGAATCGACGCCCAGCGTCTTCGACGGGCGCCCCACAGTGTTCAGAAGGAGCAGTGGCAGCAATGGCCAAGAAAGTCACCGTCACGCTGGTGGACGATTTCGACGGCGAGGCCGCGGCGGACGAGACTGTCGAATTCGGGCTCGACGGTGTGACGTACGAGATCGATCTGTCGTCGAGGAATGCCAAAAAACTCCGTGATGATCTGAAGGTCTGGGTGGAGGCGGGCCGCAGGGTCGGCGGCCGTCGCCGTGGCCGGTCGGCCGGTTCGGGGCGCGGCAGGGCGTCGATCGACCGCGAGCAAAGCGCGGCCATTCGGGAGTGGGCGCGGCGCAACGGGCACAACGTGTCGTCCCGCGGCCGCATCCCGGCGGAGGTCATCGAAGCGTTCCACGCGGCGACGTAAGCAGGTTGCGGCCGGCGCCGGCGAGTCCGTGAAATATCTCGCAGTGCCGTGTGCTGGTTACGCTTGCCGCGAACCGTAGGGCGGATGGATCATGAAACGTTTCGGCACCGCCCGGCGTTAATACCGATGTACTGCGGAGACGCCGCAAAATCCTAACGCTGTGCCGTTGGTAACGACCAGTTCCCATGGTGGGGCGTTGGACGGGCCTGCCCATTAGAGTGGATGGCAGGTGCAGCGGGTATCCGTGGGTACCTATTGGTGAGGGAGAGCAGGTAACCAGCGATGTTCGAAAGATTTACCGACCGCGCACGCCGCGTTGTTGTTCTGGCCCAAGAAGAGGCCAGGATGCTCAACCACAACTACATCGGCACCGAGCACATCCTGCTGGGATTGATTCACGAGGGTGAGGGCGTAGCCGCAAAGTCGCTGGAGTCGTTGGGCATCTCGCTCGAGGGCGTCCGTAGCCAGGTCGAAGAGATCATCGGCCAGGGCCAGCAGGCGCCATCCGGGCACATCCCATTCACCCCGCGCGCCAAGAAGGTGCTCGAGCTGAGCCTGCGCGAGGCGCTGCAGCTCGGCCACAACTACATCGGCACCGAGCACATCCTGCTGGGCCTGATCCGCGAGGGCGAAGGCGTCGCCGCCCAGGTGCTGGTCAAGCTGGGCGCGGAGCTGACCCGCGTGCGGCAGCAGGTCATTCAGCTGCTGTCCGGCTACCAGGGCAAGGAGACCGCGGAGGCCGGAACCGGTGGCCGCGGTGGCGAGGCAGGCAACCCGTCCACGTCGCTCGTGCTCGACCAGTTCGGCCGCAACCTGACCGCGGCCGCGATGGAGGGCAAGCTCGACCCGGTCATCGGCCGCGAGAAGGAAATCGAGCGGGTGATGCAGGTGCTGAGCCGCCGCACCAAGAACAACCCTGTGCTGATCGGCGAGCCCGGCGTCGGCAAGACCGCCGTCGTCGAGGGCCTGGCGCAGGCGATCGTGCACGGCGAGGTGCCCGAGACGCTGAAGGACAAGCAGCTCTACACGTTGGACCTGGGTTCGCTGGTCGCCGGCAGCCGGTACCGCGGTGATTTCGAGGAACGCCTCAAGAAGGTGCTCAAGGAGATCAACACCCGCGGCGACATCATCCTGTTCATCGACGAGCTGCACACGCTGGTCGGTGCGGGTGCCGCCGAAGGCGCGATCGACGCGGCGTCGATCCTCAAGCCCAAGCTGGCCCGCGGGGAACTGCAGACCATCGGCGCGACCACGCTCGACGAGTACCGCAAATACATCGAGAAGGACGCTGCGCTGGAGCGCCGCTTCCAGCCGGTGCAGGTCGGTGAGCCGACGGTCGAGCACACCATCGAGATCCTGAAGGGTCTGCGCGACCGATACGAGGCGCACCACCGGGTGTCGATCACCGACAGCGCGATGGTCGCCGCGGCCACGCTGGCCGACCGCTACATCAACGACCGGTTCCTGCCGGACAAGGCCATCGACCTGATCGACGAGGCCGGGGCCCGGATGCGGATCCGCCGCATGACCGCGCCGCCAGACCTGCGCGACTTCGACGAGAAGATCGCCGAGGCGCGCCGCGAGAAGGAGTCCGCGATCGACGCGCAGGACTTCGAGAAGGCCGCGTCCCTGCGGGATCGGGAGAAGCATCTGGTCGCTCAGCGCGCCGAGCGGGAAAAGCAGTGGCGGTCGGGTGACCTGGACGTGGTCGCAGAGGTCGACGACGAGCAGATCGCCGAGGTGCTGGGCAACTGGACCGGCATCCCGGTGTTCAAGCTCACCGAGGAGGAGACCACTCGGCTGCTGCGCATGGAAGAGGAGCTGCACAAGCGGATCATCGGCCAGGAGGACGCTGTCAAGGCCGTCAGCAAGGCCATCCGGCGCACCCGTGCCGGCCTGAAGGATCCCAAGCGTCCGTCGGGCTCGTTCATCTTCGCCGGCCCGTCCGGGGTCGGTAAGACCGAGCTGTCCAAGGCGCTGGCCAACTTCCTGTTCGGCGACGACGATGCGCTCATCCAGATCGACATGGGCGAGTTCCACGACCGCTTCACCGCTTCGCGGCTGTTCGGTGCCCCTCCGGGCTACGTCGGCTATGAAGAGGGCGGACAGCTGACCGAGAAGGTGCGGCGCAAGCCGTTCTCGGTGGTGCTGTTCGACGAGATCGAGAAGGCGCACCAGGAGATCTACAACAGCCTGTTGCAGGTCCTCGAGGACGGGCGGCTGACCGACGGTCAGGGCCGCACGGTCGACTTCAAGAACACCGTGCTGATCTTCACGTCCAACCTGGGCACTGCCGACATCTCGAAGGCCGTGGGCCTCGGCTTCACCCAGGGCGGCGGTGATAACAACTACGAGCGGATGAAGCAGAAGGTCAACGACGAGCTGAAGAAGCACTTCCGGCCCGAGTTCCTCAACCGCATCGACGACATCATCGTCTTCCACCAGCTGACCCAGGAAGAGATCATCCGGATGGTCGACCTGATGGCGAGCCGCGTCGAGAAGCAGCTGAAGAGCAAGGACATGGCGCTGCGGCTGACGGACAAGGCCAAGGCGCTGCTGGCCAAGCGCGGCTTCGACCCGGTGCTGGGTGCGCGGCCATTGCGGCGGACCATCCAGCGGGAGATCGAGGACCAGCTGTCGGAGAAAATCCTCTTCGAGGAGGTCGGACCGGGCCAGCTCGTCACCGTCGACGTCGAGAACTGGGACGGCACGGGTGCGGGCGAGGACGCGGTGTTCACGTTCACCGGAGCGCGCAAGCCGGCCAAGACGGCCGGGCCGGACCTGGCGAAGGCGGGGGCGGCGGGCACGCACAGCGCGGCCGCGACCGAATAACGCGGATCCTGTCTTCGTTGCCGAGGGCTGAGCCTGCGGATCAGGGCAGCATCGCGAAGGCTTGCTCGGCGATCGACAACAGCCAGGAACCCGCGCTGGAACCGTGGTAGCGGGGCCAGTTCAACTGGAAGCTGACCACCCACGCCTGGCCGGTGTGGTCGAGCGCGTACCAGCTGAACGTCAGGTCGCCGGGCAGATTGCCGGCTTTGGCGCCGACATACGGCCACTGCTGCGGGTCAAGGTCGATGCCGGGGATCTGCGACATGATCTCCTTGACGGGCGCGGCGGCACCCACCGCACCGCTCTGCAGCGCCGCGTGCACCCGGCAAATATCTTCCGCGCTGCCGTACCACTCCGCTCCGTAGCCGGAGGCGGGCGTGTGGGTGCGCGCCGGATCCGGTTGGTAGGGACGCGCATTCGTCTGCTGCAGCAGCCGGGCGCGGCCCTGCGGCCCGCCGGATTGCACCGCCCGCTTCCATTGCTCCCGAACATCGGGCTTGCCCCACCCGACCGAGAACAACTCGTGCATGGTGGGGAACGGCGTCATGCTGGCCGGGTCGTGGTGACCGGCCTCGACCAGCGCGTGTTCGACGGCCGGGGTGCCGACCCGACCGATCAACAGATCGGTGGCCATGTTGTCGCTTGTCGCAATCATCTTGTCCGCGGCCGTGCGCACCGTCACCTGTGCGCCGGGCGGCAGTTTGTCCAGGCCCGAGGAGCCGACATCCTTGGCCCGGCCGGTGATCGTGAGCCTGTCGTTCCACGACACCGTGCCGCTGTTCACGCCGTCAGCGACCGCGTAGAGCACGTACAGCTTGAAAATCGAAGCGAGCGGCAGCGATTCGGCGGTGTTCGTCCCGGCGACCGGTTCGCATCGGTTGTCGCTGACTTTCGCGACCTGATACGAATAGCGGGCACTGGATTTCTTGAGCTCGGCGTCGACGTCCGCCCATGACTTGATGCTGGGTTTTTGCAGCTCGACGTCGAACCGGTCGACCATCGTCTGGTCATCGGTGTGGATGTCGATGTCCTGCCGGGCACCGAACGAGGTGATGAGATGCAGCGTCGCCTGCGCGGCGTGGAGGTCGACGCCGGCAACGGTGTACGGCCGGTCCCACCACAGGCCGTCCATCGTCGTGCCGATGTCGTCGACCTGCTTTTCAGCCGCCAGCGTGCGCACGCTCACCGGGCCGATCGGCCAGTCCGAATTCAGCATGTCAACGATCTGCTTGGCCCGCAGACCAACCGGCGTGCTGGTGTTGAACTTCTCCCCAGTGCCGCCGCTCATCGGCGACGCGGACGGCGTAGAGCATCCGCAGACCAGGGCGCCTGCCATCGCGACCGCGGCGACGGACGCCATCGCGCGTTGACGCGCCCCGCCTGCGGTACGCCCTGGCACAGCGCCCGCCGAGCTACGCCTTGGCGTAGCGCCCGCCGAGCTACGCCTTGGCGTCCGCGCCGGCAACGTCCAACACAACCTCGAACTCAAGTAACGTCGCCCCCGTCGCCACCGGATTCGCTCGCTCGCCCGCGTGGGCGTGCACGGCCGGGCCGGATGCCCAGGCCTGGAACGCCTCTTCGGATTCCCACTGTGTCACCACGAAGTAGCGGTTCTCGCCCTTGACCGGCCGCAGCAACTGAAAGCCGAGAAACCCGGGCTGATTGTCGACCGCGTGCGCCCGGTGAGCGAACCGCTTCTCCAGCTCCGGACCGGCGTCCGGCGGTACCTCGATTGCGTTGATCTTCACCACGGTCATGCCGTCAGGCTACCGTGCGGCCCGGCAATGGAAGATAGGGCGGTGACCACCAGCGGCTGTTCTTCGCCCGGGCGCTCAGCGCCTCATCTCCTGATCGACCACGGCGGTCGCGGCGAACCGTTGGTGCTCGTCCACGGTCTGATGGGTCGCGGCAGGACCTGGACCCGGCAGGTGCCGTGGCTCACGCGCCTCGGCCGGGTCTACTCCTATGACGCGCCGTGGCACCGGGGGCGAGACGTCGCGGACCCGTACCCGATCAGCACGGAACACTTCGTTGCCGACTTGGCCGATGCGATAGCGGCGCTGGACCGCCCGGCAACGGTGATCGGACACTCGATGGGCGCGCTACACGGGTGGTGCCTGGCCGCCGAGCGGCCCGAGCTGGTCACCGCGCTGGTCGTCGAAGACATGGCGCCCGATTTCCGTGGGCGTACCACCGGCCCGTGGGAGCCGTGGCTGCAGGCGCTGCCGGTGGATTTCGCATCCGCCCAACAGGTGATCGACCAGTTCGGGCCGGTCGCAGGGCAGTACTTTCTGAACGCGTTCGACCGCACCTCCAGCGGGTGGCGGTTGCACGGCCACGTCGAGCGGTGGATCGAGATCGCCGCCGAATGGGGGCGCCAGGGTTACTGGCACCAGTGGCAGGCGGTACGGGTGCCGACTCTGCTCATCGAGGCAGGGAACTCTGTGACACCGTGTGGACAGATGCGTCAGATGTACGAATCAGGCTATCGCGCAGATTATCTCAAGGTGGAAGACGCGGGTCACCTGGTCCATGACGAGGCTCCCGACGTCTACCGCGGCGCCATCGCCGGGTTTCTGGCGATGCTCGCCCAGCGCGCCTGACGCAGGCCAGGGCGGCTGGTGCTCGAAGCGGGTGCGGATAGTGGCAGGAACGATCGAAGGCGTTAAAATACTGCCATGCTCAAATCGGTGGCAGTGCTCGCCCTGGACAACCTGGCAGTCTTCGGGTTCGGCACGGTCTGCGAGGTGTTCGGTAGCGACGGCGCGCCGGACGGTGTGCCGAATTTCGGGTTGCGGGTGTGCGGACCACAGGCCGGTGAACCGCTCAGCACCTCGGTCGGTGTGCAAATCGTGCCGGAGCACGGCCTCGACGGACTGGCCGGCGCGGACCTAGTTGCCGTTCCGTCGGCCAAACC
>Ga0335076_10005728_pt1 | contig 12542 bp, 14 predicted proteins | sample Lox_Sample_25_FD_206717 | JGI IMG/M metagenome (GOLD analysis project Ga0335076, IMG submission 206717) | Soil microbial communities from Loxahatchee National Wildlife Refuge, Florida, United States - Lox_Sample_2.5 | ecosystem: Environmental > Terrestrial > Soil > Wetlands | place: USA...
CAGATTGTCAATGTACTACGATAACGTCATTGCTCCCAGTTATCTCCTCATGAGCTACGACCCCACCGCGAAACGTCCTAAACAGATTCTCCCGCTTCGATGGGACGGCACATCACCGTATCACAAGAATCGTCCACAACCAAGAGAACCACAACCGCCGCCCATACGATACCCGATTCGCGTCAAGACAATTCCTCAAGTCGAGTCGATTACCGTGCATAGCATGATGAAAAGTGCTCTGCTGAGGAAAGCGGACGTATTGAATGCGGCTCAGGCGTTGCAGAGTATCACGGGTCAACGACCTACCTTCGTTCGATCAAAAAGCAATGTTCAAGCATTTAAATTAAGGCCTGGTATCCCATCCATTTTTGCACGTTGTTCAGAGGGATTAACAATTAGGCTCGCCGGTCGCGGTAAAGGTTCAAATTCGAGGTCCTCAAATGTTGGCTTTTCTCTCTATTCTAGCGGAGACCGTTCTCCCTCGAGTCCCCGACTTTGACGGCCTTCATTTCGTTCGGAATGAGAAGAATGGAACCATTAACTTTGGATTCCCAGGCAATATCCTTGCTCTGTTCCCTCAAATCGAAAGTCCTTCCTCTATTCCTTAATTTTGTATCTAACGAGTAGCAAATTTCGATTCTTACTCCCCGTTGCCGGGATTTGATATAAGCATTGCAACTACGGCAGCAACGACGGCCGATGCTCGACTATTGCTTTCTGCCTATGGGATTCCGTTTAAAAAGGGTCCGCGTCATGTCCCTAAAACCAAGCTTTCATGGAAAACGGCGGTTAGAGCTCAAAAGGGCGCCGCGAAACAGGTCATGCCGAAGAAGAACTAGAGATAGCAATAAAATGCATATTTGTACGCTAATTATACATTCAAAACGAACGAGGAATATATTTCAAAGGGCAAAAGGAACGCTTCATGATGCTAATATCCTCTTATAACAAACTCGCATGCCTGCCGTGATATGACATAAATAAAATCACCGAACGAAACCAGGTTTAAAAGTCGTTAAGTCGGAATGGGTCGTTCAAATGTCATGGTGAGTTTGCGTGGGAGTCGGTGGCGCTGAAGAGGATGAATCGCGCTTGGATTTGTCATCAATCATATTCCCAAGGAAGGGATGGTCCATTAATTCCGAGGCAGACGGACGATTGTGATGGTCTAATTCAAACGTCTTGCCGAGGAAATCCTTCGCATCATCTGAGCCATGTTCCGGGATATCCGGCGTACATGACGTTCCAATCTGAGACATGAGTATCAATCTTTCCATTGAGAGTCAGTTGGGGGTGGAGGCAGACCTTGAATATAGCTTGCATTTGAGAAAAGTCGGGGAAAGGATGAGATCCAGTAAACATTTCGACAATGAGACAGCCAAGCGACCAAATATCGGCTTTTCGGGTGTAACTCGTCTGACGAACGACTTCGGGGGCCATCCAGTATACGCTTCCTTGCAAGGATGGACGGTGAGGATGGTGCACGGCGGCCGTTGATAGAAGATTTGCTTCGACCTTTTTCGAGATTCCGAAGTCGGAGATTTTGATGACACCTTTGTTGTCGACGAGGACATTGGCGCCCTTAATATCACGGTGGATGATGTCTCGTTCGTGGAGGTAGTTTAGACCACAGAGGATTTGGCGGACAAAGTTGCGCACGAGAGGTTCTTCAAAGGGTCCGTATTGGGTCAAGAGTTGGACGACTGATCCGCCGGGAACGTATTCCAGGAAAATATTGAGGAATTTATCGTCCGTGCTCGATCCTGACAGTCAATCACAGCATCACGAAGGGATTCGTACCGATGTAATGGACGATATTTTCGTGGGTAAGATCTCGAAGAAGGGCTATCTCCCGTTGAAGAGCAATCAACATACTCTGTTTCCGCTGTTCGCCTTGAACATCATGAGACGGCAACTCGACTTGTTTGACAGCCATGAGTTCTCCACTCGTCCTATTCATGCCAAGATAGACACTTCCAAATGAGCCCTGTCCAATCAATGCTCCTCGAATCCATCTCGTTGGTCCACCGCCCACAGCATCAAATTCACCTTCCTCGTAGTCGTCTTCATCCGAACGGTCATCATCGGATTTAGTATCTTCATCGGCCTTATCTGATCCACTGAGATCGATCATGGTATTCATTTCCGATTGAGGATTCACGTCCAACTGACGAATCGTGTCCGTGCCTGAATCCGACAACCGAAGTGTATCACCATTGTCCTCACTAGACGTGTCCATACGCAACGTGTCCACAACCGTTTCCGCTTCAGTACTGTCCTCAACATCCGGAGACTCGTCGTCTTCCGCAACACTCTCAGCAATACTGTTTGCGTACGAAGCCGCCGTGGCCGCCAGCCTCGTCGAAACAGGTCTTCTCTGCGGGCGAGTCAAAGGAGGTGTTGCAGTCCCCGACGACACACTCGCCGAATCCTTCCAGGCATCCGCCATCGGCGGCAAAGGCGGAATATCCTTGTCACGCGAAGAAATCGAACTCGCCGTCGTTGCGGTGCTAAACCGTCTCGCAGCCTGACTCATCCTCGTCGACCGTCGAATACTATTCCGTACCGTCTCTTCCAACACGTTCTTCTCGTGATCCGGGAAATATTCCGCTAAATTCGAAGATATCAACTCGCTGGGGGGCCGTTGACCAAAGAAATTACGGAGACGTTTGGTATTTGGGCGAGCTTGTTCACGAGGGGAAGAATTGTGGCTTGGTGGACTGTTACGGCCGAAAGAGGTCGGACGCTCACCGAAGAAGCCTTCAAGTTTGTTCGTTTTGGTGCGCCCTAGGAGGGCGGCGCCGCTTTCTTTTCTTTCAGCGATGATCTTTTCTTGCGCTGCTGCACGTTGTTCTTTGGCAATTTCCTGTGCGCGGTGGATTTCGGCTGCACCGGGGGGTCTATTGCGTTTGCACAGGATTAATCGTTCTCGTTCGGGGAAGGCTGGATCGTGACAGAATTGTAGTAGTTCGGCGTCGGTAAGACGGGCAGCTTCATAAATTAGCGACTAAGAGCGAAAAGTGAAGGATTATACCCACGCTTCGGTCTTTGAGGGTGCAGATGCACCAATTTGACGAGTCGTCTTGGACGTTGAATTTCTTGAGGACTTTGGTGAGAATGGCTCTCGCGGAGGAGCAATCGCTGATATTCACAATTCTCGTCTGTCCTTCCTCTCCGATGAATTTGGCACAGTTCTACTATGAGAAGTTGCTTAAAAGAAAGGAAGGGGCTGGACTTGTCGCACGTGGTCGATACTCATGATTCCTCCACCATCAATACTTGGCGACGATTTATGGTGACGAAGATGAGCAGGACGTTCCGTAACAATGGGAGAATGAGGGGTAATAGATTCCATTGTAGATCGAGAAAGAAGCGAAGGCGATGAACTCGCCGAATTATTCCCTGACCGAGCATAATGACTGAAACTAGCTGTGGGACTGTACGGCCCATTTAGCGGAGAAACCGAAGCTGCCTCCAGTCTCGCAGCCTACAAAACTCAGCCTTACCTCTTGCGAGGGGATGGATGGGGTGATCATCACCTTATTCAAAGAAGCCGCATGAGCGCGGAGCGCTTTGACGGCAACCATGATCCGTATTCGATCGCCGACTTTATTAACCCCGACCTCCTTGAGGATATTCTGATCGCAATCAAGAAGAGCATCTCCATTGATATTATTCGAAACAAATACCGAACGATATTTCGCGCAGTTGACGGACTTGAGCCATTCGCCAACCGTATCTTCGTCCCATTGATGAACTAGGTCAATGTTGCCGGAAAACGGAGAAACGGCAAGAATGGTGGAAGAGGTTCGAGTCGGAGATGGAGGGGGATGAAGTGCGAGGGATGAGGAGGGCGCTGTCATGGTCATCCTGGGTAATGGGAAGTGATGGAAGTGTGGGTTCGTGCCGTTTGAGGGATGTTGACCGCTCAATAGGCAGCGTCGAGACTGCTATCTAGAAAGGGGGGGTAGTTAGACCGGCAATTTCGTGAGAGACCGGTATGTCCTCGTGGGGTGAAGAGGCGAGGTGCCGCTGATGCAGCTATCGATGACGTTTTGTTTCAGCGGGTGAAAGTGGTGTGAACGTGGAGCTGCACGAGCTGGACGTGTGCCGTGAAATGAATGAAATGGGCGGGGGGGGGGAGAAATGACGAGAGTGTGCCGGATTTTAATTATGCAGTCCGTCACCGTTTGCCGTGTGAGCGGTCGAAAAGGACAATCGAATGCAGGTGGATGCGCTAATGTGGATGAGGCAATATCAGCATCTGAGCACTTGCATTGTCGTTCGGGCTCTCAAAATAGATGCCGCTGCAGCTAAAGTATGGCTCCCAATTTCTGTTCCCGTTCGGCCGTTCGGAGAGAAATTACCCTGAAAGGGAAAGTGGAATGAGACGGGGTAGATCCTAACGGCCAATTCAAGCGTCGCGCGGGAGTTGGCGTTTATTTATCTTCGCTTTGAAGGCAAGCGGCCTTGGCTTCTCGCTGAATGGGAAATGGTAATAGTGATAATAATAAGTGTGATAGGGGGGCAAAGAAAGAGGCACCGAGTGCACAGACCTCGCGAAATGGACGACGGAACAATTACAGGCAATGTTCCATTTGACATTCTATTCCACGTTACAATGTTTGGGACCCGGCTATAACCCGACTGACCGGACTGATTGCATCTGTCAGAGCCTTTGAAAGATCCGACAATTCATCAGGTCGGGTAGGTATGAGCCTTTTCATTTTCGGTTGAACGCTCTGACCCACTCGGTCTTTGACCAAGTTGGGTCAGCAGTTGCAAAACTGCGCATCAAGCAGGTCGGATGAAGACTCTATCTGGGTACCAATCCGCTCGATCCCATCTCTGTTGTAGCTTTTGTAGATTCGTGCTGTTGACAGGTTTTTCAACCTCATTGGCTCTGTTTACCCCTCCTTTTATCAAGATATGTCTCAGCAACCAGTTCATATGAGAGTGAATGTTACCTTCACAGTGTCTTTCCGAGAGAAAGCCTTGTCACAGTTGGGGCAAGGGAAGCATTTGATGGTAAGATGAATTCCTTTGTGGCACTTCGCATTTGAAGGGTTATTCCGCTTGGTCTATCCGAGAGGCCCGCACTCCGTTCCCGTTCGTACGGGATTTACTGTACATCAGTGTGTAACAAGGAATTACATCACAACTGATGTCATATCTTCACTATGTCAAGTCGTAAGGTTAAGCAGTCGTCAATACCTCCGGCCGGAGGAACTTTTCACCAACTCGAATAAATTGAACTTGATCAAGCATCAATTATTATTGCGCGCTGTAGTGCTCCCAACCCCACCCGAAAAGAAAAAGAGATGAATATTTCTAGCTACTCCTCTAGTTCTGAAGAAAACGCCATGCATGTGCAAGTGAATTACGCACCCCAATATTTAAGGACTCGTTGGCGGATGATCTCCACATTGAGGTGGTAGTCTGCCGTCACTGTCACTGGTATCATCGCCACAGGGACACCGAAGAAGATTAAACGTTTCGGGACAACGATTGTGATGTTGCACTGAACGTTTATGTCGAGGAATCCGGTTTGTGCCAGAGGCGGGTCGAGATAGCCGAATCCGCGGACAAAATCTCGTTGAAGAAGGCACACTTTCATTCTTTTTGTTGGAAAGATTTTAATGCCGAGATATACTGCCACGCTGGTGTCAGCTGCAAAATGCTTCGACTCTGCATCCCGAAAAAGTTGATCCCAAGTCTCATGCAACTTGCCTACTTCTATGGTGAATGTCGGGTACATAACGGTTGTGTTTCCGATTGTTTTTGCGGGCGGAGATCGGAGGTCGGTGGGGGCGAAAGAATTGTCGGGCGATTTCTTGGATTCATCATCGTAGAGCCAGGCTAATCCAGTTAGCGACAGGTGAAGGAGCATTGTACAGCCCGTGAGGATTTGTTCTAGACAATTCAAACTCCCCCCACTCTCGGACCATCGGATTAGGTCGTTGGTAATGGCTCCAGCCGCAGCGTCATGACAAAGGGATGGCATGACCTGAACGGAGAGTTTATTCGATACAAGCCCGTAGATAATCCTCTTGCCGGACGCGAATTCAGGAAGTCGATTGGTCTCAATCACGAAATCGAAAAGAGGAACTGAAATAAGAGGGTTGTGAATTGTACAGTCGATGTCGAGGCCATGTGCATCGATGTCGTCTTCGTCGGGTGTATTCGCAAGGGCGTCTGCAATGCGGACGACTTGTTCAACAAGCAATCGCTGGGCTCGATGGGAGTGCAAATACTCTTCGATTGTGAGGGGGTCCTTTGTCAGTGCTTCAATAAGCCAATGGATATAGAATGGAGGCATGCATTCTGGAGCGGATTTCCCATGTTGTTCTGTTGATGTTGAATGTGGAGGGGGTCTATCAGATGGATCTCGTCTTTCCGTTGTCCAATTGTCCATAGGAAGGAAGCGCGGTGTCAACGATCCGAAGGGAGGACTTTTCTTCGTTGGTCGTCCCGTGACCGGAAGTGGAGTACCAGTCAGGTATGGAATTCTTGACGCGCCGCCAGGCTGTTTACGTCAGCACAAAGTTTGCTCACTCAAAAAGTGCGCTGGTGAATTAAGCCTTCACCAGACAGTCAAGAGGCCGCATCCCAAAAATTACGGGGCATCAAGCTGAAAACCCGACAGTCCGACCACGTATGCGTTGGGATTAGAGGCCAACCTTATATTAAAATGGTCCAGCAAGCGAACCACCAATCAAAATTTGGTGCAACCCTAAATATAATTATTGATCCCTTTGTACTTTAACTAGATCCCAGGTTAAGAGATGAGGACAGGTAGCCAAATTTGCATGGAATCATTAAGACCTAACCCTTGGTCACCAATAATTGGTTCTCACTTTGGCGGACGCATCTTTGCATTTAAAACTACCCTGGGAAATGGAAGAAATTGTGAAGTGGGTGGTCAAGATGATAAAAATTAGATGGATGAGCAGCGACGTGAATCGTTCGGATGGAGTTGATGAAAGAAGAAAATGAAGATGGTAAAGAATGAGTGAGTAGAGAGTTGATTGCTAAGGATCAGATGATGGTGGCGGTGTGCCAAGTAAAACTAGTTTAAATCGAAATATCTGGGTCATGTGGCGGAGAGCCGCGGGAGCCGTGAGAGCCAAGAGCCCCGAGCCCCTTAACCCGTGACAGAAATAATTGTCTTGACATCGCATAAATCTAAATTCATGCTCTCATGAAGGCCTTTAGCTGTAATTAATCCCCCCTCCCCCTCTTCCCCCGCCGCGAAACAAACAAACAACAACACACAGGGAACTCCAAAACTTATTAACCTTTCATAAACCCATCTCCATTCCCTTATTTATCAATTCCATCCTTGAATGTCTTCAGCCACTGATTCCGCATTTCTCAGGAGGCATCAGAAACATCTTTGAACCTGTATTTTGTACCTTCAATTCGCTCGCCTGCACGGCCTCCATATCATAAGTGACTCAGGCGGGATAATTTCCGATAAGGAAGGTCATGAGAGTGGAAATTTAGGTTTGTGCGATGTCAAGACAATTATTTCTTCCATTTCCCAGGGTAGTTTTAAATTTTATTCTTTTCATCTGACATTTCTCATCAAGTAATTCACCAGACACTTAATCCCTGGATTAAAAAGGAACCTATTCTGTTTCCCTTATTTGGAGTTACAGCCATTTCATATGTCACTCATCTCACCCCTCCGCATTACATTTATGTATTATCTCTTAAGGAAACTTGATAAAGTCGATTGCTAAATTTCATTCAGAAACCTCCATTCGGTCTATTTTCAACCTACTCAGATGGATACGATTCTTTTCCTTCTCGGTATCGATTCTTCCCTGGACTTCGAAATTCCGTAGACAGTTATGCTATCTCAGTCAGATTAGTCATGTACACCTACTCTCAATGGGTCCAACCAATGCTGCAAGATCGGTTGCACTAGAATTAGAAAACGGTGCAACCGTCCCCCAAGGTCCGATGCAAGATGTTGATGAATTCAACGAACAAGAAGGGAGCGCAACTGCTCTACCTTCATTTCGTTGGCATCCTCCAAGATATATAATGATTCAGATATCCGGCACCACCTGTCAAGATACATAGGGGTCCACAGTAACCCGTCAATAACCCGGGAATCACGAAATCGGCCATAGTCCGTAACATGTTTTCGAGCTTGCTCCGTCGCCATAGTTGCGTGATTGAGACAAACGTTTCTGAGGCTGCACTTTGCAGGTTCCAAGCGTTTTCATCAACCTATAAAACCAGGTGAAAAGATGCATCCACAGTACCATGCTCTTCACCCGGTTCTCCGTAACAACCCAGCGCGGGACCAAAAGTGTCATTAAATCCCTGCAGGATACTCAAGAAGGTGAACGAAGAAGAGCTTTTGGGAAAAACCATGACCCAGCACTGTGCCTGCGAGGGCCACGTCGACAGCCTGGCAACCTCTCTGAAGGGCCATCCCCTCAGCAGAGTCATTGCCGCACGGCGATGCATTTCTGCATTGATGGCTACAGATCTATGTATGTCGACGTGGTTCTGAACCACTTGAATAATATGAACAGTGAAGACCAATGAATCCTTCCACAGGAAAAACCCTCAATCCTACTATTCCCCAAACGATATCGAAGGTGCGGGAGGGCGGGAAAAGCGATGGCGCTGAGGGCAGATGTCCACGATGATGACGATGCCATGAGGAAGGAGGATGAAAATTTTCGCTTTTGAAGAGTCGGAAAGCCGGGAGCTATCTCTATGGATTTAACCTTGAATAATTATACTTATTCGAACATTTAAATCCCTGCAGGATACTCAAGAAGGTGAATGAAGAAGAGCTTTTGGGAAAAACCGTGACCCGGCACTGTGCCTGCGAGGGCCACGTCGACAGCCTGGCAACCTCTCTGAATGGCCATGTGGTACGATGACGGGAATGAGAATCCTCCAGAGGACGACAAAGGAGAACGACGAGTTGGCCGTATGTGGCGAATTGTTGACTGAGTCGGATGGGAATGAAGTGTCAGGAGGATTCCCCGTCAGGAGAGGGGACAGGTAAAAGGGGGGAATTACAACCGAGCAACTGCAATGGATGCACGAGAGTGTAACTCCATGACCGATTCCATAGACAATAGTCTACAGTCTGAGCATGAACGTTCCCAAAAGCGACGGCGCCGAGGGCAGATGTCTGCGATGATGACGACACTGTGAGGAAGGAGGATGAAAATTTTCGCTTTTGAAGAGGCGGAAAGCCGGGAGCTATCCCTATGGATTTAACCTCGAATAATTATACTTATTCGAACATGCAAAATATGCAGTTGTCATTTCTTCGTCACTCCACTGCCACAAAAATTTTAATCTCACAGTCGCCGAACCCGTTATGCATGAGGCACACGAGGAATTAGCGATCCTGCTCAAGAACCTACAGGATCTCTGAAAACTTCGAATAAAGAATTTCCATCGATTGGACTATAGCCAATCGTACATCGACACGAAAGTATCGCCGCCTCCTATTTATGAAGACTGCATTCGTTCAATGTGAGGCTCTATCAGACGCTCTCTTGAGATGACGAGGAAATTGAACTTGTCGATGATAGCCTATCGTCACCGCTGTCGGAGTTTTAGGACCACCAATTGTGTTGGACAACTCGAACGTCAACGAACGAATCACGGATATTAAACGACGAGGATTCACATTCGAATTCTTCACTCTTCACCACTATATAATGCGCTGTACCTGGAATCCAGTCGGACTCTCACCATCTCCCTCCGCAACAGAGGACCTTGTCAAGAATCTTCACCGTGATCCATATTTCCAACATCTCCGCTGATCTCAAATTTTCCTCTCAGATACCACTTGCATGTATCGAGAGAATTTGGCCAAGGGGTAAGGCAGGATTGGATGTTGAAAATATAGATGCATATATGCGCTGTGGTTTAGCCTGGTTGATGAGAGAAAGCGATCTTGAGCCCCGGAGGTTTACATTGCCTCTCCTTCGTCGACCGTCGCGTACCGTGTATTACCATAATGAGTCACGGTCAAGCTCCCATGCCTCAAAATGAATCATTCAGGTCAGCTTCACGTTGAGGGACGAGTAGAAGGGTATATCACAACGCCATTGACGAAACGAGAAATAGACGATGCACTAAAAAATTTCTGATTTGAGAAACGGATACTACCTGATCATAGACGAGATAGCTGACTTGGATAAAAGAATTTCGATCGATTGATTTGACGGATGGCACTGCTGTACAGTGCTTCCGCCAATTTCCCCCTGGCTCTCGACTTCCCCCACCCGACCAACATCGTCTGATAAGGACACAACTTGCTGCATTATTCGAGTCTGAATGAAGCTAATCCGGCTAGATAAGAGAACCTGGGTTGGCTGCGGTGATCTTATGGCCCAACCAAGTCATGGACAGAATCTCTGCGGAGTCGCCCCCGCCTGGCGTCATTCGTTGAATGTTTCAGTCAATGGTGCGCTTGTCCAAAAGCCAAGGGGTCGGACGGAGTCACCAGACCTCGGCGAACGCCAGAACACCACCGTACAGACCGAGCAACTGGACTAGAAGAGCACCTGATCGATGTTCTGTCCTGGCTAAAGCAGCATCCATCGTTGTGGGCCTCCCTTCGGCCGAATCAGCAAAACAATGTATTCCGCAATGTTCAATATTCCCTTGCGGTAGGAATTCAGTTATACAGTACAGCGACTATATTATCCGTCATGTGTTGCTAACATCCGTGCAATGCGTGGGATGCAAAACCTTGTTTGTGTGGGCGGCATTTGTAAGACCCCCAGGTCTTATCTGCGGATGGACGCTCGCACCCAACAGACCCCAACATCCGCCAACTACCCCAGATATCACCCAACGGCAATAAAAGCAAAGGCTTAACGTTCATTGAAGCTGCTTGGACCGCCGCCATGAGTCAGGCTGTTACAACTCCAACAACTCCCGATGCGCCTTATCCCCTTCCCAGCACCGACGAAGAGCATCGCCGTCTTCAAGCGATCCAACATTGGTTGCGCCCCTTTTTCGGCAAGAACGTCCTCGTCCCCATTTCCGAAAACCCAGAAAGAATCCGTATGTCCCGCTGGGGATGAACAATGGAATTGACTCAACAGTCGACATAGGCACAGGATCGGGACTTTGGGCATGGGAAGTCGCCACCGAATATCCCCAATCTCGAGTCGTGGGGATCGACATTGACCCCCCCCAAATCAAGACCCCGCTCCCTACGAATTTGGAATTTAGAACGGAGAATCTCCTGCATGGCTTGATCTTTCCTGACAACAGCGTCGATCTGATTAATAGCCGGTAAATATAACCATATCCGGGACCAATTAATAAGGGTTTAGATGGATGGTATTGGCTGTTCACGCCAAAGAGTGGCCGTTCTATCTTCGTGAGATTTACCATGTGCTCAAGGCCGGATCTGGGTGGCTCCAAATGATTGATTGGGAACGAACGGATGTCGGCCATTTGTACTCTTATGAGAATTCGGTCCCGGAAACTCCTGCAATCCGAAAAGTAGCCTAGCCATTATCAGCCTTGACATTCCCTAACATGCAGTTTGCCGAATACTGTTCCAATTTCATGACCAGAATGAATTTCGGATTCGAAAAGATCGAGGATATCGAAAAGATACTCCAAGCTACGGGCTTCGTTGACATCACCATCGAGCGTATGCATGTCCCTGTCGGTGGCTGGCCAACTGGTTTGGAATACCCTGGAATACCCTAACTGATCACTCAGATCCGCATCTGAAAGAGGTTGGGGAACTCGGGTTGCCGGTCATGATTCCTTCCATTGATAACCTTGGGGATGCTGCGATGGGGCCACGTCCAAAAATGACTCTGGATGAGCGCAAGTCTTTCTACGAGGAAGTCAAGAAGGATTTCGCAAACCTGGAATACAAAGGCGAGGCTCGTCAGTTCGGACCAATGTTGCCCTCCAACACTAATCTTAGATGGCTTGTCAAAGCGCGAAAGCCGAGTTCAAAGACGTCAATCTGATGCACGAATGTATTCGATGGGAATAGGTCTAGGAAATTTTGTGATCCAAAAATGTGTAAGTTTCAATGTTTGATTGTCGAATTTGTGGACTTTTCGAACCAGCTTATGGCTTAAACTAAAAGCGAAACTTGTATGTATGTCAGGTTGAAGTCTTTCATTGACGGACCCCAACATCATCCAGAGGGCATGATATTGTCGTTCAGCAATGAAATCTTATCTATCCCGTGCTATTCTCCAACTCCGCTGTCTGACCAAGCAAATGCTCGTAATCTCCCATGCGAACAAACCTCCCGGGACCATTCTCCCCAGCAAGACGAATCTCCGTAATGGAACAATTTCTAACCTCCCAAAAATCTGCCCCCGATGCTATCAACGAGTTATCTAACGTGTAATTACTCTTAAGAAGCCATTTCCGCAAAGCTGAAATGGTCCCTCCATGAGATACGATCAAAATGATGGCATCGGTATTCTGTAATGGCAAAATTTCTTTCGCCCAGAATCTCCTGAGGCGATCGAAGATTGCTTCCCGTGTCTAACCTCCAAGTGGAA
>Ga0335076_10005729_pt1 | contig 12541 bp, 13 predicted proteins | sample Lox_Sample_25_FD_206717 | JGI IMG/M metagenome (GOLD analysis project Ga0335076, IMG submission 206717) | Soil microbial communities from Loxahatchee National Wildlife Refuge, Florida, United States - Lox_Sample_2.5 | ecosystem: Environmental > Terrestrial > Soil > Wetlands | place: USA...
CGGACCGGGACGCGCACGCCCGGGAGGCGGAGCAGCGGACCCGGCTGGAGCGCGAGGTGAGCGGCCTGGAGGCCAGCGTGGCGGCCCGGTCACACGTGATCGCGCGCACCTTCCAGCGGGTCTGCGCCGTCCTGGAGCGGCTCGGCTACCTGGCCGGCGGCCAGGTCACCCCGGACGGCAGGCGGCTCGGCGACCTGTACACCGAGCTGGACCTGCTGGCCGCGGAGTGCCTGCGCCGCGGGCTGTGGGACGGCCTGGACCCGGCCGAGCTGGCCGCCTGCGTGTCCGTGCTGACGTTCGAGTCCCGGCAGAACGACGAGGACGTCCCGGCCCGGATGCCGGGCGGCCCGGTGCGGGACGTGGTCGCGTCCATGGTGTCGGTCTGGGACGAGCTGGACGAGCTGGAAAAGGAACACCGGCTGTCCTTCATGCGCCCGCCCGAGCCCGGCTTCGCCTGGGCGGCGCATGCCTGGGCGCGTGGCAAGCCGCTGGAGCAGGTGCTGGACACGCTGACCCCGGGCGACTTCGTCCGCGCCGTCAAGCAGCTCATCGACCTGCTCGGGCAGATCGCGGTGGCGGCCGGGGCGGGCAGCCCGCTGGCGTCCACCGCGCACGCCGCCGCGGACGCGCTGCGCCGCGGCGTGGTCGCCTACTCGTCGGTGGGTTAGCGCCCAACCACCCGGCGGGCGGATCCGTCTCAGAGGCATGCGCACACCCCGGACGTGAACCGGATCGGGTACACGGTGCTGGACGCGGTGTCCTGCGCGGCCGAGTGCGTGGTGGTGGCGGCCGCGGTGCTGATCCTGCCGGTCCGGGTTTACTCCAACGGGTGAGGCGGCCGGTGCGGCGGCGGTGGCGGCGGGGGCGGCCCCGCCGGGACCGGGCCGGGCCAGATCAGCAGCACCGGGCAGGCGGCGTGATCCACCACGAAGCGGGCCGCCTTGCCCAGGCTCTTGGGCCCGGCCGCGGCGCCCTCGCGGGCCAGCAGGAGCAGGTCTGCCCCCCGCGCGGCACTGACCACCTGGTGCTCGGGCCGGCCGCGCAGCCGCAGTTGCTCGGCCGGCCGGCCGAGCCGTTCGGCTGCGGCCGTCAGCACCTGCCCGGCCGCGTCCTCGGCCATCGCCTCCAGCTGGGCGCCGGGGTCAACCCGGGACCGGCCGAGCAGCGCGGTGAACGCGCCGTGTGCCGCCTCCAGCGCCGCGGTATCGGTCACGTGCAGCAGCGTCACATCCTGGCTGGCCGGTGCCAGTGACTGCACCGCGTCCACGCACGCTTGCCAGCTGTCCTCGGTGATCCAGACGAGCACGGTCATGCTGCCTAGTGTCCCGCGCCGGCCGCGCTCAGGCGGCGCGCTGTGGTGGGCCGTGGCTGTGCAGGGCGCGGCTGCGGTCCGGGCTGATGGCGGTGGTGGTCCCGTCGGGGTGCAGGGTGAGGGTCCAGCCCCATTGGTGCACGGCGATGAGGTGGTGGAACGCGCACAGCAGGACCAGGTTGCCCAGTGTGGTCCCCACCGACAATTTCCGGCGCTCGATAAGTGGCAATTTTTGTGGCACGCTTCATGGCGTGACCACTACCGTGGAAGAGCTGATGAAGAGCGCGATCGACGCGCGGTGGGTAGCGCAGAACGCGCTCCGGGTGGCGGTCCGCGAGGCCCGGGCCGCGGACTGGTCGTGGGACCGGATCTCGGCCGCACTGGGCGGATCGCCGAACGGCGAGACGCTGCGCCGCAACTTTGGCGGTGACGAATAGACCGGGTACGCCGGGCGCACCCGGACGACTGGGCCACGGTACGGGACCTGCGGCTGGCCGCGCTGGCCGACGCCCCGGACGCCTTCGCCGCGACGCTGGCCCAGGAAGCCGGCCAGCCGGAAGCCGAGTGGCGGGCCCGGATCGGCGCCCTGCCCTGGTTCTTTGGCTTCCATGATGGCCAGCCCGCCGGGCTGATCGCCGCCCTGCCGCCGCGGGCCGGGCCGGATCGGGACCCGTCCTGGCATCTGGTGTCGATGTGGGTCAGCCCGGCCGCCCGTGGCAGCGGGCTGGCGGACCAGCTGGTCGGCGCCGTGACCGGCCACGCCAGCCAGGCTGGCGCGGCCCAGGTGACGCTGTGGGTGGCGGTCGGCAATGTGCGGGCCCAGGCGTTCTACCGGCGGATGGGGTTCATGCCGACCGGGCGGCGGCAGGTCTACCCGCGGGCCGGCGCGGCCGGCCTGGACGAGGAGGAGTTCGCCTGCCCGCTGTCAGATCCGCAGCGCAGCCCATAGCGCCAGCGTGGCCAGGGCCAGCCCGGCGGGCACGGTGAGCAGGCCGAGCCGGGTGAACTCGGCCAGCCCGACGTCGTGGTCCCGGTCGGCCAGCAGGCGCCGCCAGAGCAGCGTGGCCAGCGAGCCCGCATAGCTGAGGTTGGGGCCGATGTTGACCCCGATCAGCGCGGCCAGCACCGGCCCGGGCCCGGCGGTGCCCAGCACGGACAGCAGCACCAGGATGGCGGGCAGGTTGTTCACCAGGTTGGCCAGCACGGCGGCCAGGCCAGCGATGGCCAGCAGGGTGGGCAGCGCGGAACCGGCCGGGATCAGGTGGCCGATGGCGGCGCCCAGCCCGTTGCGCACCACGGCCGCCACCACGACGCCCAGGCCCAGCACGAACAGCAGGAACGGGATGCCGATGGCCCGGGCCAGGCCGGCCGGGGTCTCGGTGCGCCGGGTCAGGCCGCGGACGGCCAGCAGGCAGGCACCGCCGAACGCGGCCCAGGCCGGGTTCAGGCCGGCCAGCGAGGTGATCACGAAGCCGGCCAGCGTGGCGGTCACGGTGAGCAGCGCGAACCGCGGCAGCGGGGGCGCCGGGCGGTGCACCGGCTGCCCGGGCACGGCCAGGTCGGCGGCGAAGAACCAGCGGAACGCCACGTACTCCACCGCGATCGCGGCCAGCCAGGGCAGCGCCATCAGCGCGCCGAACCGGAGCAGGGTCAGCCCGGCCACCGTGAACGCCAGCAGGTTGGTCAGGTTGGACACCGGGAGCAGCAGCGACGCCGAGTTGGCCAGGTGGGTGCAGGCGTAGACCGGCGGCTTGAGCCGCACCCGGAGCCGGACCGCGGTGTCGTGCACGACCGGGGTGAGCAGCACCACCGTGGTGTCCAGGCTGAGCACCGCGGTGGTCACCGAGGCGAGCCCGAACACGCCGCGGAGCAGCCGCACCGGGGCGCCCCGGCTGGCCCGGGCCAGCCGGGCCGCGGCCGCACTGAACAGGCCCTCCTGCTGGCAGAGGTGGCCCAGCACCAGGATCGCGCCGAGAAAACCGAGCACCGGCAGCAGCCGCCGCGCCGCATCGCCCGCCTGGTGCAGCGGCAGCGCCCCGGTGACCACCACGATCAGCGCCGCGGGCACGGCCACCGCGGCATCGGGCACCCGGCTGGGCCGGATGATCGCGGTCAGCAGCACCGCAGCCAGCAGCACGCAGGACACTACCTCGGCAGCGGGACCATGGAGCACCCCAGGGACGATACCTACCTGGCATGCGCGGCGAAGAACTGCCAGATCACCTGGGTCGCGTTCAGCGCGGTGGACGGCTGGTCGAGGTGCAGCAGCCGGGCGGCCAGCCGGGACGGCGGAACCGATCCTGGCCACTGATGCCCGGCACCCCTGATCGTGATCAGCTCGACCGCGCGCCCCCCGGGGCACCGCGCCACCGACGTCGTCACCACCCCAGTCGCGCGGACCGACGGCGCGGCGCAGTGATCGATCGACCGCCAGCTGGCGTTCAGTACCGGAATGGCTGGTCCGTCAATGTGCGCGAAGCCCTGGCCGGTGCCGCCGTCATAGGGGATGTTGTGGTCCGCGGTGCCGTGGATGTGGATGACCGAGATGGGGGCGGGGGAGCGGCAGCGGCCCAGCTCGGTGGCGGAGTCGGGGCCGATAGCGGCGAAGATGGTGGTGTCGCAGGCCAGCCGGTAGGCCAGCATGCCGCCGTTGGAGATGCCGGTGGCGTAGATCCGGTCCGGGTCGATGCGCGTCTCGGCGGAGATCCGGGCCACCATCTGGGTGATGAAGCCGACGTCGTCCACGCCGGTCCGGCCGGGTACCCCGCAGCACCCGCCGCCCACGTTCCAGGCCCGGTCCAGCCCGTCCGGGTAGGCGACGGCGAAGTGCGCCGCGCGGGCCTGCGCGTCCCAGCCGTAGGCCTGCTCAGCCTGGGTGCCGGTGCCGAAACCGCCGTGCAGCATGACCACCAGCGGGGCCGGCCCGGCCAGGCCAGGCGGCCGGTAGACATGGAACGTGCGGCGCACTCCGTGCACGTAGATGACTTGTGTGGCCGAGGCGGCCGGCGCCGCCTGCGGGCCGCGCACCGGCCCACACGCGGCCAGCCCGAGCAGGGCTACGGCCAGCACCGCGGCGTAGCCCTGACGCATGATCATGGCCGGAGAATAGATAACAAGTCTGGGAGCCGCTAAAGAAGCCTGGGCGCAGCCTGGCAAGATGACCCAGGTGGGCTCGCTCATGCTGCTCGACACCGCGTCGCTGTACTACCGCGCGTTCTACGGCGTGCCGGACACGCTGACCGCCCCGGACGGGACGCCGGTCAACGCGGTCCGCGGCCTGCTGGACATGATCGCCCGGCTGGTCCGGGCCCGGCCGCCCGGCGCGCTGGTGGCCTGCCTGGACGCGGACTGGCGGCCCGCCTTCCGGGTGGCCGCCATCCCGTCGTACAAGACGCACCGGGCCCGCCCGGACGGCACCGAGGAAGAGCCGCCCGCGCTCACCCCGCAGATCCCGGTGATCGAAGAGGTGCTCCGGGCGATGGGCATCGCCACCGCGGCCGCGGCCGGGTTCGAGGCGGATGACGTCATCGGCACGCTCACCGCGCGGTCGGCCGGGCCAGTCGACGTGGTCACCGGCGACCGTGACCTGTTCCAGCTGGTGGATGACCGGCGGCCGGTCCGGATCGTGTACACCGCCCGCGGCCTGACCAAGCTGGATGTGGTGGATGAGGCCGCGGTGACCCAGCGGTACGGCATCCCGGGGCGGGCCTACGCCGACTTCGCCGTGCTGCGCGGCGACCCCAGCGACGGCCTGCCCGGAGTGCCCGGGGTAGGGGAGAAGACGGCCGCGGCCCTGATCCAGGCGTTCGGCACCATCGACGCGATCATCGATGCGCTGGACCGCGGGCACGGCGGCTTCCCCAAGGGCAGCCGGGCCAAGGTCGCGGCGGCGCGGGACTACCTGGCCGTCGCCATGCCGGTGGTCCGGGTCGCGCCGGACGCGCCAGTGCCTGAGGTGTCCGGTGCGCTGCCGGCCGCCCCAGCCGACCCGGCCCGGCTGGACGCGCTCGACGAGCGCTGGGATCTGGGCTCCTCGCTGCGCCGGGCGGTCAGTACGCTGGCCGACGCCGCGCGCTGAGGGACGCCACCGAACCCGCGGCGTCACAAACCCGCGCCGTCACAAACCCGCGGTGTTACAAAACCCGGAGTGCCACCAGGCAGGTGTCGTCTTCCGAGTCGGTCGAGCTGAGCGCGTCGAGCACGGCTGCGATGAGCTGTTCCGGGTCGGAGATGCCCGCCGCGGCCCGGGCCAGCATGCTGAGCCCTTCGTCCAGCGGCCGGTTCCGCCGCTCCACCAGCCCGTCGCTGTACAGCAGCACGATGTCGGCCGGTTCCAGCCGCACGGTCATCGCCTCGTAGCCACCGCGGCCCGCGCCGAGCAGGATCCCGGCCGGCTGGCCGAGCGGGCGGGCGGCGCTGCCGCGGACCAGCAGTGGCGGCGGATGGCCGGCCTGGGCCCAGGTCAGGTCCCGGCTCGCCGGGTCGAAGTAGCCGGCCATGACCGAAGCGGTGTGCTCCGGCGCCACGTGATGGACCAGGTCGTTCAGCCAGCCGACGAGGCGCTCGGGTGCCGCGCCGGTGATGGCCAGCCCGGCCAGCGCGCCGCGCAGCCGGGCCATCCCGGCGGCGGCGTCCAGCCCGTGCCCGGCCACGTCGCCGATGGCCAGCAGCACGCTGCCGCCCGGCATCTCCGCGGTGATGTACCAGTCACCGCCGACCCGGCTGTCCGCCGACGCGGGCAGGTAGCGCACCACCGCGCGCAGGCCGGGCAGGTCGAACGGGGCTTCGTGCAGCGGCAGGATGGCGCGCTGCAGTTCCAGGGTGACGTGCCGTTCCTGCAGTAATGCGGCGGCCAGCGCGGTCGGGTCGCCGGGGGCCCGCTCGGTGTGCCGCGGGCGGAGCGTGAACGGCCCGGACGCGGCCGCGAATGCGGACCGGGCGGCGGCGCGGTCGGCACCGGCCTGATCCATTCCGGCGGCGCCGCCGGGCTCCAATGGTGCTGGGGAACTAACGATCTCTGGAGTCATCGCCGTTCGCATGAGTGAGCTGAGGTACACCAAGAGTGAAGCATGACGGGCACTCCTGTCTAGATGGGGACAGGGTGCACCCTAAACAGGGAGGACATAGCCCCCCAAAGGGGCAGACAGCCGCCCCGCTCCCTCAGCTGAACTCTACCCGGCGACGTGCTCGCGAGCCGGTGCTGGGCTAGCTGTCAGCAGCTCCGTCCGTGGCCGGGTGGCCGATGGACAGCGCGCTCTCCGGGTCGAAGAACTGCAGGTTGGACGTTTGCACCGCGAGCTCGACCGGCTGGCCGGCCTTGACCTGGCTGCGCGCCGCCACCCGGGCCGTCCACAGCGACTTGCCCGAGGCCAGCACGACCCCGGCGGCGTCCTCGTCGTCTTCCGCCCCGGCGATCTCGGTGATGCTGGCGTGCCGCACCGGGGGAGCGTCGATCGAGAAGATCACATGGATCTCGCTGCCCAGCTCCTCGGTGACGTCGGCGCGCACCGACATCCGGGCCCAGGAGCTGTCGGCCAGCTCCGCGTCCTCGAAGTCGGACGGGCGGACGCCGAGGATCACCTCGCGGCCGAAGTAGCCGTCCAGGCCGGGCTTGCTGTCGATCAGCGACGCGGGCAGCGGCAGCTTGTGGCCGGCGAACGTCACCGCCGGGCCGCCGTCCCGGACCAGCTGGGCGTTCACCGTGTTCATCGCGGGCGAGCCGATGAACCCGGCGACGAACAGGTTGACCGGGGAGTCGAACAGGGTCTGCGGGGTGTCCACCTGCTGCAGCTGGCCGTCCCGCAGCACGCAGACCCGGTGCCCCAGCGTCATCGCCTCGACCTGGTCGTGGGTCACGTACACGGTGGTCACACCGAGCCGCTCGTGCAGCTGGGTGAGCGAGGCCCGCATCGACACCCGGAGCTTGGCGTCCAGGTTGGACAGCGGCTCGTCCATCAGGAACGCCTGCGGTTCCCGGACGATGGCCCGGCCCATGGCCACCCGCTGCCGCTGGCCGCCGGACAGCGCGGCCGGCTTGCGCTTGAGGTACTGCTCCAGGCCGAGCATCTTGGCCACGTCGGTGACCCGGCGCTTGATCTCGTCCTTGGGCGTCTTGCGCTGCTGCAGCCCGAACGCCAGGTTCTGCTCGACGGTCATGTGCGGGTAGAGCGCGTAGTTCTGGAACACCATCGCGATGTCCCGGTCCTTGGGCGGCAGGTCGTTCACCACCCGGCCGCCGATGGTGATCGTCCCTGAGGTGATCTCCTCCAGGCCGGCGATGGACCGCAGCGCGGTCGTCTTGCCGCAGCCGGACGGGCCGACCAGCACCATGAACTCGCCGTCCTTGATTTCCAGGTTCAGGCTATCTACTCCCTTGACGCCACCTGGGTACACCTTGTCGACCTGGTCAAGGACGATTTCCGCCATCGGCGTGCTCCACCGGTCCCGGGGCAGCGCCGCTCCGCTGCGGCACCGCGTCTGGCGGGCAGCGTAACCGCGAAACCAGGCCGGAGTTAAGGCAGGCCGGACATCCTGTTACCGGAGCGTAAAGCCCGTTATCAGGCCGTTACGGCCGGGGGGGCCGAGGTGGCCAGTTGCGGACTACCGTAACGGGGTGGAAGACATTGACCGGAGGATCATCACGCTGCTCTGCCGCGATGGCCGGATCAGCTTCACCGAGCTGTCCCGGCAGACCGGGCTATCCGTGTCCGCCACGCATCAGCGGGTGCGGCGGCTGGAGCGGCGCGGGGTGATCAGGGGATATGCCGCGCTGATCGACCCCGCGGGCGCCGGGCTGCCGCTGACCGCGTTCATCTCGATCAAGCCGTTCGACCCCGCGGCGCCGGATGATGCCCCGGAACGGCTGGCCCACCTGCCCGCCATCGAGGCCTGCCACAGCGTGGCCGGCGACGAGAACTACATCCTCAAGGTCCGCGTCGCCTCCCCGGCCGAGCTGGAGGACCTGCTGCAGCAGATCCGGGCGGCGGCCGGGGTGTCCACCCGGACCACGATCGTGCTCAGCACGGCGTACGAGAACCGGCCGCCGGAGCTGGACAGCCGGGCCACCCTGGACATGGCCGCGGACCGGGGCGGGGATGCCGACGAGGATGACCCGGAGATCGCGGATCAGGCCTGATCGGCGGGCTGCGGGCGGAGTCCGGCCAGCAGCACGGACATCAGCCGCTCACCCTGGTCCGGGTGCGAGTACGGCAGGTCGGCCGCGATGGCCAGGGCATGCGACATCCGGAGCAGGTCGATGGCGTCCACGTCGCCACGGACCTGGCCGGTGGCCTGCGCCTCGGCCAGCAGCTTGGTGGCCGCCTCGCGGACCATGGCGCTGCACGACGTGGCCACCTCGGACGACTTGTTCGGCCCGGACATCAGCGAGCTGGACAGGTTCTTCTTGGTAGTGGCGAACGCCATCAGCGCCCGCAGCCAGCGCTCCAGTGCCTGCTCCGGCGAGGCCTCGTCGTGCAGGTCGCGGGCCACCGCACACAGCTCTTCCACCTGGTCCCGGTAGACCGCCTCGAGCAGCGCCTGGCGGGTCGGGAAGTGCCGGTACAGGGTGCCGATGCCGACCCCGGCCCGGCGCGCGATCTCATCCAGCGACGCGTCATCCGCGCCGCGCTCGGCGTAGACCTGCAGCGCCGCGTCCAGCAGCCGCTGCCGGTTGCGCCGCGCGTCGGCGCGCATGGCCGTCCCGGCCGGGGTGCCTGTCGCGCTCATCCCAATCACCCTGACAAAGAAGTTGCTAACCGGAGGGTTCCTCCGTATATTAATCGGAGACGGACTCCGATTAGTCCCGCAAGCTTACCTCTGATGGCTCCAGACACCAAGCTCAGGAGACACGCATGCCTGCTTCGTCCACCTCACCAGCGGTCACGCTGCGCCGCCCGGGCCCATCCCGCGTCCGCGGGCATCCCGGCCTGGCCCTGATCATCATGCTGTCCGCGCAGCTCATGATCATCCTCGACATGACCGTGGTCAACATCGCACTGCCGCACATCCAGGCCGGTCTGCACTTCTCCACCGACGGCCTGTCCTGGGTGCTCAACGCGTACACGCTCACGTTCGGCGGGCTGCTGCTGCTCGGCGGGCGGGCCGGGGACATCCTCGGCCGGCGCCGGATGTTCCTGGCCGGGATCATCCTGTTCACCCTGGCCTCGCTGGCCGGCGGGCTGGCCACCGAGGCCTGGTGGCTGCTGGCCGCGCGCGCCCTGCAGGGCGTCGGCGGCGCGCTGGCCACACCCGCCGTGCTCGCCCTGGTGGTGGGCAGCTTCCCGGAGGGCCGGGAGCGGACCCGGGCGCTCGGCGTCTACTCCGCGGTGCTGATGGGCGGCGCCTCGCTGGGCCTGGTGCTGGGCGGGGTGATCACCGAATGGGCGTCCTGGCGCTGGGTGCTGTTCGTCAACGTCCCGGTCGGCATCCTGGTCGTCGCCGTGACGCCGCTGTTCGTCACCGAGTCGCCGCGCCAGCCCGGGCGGTTCGACCTGGCCGGCGCGCTGACCTCGACCGGCGGGATGACCGCGCTGGTGTACGGGTTCATCCGGGCCGCGTCGGACGGCTGGGCCGACAAGATGGCGCTGGCCGCGTTCGGCGTGGCGGCGGTGCTGCTGGCCGCGTTCCTGCTGACCGAGTCGCGGACCGCGCAGCCGATCACGCCGCTGCGGCTGTTCGGCAGCCTGAGCCGGTCCGGTTCCTACCTGACCCGGCTGCTGCTGGTCGCAGGCATGTTCGGGATGTTCTTCTTCCTGACCCAGTTCGTGCAGGAGATCCTGGGCTTCAGCCCGCTCCTCGCCGGGGCCGCGTTCCTGCCCATGACGCTGACCGTGTTCGCGGTGTCCCGGCTGGCGCCGCGGCTGATGCCCCGGTTCGGCGCGACCCGGCTCATGCTGGCCGGCATGCTGCCGGTCATCGCCGGGATGGCCTGGCTGGCCCAGGTCTCCACCGGGACCAGCTACCTGGGCGGCATCCTGGGCCCGATGCTGCTGCTCGGCACCGGGATGGGCGTGGTGTTCGTGCCGCTGACCACCGTGTCACTGGCCGGGGTGGCAGCGGCCGACTCGGGCGCGGCATCCAGCATGGTCAACGTGATGCAGCAGCTCGGCGGGGCGCTCGGGCTGGCCATCCTGGTCACCGTGTTCGGCACCGCCTACCGGCACGCGGCGGCGGCCGGGACGGCCGCCCACGGCGCGCTGGTGCACGGCGTGGCGTCGGCGTTCAGCGTGGCCGCCGTGTTCGACGGTGGCGCGCTGCTGGTGATCCTGCTGACGACCGGCGCGCTGACCTCGGTAGCACGGGGCTCGGTGGGCCGGGCCGGGGTGGGGTTTGCTACACCGCGTTGGCGGCGGTGACCATCCGCAGGTCCAGGCCTGCGGGCAGGGACGTGCCCGGGTGCACGATGGCGGCCGTGCCGCCGTGCGCCCGGGCCGCGTCCGGCAGCTCCTCGGCCGGCGTGGCCACCACGGTCGCGCCCTGCAGCAGGACCAGGTCGAGCAGCACGGCGTAGTCCCTGATGCTGCCGTTGGGCGGCGCGGCCAGCACCACATCGCACTCGCTGACCGGGATGACCGCCGCCAGCCGGTGCAGGTCGGCGGCCAGCTCAGCGTGACTGACCGGGTCCTGGCGGGCCCCGTCCGGGCCGTACGGGGCCAGGGCCAGGTCGGCCGGCCCGGCCACCGCGGGCGGCCGGGAGCCACGGGACAGCAGCGAACAGAACGACGTGGTGCCGGGCACCTCGTCGAACGAGATGACCTGGCGCACCCAGGCGGCGTCCGCCGCGGCCAGCGCGGTCCCGGACAGCGGGTCCGCGGTGATCAGCAGCCGGGCCGCGCAGTCGGTCAGCTGGCTGGCCATCTCGGCCGGGGTGGCCGTGCCGCACAGCGGCGACGGCACCCCGCCCGCCGCCCGGATGGCATGCACGGCCAGTACGTAGCTCACCGCGTCGGGCACGCAGACACCGACGATGTCCTGGTCGCGCAGCCCGTGCCGGACCAGCCCGGCCGCGGCTGCCTGCAGCGCCGCGGCCAGGCTGGCATGGCTCAGAGTCTGGCCTGGCCATCCCGCGTTACCGCCGACGAGCGCTGGCCGCTCACCCCGGGCCACCCCTAGGCCCACCAGCTGCTGCGTCACGGTATCGGGGGCAGGCATCCCCGTGACCATCATCCGTGCCTCTTCCCAGGCTCCTCCGGCCATCCCCCTCCTGACGGCCGGAGGAGCCTTGGCTCTGCGTCCGGCAGTTCCGGATGGGCCACGCACGGGCCCCCGTAACCGGGCGGGACCCATCCGGAACTCTGCCGATGACTCTAGGTATGCACGGGCCACGGGCACATCCGCCGAACTATGCAGTGCCGTGTGTATTTCGGGGCCAGCGGCGCGGTGGATGGGTATGTACGCGAACTTTGTGCACCTGTGCAGACCGGCGCGGGTCAGGAGCCCGCCTGCCGGGCCATCCACGCCGCGACCTGGGCCCGGGAGTTGAAGCCGAGCTTGGTCAGCATGTTGGCGACATGCCGGGCCACGGTGGCCTGGCTGATGACCAGTTCGTCGGCGATGGCCCGGTTGCTCAGCCCGCGGGCGATCAGCCTGGCGATCTCCAGCTCGCGCGGGGTGAGCGTGGACACCTCACTGCTGGTGGCAGGCCGGGGCCGCGGGATCGGGGCCCAGTCGGTAGGCCCGGCCGCGGGAGGGCCCGCGCCGTTGCCGCCGGACGGCGGCTGCACCGCGTACGCGACCGCCTCGGCCGCGGTCATCGCCCGGCCCTCGGCCAGCAGCGCGGCGGCGTGCGGCTCACCGAGTGCCTTGCGGGCCGGGCCGAGCAGCTCGGCCAGCCGGGCCCCGCTCAGCGGGGCATGGCCGGCCCGCAGCTCGACCGCGGCGCCGGCCAGCCGGGCGGCCCGCGCCGGGTCGCCGGCCCGCGCCTCCAGCGCGGCCACCGCCTCCAGGCCGCGGGCCACCGGCAGCCGCTGCCCGGTGGCCAGGCTGAGCTGCAGGCTCTCGGTCAGGCTGGTCCGGGCCAGGCCCAGGTCGCCCTGGGTGAGCGCGACCGCGGCGATGCCGGCCAGGCAGCGGGCGATCTCCGGCCGGGCGTCGATCTCCTGGTACAGGCTGAGCGCCGCCTGGTAGTGGCTGATCGCGGCCAGATAGTCACCGCGGGCCCGGGCCACCCCGCCCAGGCCGTAGCGGACCTGGGCCACCCCCCAGCCGTTGTTGTCCCGGAGCACCTCGAGC
>Ga0335076_10005730_pt1 | contig 12540 bp, 13 predicted proteins | sample Lox_Sample_25_FD_206717 | JGI IMG/M metagenome (GOLD analysis project Ga0335076, IMG submission 206717) | Soil microbial communities from Loxahatchee National Wildlife Refuge, Florida, United States - Lox_Sample_2.5 | ecosystem: Environmental > Terrestrial > Soil > Wetlands | place: USA...
CCGGCGTGCATCGCGCCGACCACCACCTGCTGCAACGCCTGCAGCAGTCCGTTGTAGGCCATCCACACGAGGAACAGCCACCCGCCGCGACTCTGCGGCGGGTGCCGCTCCAGGCGCCGTGCACACAGCAGGCCGCTCACGAGAATCGCGAGCGCACCGCTGCCCTGGAAGAGACCGGTGAGCGAGTTCTCGCCCTCCCAGGTGTGATTGTTGTGAAAGAGCGTGGGGTGCACGCCGGGCAGCAGCGCCTTCGGCAGCACCAGAAACAGCTCCTGGATGAAGAACGTGAGGTTGAAGGCGAGCGCGTAGATGAGCGCCGAGCTCGCGGCGAGCTTCACGCTCCAGCGCGCACCGTCACGCACCTCGTCGTCGTGCGCCCGGTGGCGGCGCAGCACTCCGGCGAGCCCGAGCGTCAGCGGCGCAACGACCAGCAGCAGCGCTGCGGCGACGGCGATCAGCATAACCAGCCGTGTGTTAGTTATTGTTACGCGCCATTGTCACGCAGCTGCGCACTTTGCGCCGCACCGTGCGCCCGCAGCCGCCGAGTCCGCGGCTCAGCTTGCGAACGCGCGTCGACACTCCGGGCGCGCCGGAGTAGTGTCGGGCGGGCCTCGATAAGCCGATAACTCACCTCCAGGGAGACCAGCATGAAGCGCACCAACTCGCTCGCGTGGCCGCGGGCCGGGTGCGGCGCACTCCTCGCGCTCGCCGTCGTCACGGCGAGCTCCGTCAACGCCGACGAAGGGCGCGGGGATGAGGGCCGCATGGAGCTCAGCAGCAGGACCTTCACCAATCATGGCACGTTGCCGCCGAGTGCCGTCTACAACGCCATCGTGAACGGCAAGAACATCTGTACCGCGACCGGCGTTGCCGGCGGTGACATGTCGCCAGAGCTTCAGTGGTCGCACGTGCCGCGCGACACGCGCAGCTTCGTCGTCATGGTGTACGACACCACCGCCTCCTTCACCCACTGGGGGATGTACAACATCCCGCCCCAGACGCGCGAGCTGCCCGAGGACGCCGGCGTCGCCGGCAGCCCTTACGGCACGCAGGTGTTCAACGACTTCCTCGACCAGAGCTACGACGGACCGTGTCCGCCACAGGGCGTCGAGCCGTTCGCGCACCATTACGTGTTCACCGTGTACGCGCTCGATAGCGAGCTCAACCTGGAGACCTCGACGAATTTCCCGGCCAACGCCGAGACGCTGTTCCACGCCCTGCTGCACGCGTCCGAGCGCGGCCACATCCTCGCGCGCGCCAGCATCAGCGTGTTCTATTCGGCCACGCCACCGTCCCCCTGACGGCGGCGCCAACGGCGCGCAGCGCTCGGGCGCGACGGCGCGCGGCGCGGTGAGATTGCCGCGGCGCTCTGTTAGTCTGCGCCGCATGAGCTGGACATCGCGCCGCGAGGCGAAGCAGCGCAGGCTCGCGCAGATTGCCCGCTACTCAGAGGGCAAGGTGGTGCGCGCGGAGTCCATCGTGCCGCTGCTCGAGACGCTGCTGCAGCCGGGCGATCGCGTGGCGCTCGAGGGCGACAACCAGAAGCAGGCCGATTTCCTCTCGCGCTCGCTGGTGCAGGTCGACCCGCAGCGGGTGCACGACCTGCACCTGTTGATTCCGAGCATCAGTCGCCCGGAGCACCTCACGCTGTTCGAGCGCGGCATCGCCCGACGCCTTGACTTCTCCTTCGCCGGACCGCAGAGCCTGCGTGTGGCGCAGCTGCTCGAGGACGGCGTGCTGGAGATCGGGGCGATCTACACGTACATCGAGTTGTACGCGCGCATGTTCGTCGATCTGACGCCCGATGTCGCGCTGGTCTGCGCGGAGCAGGCCGACCGGGACGGCAATCTCTATACCGGGCCGAACACCGAGGATACGCCGACGCTGATCGAGGCAGCGGCGTTTCGCCACGGCGTGGTGCTGGTGCAGGCGAACGAGATCGTCGCGCAGCTGCCGCGGGTCGACATCCCCGGCTCGTGGGTCGACCTGGTGGTGCGCGCCGACCGGCCGTTCGCGCTCGAGCCGTTGTTCACCCGCGACCCGCGGCAGATCGGCGAGCTGCAGGTGCTGATGGCGATGCTGGTGATCCGCGGCATCTACGAGCGCCACGGCGTCACCGCGCTCAACCACGGCATCGGCTTCGCCACCGCGGCGATCGAGCTCCTCCTGCCGACGTACGGCGAACAGCTCGGGCTGCGTCGCAGGATCTGCCGTCACTGGGCCCTCAATCCCCATCCCACGCTCATTCCCGCGATCGAGAGCGGCTGGGTCGAGAGCGTCCACTGCTTCGGCGGCGAGGTCGGCATGGAGGACTACGTACGCGCCCGGCCGGACGTGTTTTTCGTCGGCAGCGACGGCAGCCTGCGCTCGAACCGGCTGCTGTGCCAGCTGGCCGGACAATACGGCGTCGATCTGTTCATCGGCTCGACGCTGCAGATGGATGCGGACGGCAATTCCTCCACCGTGACGCTCGGGCGTCTCACCGGCTTCGGTGGCGCGCCCAACATGGGGCACGATCCGAAGGGACGCCGGCACAGCAGCCCGCCGTGGTTGAGCCTCATCACCGCCGACGCGCCGATTGCGCGCGGCCGCAAGCTGGTGGTGCAGCTGGTCGAGACCTTCCAGCGCGGTGGGGTGCCATCGCTGGTCGACTCGCTCGATGCGGTGGAAGTCGGCCGCCAGAGCGGCATGCCGATCGCACCGGTCATGATCTACGGCGAGGACCTGAGCCACGTGGTGAGCGAGGAGGGTATCGCCTATCTCTACAAGGCACAGGGCGCCGAGGAGCGTCGCGCGGCGCTCGCGGCGATCGCCGGCGCCACGCCCATCGGGTTGCGCGCCGATGCGCGGCGGACCGCGAGCCTGCGCGCGCGCGGCATCGTCGCCTATCCGGAGGACCTTGGGGTACGCCGCACGCAGGCACGCCGCTCGCTGCTCGCGGCGCGCAGCATCCACGACCTGGTCGGGTGGTCCGGTGGGCTGTACCGGCCGCCGGCACGCTTTCGCAGCTGGTAGCGACCGATGGCGCCGCTGAGTGCCACCCTGGCCTGTCGCGAGCTGCCGCCCGCGAGGCACGCGCGTGCCGAGCACCTCGCGGACCGCGCGGTGCAGGCGTTGGTCGCGGAAGCCATGCTGACCCCCAAGCCGGCGCTGGTCGATCAGCGTGGCCCCGGCGCACACCCGGATCTCAATCTCGGGAGTCTGCTGCGCTCGGCGCACTCGCTGCGCGCGAGTTTTCACTCCATGGCGCTCGCGGCGAGCTTCGGCTCGCCCGATGCGACGCTGCGCGAGAGGCTGGGCGCGCTCGGCCGCAACGGCGAGCAGCGCATGCTCGCGGCGACTGGCGGCAGCAATGCCCATCGCGGCGCCATCTGGGTGCTCGGGCTATGGGTGGCGGCGCTCGCCCACGGCCCCGTTGGCCGCACGCTCACCGAGACCGCAGCCCTCGCTGCCCGCCTGGCACGGCTTCCCGACCGGCACGCTCCCGCGGTGCCGAGCAATGGCGCGCGCGTGTGCCGGCTTTTTGGCGTGCGCGGCGCGCGCGGCGAGGCGGCGGCGGGATTTCCACACGTGCTGCGGGTGGGCCTGCCGGCACTGCATGCATCGCGCCGGCGTGGCGGCGATGAGCAGTGCGCACGGCTTGATGCACTGATGGCGATCATGGCGAGCCTCGACGACACCTGCCTGTTACATCGCGGTGGCTGGCCGGCGCTGCGCGCCGCCAAGCGCGGGGCGCGCCGCGTGCTCGCCCTCGGGGGCACGGCGAGCGCCACGGGTCGACGCGCGCTGCTCGCGCTCGATGCCGAGCTGCTGCAGCGTTACGCTTCGCCGGGCGGTGGTGCCGATCTGCTCGCCGCGTGTCTGTTCGTGGACGGTCTGCACTGCCGGGAGGTATGAGGCATCATGGAGCGGCTGCAGTTCTCCTATCCCGCGCGGCAGTCCGTGGCGCGCCGCGTGCACGTGGGCGTGGTCGGCTCCGGCGACCTCGAGGTGCTGCTCGAGCCCTCGGCCGACGGGCAGGCACACGTCAGCATCAACACGAGCGTCGAGGGGTTCGCGGCTGTCTGGCAACACGTGCTCGATCGCTTCTTCGGCCGCTTCGACGGCGCGGCGGTGATCGAGATCAACGACTCGGGCGCGACGCCCGGAGTCGTGCTGCTCAGACTCGAGCAGGCGGTCGAGGCACTGCGCGAGTGAGCGCGCCCCGCCGCAGCAGTTTCATCGAGTTGTCGGCACGCGAGCGTGCCGCGGCGCTTCTCGACGCCGGCAGCTGCCGCGAACTCCTCGGGCCATTCGCGCGACTCAAATCCCCCTGGCTGCCGCTGCAAGGCATCGTGGCGCAGGCGGACGATGGCGTGGTGCTCTCGCGCGGCCGCATCGGCGGCGAGTCCGCCGTCGTGGCGGCCATCGAGGGGGCCTATCAGGGCGGCAGCATTGGGGAGGTCTCGGGATCGAAGATTGCGGCGGCGCTGGAGCTCGCTCTGCGCGACTGCGAGCGCGGCCGGCCGGTGCGGCCGGTGCTGGTGCTCGAGACCGGTGGGGTGCGGCTGCAGGAAGCAAATCTCGGCCTTGCGGCCATCGCCGAGATCCACGCCGCCATCGTGGCGCTGCGCCGCCACGTACCCGTAGTGGGCGTCGTCGCCGGACTCGTCGGCTGCTTCGGCGGCATGGCGCTCGCCGCGGCGCTGTGCAGCCGGCTCATCGTCACGCGCCAGGCGCGGCTCGGCATGAACGGCCCGGAAGTGATCGAGCAGGAAGCGGGCATCGCCGAGCTCGACGCCATGGATGGCGCCGACGTCTGGGGTCTGATGGGTGGCGAGCAACGCTACGCGACCGGGCTCGCCGATGTGCTGGTCGAGGACGATGTCGAGGTCATCGCCGCGCAGGTGCGCGATGCCTGCAGCGCTGCACCACTGCCGCGCACCGAGCAGGTGGACGAGTTTCGCCGGCGCCTCGCCGGCATCGACCCGCAACGGCCGCCGAGCCCCCGGGCGCTGCGGGCGCTGTGGGCGCGCGAGCGCCAGCCGTGAGTGCAGCGACGGGCGGCAGCGAGCCGCGGCTCTCCGGGCGCGGCCTGTGTTGGTTTCAGGCGTTGACCGGCGAGGGGGGGCTGCTCGCGTGCGGACCCCGTACGGTGCGTGTCGCGGACGCGCCGCTCGGCGGGGAGACGGCCCGCTTCATTGCCGTCGTCCCGGACGCGGCCAATCGCTTCCCGCGCGCGCGGGGTGGTGAGGTCGGGCTGGACGAGGCCTGGACGCTCGCCCACGAGGTGCGCCGCGCCATCGCCGAGGATCGGCAGCGACGGCCGCGCCCGCTCATCGCCGTGGTCGACGTGACCAGCCAGGCCTATGGCCGCAGCGAGGAGCTGCTCGCCATCCATCTCGCCGGTGCCGCGGCCGCCGACGCGTACGCGAGTGCGCGACTCGAGGGACATCCGGTGATCGCGCTCCTCGTCGGCAAGGCCATGTCGGGTGCGTTTCTGACCCACGGCTACCAGGCGAACCGCATTCTGGCGCTCGATTCACCCGAGGTCCTCATTCACGCCATGAGCAAGGAGTCCGCCGCGCGTGTGACGCACCGCACGGTCGAGGCGCTCGAGAAGCTCGGTGAGCGCATCATACCCATGGCGTACGACGTGCGCTCCTTTGCCCGACTCGGCCTGCTGCACCGGCTGATCGAGGGCGTCAATGCCGACGCACCCGGCGCGGCCGACGTCGAGCGTGTGCGCAGCGAGCTGAGCGCCGCTGTCGCCGACGCCCGCGCCACCCCGCACGACCTGAGCTCGCGGCTCACCTCGCAGGGTGCAGCCGCCGTCCGCGCCGCCTCGCTCGAGGTGCGCCGGCGCCTCGCGGAGGAATGGGACGCGGCGAGTTGAGCATGCAGACGCATTCGCTGCTCCGCATCGACTGCGCCGCGGCGCTGCGCGGCGCGAGCATGCCGGCACCGCACTGGGTCGCCGCGCAGCTCGCGCGCACTCCCTGGGTGGTGGTGCGGCGCGCACCTTGCCACGACCGGCTGGTGCCCGTCGGCGTGCGCGGCGCCACCCGCGCGGAGCGCTTTGCGGGATGGTTGCGAGCCGAGAGCGTGCGGGCCTGCGTGAGTCCGCTGCAACTCGCTGCACGGCGCGACTGGCGCCGCAATCCGCGACGCGCCGAGGTCGCGGCACTGGCGGCACTCGATGATGTGGAGGCGATCATGGCGCGAGCGGGTCTCGCGGCGCGCTGGGGTGTCGCCGGCGGCGTCGCGTTCGAGCTCGCGAGCGGCTGCGCCACGACGAGCTGCGCAAGCGATGTGGACCTCATCGTGCAGCTCGACGCACCGTTCCCGGCGGCGGCAGCGCACGCACTCGACGCCGAGCTCACGCAGCTCGCCGCGCGCGCCGACGTGCTGCTGGAGACGCCCGTCGGGGCAGTAGCGCTCGCTGAGTACGCGCACGCTCGTGCGCCCTACCTCGTGCGCACCGCGGACGGCCCGCGGCTGCTGGCTGATCCATGGGCAGCGGCGTTTGCCACTGCGTGATGCGCGTCGCACTGCTTTTTCCCGGACAGGGCGCGCAGCGTCCGGGTTTTCTCCGGCGGCTGCCGCGGCATCCGGCGGTGCAGGCCACGCTGGATGAGGCAGCCCGCACTCTCGGCCGGGACCCGGCGGGACTCGATGACGCGCTCGCTCTGCAGTCAACGCTAGCGGTACAGCTCAGCACCGTGATCGCCGCGGTCGCCGCGGCGCGCGCGCTGCTCGCCGAGGGCGTGACGCCGGACGCAGTCGCGGGACTCTCGGTGGGCGCCTTTGCCGCTGCGGTCACTTGTGGAAGCGTCACCTTTCCCGACGCGCTGCGCCTCGTAAGCCTGCGCGCCGAGTCCATGGCTCGTGCGGCGCCCCATGGCAGCGGCATGACGGCGCTGCTCGGTCTGACCGAGCGCGATGCACGCGGTCTCGTGGCACGTGTCAGCGAACGCTTCCCGCTCTATCTGGCGAGCGTCAACGCCCCGACCGAGGTGGTTGTCTCGGGCGGCGAGGCGGCGCTCGCCGCCGCCGCCGCCGAATCGCAGGCGCGGGGCGGCAGCGCACGGCGGCTGCAGGTCGCGATCCCCTCGCACTGTCCCATCATGGCGGGTGTGTCGCAGGCGCTGCGCGATGCTTTGTCCGCCCTCGAGGTCAGCCGGCCGCAGCTGCCCTACGTCACCAACACGCGGGCGCGCGTTGCCGGCGGCGCGGCCGAGGTGGCCGAAGACCTCAGCCTCAATGTCTCACGCACGGTGCGCTGGCACGACTCGATGACACTGCTCTATGAGCTCGGTTGTCGGCTTTACATCGAATCGCCTCCCGGCGAGGTGCTGAGTGCGCTGGTCACGGCCGTATTCCCCGAGGCGCGCGCCGTGGCACTCGAGAGCGTGCCGCTGGCGAGCGCGGTCACGCTGGCGCGGCGGGCTCCTTACCCATAGGCCGCAGCCGACGCAGCCGCAGCGTCTCGAGCTCGCCGACGATGCCGCGGCGGAATGACAGCACACAGGCGACGAAGATGAGGCCGATGATGGCGGTCACCCAACCGCCGACGATGTCGGAAAGGTACTCCTGGAGCGTCACGATGACCGCGGCACCAACGACCGGCCCGAAGAACGTGCCGGTGCCACCGAGCAGCGTCATGAGGATTACCTCGCCCGAGGTGGACTGCTGCACATCCGAGAGCGTGGCGAAGCCGAGCACCAGGGCATTCAACGACCCGGCAAGCCCGGCGAGCGTCGCCGAGATGACGAACGCGACCAGCTTGTAGCGGTTACTGTCGTAGCCGAGCGAGATCGCCCGCGGCTCGCTCTCGCGGATGGCCTTGAGCACCTGGCCGAAGGGCGAGTGAACCACGCGGCGAATGAACAGGAACACCGCCACGAAAATGGCCAGCACCAGGTAATAGAGCACGACGTCCGAGCGGAGCGGCAAGATGCCGAACAGGCTCCCGCGGGGCACGCCCTGCAGACCGTTCTCACCGCCGGTGAACGGTGCCTCGAGGCACACGAAGTACACCAGCTGCCCGAGCGCCAGCGTGATCATGGCGAAGTAGATGCCGTGGCGGCGGATGGCGAGCCCGCCGATCAGTGTGCCGAGCGCCGCCGCCACCACCATGGCACAGAGAATTGCCGCCGAAGGACCGAAGGCATGCGCGGTGATGAGCCAGGAGCTCACGTAGGCGGCGAAGCCGAAGAACGCCGCGTGGCCGAACGACAGCATGCGGCCGAAGCCGAGCAGCAGGTTATATGCGCAGGCGAACATGGCGAAGCACAGCAGCTTCATCATGAACACCGGGTAGATGCCGAGCCACGGGACGCACAACGCGAACAGCCCGAGCAGCGCGTAGAGGATTGCCGTGGTGCGCACGCGGCTATTCCTTGCCGAACAATCCCGCGGGCCGCAGGATCAGCACCAGCGCCATGATGACGAACACCACGATGTTGGAGGCCTCCGGGTAGATCACTTTGGTGAATCCCTCCACCACGCCGAGCACCAGACCGCTCACGATGGCGCCCAGGATCGATCCCATTCCGCCGATCACCACCACCGCGAACACGACGATGACGAGCGAGTTGCCCATGTGCGAATTCACCAGCACCACCGGGGAGGCCAGCACGCCGGCGAGCGCCGCGAGCGCCACGCCGCCGCCGTAAGTCGTCGCTTTCAGCAACGGCACGTTGACGCCGAAGGCCTGCAGGAGCGGGGCGTTCTCGGTGGCCGCCCGCAGCGTCGCTCCAAGACGGGTACGCTCGATCACGAACCAGGTGCTGAAGCACACCACCACCGAGGCGAGGATCACCCAGGCGCGGTACAACGGCAGGAACATGAAGTGCAGGTTGAGCGCTCCGGCGAGCGACTGCGGCACGGGATAGGACTGACCGGTAGCACCGAACACCTGGTGCAGCGAGCCCTCGACGATCAACGCCAGCCCGAAGGTGAGCAGCAGTCCGTAGAGCGGGTCGAGCCCGTACAGCCGCCGCAGCAGCAGCCGCTCGACCACCACACCGATCAGCCCCACCGCGAGTGGCGCCAGCACCAGTGCCGCCCAGTAGTTGATGCCGCAATACTGCAGGCCGAGGAGGGCGGCAAACGCGCCGAGCGTGTAGAAGGCCCCGTGGGCAAAGTTGACCACCCCCATGAGGCCGAAGATCACCGCGAGCCCGAGACTCAGCATGGCGTAGAACGAGCCGTTCACCAGCCCGAGCGTCAGCTGCCCGAGTATGACGGCGACCGGGATCCCGAAGATCTCGGTCACAGGAGCGCTGCAGCCGTGCGCCGCGACGCGCCCGATGCGGCGCGCCAGCACGCCGCAGCGATGCGGCGCGGGTGAGGTGCTACTTGCGGGCGAGCGGACATAGTCCCGTGATCGGGCCGAAGGCCTCCTCGCCACTCATCTTCTTCACCACTTTGTAGTAGTCCCAGGGGTACTTCGATTCCTGCGGCCTCTTCACCTGCATCACGTACATGTCGTGGATCATCGCGCCGTCGGCGCGAATGTAGCCGCCCTGGGTGAACATGTCGTTGATCTTCATCTTTTTCAGTTCCGCCATCACCTGGTCGGAATCGGTGCTGGCCACGGCCTTGACGGCCTTGAGATAGGTGAGCGTCGCTGAGTAGGCGCCGGCCTGGTCCATGGTCGGTTGGCGGTTGATCTTGGCAAAGAAGCGCTTGGCGAACGCCCGCGTCTCGGGGTTGAGATCCCAGTACCAGGCGGTGGTCAGATACAGGCCCTGCGCCGTGTTCAGGGTGAGGCTGTGGATGTCGGTGAGGAAGGCGAGCAGCGCCGCCGGTTTCATGGTCTTGGTGATGCCGAACTCGTTGGCGGCCTTGAGCGAATTGCTGAAGTCGGTACCTGCATTCGCCAGTCCCAGCACCTGCGCGCCCGAGGCCTGCGCCTGCAGCAGGAACGAGGAGAAGTCCGCCGCCCCGAGCGGCACGCGCACCGCGCCGACATTCTTGCCACCGTGCGTCTCGACGACCTTCGAGGCCGCGGCCTGCAGCTGCGTGCCGAAGGCATAGTCCGCGGTGAGGTAGAACCAACTCTTGCCGCCGCTGTTGACGATCGCGGTGGCCGTGCCGTTGGCGAGCGCCACCGTGTCGTAGACGTAGTGGACGGTGTAGGCCGTGCAGTCTTCGTTGGTGAGCGATGCGCCCCCGGGCCCGATGTTGAAGAGCGGCACTTTCTTCACTGCCGCGACCTTGGCCATGGCGATGTTGACGCCGGTATTGGAGCCGCCGAGCAGCAGGTTGAGGCCATTCTGGTCGGCCCATTCGCGGAACTTCGATGCGCCGATGTCGGGCTTGTTCTGGTGGTCCGCTGTCAGCACGACGATCTTGCGGCCGAGCACGGTGCCGCCGAAGTCGGCGATCGCCATGTTGATGGCTTCGACCCCGGCGGCGCCCATGACATCCGCGTACACGCCGGACATGTCGTCGATGTCGCCGATCACCACCTGATCGGTCGCGGCCGGCACCGGCGTCCCCGGCACGACGCTCACGCCGAGTGTTGCCACCGCCACAGCCCACATCCTCGCTCTCATTGCTGTTCTCCTGCAGTAGGGATTTTGCCCGGGTTACACACCCAGGAACTCGTGCAACATCGTCATTTTGGCCTGAAGGGACGCGGCGGCGAAATCATCGACGATGCGCCCGCGCTCCATGATGTAGAAGCGGTCCGCGAGCGGCGCGGCGAAGCGGAAGTTCTGCTCGGCCATGATGATGGTGTAGCCCTGTGCCCGCAGCGTCTGAATGGTCCGGGAGAGCGCCTGCACGATCACCGGCGCGAGGCCCTCGGAGATCTCATCGAGCAGCAGCAGCCGCGCGCCGCTGCGCAGGATGCGGGCGAGTGCCAGCATCTGCTGCTCGCCGCCCGAGAGATGCGTGCCGCGGCTGTGGCGGCGCTCCAGCAGGTGCGGAAACATGCGGTAGATCTCCTCGACCGTGCTGCCGCCCGCGGCGAGCGGCGGCGGCAGCAGCAGGTTCTCCTCGGTCGAGAGACTTGCGTAGATGCCGCGCTCTTCGGGACAGTAGCCGACCCCGAGACGGGCGATGCGATGCGGCGGCAAGGTGATCGTCTCCTGACCGTTGATCACCACCGAGCCGGAGCGACTGCCCACCAGGCCGAGCAGCGCCCGCAGCGTCGTGGTCCGGCCAGCGCCATTGCGGCCGAGGAGCGTCACCACCTCACCGGCGTTCAGCTGACAGTTGATGCCGTGCAGGACGTGCGACTCGCCATAGTAGGCGTGCAGGTCGCTGACGCGCAGCGGTTGTGGACTCATCGGAGCGTACCGTGCGGCGCGCTGTCGGCCGATCCCATGTAGGCTTCCAGCACGAGCGGATCGTGCGAGACCTGCGCGTAACTGCCGCTGGCGATGATCTGACCGCGTTGCAGCACGGTGATGGTGTCCGCAATGCGCGCCACCACCTGCATGTTGTGCTCCACCATGAGGATGGTGCGATCGGCGGCTGCCCGGCGGATGAGCGCCGTCACGCGATCGACGTCCTCGTGCGCCATGCCCTGGGTCGGCTCGTCGAGCAGCATCAGCTCGGGGGCGACGCTCAGCGTGGTGGCGATCTCGAGCGCGCGCTTGCGCCCGTACGGGAGCTCCGCAGCGCGCATGTCGGCGAACGCGCCGAGCTGCATCTGCTCGAGCAGCTCGCGGGCGCGGGCCTCGAGAGCACGCAGCGTCGCCTCGCGCTTCCAGAAATGAAAGCTGGTGGCGAGGGCGCGCTGCAGCCCGACGCGTACGTTCTCGAGCACGGTCAGGTTGGGAAAAACCGCAGATACCTGGAACGAGCGCACGATGCCGCGGCGCGCGACCTCGGCGGGCCTTTCCAGGGTGATGTCGCGGCCGCGATAGAGGATCTGACCGCGATCAGGGATGAGAAACTTGGTGAGCAGGTTGAAGAAGGTGGTCTTGCCGGCGCCGTTCGGGCCGATCAGGGCGTGAATGTGGCCGCGCCGCACGCGCAGGTCGACGTTGCTCACCGCGACGAAGCCGTGGAACTCCTTGGTGAGCCCACGCGTCTCGAGTATGAAATCGTCGGCGACCTGCGGCACCGCCGCCATCGCGTCCTCCCCCACACCGTGTTTTCTCGCCGGCGGTGCACGCGCGCTGTCGCGCCCGGTGCAGTCTATCGGGACAGGCAACACCAGGTCGAGCGCTTGGGCGCTGCCCCTGGCGCTGTGGCGCGGCACCTAGCCCGGTGCGGCCGGCGCCGTCTCGTGCGGCACCGGCTCGAAGGTCATGTCGGACATCGTCCGCACCAGGGCATCAAACTCCGCTGGGCGGGCCGCGCTCGCGCTGCTGGCGCTGACCGCGATTCGATACAGATGTTGATCCACGATGACGTAGGTGACGCACAGGTACTCGGTCTGCACTCGCGATCCCCGGCGGGCGTCGACCACCGTCCAGGCGCTGTGGCCGTTGATCGCGGTCGGTGCGCCCTCGGTCTTCGAGTCGATGATGGGCGCGAACCTCCCGTCGAGGCTCGCGCGGTAGGCGGGGCTCGCCACGGTGCTGCCCGCGGGCGCGG
>Ga0335076_10005731_pt1 | contig 12538 bp, 9 predicted proteins | sample Lox_Sample_25_FD_206717 | JGI IMG/M metagenome (GOLD analysis project Ga0335076, IMG submission 206717) | Soil microbial communities from Loxahatchee National Wildlife Refuge, Florida, United States - Lox_Sample_2.5 | ecosystem: Environmental > Terrestrial > Soil > Wetlands | place: USA: Florida...
ACTGGCCCTGGTCGGCGTACTGGCCCTGGTCGGCGTACTGGCCCTGGTCGGCGTACTGGCCCTGGTCGGCGTACTGGCCCTGGTCGGCGTACTGGCCCTGGTCGGCGTACTGGCCCTGGTCGGCGTAGCCCTGGTCGGCGTACTGGCCCTGGTCCGCGTGCTGGCTGCCGTAGGCGGGGGTCGTGTCGCCGTAGCTGCCGGCGGGGAGCCGCCGTCCGGATCGCTGCTCCTGGTAGCGCTGCTGTTCCGGGTAATACTGCCCGGAATGGTCCTCCGGATGGTCCTGGACGCTCTGCGGGGCCTGGGATGACGGGGCGGGCGGCAGCGCCAGCGGGGCCGGCGGCAGCGCCCGGGGGTTCTGGGCCGGCGCCGGGCTGAACGCCATCGTGCTGGCCGGGTCGTCCGGTTGCAGCGCCCGGAAATCGCCTGTCACCGGGCCGGTGTACTCCGCGTCCCGGCCCCCGTAGCCGCCGGGCAGCGCGGTCAGCCTCGGGTCGGTCGGCGCGCCGGGAAGCTGGCTCGCGTAGGCGCCTGAACCGCGGGTATCCGGGGCCTGCACGCCGCGCTGTAGGGCGTCGATGAGCCTCGGCAGGTCCTCGATCGGCAGCCGGAAGGTGCCCGTGCAGGTGGCCCCTTGCCAGATGCTGAAGACGGAGACTCCGGTGTCGGCGTACCAGCTCAGGCGCATGCTGCGGGAGCTGCCGCGCACATCGAAGAAGACCTCGCCGAGCCGGGGCAGCGGCGCTGCGTCCGACGCTGACATGGTGCCCATCGTGGCCTTGCTCCCTTCGCTAAGTCCAGCTTCGTCACGAACGCTCTCAAGCAGGCTAGCTGGAGGCCGGAATTCAGGCAGGGAATTTCGCCACCCCGCATGCAGGACCGCCGTCGAAGATGGCATCATTATCGGCGGGCATGCAGCGGCCTGCGCGATGGTCAACACCACGGATGAACCACGGATGAACCGGAGCGCCGGCGCCAGCCGTTCGGTACGGTAACCATTTGCTTACGCGGTCGCCGTACCCGGGCATGGGAACACTACGTCGCGAAGACGCGTTGTATCTTGCAACGGAGGCTTCCGGACAGGACGGGTTCGCGTGTCCACGAGCCCGACGCTCTACTGTAACGCACTATTTGATGCATCTTGGTTGAGGTGATTGATCCATGTCTCAGGTACGTCGGCAGTCGGCTGTGCTTCCCCGCCCGAACTGGGGGTGGCAAGATGCTGCCGCGTGCAAGGGCGAGGACCTGCTGCTCTTCTTCGGTCCGGATGGCGAGCGCCAGCCGGAGCGGGAGGTCAGGGAGCGCAAGGCCAAGGAGGTCTGCGCTGCTTGCCCCGTGCGGCTCGAATGCCTGAACTACGCGGTGTCGCGGCCGGAGAAGTACGGCACATGGGGTGGGCTGAACGAGGATGAGCGTTCGGCCGAGCGCCGTCGCCGCATGCGGCGGGCCAACGCCGCCTGAGCCTGGGCAAACCGGGCATTATGCCAGCAGGGCCAGCACATCGGCGTCGGTGAGCTGGCCAAACGATCTGTACCACTGCCCCACCGACCGGAACCGGCGGGGCGTCGCCAAGATGACCACCTGGTCGGCCTCGGTGCGCATTTCCTCCGCTGCGGCCGGGGCCGCGACCGGAGCCGCCAGTACCAGGTAACCCGCCTCCGCCGCGCGCAGCGAGCGCAGCGCGGCTCGTGCGGTCGCGCCGGTGGCCAGCCCGTCGTCCACCACGATCACGCACCTTCCGGCGACCTGCGGCAGCGGCAGGCCCGACCGGTAGACCCGGATCCGCCTGGCCAGTTCGGCCTGCTCGGCGGCGACCACCGGAGCCAGGTCGGCCGGGGAAAGCGAAAGCCGGCCGAGCAGGCCGGCGTCGTAGACGGCGGTGCCCAGACCCTCGGCGATGGCCCCGACGCCGAGCTCCGGCTGGCGCGGATAGCCGATCTTACGGGTCACGATCACGTTCATCGGCACGCCCAGGATCGAGGCCACCTGCCTCGCCACGGCTACCCCACCCCTGGGCAGGGCGAGGATCATGGTCCGTTCGGCCCAATCCGGCAACGTCACGGCATGGGTCAGCCGTTCCGCCAGGAGCGTCCCGGCCGCCCGCCGGTCCGGGAACGGGAGCACGTACTCGCCGTGAATCATGTCCGGGATGTACCCCGGGTAACGGGACGTAATAGCCAGGACGCAGCCGCACAATGGGGGCATGATCTGCGTCCCGTGCCGGAAGCGGCACCACGAGGAGTGCCCGGGCGGCACCTGGTGCGACTGCCAGCATCAGCCGTTGGCCGGTGATGCCGCGGCCCGGGGAACCGAGCCGCCGCTCAGCTGGCTCCGCCAGGGCTAACCTCCCCGCGAGCCAAAGGGGCGCGAGCCCGTTGCCACGCGTATGGCGCCGGATGTGAGCCTTCGCACCGTCCACATACCGGACGCTGCCTGGACAGTCCGGTCCGTGACATGTGATCCTAGCGTAATGAGTGTTACGGACCCGCTCCTCGTCGTGCGCCGGCACGTCGACTTCCTGCGCGTCCGCAGCGCCATCTGTCTTCCCGCCCGATAATCGCCGGCCCGGAATTTCCGCATCCCGGGCGCGCGTGCGATGCCGGGCGCCATCCGCCGGCCCGCGCGGCTCTGCCGTGCCTGAGCGGGCATCCAGGCGGAGCCCAGGTTCTCGTGACACGCGCGTCCCTGAACCTGAAGGGACCCCTGCATCATGCCAGTCGCAACTGGGACCAAGCGTAAACGCGGCGAAGGCCAGTGGGCGCTCGGCTATCGCGAGCCGCTCAACAAGAACGAAGAGAACAAGCGCAACGACGACGGGCTCAACGTCCGTCAGCGGATCATCGACGTCTACTCCAAGTACGGTTTCGACTCCATCGACCCGGCCGACCTGCGCGGCCGGTTCCGCTGGTACGGGCTCTACACCCAGCGCCGGCCCGGGATCGACGGCGGCAAGACCGCGGTCCTCGAGCCGGAGGAGCTCGACGACCGGTACTTCATGCTGCGCATCCGCATCGACGGCGGCCAGCTCACGGGCGACCAGCTGCGGGTCATCGCGTACATCTCGCGACGATACGCTCGCGGCACCGCGGACGTGACCGACCGGCAGAACATCCAGCTGCACTGGGTGGAGATCGAGAACGTCCCCGACATCTGGGAAGCACTCGAGTCGGTCGGGCTGTCCACGACCGAAGCCTGCGGCGACACCCCGCGGGTCATCCTCGGCTGCCCGCTGGCCGGCATCGCCGCGGACGAGATCATCGACGGCACGCCCGAGATCGCGGCCATCGCCGAGCAGTACGTCGGCGACGCCGCCTTCTCCAACCTGCCGCGCAAGTTCAAGTCCTCGATCAGCGGCTGCCCGGCGCAGTGCGCCATCCACGAGATCAACGACGTCGCGTTCGTCGGCGTGGTCAACTCCCGCGGCGAGACCGGGTACGACCTGTGGGTCGGCGGCGGCCTGTCCACCAACCCGATGATCGGCAAGCGGCTCGGCGCGTTCGTCCGGCCGGGCCAGGTCGTTGAGGTCTGGGCGGGCGTGACCGGGCTGTTCAGGGACTACGGCTACCGGCGGCTGCGGCATCGGGCCAGGATCAAGTTCCTGGTCGCGGACTGGGGCCCGGAGCGGTTCCGCGAGGTGCTCGAGAAGGAGTACCTCGGCTACGCGCTGCCGGACGGCCCGGCGCCGGACGCGCCCCGCGACGGGGTCCGCGACCACGTGGGCGTGCACGCCCAGCGCGACGGGAACTGCTACGTCGGCTTCGCGCCGACCGTGGGCCGCCTGTCGGCCGGAGCGCTCGACGTCATCGCCGAGCTGGCCGCCAGGTACGGCAGCGGGCGGGTGCACACCACCACCGAGCAGAAGATGGTCATCCTCGACGTGCCCCCCGAGCGCACCGAGGAGCTCGTGGCCGAGCTGGACAAAACCGGCCTGCCGGCCCGCCCCAGCGCATTCCGCAGGCACACGATGGCCTGCACCGGCATCGAGTTCTGCAAGCTGGCGATCGTCGAGACCAAGGCCCGGGCGGCCGGCCTGATCAGCGAGCTCGAGCGGCGCCTGCCCGGCTTCGACGCGCCGGTCACGATCAACGTGAACGGCTGCCCGAACTCCTGCGCCCGGATCCAGACGGCCGACATCGGCCTGAAGGGCTCCCTCGTCACCGGACCGGGCGGGCGCCAGGTCGAGGGCTTCCAGGTGCACCTGGGCGGCAGCCTGAACGCCGGCGACGGTACCGGATCCGGGTTCGGCCGCAAGCTCCGCGGGCTCAAGACGACGGCCGGGGAACTGCCGGATTACGTGGAGCGGGTGCTGCGCCGGTTCGACGCGGCCCGCGAGCCCGGCGAGAGCTTCGCCGCCTGGACGGCGCGGGCCAGCGAGGAGGAGCTCTCGTGACCGCCCGGGCCGTGCCTTTCTACTGTCCTTACTGCGGCGAGGAAGACCTCGAACCACAGGGCGCGGCCGACGGGGAATGGCATTGCCGCAGTTGCACGCGGTCTTTCCAGCTACGCTTTGCCGGGATAGGAGTCACCCTGTGAGCGCCGTGCGGTACCGGCTCGCGAGTACGGGCCCGTGGGCCCGTGCGACCGACCGGTGGCCGGTAGGGCTTTCCGGACGCCGCGAACATCTGGAGGTGACACTGTGAGCCCCGTCGTAACGCGCGGCCTGGCGCAGCGGACACCCATGGAGGACCCCGAGCAGATGCGCACCCTCGCCGAACAGGCCGCAGAGGACCTCGCCGACGCGCCGGCCGAAGAGGTGATCCGCTGGGCGGTGGACACGTTCGGTGAGCGGATCTGCGTCACCTCGTCCATGACCGACGCGGTGATCATCCACCTCGCCTCGGCCGTGCACCCGGGCATCGACGTGATCTTCCTGGACACGGGTTATCACTTCGCCGAGACCATCGGGACCAGGGACGCGGTGGCGGCGGTGTACCCGGTCAAGCTGATCAACGTCACCCCGTCGCGCACCGTGCCGGAGCAGGACGCCGAGCTCGGGCCGAGGCTGTTCGGGCGCAACCCGGACCTGTGCTGCTACCTGCGCAAGGTCGAGCCGCTCGAGCGGGCGCTGACCAGCTACGACGCCTGGATCACCGGGGTCCGCCGGGACGAGACGAGCAACCGCCGCCAGACCAAGGTGGTCGAATGGGACGACCGGCGCGAGATGGTCAAGGTCAACCCGATCGTCGGCTGGACGCAGAAGCAGGTGGACGACTTCATCACCGAGCAGGGCGTCCTGGTGAACCCGCTGGTCTACGACGGCTACCCGTCCATCGGCTGCGCGACCTGCACGGTCCGCGTCGAGCCGGGGGCCGACCCGCGCAGCGGCCGGTGGGCGGGGACCGGCAAGACGGAGTGCGGCATCCATGCCTGACTCTGTCTTCCCCGGGGGGCGCGGGCCCGCCCCCGCAGGCCGCAGAGCCAGCAGGGTCGTCCTTCCCCAAGGGGGATCCGGGGGGATGGCCCCCCCCGGGAGGGAGGGAGCCAGCAGGGTCCTGGTTGCCGTCGCGCACGGCAGCGCGGACCCGCGCGCCTCGGCCACCGTCGCCGAACTGGCGGCGGTGGCCAGGGAGCGCTCGCCCGGCCTTGACCTGCGCACCGCCTTCCTGGGCCACGCCCCGCCGTCGCTGCCGCAGGTGCTGAGCACGATCGCGGCGGACCGCGCGGTGATCGTGCTGCCGCTGCTGCTGACCGCGGCGTACCACAGCAAGGCCGACATCCCCCGGATGCTGGCCAGGCGCCCGCGGCCGGGGGTCAGCTACGGCGCCACCCTCGGCCCGCACCCGTTGCTGCTGACCGCGCTCGATCGCCGGCTGGCCGAGGCGGACCCCGCGGCGCACCAGGACCCGGCGCGGACCGCGGTGGTGCTCGCGGCGGCCGGGTCGAGCGATCCCGAGGCGAACGCCACCATAGCCCGGCTGGCGGCGCAGTGGCAGGTCAGGAACGGATGGTACGCGGTCCGGCCGGCGTACGCGTCGGCCGCCGCGCCTTCCCCGGCGGCCGCGGTGGCCGGCCTGCTGCATGACGGGGCGCCCCGGGTGGCGGTGGCCACCTACCTGCTCGCCCCGGGCCTGTTCGCCGACCGGATACGCGAGGCTGCGCTGGCCGCGGGTGCGGCGGTCGTCTCCCCCGCCTTGGGCGCGTGCGCCGAGGTGGCGGACGTCCTGCTGGACCGATTCTCCGAAACTGGATCACAAAGGCGCTCAGCGGCGTAAATCGGGCACGTTAATCTGGGTAGAACCGTTGAGGAACCGAGGAAGCCCGATCCGCTGGTCACGATCCGGTATCATACGTCCCTCCGGGCCTAGCTGACCCGGCAGAGCCGGCCGCTGGCCGGACGTGACCCGATTGGCCGCCAAAGGGGGCGAACGCCTATCTGGCCAGGAGCGCCGTACCCGCTTGGCGCGACATGGGACGGGTGGGGCACTAACTTCACCCTCTTCTCCGAGGTCGCGGAACGCGTGGAGCTTTGCCTCTTCGACGACGCGGACGACGGCTCGCTGGCCGAGACCCGGATCGAGCTCGCCGAGCTCGACGGCTTCGTCTGGCACGGCTACCTGCCCGGCATCGCCCCCGGGCAGCGCTACGGCTACCGCGTGCACGGGCCGCACGATCCCGCGCGCGGGCTGCGCTGCAACGGCTCCAAGCTCATGCTCGACCCGTACGGCAAGGCCGTCGAGGGCGACATCCGCTGGGACGAGTCGCTGTTCGACTACCAGTTCGCCAACCCCAGGAAGCGGAACACCGAGGACAGCGCGCCGCACATACCGAAGAACGTGGTGATCAACCCGTTCTTCGACTGGGGCAACGACCGGGCCCCGCGCACGCCCTACCACGAGACGATCATCTACGAGGCACACGTGCGCGGGCTGACGCTGCGTCACCCGGAGGTCCCGCCGGCCCAGCGCGGCAGCTACGCCGGGCTCTCCCACCCCGCGGTAATAGCGCACCTGCAGCGGCTCGGGGTGACCGCGGTCGAGCTCCTGCCGGTGCACCAGTTCATCGCCGAACAGGCCCTGGTCGGGCGCGGCCTGACCAACTACTGGGGCTATAACACGATCGGGTTCCTGGCTCCGCACAACCGGTACGCCTCGGCCGGCCAGCGCGGCCAGCAGGTCGCTGAGTTCAAGTCGATGGTCAAGGCGCTGCACGCGGCCGGCATCGAGGTCATCCTCGACGTGGTGTACAACCACACCGCCGAGGGCGACCACGTGGGGCCCACGCTGTCCTTCCGCGGCATCGACAACGCCGCCTACTACCGGCTCGCTGATCACGAGCCCTGGCGCTACCTGGACTACACCGGCTGCGGGAACAGCCTGAACGCCCGCCACCCGCACTCGCTGCAGCTGGTCATGGACTCGCTGCGGTACTGGATCCTGGAGATGCACGTGGACGGGTTCCGGTTCGACCTGGCCGCCGCGCTGGCCAGGGAGCTGCACGACGTGGACCGGCTGTCCACCTTCTTCGACCTGGTCCAGCAGGACCCGGTGGTGTCCCAGGTGAAGCTGATCGCCGAGCCGTGGGACGTCGGCGAGGGGGGCTACCAGGTCGGGAACTTCCCGCCGTTGTGGACCGAATGGAACGGGAAATACCGCGATGCCGTCCGTGACTTCTGGCGCGGGCAGCCGTCCACCGTGCCGGACTTCGCGTCCCGGCTCACCGGGTCCAGCGACCTGTACGAGGCCAGCGGCCGCCGGCCCGTCGCCTCGATTAACTTCGTCACCTGCCATGACGGGTTCCCCCTGCACGACCTGGTCAGCTACAACCACAAGCACAACGAGGGCAACGGCGAGGGCAACAGGGACGGCTCCGACGACAACCGCTCGTGGAACTGCGGCGCGGAAGGCCCGACCGACGATCCCGCCATCAACGAGCTGCGGGCCAGGCAGAAGCGGAATTTCCTGGTCACCTTGTTCCTGTCGCAGGGCGTCCCGATGCTGCTGGCCGGCGACGAGATGGGCCGGACCCAGGGCGGTAACAACAACGCCTACTGCCAGGACACCCAGGTGTCCTGGCTGGACTGGGGGCTGGCCACGGCCGAGCAGGACCTGCTGCAGTTCACCGAGACGCTAGCCAGCCTGCGCCGCGACCACCCGGTGTTCCGGAGGCGCCGGTTCTTCCGCGGCCGGGGCCCGGACGGCGAGCAAAGCGACATCGTCTGGCTCACCCCGGCCGGGGAGGTGATGACCGCCGCCGACTGGGGTGCCGGCTACGCCCAGTCGCTCGCGGTGTTCCTCAACGGGGACGCGATCAGCGAGCCCGACCCGCGCGGGGGGAGAATCACCGACGACAAGTTCCTGCTGCTGTTCAACGCGCACAGCAACCCGCTCACCTTCACCCTGCCGGAGGCCAGCTACGCGGCCGGCTGGGAGGTGGTCATCGACACCGCGCTCGGGGTCCCCGGCGCCATCCACCCGCCGAAGAAGGAGATCGAGGTCGGCGACCGCTCGGTGGTCGTGCTACGGTCCACCCAGTGAGCCCGCGCCAGCTGTTCCCCGCCGCCGCGGAGCGTCCGGACCTGGCCGCGTTGTACGCCTACCCGGACGGGCAGTGGCTGCGCGCCAACATGGTGTCCAGCGCGGACGGCGCCGCCACCCTCGGCGGCGCCTCGGCGGGACTGTCCTCCGACACCGATCGGCAGGTGTTCGCGCTGCTCCGCGCGCTGTGCGACGTCATCGTGGTCGGCGCCGCGACGGTGCGCGCCGAACGCTACAAGCCGGCCAGGGCCGGGGCAGCCTGGCGTGACTTCCGGAGGGGCCGGACGCCGACCCCGCCGATCGCGGTGATCACCGCGCGGCTCGACCTCGACCCGGACAGTCCGCTGGTCACCGCGGCCCCGCCGGACGCCCGCACGATCGTCGTCACCACCGCCCGCGCGCCCGCAGACCGCCGCGCCGGTCTGGCCAGGCACGCCGACGTCATCGTGGCCGGCGACGAGACCGTCGACCTGAAGGCCGCCGTCGCCGCGCTGGCCGGGCGCGGTTACCGCCGCCTGCTCACCGAGGGTGGCCCGCACCTGCTCGCCCAGCTGGCCGGGGCCGGGCTGATGGACGAGCTGTGCCTGACCGTCGGCCCGCTGATGGCGGGCCCGGGCGCGAGCCGGATCGTGGCCGGCGGCGCCGGCACCGGGCCCGCCGCGCCGGTGCCGCTGACCCTGGCGCACGTCCTGGAGGACAACGGCTTCCTGCTCTGCCGGTACGTCAGGCAAGACCATTTATCAGGCGAGCTGCCAAGGCCGCTGCGGCCACGGCGCCTGCGGCCATTATGCCCAGGCATTCGGGCCGCGGGATCAGGCCCATCCAGCTGTCCCGCACCGCTCCCTAGCCAGCGGCGCGTGCCGGTGCAGGCTAGCCTGGCCACTGGGAACGCCTGATACGGCCGCCCGGTCGACCGGGCGGCGCGCACACCCAGTGAGACGGGAGAAGCGTCCATGCCACTGCACATCCAGGTGGACGAGTCCAGCCAGGATGACGAAGTCGACATCAACCCGGTTTACGTCCGGGAACGGAGCTCCGAGATCCCGCGGTACCGGCTGCCGGAGCGCGGCACGTTGCCGCGGACCGCGCTGCAGGTAGTGCGGGATGAGCTGATCCTCGACGGCAACGCCCGGCTCAACCTCGCCACGTTCGTCACCACCTGGATGGAGCCGGAGGCCGAACTGCTGATGGCCGAGTGCGCGGCCAAGAACATGATCGACAAGGACGAGTACCCGCAGACCGCCGAGCTCGAGCGGCGCTGCGTGAACATCCTCAGCAACCTGTGGCACGCGCCGGCGGGCAGCCAGGCGACCGGCTGTTCCACGACCGGTTCCAGCGAGGCCTGCATGCTCGGCGGGATGGCACTGCTGTGGCGCTGGCGACAGCGGCGGAAGGCGGCGGGGCTCGACGCGACCAGGCCCAACCTGGTGATGGGCGCCAACGTGCAGGTGTGCTGGGAGAAGTTCTGCCGCTACTGGCAGGTCGAACCGCGCTACGTACCGATGGTGCCGGGGCGCCTGCACCTGCGCGGCGCCGAGGCCGCGGCCAAATGCGACGAGAACACCATCGGCGTGGTGGCCATCCTGGGGTCCACCATGGACGGCAGCTACGAACCGGTGCTGGAGATCAGCCGGGCCCTGGACCGGCTGCATGCCGAGCAGGGTCACGACGTGCCGGTACACGTGGACGGGGCGTCCGGCGGGTTCGTCGCGCCGTTCCTGCAGCCGGATCTCGAGTGGGACTTCCGGGTACCCAGGGTGACGTCCATCAACACGTCGGGGCACAAGTACGGCCTGGTGTACCCGGGGGTGGGCTGGGTCATGTGGCGGACCCCTGACGCGCTGCCTGACGATCTCATCTTCCGGGTCAACTACCTGGGCGGCGAGATGCCCACGTTCGCGCTCAACTTCTCCCGGCCCGGCGCGCAGGTCGCCGCCCAGTACTTCAACTTCGTCAGGCTCGGCGCCGAGGGCTACCGGAGCGTGCAGCAGACCTGTCAGGACATCGCCCTCCACCTGTCCGGCGAGATTGCCGAGATCGGGCCGTTCGAGCTGCTCACCGACGGTCGCGACCTCCCGGTGTTCGCGTTCAAGCTGCGCGACGACGTCACCGGCTACTCCGTGTTCGACCTGTCCGAACGGCTGCGGATGCGCGGCTGGCAGGTACCCGCGTACACCTTCCCGGACGACATGACCGACACCGAGGTGATGCGGATCGTGGTCAGAAACGGCTTCAGCATGGACCTGGCCAACCTGCTCCTCGACGACCTGCGGCGGCACGTCCAGGTACTGGAGCATCACCCGCAGACACAGCCCCCGCCGGAGATTCAGCGGAAGCGCCAGTCCTTCAAGCACTGACCCGCTAGGAGGAGGCCGCGACGGAGGCCGACGACCCGGAGATTACAGTGACAAGGTGGCGCAGCCCAGGCTCTTGACCATCCCGGCCTGCATCGGCTGCGGAGCAATGAGGCAGGACCGGAGCTGTTCCGGGGACTGCCCGGAGGGCAGGCTCGAGCTTGTCAGGTCCGGCGACCACGACCAGCTGACGAGGGCCGCGGCGACCTGCCGTGCGCGCATCGAGGGACTGCGGCCCGTGGTCGCGGACCTGGCGCGGGCAGAGCCGCGGCCGGGCGAGTGGAAGACCGCTTACCAGGCACTCCAGCGGTCCGCACGCTCCGCGCTACGGCGCTTCCCGGCCGTGCCTGCGGGCTGGGATGATCCTGTTTCGCCTGGCGGGACGGTGGTCGTCTGGCGTTGCCGGGACTGCGGCGGTCTCGATGCCCCGCAGCCGTGCATCGGGGTTTGCATCTGGCGTCCTGCCGTCTGGGTGGATGCGACCTGGCATGAGTCGGCACGCTCGGCTGCCGCCGCTGATCGCGAGGTTGAGCGGTCGCTGGGCGGGCTGCTCAGCAGGCTCGCGTTCGCAACGCCGCGGGACGGGCACTGGGAGCAGAGCCTGCGTGCCCTGCAAGTGCAGGCGCGCGCTCTGCGGTGATCTCAGGTACCCGTCTGGCCGACCACCACGGCGTCGGGCGATTCGGGCAGGACCTGGCCGCCGTCGACCACGATGGTCTGGCCGGTGATGTAAGCGGCCTCGTCGGTAGCCAGGAACAGGGCGGCGTAGCCGATCTCGTCGGCCGTGCCGAGACGCCGCAGCGGGATCGCCTCGGTCATCGCGGCCGTGTACCGCGCGCCGGGTTCGCCCGGGCCCTCAGTGATGATGTTGCCGGGCAGCACGGCGTTGACCGTGATGCCCCGGGGAGCGAGCTCGATGGCGGCAGTCCGCATGAAGCCGAGCTGGCCGGCCTTGCTCGCGCCGTAGTGCGTCCAGCCGGGGTGGCCGGTGATCGGCCCGGTGATCGACGAGGTGATGATGACCCGGGCGTGACCCGAGGCGGCCAGGGCGGGCACGCAGGCCTGCACCGAGAGGATGGTGCCCTTCAGGTTGGTGCCGAGCACCTGGTCCAGGTCGTTCTCGGTCAGGTCTTCCAGGCGGCCACCGGGGAAGACACCGGCGTTGGCGCACAGCACGTCGATGCCGCCCAGCCGCTCCTGGGCGATCGCGGCCGCCCGGCGGCAGTCCTCCCGGCTCGCCACGTCGGCGAGTACGAAGGTGACCTCGCCGGGCTGGCCGGCCGCCACGGCCCTGGTATGCAGCTCGTCAGCCGCGGCCCGGGCCGCTTCGGCGTCCCGGCCGGTGATCAGCACCCGGGCGCCGTTGCGGGCGAACACGCTGGCGATCCCCTTGCCGATGCCGCGGGTGCCGCCGGTCACTACCACGACGCGCCCGGCGATCGATGTGAACATGACCCATCCTCTCAGTGTTTTATGCAAAAGTTCGCGTTATGCGAAGACCCGCCGCGGTTACTGCCCGCGGCCTGCACCGACTGCTCGCGCAGGCCCAAAAGGCCTGCACTCGCAGCCGGTTTCGCATAACACTCTCAGTGTTTTATGCAAAAGTTCGCGTTATGCGAAGACCCGCCGCGGTTACTGCCCGCGGCCTGCACCGACTGCTCGCGCAGGCCCAAAAGGCCTGCACTCGCAGCCGGTTTCGCATAACACTCT
>Ga0335076_10005733_pt1 | contig 12535 bp, 10 predicted proteins | sample Lox_Sample_25_FD_206717 | JGI IMG/M metagenome (GOLD analysis project Ga0335076, IMG submission 206717) | Soil microbial communities from Loxahatchee National Wildlife Refuge, Florida, United States - Lox_Sample_2.5 | ecosystem: Environmental > Terrestrial > Soil > Wetlands | place: USA...
CTGAGGTGGTTGAGCACCTGGCCGTAGGCGAGCGAGATGAGCTTGACCACGTTGCCGTGCGCGCCGAGCGGCGCGGAGCACCTGGCGCCTATCGCGGCCGCGGCCTCCTCGAGGGCCGCCGGGTCGGCCTCGGGGCCGATGACGCACGGGGCGAGGGCGATCCTGGTCACGCCCATGGCCACGAGCTGCGCCGCCGCGGTCTCGACGGAGGGCTTGGCGTCCAGCGAGGCGGCCATGACCGGGAGCGCGAGGCGGGCCGCGAGCAGGAACGCGGTGACGCTGGCGGTGCCGACCGCTTCCTCGCCGCCGACCGTGGCCAGGATGATGCCGTCGGCCGAGGTCGTGATGCTGAACATGCGCACCCGGTCGGCCCGGGCCAGGCCGGCGTCGGCGAGCCGGTGGTGCAGCGCCTCGGCCAGCAGTGCATTGGTGTTGAACACCTCGCCGATGTGCGCGTTGGCGCCGGTGGCCGTGATGGCCTCCCGCACCGCCCGGACGCCGGCCGGATGCGGCGTCACGACCTGCGGCACCACCACCGCCGAGGGGGCGCCAGCGGGGCGCCTGGCCGCCGCGTCGGCCAGTACCGCCCGGATCCCGGCCGGGTCGCCGCGGCCGCCGTGGTCGATCCGCGCCGTGCGCACGTCCAGGGCCGGGTTGTCCACCCGCAGTATGGTCGCGATCTCGGCGGTCACCCCGGCCAGGCCGTCGTCGCCGACGTCGGGAACCGCGAGGAGCAGGGCCGGCGCGCCCTCGGGCAGGCTGGCGGGCATCGGGCGCCGGTGACGGCCGCCCGGCGCGACCAGCCTGGCCTGCGTCTGGCGGGCCTGCGTCTGGCGGGCGGGCGCGCCCGGCTGGCGAGCCGGGAAACCAGGTCCCGGCTGCCTGCGGGCCAGCGCCTCGTTGTCCGGCTGACCGTAACCAGGAAAGTCGGCTTCCTGTGAACCTGATCCGGGCGCGCCTGATCCGTTGGAGAATTGGCTGTGCGGCGGCATCGCTCCCCGTCCCGCCCCGTGCAGCGGCGGCATTTCCGACGGTACGCCCGCTCCCTGGCGTGGCCCGGGCAGGCCCGGCGAGGAGTCGCGAACGTCTGTCACATAGCGGAAGCGTAGTCGCCGGTGATCAACAATATGTGAAAACCCTAAAAAAGGACATGCGGGCACTAGTGTCGCGCACGTTCATTTGTGTCCGCGCAAATGAACGTGCGCCGTTGGCCGTGCACCGCGCTCGCCGAACTTGTTACCAGCGGGTAGCATAGAGGCCAGGACGGGCGAACGGCGAGCGGCCCAGTGATACGGCGGTGCAGCGAATGAGCCACTACAAGAGCAACCTGCGGGACATCCAGTTCAATCTGTTCGAGGTCCTGCGGCGCCAGGATCTGCTCGGCCAGCCGCCGTACGACGAACTCGACGAGGAGACCGTCCGCGGCATCCTGGGCGAGCTCGAGCGGCTGGCGACCGGCCCGCTGGCCGAGTCGTTCGCCGACGCCGACCGGAACCCGCCGGTGTTCGACCCGGCCACGCATTCGGTGCGGATCCCCGAGTCGCTGCGCACGTCCTACCGCGCCTTCATGGACGCCGAATGGTACCGGCTGGCGCTGCCGGCCGAACTGGGCGGGACCGGGGCGCCGAGGACGCTGAACTGGGCCATGGCCGAGCTGATCCTCGGCTCCAACCCGTCGATCTGGATGTACGCCAGCGGGCACACCATGGCCCGGGTGCTGTGGGACCTGGGCACGCCCTACCAGAAGCGGTTCGCCGAGCAGGCCATCGAGCACGAGTGGGGCTCCACCATGGTGCTGACCGAGCCCGACGCCGGCTCCGACGTCGGCGCCGGGCGGACCAGGGCGATCGAGCAGCTCGACGGGACCTGGCACATCGAGGGGGTCAAGCGGTTCATCACCAGCGCCGAGCACGACCTGGCGGACAATATCTTCCACCTCGTGCTGGCCCGCCCGGAAGGCGCCGGCCCGGGCACCAAGGGGCTGTCCATGTTCCTCGTGTCCAAGTACCTGGTCAACGAGGACGGGACGCTGGGCGAGCGGAACGGCGTCATGGTCACCAACGTCGAGCACAAGATGGGCCTGAAGGCCTCCACCACCTGCGAGGTGACCTTTGGCGCCGAACGGCCCGCGGTCGGCACCCTGATCGGCGGCGTGCACGACGGCATCAGGCAGATGTTCATGGTCATCGAGGACGCCCGGATGATGGTCGGGACCAAGGCCATCGCCACCTTGTCCACCGGTTACCTGAACGCGCTGGACTTCGCCAGGAACCGGGTCCAGGGCGCCGACCTGACCCAGATGACGGACAAGACCGCGCCGCGGGTGACGATCATCCACCACCCCGACGTGCGCCGGATGCTGATGCTGCAGAAGGCGTACGCCGAGGGCATGCGGGCGCTGGTCCTCTACGCGGCCTCGATCCAGGACGCACTCCAGGTCGCCGCAGCCGAGGGCAGGACCGACGAGAAACTGGCGAGCCTGAACGACCTGCTGCTGCCGGTGGTCAAGGGCGTCGGCTCGGAGCGGTCCTACGAGATGCTGACCCTGGCCCTGCAGACCCTCGGCGGCTCCGGGTTCCTCCAGGATTACCCGATCGAGCAGTACATCAGGGACGCGAAGATCGACAGCCTGTACGAGGGGACCACCGGGATCCAGAGCCTGGACCTGTTCTTCCGCAAGATCGTCCGGGACAACGGGAAGGCGTTCGGCACGCTGCTCGGCACGATCAGGGAATTCGCCGCCACCGACGGCGGCAACGGCCGGCTCAAGGCCGAACGGGCCGCGCTGGCCGAGGCCGCCGGGCACGTCGAGGCCATGGTCACGGCCATGGTCGGCGCGCTGATGGCCTCAGCCGACCAGCCCGCCGAGGTCTACAAGGCGGGCCTGAACACGACCCGGCTGCTGATGGCGCTCGGCGACCTGGTCATCGGCTGGCTGCTGGCGACCCACGCAGAGATCGCCCAGCGCAGGCTGGACGAGATCGACGCCGGCCACCCCGACCGCGACTTCTACGCGGGCAAGCTGGCCGCGGCCCGGTTCTTCGCCGCCACCGTGCTGCCCCGGCTGGCCGCCGAGCGGGCGATCGCCGAGGAGACCACGCTGGACCTGATGGAGCTGCCCGAGGCCGCCTTCTAAGGTTAGAACTCGTACTGGACCGCGGCGCGCTCGGCGATGATCGGCCGGATGAACTCCGCGATGATCGCCCGGTGCTCCGGGTTGTCCCGGTAGGTCAGGTAGCCCTCGCGGTCGTCGAAGTCGGCCACCGCGGCCCAGTCGAAGTTGTCCTCGTTGACGCCCAGGTCCGCGCCCATATGGTAGGCGCGCAGGACCGGCAGCAGCACGGGCAGCCGGCTGAGCTCGGCCGTCACGCGCTGCTTCTGCTCCTGCGTAGCCTCCGGGGTCCACCGGAACATCACCACGTGCCTGATCATGGGTTGACGTTATCGTCAGCCCCAGGCGAGCATCCGGACCGGGTCCTCGAGCATCGAGCCGACGTCGCGCAGTACGGCCGAGCCGAGCTCGCCGTCCACGATGCGGTGGTCGAAGGACAGCGACAAGGTACACGCCTTGCGCACCGCGAGCTGCCCGTCGACCACCCAGGGAGTGTCCTTGACCTGCCCGAACGCGAGGATGGCGGTCTCGCCGGGGGTGAGGATCGGAGTGCCGGCGTCGACCCCGAACACCCCGACGTTGGTGATCGTGATCGTGCCGCCCGCCAGGTCGGCCGGGGTGGCCTTGCCCGCCCGCGCGGTCTCGGTCAGCGCCTGCAGGCCGCGAGCCAGCTCGGGCAGCGTCATCGCGTCCGCGTGCTTGATGTTCGGCACGATGAGGCCGCGCTCGGCCGCCACCGCGATGCCCAGGTTCACGTAGTGCTTGACCACGATCTCCTGAGCGGCTTCGTCCCACGAGGAGTTGGCGAGCGGGTGCCTGCGCACCGCGACGAGCAGCGCCCGGGCCGCGAACAGCAGCGGCGACACCCGCAGCTCCGCGAATTCCGGCAGCTCCCGGACCCGGCGCAGCGCCGTCATCGTCTCGGTCACGTCGACCTGGAGGAATTCGGTGACGTGCGGCGCGGTGAACGCGCTGGACACCATGGCCGCGGCCATGTGCTTGCGCACCCCGCGGATCGGGATCCGCTCCTCACCCTCGGCCACCGTCGCCGGGGTGGCCGTCCGTATCCCGTTCCCGGGGGGAGCCGAACGGACCTGGGTGTCCGTGGCCGCCGCCCGCTGCACGTCATCCCGGGTGATCGAGCCGTCCGGGCCGCTGCCCGCCAGCTCGGCCAGGCTGATGCCGAGGTCCTTGGCCAGCTTGCGCACCGGCGGCTTGGCCAGCACGCGCGCCGCCGGAACGCCAGGCTCGGCAGGTACCTCGAGGGGCTCGACCGGCACCTCGGGTGCGGTTGGCACTTCGGCGGTCTCCGGTCGCCCGGCCGCGGTCCGGCGTGCGCGCCGGGTGGTAGCGGAGGCCTTGACCCCGTAGCCCACCAGGACCGAGTGCGCACCTGCTTCGTCATCACGGGTGCTCTCGGCGGCCGCCGGGGCGGATACCGGGGCCCGTTCGGCGCTATCCGGCGCTCCCACCTCGACCGCGATGATCGGGACGCCGACCTCGACGGTCTGGCCCTCCTCGGCCAGCAGCCGGGAGACCGTGCCATCCCACGGGCACGGCAACTCGACCACCGCCTTGGCGGTCTCGATCTCCACGATGATCTGGCCGTCCTCGACCTGGTCACCGGGCTTGACGTGCCAGGCGACGATGTCGGCCTCGGTCAGGCCCTCGCCCACGTCGGGCAGCTTGAATTCCCTGAGCATCCGTCCGCCCTCTCAGTAGCCGAACGTGCGGTCGACGGCGTCCAGGATCCGGTCCAGGTCGGGCAGGTAGTGCTCCTCGATCCGGGAGGGCGGGTAGGGGGTGGCGAAGCCGCCGACCCGCAGCACCGGCGCCTCGAGGTGGTAGAAGCACCGTTCGGTGACCCGGGCGGCGATCTCGGCGCCGAGCCCGGCGAACACCGGCGCCTCGTGCGCGACGACGCAATGGCCGGTCTTGCGGACCGAGGCGGTGATCGTGTCCATGTCGAGCGGGGACAGCGAGCGCAGGTCGACCACTTCGATGCTGCGCCCGTCCTCGCGCGCGGCGGCCGCGGATTCCAAGCCGGTGCGGACCAGCGGGCCGTAGCAGAGCAGGGTCACGTCGGTGCCCTCGAGGGTGACCCTGGCCCGGTCGAACGGCAGCGCGCCGGCCAACCCGGCCGCCGTGTCGACCTCCGCCTTGTCCCAGTAGCGCCGCTTCGGCTCGAAGAAGATCACCGGGTCGTCGGAGCTGATCGACTGCTGGATCATGGTGAACGCGTCAGCCGCGTCCGAGCAGGCGACCACGCGCAGGCCGGCCGTGTGCGCGAACAGCACCTCCGGCGATTCGCTGTGGTGCTCGACCGCGCCGATGCCGCCGCCGCACGGAATGCGGATCACCACCGGCAGGCTGAGCTGCCCGCGGGACCGGTAGCGCATCTTGGCCAGCTGGCTGACGATCTGGTCAACCGCGGGGAAGACGAAGCCGTCGAACTGGATCTCGCAGACGGGCCGGTAACCGCGCAGGGCGAGGCCGATCGCCGTGCCCACGATGCCGGATTCGGCCAGCGGGGTGTCGAGCACCCGGGCCTCGCCGAAGTCTTTCTGCAGGCCGTCGGTGACGCGGAAGACGCCGCCCAGCTTGCCGACGTCCTCGCCCATGATCAGGACCTTGGGGTCGTTCTCGAGGGCCTTGCGCAGTCCCTCGTTGAGCCCGCGGGACAGGGTGAGCTTGCTCATCGCCTGACACCCCCCTTGTCCCCGGCCTTGTCCTCGGCCTCGAACGAGTCCAGGTAGGCCGCGTACTGCTCCCGCTCCTCGCGCAGGATCGCGGTGGGTTCGGCGTACACGTTGTCGAACAGGTCCAGCGGCGGCGGATCGGGCATGTTCCGGCACGCCTCGCGGACCCGGGCCCCGAGGAGTTTCGCCTCGGCGTCCACGTCGGCGAAGAACTCGGGATCGGCCAGGCCGCCGCGGACTAGGTAGGCCCGGACGCGCTCGATCGGGTCCCTGAGCTTCCACACCTCAAGCTCGCTGGCCAGCCGGTACCTGGTCGGGTCGTCGGTGGTGGTGTGCGCGCCCATGCGGTAGGTGAACGCCTCGATCAGGGTGGGCCCCTGGCCCTCCCGGGCCGCCTGCATGGCCTTCTTCGTCACCGCGTAGCAGGCCAGCACGTCGTTGCCGTCGACCCGGAGGCCGGGGAAGCCGAACCCGCGGGCCCGCTGGTAGAGCGGGACGCGGCTCTGCTTCTCCAGCGGCTCGGAGATCGCCCACTGGTTGTTCTGGCAGTAGAAGACGACGGGCGCGTTGAACACCGAGGCCCAGACGAAGGCCTCGTTGACGTCGCCCTGGCTGGTGGCACCGTCGCCGAAGTACGCGATGACGGCCTCGCCCCGTTCCGGGCTGGCCGGGTCCCCGTTGACGGCGCCGTCGCGCTGGATGCCCATCGCGTACCCGGTGGCGTGTAGCGTCTGAGCCCCGATCACGATCGTGTACAGGTGGAACTTGTACTCCTCGGGCGCCCAGCCGCCGTGGCTGACGCCCCGGTACAGTTCGAGCAGCTTGACCGGGTCGATGCCGCGGCACCAGGCCACGCCGTGCTCGCGGTAGGTGGGGAACACCATGTCGTGCGGGCTCAGCGCCCGTCCGGAGCCGATCTGGGCGGCTTCCTGGCCGAGCAGCGAGGCCCAGATGCCGAGCTCGCCCTGGCGCTGCAGGGAGATCGCCACGGTGTCGATCGCGCGGACCAGCACCAGGTCGCGGTACATGCCCCTGATGGCCTCGGCGGACAGGTCCAGCGGGTAGTCGGGGTGGTCGATGCGCTCACCTTCGGGGGTGAGCAGCTGGATGAACTCGCCCGCCTGGTCTGGCGTGTCTGGTGCGGGCTGGTCGAGTGCTGATGCGGCGGTGGTCGCGGCGCCGGATTCGACGGTCACGTGCCACTCCTTTCCCGGGCCGGGACTGGGATCACCAGGGCCGGCCTCACGGCTTGGGGTTCCCGGACTTCGCTGTCTCGGGGCGATCGCGTACGCTGCGTGCCCGGTGGGACTGCACGCGTCGCGATTCCCGTGGGACGCTCCTCACCTGACGATATATGCCCTGACGGACCTGGAGGGAACGTGGCGCGGATGATCGTGGAAGTAATGCTCAAGCCGGAGATTCACGATCCGCAGGGGGATGCCATTGCCAGTGCGTGCCGCCGCCTGGGGTTCGGCCAGGTACTCGGAGTCAGGCAGGGCAAGCGGTTCGAGGTGGAGCTCGACGGGCCGGCCGACGAGGCGGCTGTGACCGCTATCACACACCTGGCCCGGGATCTGCTGTCGAACCCGGTCATCGAAGACTTCACCCTGCGTGCTGGGTGAGAGGGAACGCTCGGTACGTGCAAGGACTATCTGCACGTTCATTTGAAATTGTGCGCGGACGGTTTCGGCGGCGTTAACGGGGAATCATTTCGATTGTGAGTACGGGTGGCCAGACGCGAGTGATGCCGGTGCCTGATGTGAAGTTCTGCCTGGTATTCCGGCGCGAGACCCTCAGCGTGCCGGTCATGCGCCGCGTCCTGGGCGACACGCTGCGCGGGCTCGGCATGGACGAGGAATCCATCTACGACATCCTGCTCGCGGCCACCGAAGCCTGCACCAACGTCCTCACTCACGGTGGCCGAAGGGTCCGTGACTACGCGGTGGTCACCAGCCTCGGCGCGGGCGGCTGCCAGCTCGAGGTGGCGGACGACGGGGTGGGAATGGGCCCGCGTGAGCCGGGCGAGCCGGACCCGCAGCAGATACCGGTCGCCCAGCTGCCCGAGTCGGGCCGCGGCCTGGCCGTCATGCGGGCCTGCGTGGACAACGTCACCCTGGACAGCCATCCCGGCCGCGGGACCGTCGTGACCATGCGCAAGCGCATCAGCTGGCCAGAAGACGCCCCGCTGCGCATGCTCCGGGCGGCCAGCTGACCCGGGATGTCGTGCCGCCCCGATAAACTTCCCGGGTGCGGATAGGGGTTGTCACCTTTCCCGGGTCGCTCGACGACCGGGACGCGGCGCGCGCGGTGCGGGCGGCCGGGGCCGAGCCGGTGGCGCTCTGGCACGGCGACCGCGACCTGCGCGGCGTGGACGCGGTGATCCTGCCGGGCGGCTTTTCCTACGGCGACTACCTGCGCTGCGGCGCCATCGCCCGGTTCGCCCCGGTGATGGGCGAGCTGGTGCCAGCCGCCCGGGCCGGGCTGCCGGTGCTCGGCATCTGCAACGGCTTCCAGATCCTGTGCGAGGCGCACCTGCTGCCGGGCGCGCTGACCCGCAACGCGGGCCTGACGTTCATCACCAGGGACCTGCGGCTGCGAGTGGAGAACGCGCGCACCGCGTGGACGCGACGGTACTCCGACGGCCAGCAGATCGTGGTGCCGCTGAAGAGCGGGGAGGGCGCGTACGCGGCCGACCCGGGCACGCTGGCGGACCTCGAGGCGTCCGGGCGGATCGTCATCAGGTACGCGGACAATCCCAACGGTTCGGCGGTCGCCATCGCGGGGGTGTGCAACGCCGAGGGCAACGTGGTGGGGCTGATGCCGCACCCGGAACACGCGGTCGACCCGCTGACCGGCCCGTCATCCGACGGCCTCGGCTTCTTCACCTCCGTGGTCGCGGCGGTGGCGGCGTGAGCCCGGTAGACACGGTGGCGCGGGCGGCGGCCGAAGCTGACCGGCTCCAGCCCTTCGCCGAGCTGGGGCTGACCCGGGACGAGTACGAGAAGATCGTGGCCACCCTGGGGCGGCGTCCGACCGGCGCCGAGCTGGCGCTGTACTCGGTCATGTGGAGCGAGCACTGCTCCTACAAGTCCTCCAAGGTGCACCTGCGGCAGTTCGCGGCCAAGGCGCCGCCGTCGGGCGCGCTGCTGGCCGGAATCGGCCACAACGCCGGGGTGGTCGACATCGGCCAGGGCTACGCGGTCACCTTCAAGATCGAGTCGCACAACCACCCGTCGTACGTGGAGCCCCATCAGGGCGCGGCCACCGGCGTCGGCGGTATCGTCCGCGACATCCTCGCCATGGGCGCGCGGCCGGTGGCGGTGATGGACGCGCTGCGGTTCGGCCCGGCCGACGCCCCCGACACGGGCCGGGTGCTGCCCGGCGTGGTCGGCGGCATCTCCTTCTACGCGAACTGCCTGGGCCTGCCCAACATCGGCGGGGAACTCGACTTCGACTCGAGCTACGCGGGTAATCCGCTGGTCAACGCGCTCTGCGCGGGAGTCATGCGGCACGGCGACCTGCAGGTCGCGGCGGCCAGCGGACCGGGCAACACGGTGATCCTGTTCGGGTCGGCCACCGGGCCCGACGGCGTGGGCGGAGCCTCGGTGCTGGCCAGCGCGACGTTCGGCGAGCAGGCTTCTGACCACACGGCGTCCGCGAAGCGCCCCAGCGTCCAGGTGGGGGACCCGTTCACCGAGAAGCTGCTGGTCGAGTGCTGCCTGGAGCTCTTCGCGGGCGGCCTGGCCGTCGGCATCCAGGACCTCGGCGCGGCCGGGGTCGCCTGCGCGACCACCGAGCTCGCCGCGGCCGGGACGGGCGGCATGCTGGTCCGGCTGGACGCGGTGCCGCTGCGGGACCCGACGCTGGGGCCGCCCGAGATCCTGATGAGCGAGTCGCAGGAACGCATGATGGCGGTCGTCGAGCCGGGGCACGTGGACGAGTTCCTCGCCGTCTGCGCCAAGTGGGACGTCCGGGCGGCCGTGATCGGCGAGGTGACGGAAACCGGCCGGCTGGTCATGACCTGGCACGGCGAGACGGTGGTGGACATCCCGCCCGCCTCGGCGGCCGACGGCCCGGTCTACCACCGGCCGCTGGCCCGGCCCGCGGGCCAGGACGCGCTGGCCGCCGACGACCCGGCCGCGCTGCCCCGCCCGGCGGACGGCGCGGGCCTGCGCGCGGACCTGCTAGCCCTGCTCGGCTCGCCCGGCCTGGCCGACAAGAGCTGGGTCACCGACCAGTACGACCGGTACGTCCGCGGCGACACCGTGCTGGCCATGCCGGAAAACGCCGGGCTGCTCCGGGTGGACGAGGCGACTGGGCTCGGCATCGCGCTGGCCACCGACGGCAACGGCCGCTACTGCCGGCTCGACCCCTACCTGGGTACCCAGCTGGCGCTGTCCGAGGCCTACCGGAACGTGGCGGCGACCGGGGCGCGCCCGCTGGCCGTCACGAACTGCCTGAACTTCGGTTCACCGGAGGATCCCGCGGTGATGTGGCAGTTCGCCGAGGCCGTGCGCGGGCTGGCCGACGGCTGCGCCGCCCTCGGCGTGCCGGTCACCGGCGGCAACGTCAGCTTCTACAACCAGACGGGGACGGTGGCCATTCACCCCACCCCGGTCGTCGGCGTGCTCGGCGTCCACGACGACGTGCGCCGCCGGGTGGGCCTCGGGTTCGGCGGAACCCCGGCGGACCTCGTGCTGCTGGGCCGGACCGAGCCGGAGCTCGGCGGTTCGGCCTGGGCGCACGTGTGCCACGGGCACCTGGGCGGCCGGCCGCCGGTGCCCGATCTCGACGCGGAGCGCCGGCTGGCCGCCCTGCTCGCGGCGGCGGCCGCGGACGGGCTGCTGTCCGCCGCGCACGACCTGTCCGACGGCGGGCTGGCCGTCGCGCTCGCCGAGTCCTGCCTGCGCGGCGGGACCGGCTGCACGGTCCGGCTGCCCGGCGATCCGTTCACCGCCCTGTTCAGCGAGTCGGCCGCGCGCGCCGTGGTGGCGGTGCGCCCGGGCGCGGAGGCGGCCTTCGGCCGGCTGGCCGAGGCGCACGGCGTGCCCGCCGCGGCCATCGGCGGCACCGGCGGCGACAGCCTGACGGTGGACGGCTGTTTCGCCATCCCGCTGGCCGAACTGGCCGCCGTGCACGCCGGGCCGCTGCCCGCGCTGTTCGGCCCCGCGTGGTCAGACCCCGTGTTGTCAGACCCCGTGTCGTCAGACCCCGTGTCGTCAGACTGAGCGGGCCCGGCTGGCCAGATGCCTCCCCGGCGACCGGACCCGCGCGGACCAGACAGCGTCGCGGCGGTGCTGCGCGCGCTGGACGCGGGCGCCGCGCCCGGGCCAGACGACCAGCGCAGCGCGGCCAGGTACCTGCTGTACACGCTGGCCGCGCGCCATCCGGGCCGTGTCCTCGAGGTGCGGATCCCGCCGGTGGCCGCGGTGCAGTGCCTGCCCGGACCGGTGCACACCCGGGGCACGCCGCCCAACGTGGTCGAGACCGACCCGCTGACCTGGATCCGGCTGGCCGCCGGCCGGCTCGGCTGGGCCGACGCGGTCCGCTCCGGCGCCGTTCATGCCAGCGGCCCGCGCGCCGATCTTGCGGCTTACCTGCCGCTCATTTGAATAAACTGAATCAGTGACATCCCCCGACGGTCGTCTGACGGATGAGCTCGTCCCCCAGGACCGGCCGCCACGAGACGCGTGCGGCGTGTTCGGCGTGTGGGCTCCGAACGAAGACGTGGCCAAGCTCGCCTACTACGGCCTGTACGCGCTGCAGCACCGCGGCCAGGAGTCGGCCGGAATCGCGGTCAGTGACGGCAACCGCATCGTGGTGCACAAGGAGATGGGCCTGGTCGCCCAGGTCTTCGACGAGCCCGCGCTGACCGCGCTCCGCGGCCACATCGCGGTGGGACACTGCCGGTATTCGACCAGCGGCGCCTCGGTCTGGGCCAACGCGCAGCCGACCTTCCGCTCCACCGGCCGGGTGAGCCTGGCGCTCGGCCACAACGGGAACCTGATCAACACCCGTGAGCTGGCCGGCCTGCTGAGCGGCCGCGAGGCGGGCAGCACCGGCATCGCGGCGACGTCCGACACCGACGTGCTCACCGCGCTGTTCGTCAGCGAGCCGGCCGCGTTCGGCGCGGCGGGCGTGGCTCTTCCCGGCGGTGCGGCGGATAGCGACGGCCCGTTCGGCAGTCAGCCGGCGGGCGGGCCCGCCAGTCTGGTCGAGACCGCGGCGGCCACCGTCCTGCCGCTGGCCAAGGGAGCGTACTCGCTGGTCTTCATGGACGAGCAGACCCTGTACGCGGCGCGGGACCCGCACGGCTTCCGGCCGCTCGTGCTCGGCCGCCTGGACACCGGCTGGGTGGTGGCGAGCGAGACGGCCGCGCTGGACATCGTGGGGGCCAGGTTCGTGCGGGAGATCGCGCCCGGCGAGCTCGTCTGCATCGACGGGCGGGGGGTGCGCTCGGTGACCTTCGCGGCGGCGCAGCCGAGCGGGTGCCTGTTCGAGTACGTCTACCTGGCCCGGCCGGACACCACGATCTCCGGCCGGGGGGTGCACGCCACCCGGGTCGCGGTCGGCAGGCGGCTGGCCGCCGAGCATCCCGCGGACGCCGACCTGGTCATCCCGGTGCCCGAGTCCGGGACGCCCGCGGCGATCGGCTTCGCCGAGGCCAGCGGCATCCCCTTCGGCCAGGGGCTGGTCAAGAACTCTTACGTGGGCCGGACCTTCA
>Ga0335076_10005736_pt1 | contig 12534 bp, 11 predicted proteins | sample Lox_Sample_25_FD_206717 | JGI IMG/M metagenome (GOLD analysis project Ga0335076, IMG submission 206717) | Soil microbial communities from Loxahatchee National Wildlife Refuge, Florida, United States - Lox_Sample_2.5 | ecosystem: Environmental > Terrestrial > Soil > Wetlands | place: USA...
ATTCGTCCAGATGGACGCCCCTGCAACCGCGACTGGGCGAGGGAGGATCGTCTTCAGCAGTAGTGGGACCCCAACTCGGGCCACCGGGACCACGGCAATCACGCGGGAAGGGTCTTTATTTTCTGCTTTAGCCTCCGGAGTCAACGGTCTCGCCACCGCACTTTTTGCCACGCTTTTCCCTGATGACTGCCGTCTCTGCGGAAATCCCCTGCGCAACATCTCGCGGCTTCCGGTCTGTGACGAGTGCATATACGCCATGCGGCCGGTGGCCGGTGCGTTATGTTCGGTGTGCGGGGAACGGCTGGATGGACCGTATCGATTGCTGGCGGGAACCGGCGATGCCCTCTGTGGCCTGTGCCGGCGGTTGGAACCTCCGTTTGTGAAGGCTGCGGCGTATGGCAGCTATGAGGGCGGATTGCGTGAGCTCATCCATCTGCTGAAATATGATCAGGTGCGCCCGGCGGCCAGCGTCTTAGGCCGCATGCTGGCGGAGGCCATTTCTGATCTGCAACCGCTTTTTGCGGATCTGCCAACCCTGGTGATGCCAGTACCTTTGCACGCGCGGAAGTACCGCCAACGCAGTTTCAATCAGGCGGAGTTGATCGCGCGATCAGCCTTGAAGTTTCTACCGGGGACAGATTTGCGGCTGAGTTGTTCGGTGCTGCAGCGAACTCGTGAAACGCAATCGCAGATTGGATTGTCCCGCCACCTGCGCCGGGAAAATATGCGGGGCGCTTTCGCGGTGGCGAGGCGAGAGGAAATCGCCGGGCGCGAGGTTTTACTGGTGGATGATGTCTTCACCACCGGTACCACAGTTTCCGAATGTGCACGCGTGTTGCGGCGCGCCGGCGCATCGAAGGTATACGTCGCCACGGTGGCGCGGACGCTGAAAGCCGAAGCCCAGCACATCATGCCTCCGGCAGATGTGGAGGATGAAGTGGCGCTGGCAGCGCACGGAGGATAACTTCGAACACGTAGGAACGGACGTCCCGTCCCTTGGGTCGCAAAGCTTGAGAGATCGGCGGCTGGAATTTATGTCAGGCAAGTGGCACAATTCGATCGTGAGCCGCGGAACGGTGCCGCTGGCTGGAATGGTGGAGGTCCACCAGGACGGCGACGGCCATGTGCTGCATGCGCCGGTCCTCGTGCTGAATGCGTCCTACGAGCCCATCAATGTATGTGCCGCGCGCCGTGCCATTGTGCTGGTGCTCAAGGGCGTAGCCATGACGGAAGAAGAAAACGGCCATTTTCTGCACGCGGCCCGCCTGGCCATCCGGCTGCCTTCGGTGATTCGCTTGCTCGAATACCGCCGCATTCCGCACCAGACGCGGGCGCTCTCCCGCAAGAACATCCTGCTGCGCGATCGCAACACCTGCCAATACTGCGGCCAGCTGATGCCCTCGGGAGAGCTGACGCTCGATCACGTTATACCGCGATCTCGCGGAGGCGCATCCACTTGGGAGAACCTTGTGGCCTGCTGCCATCCCTGCAACCGGCAAAAGGGAAACCAGTTTCCGGTTGAGGCCGGCATGAAGCTGATGCGCGAGCCGCGTGCTTTCAACCTGCACACCAGCCGTCACATCATGCGCCTGATGGGCCGCTCCGACGACAAGTGGCGGAAGTATCTCTTCTACTGAGCCGGCAGCGATCGGCACTCAATGGGCCTGCACGAGCCGTAGCGCGAGCATCCTCGCTTGTTTAGCGGCTCGCAGGGCCAGTTGATGCCGCCAGAAGGTACCAGGCCGCATGCGGCAGCCATTGTTCTCCCCAGCGCCAATCATTATCAGCTCCGGTTTGCCGGTAGGGCAGCAGGTAGTCAATGTCCTCCTCGTCATGGAACCCGCTGGTGATCCCGTTCGAGATTCCACCCGGAGCGTTGGTGAATTCCCAGGAATCGAAATACATATAAGCAGGATTGTTGCGACCGACGCCGTTCAACATAGTTGAATCGAACGGATTCAATCCCAGAATCCAGTTCAGCTGGCTGGTGGCGAAAGTCTCCAGTTGACTGCGAAAGGCTGCGTCCTCGGGGAAAGCGAGTTCCGCGAGCCGCGCTGCAGTCGCCACCGAAGCCAGCCTCGCGTTCTCACCCTGCCACCATGGAGCTGCGTCGTTATTGTGGGGAAAGAAAAAGCTGGTGCGGCGCGATCCCGTCTTATCCTGTACATATTCGCGGCTGTAACCGAAGGGATTGTTCACCTCAGAAGTGATCGCGAGTTCAAATTCCAGAGATTTCCTGACAGTGTCGAGCACCTGTGGTTTCGTCTGCGGATTAGCGATCTCCGAATAGTAGAGCAGGCTGACCGTGGGGAACCCGCCGTCGGAGGCATGAAAGAACGGACGTTGGGCCTCGTCCGCCCGCCAGTAGTTGTGATAGCCGCCTGCGCTGATCTGGCGAGACATCAGGCTCCGGGCGCGGCGGTCGGCGGCTTGCTTGTACTTTTCGATGTGAGTTGTGCGGTAAAGTTCGGTTGCGGCGGCAAGTGCGCAGTAGTCGTCAACGATATTTTCCTTGCCGTCGTTGATGAGTTTGAGATTGTTTGTCTCCAGGAAGTCGAATGCGTTTTCGGCCGCCTTCAGGTAGTCCGAACTCCGAAACTGTCCGGATACAGGATAGGCGGCTGCCATGGCCAGCGCGGCAATCGCGATTCCCCCGCCGGAGCGATAGCTGACCTCATATTCCAGGTCAGTGTCAGCGCGCTCGACCATTCCTTTAGCGCCCTGGCCGGGAGCCCCTTCAATGCCAAAGCGTTTCATCTCGCCAGCAATTTTGCGTTCCTCGGGAAGTTGCTTCACGCTGCCCGTCGATACCGAACGATAGAAAGATCCGTCTGGAACTTTCATCCGTACCAGATAGTCCGCGCCGAACATGGCTTCATCGAGCAGATGCGGCTCGTATCGGGCAAACCCTTGCAGGCCGCGGCGATTCTGCTGCTCATAGCTCTTGAGCGAACTATAGACGACCAGCGGAATCTGCTGCGGGTTGAAGTAACTCGAAAAAGAAAGATGGGAGAAGTGTTTGCCGTAGTCGCCGGTCGCATCCCACCATCCACCATGCGCGTCAATCGTGCCGGCTTTCTTGCCCTCAAAGTGCAGGTGAGCGTCGGCCTTATCCATCTCGCCGGAGCTGCGCTCCTCCTTGAAGTAGTAGATGACATCGGAAATGGTATTGCGCTCGAGCAAATCGTCCTGCACCAGAAACGGAAACGATCGGATGGTCGCCGACTTCGTAGGACACTCCAGATAATACTTGCCTTCGGTGGCAAAAGAGTCGAAGTCGAGAGTCCAGAAGTACCAGTCTCTCCATTTCTTGATGGGACCGGTGGCTTTCGGCGTGATGACGAGAACAGCTTGATCGGCGTCGTCGTCCCTGAGGCTGCAAATCGAGATGGTGTCACTTGCCTTGCCGAGAATCACGGCATGCTTCGGGCCTCTGGTTTCATATCCCAGATGATTGGTCAGGATCTTCAACTCACCGGCAGAAGACTGCACCACGATCAAAAACGACGAGAGGATTACCGGAACTAACCTGGAATGGAATTTCATGATGACCTTCCTGCCCGCCTGCGACAGGATACTCTTCCATCAATTTTGGCGGCAGTGATTCTGCGCACAGACGGCGGGTTCCCGGAAGGACGATCTCGCTCTTCTGCCCGTTGGGTAGGCCGATGTGCAGGTAGCGTTATTTTTGCGGAGGCTGAGGTTTGGCGTTCGGGTCGGTGCCCTTCTGCACTTCTTTTCCGTCGTAAGTGATCTTCACGTTCGCCCCGAACCGCTTGTAGTTTTCGTATTTCACGATTTCCCGAATCTTCACATCCTGGGTAGAAAAGTGCAGCGTATCATCGGCACGAGTGTAGACGGGGAACCAATATTTGTCGTCGATCTGCTGTCGCCAGGTGGTGAACTTGGGAAACAGGTTTTCGTTACCCCGGCCTTTCTTGGCCCGGGTTTCGGGCACCATCTGGCCGTAAGTCTTGACGATCTGGAAGTCGTGGTCGTCCACCCAGATGCGTCCCTGGAAGTAGCGCTTGTTCTTCTCGATTTGTTTGGGCGCAATGTCAAAGACGTAGCAGTGCAGCTCGTCCTCCTGCTGCTGCCCGGCGTAAAGTACGCTGTACTGGCTGATATCGTCGCTGGTGAGCACCATGGGGAAGCCATTTTCCAGGTCGTCATAGTCCTCACGGGTCATGCCCAGGCGCACCAGCGTGGGCAGGGGAGCGAAGACAACATTTTTGACCCGGCGGCCCTGGTCATCGAAGCTGACATCGAAAACTTCCTGAAACTCGCCATCGACGGTGTCGCCGTCCAGAGTCTGCATTTTGGCTGACTCGCGATAGCCGTACTGATCGTAGGCCTCCTTGAACTCTTTCTCCTTGGCGGCAAAGCGCTGAATGATCTCGTCCGGTGTAATGCCCCTCGGCTGGGAGGCGTCGAGCGGGCCCTCATCGGCTAAGGCTGCCGGCACCAGGCAGCACAATGCGAGAATACCAACCAACGAGGCCGAACGAATGCGTTTCATAGCACTAGTGTACCCAAATTGGAGGCGAAAAGCTGGCGCAGCGCGCAACCTGGCCTACTCGGTTAGATTGAAGACGTGCGCGTCCGGTTGCCGGGGAACTGCTCCGGAGTTCGCGGAGGAACTGGAGAGGGTCATCGTCACGATGTAAGATGGCACATGGCCGTCGTTCGCCGCGCTTCAGCCAATGCCACCGCTCAGCAGCAGATCGCGCGGCTGGCCGAGTTACCCGAGATTCGCCGCGCTATTCTGCAGTTTCGCTCCCAGGAATCCCGCTTGGCACAATGGCAGCTCGAAATGGCGCGCATCCCGGCGCCGCCATTCGGAGAGAATGCCCGCGCGGAGTGGCTGGCCCAGCGCTTCCGCGAGATTGGGCTCGAAGAAGTTCACACGGATGAAGTCGGCAATGTCTTCGGGAGCCTTGGTGGTTCAGGCGACCAACTCGTCGCTTTGAGTGCGCATCTGGATACGGTTTTTCCCGCGGGCACTCCACTGAACATTCGACAGCAGGGAAGCCGCTTTTACGGTCCGGGAGTCTCGGACAACGGCGCGGGAGTCACAGCACTGCTTGCGGTCGCGGCCGAGATGCAGCAGTTCGACCTCCCTCTCGCTTTACCAGTCGTTTTCATCGGCAACGTGGGCGAGGAAGGTGAGGGCGATCTGCGCGGCATGAGACATATTTTCTCCAACCCTCGCTGGAACAATTCCATCCGCTACAGCCTGGTGCTGGATGGCGCGGGTTGCGACACGATTGTCGCCGAGGCATTGGGCAGCCGCCGCTTCGAGGTGATTGTGCGCGGCCCAGGCGGACATTCGTGGAGCGACTTCGGAGCGCCCAATCCGATCCTGGTGCTGGCGCGGACCATTCATGCTTTCAGCCAGACACGGGTGCCGGCTTCTCCCAAAACCACATTCAATATTGGGGTGATTCGCGGTGGGACCTCGGTGAACTCTATTCCCGAGTCGGCCAGCATGCGGGTGGATATCCGTTCCACATCGATGACCGAGATGGAGCACCTGGAAACCTCCTTGCGGCGTGAGCTGGAGTTGGCCACGGCGGAGGAATCCCGCGTCAGCGAGCAACGCAATCCCTCGCAGCGGCACTTCTCTGGACTCAGCCATGAAGTGGTGGTCATCGGAAGCCGTCCCGCGGGCGAACTCGATGCCAACGCGCGCATGTTAAGTGTGATTCGCGCTGTCGATGCCCACCTGGGAAACGCCGCGCAGGTACAGCGCGCCTCCACCGACGCCAACATTCCTTTGTCGCTGGGCCGCGAGGCCCTCGCCATCGGCGGTGGTGGAACCGGCGGCGGGGCGCACACCTTGCAGGAATGGTTCGACGCCAGCGGACGCGAGCTGGGGCTGCAACGAATCCTGCTCACCGTGCTGGCGCTCGCCGGAACCGCGTAGCGGCGGACGTCTTGTCTGCGGACGCGAGCTATTGCAACTTGTTATCGCGGCCGAAGCGCAGCAGATGGTCGGACCTGCTTCTCTTAGAATCCCTTGCGCATTGGCCGGAAGGGAATCATCACTACTGCTTGCAGCGGCACGGGAGCGCCGTTTTTCAATGCTGGGAGGAATTGCCAGCGCAGAAGCGCGGCGCGAGCGTAGGCGTCGAGGCGGTCATCGATTCCGTTCAGGACTTTCACTTCTCCGACATGGCCCTCGCTGTTGATCACCGCAGACAACGTGACTGTTCCCTGGACATTCTGGCGCATCAATTCCAATGGGTACCCTGGATCGACTGCTCGGGTGGCGACCGGAGCCATCAGATCGCCCTTGGTTTCGCTGCCGCCCAGCTCACTGAAGTGCATAACCCAGCTTCCGCCAGATGAATTCAGATTAGGCAGGCTCAGCGTCATGGCGTAAGACCGGCGGCCGGCGAAGAGCGTTCGCTCCTCGTCAGTCTGGCCATCGGGTCCCAACTCAGAAGCCAGTCTTCGTCCCGCAGAACTCGCGCGAGGCAAGCTGGCGCTGGCCTTCAATGGCGGGTCTCCCACAGAATTCGGATTACCTGTCGTTGAGGTGACGGCGGATTTTGACGCGGGCCCCACCACCAGCCCGGAAGGAATACCGTTTGCGCCTGATGAGCCGAAGGTTCCAACCGAACTGGCAGCGAGACCGCTGCTGTTTGTGATCTGCGGAGTTCCACTGGCACCCGCTTTACCCTCAGGCGTAGCCGCAAAAGTTCCGCGGCGGTTTCCGTTAGGCGCAACCGGCGCAACTGGCGCAGGTTGGATGCCCAGCGCAATCAGCTTTCCGCCCGAGCCCGATACTCCGGTTCCCTGTAATGGCGGTGGTGGAGGCACAACCGCCGCATTTCCGAGTGAAGGCGCGGTCATGCTCGCGCGGGTACGCTGCTCCGCGACCGGCAATTGCGGAGCCGGCGCCACCACTTGTGCGCGCCCGATATTGATGTCGCCCAGTCTTCGCGTCGATGACGTTTCGAGATCGGGCGGCGGCTCCACGACGGCCGCTTGCGGGGCACGGATGTCCCGTTTGGAAATGGCCGAGTCCACATCCGGCGCGGGAGCCACTACGGCTTGATTCAGTGACGGCGCCGGATCGAGCCTGTTCCGGTCAATCTCGGGCGGCGGCGCAATCACCGGGGCGGTGAGCGCCGGAATCTTCATGGCGGAAAGGCGAGCGGTAGTCGCCGCCAGCGGTACCGCAGGCTGAGCACGGTCCCAGGCGACCACGTTCGGTAGCGGCACGTCGTGGTCGAGTTTCAGCTTGGGCGGGGTCACGATGGTCTGCTTGCGATTGTCCGGTTCGGGCGGAACGGAAATGATGGGCTGCGGGGCGTAGGCAGGATCGCCTTTTTGCGGCAGGGGTGCCTTCGGGCTGCCAGTGTTGATCGGCGGCAGGTACTCCGAGGCGTCGAAGTAAATGACTTCCGGTTTCTGGAAAACACTCTGCGCGGCGATCCGCGGTTTTTGCGGCCACAGGCGCGACGAAGACCACAATACCCCAATCAACGCAGTATGGAGGATCAGGGATTGGGCGAATTTGCCCCATGGTAGCCGGGACACCACGAAGACATCCGGCCAGAACGGCGCGGCGGCGAGCGACAGGCCGGGCATAGCCTGGGGCTGGCGCCGAAACAGATCGCAAAAATTGCGCAGGAAGACCCGGTAGCGGGGCTCTATTTCAATCAGCAGGACAGGCGCCGCGACCGGCTTGGGTTTCAACTCGGATTCGATTAGTTTCAAGCCCTGTCTCATGCCTGCCCACAACCGGCCAGATCGGTTCATTATATCCGGCAGGCCTTCCCCAGCCACGCGATCGCTGCCGCCACGGCCGGGCTTTCCGTGCTCTAATACCGATATGAAACAGATGCATCGCTTGGCTTGGCTGTGTTTGCTGAGCAGCTTGGTACTCCATGCCCAGACGGCCGCAGACCAGCCGGCAGCCCCGGCCGACAGCTATTCCGGCATGTACACGTTCCTGAAAGAAGGAGAGTTCGTGCAGATCACGGTGGAAGAAGCCGGCCGGGTGACCGGATTCATTTCCCGTTACGGCGATGGCGAAAGCGATCGCGGCGCCTTCCTGGATCAGTTCTTCAAGCAGGGCAAACTCGACGACGTTAAACTCAGCTTTACCACCGAAACCGTGCATGCCGTCTGGTTCGAATTTCATGGAATCTTCGGCCGCGGAGACGGAAAGACCCCCAACGACGACGGCTATTATGTTGTAAAGGGGACACTCACCGAATACCGCGAGGACACGGACAAGAAAGTTTCCGCCAGGCCCCGCGAGGTAATCTTCAAATCCTTTCCCCGCGATCTGGATGCTTCACCCTCGCGCAACTGAGCCGCATTCAATGGCCGGCGCCGGCGGTGAGGGCCGGATAGAGCGGACGAGTGCTGACACTACCATCACGCCAAACTACTTTCAATTTGCGCGCGCAGTCTTCGCAGAGCCAGAAGTATTCGATCCGCGAGGGAGAATCTAAGGTATGGGCAGGATCTGCGTTGAGCTCGATTTTAAACAGTCTTCCCTTCCGCAGGGTGTGAAAGCGCGCGAAGCACCCGGGATTTGCGCACTTGGAAAGCAAGTTGTGACTCCATAGCTAGTGCGTGGTCACAGATTTTGGCGCCGGCAATGCCCCGCTCGCCCGGGCTGCCCGCTCCGCCTCAATTCGCTGGATTGTGGAACGGAGCCATCCCTTTACCGCTTCTTCCAGTTCAGCCTGTTCTCTTTGCCGCTCCATGGAGTAGACGGTTTCGCCGTGGCTATTCAACGGAATGTGATGGCAGGGGATTTCCTCTTCCTGGTATTTCGCGGGAACGAGATCGGTCAGCAAGCATTCACTGCAAGGATTCGGGCGTCCCGAGTCGTTGAAATTGATGCACGAGGGGGAATCCAGGAAAATCGAAGTCGGCTTCCACGGAGTTTTCACCGAGCGTCCGTAACCGCCCTGCTCGAGGAAGTTGAGTTCAAACTTCAGAACTTCGAGGATGTCACGCTTATCGTTCGACATAGATTCCTCCGCCGAGGGGCTGCCATTGCACCTCACTCGGTATTGTCAGCTATTCTCGGTTGAGCGGAAGTTTGCTGCGGTGACTCCTCTCACCACTCTCGGTGATGTTGATCACATTGTCCGGAAGTGCTTTGCTTGCCTTGCGTTACGCAGATAATCCTGACAAATACTGCGGCTGCGCGGGGGGCAGACTAGATATAGGCGCGGGCGTCCTCGCCCGCGTGGGTTACGGTGACGGACGCCTGCGCCGCAGAGTCACTACCGGCGGTGACGGCGTGCACATCTTCCTCGCGGCTCTCCAGCTACGCTGCAAGCTGGAGGACCACATGGAAACCAAGTACACCTACAGCGCGAAGGCACAATTCCACCAGCATGATCGCAGCTTCGTGGAATTGGAGCACGCGGCTCCTCGCCTGATTCACTTTTCGGCGCCGCCCGAGTTCGGGGGAGAGCCGGGCCTCTGGACCCCGGAGCATTTTCTGCTCGCGGCCGTGGCCTCTTGTTTTGTCGCAACCTTTCGAGGCGTGGCGCGCAACTCGAAGCTGGATTTTCAGGGCATCGAAGTCTCGGTCGAGGGCGTGATCGAAAAGGATGGCGGCAGTTTACGGTTCACCAGACTCACGGTAGAACCCGCACTGATTATTCTTGCCGAAGAAGAACGCGAGCGTGCGCTGCGGCTTCTGGAGAAGTCAGAGAAAATCTGCCTGATCGCCCGTTCACTTTCCAGCCTGGTCCGGCTGGAGCCGAAGATTCTGGTGGAAAAGCCGGTCGCGGTTTAGCCATTAGGAGCGGTGTCATAGCAACCGACGGAGAAGTATGCTCTTTTTCGGGGGCGTTTCCTGATGCTCCCATCCTGCAGATTTTCGCATCCAACCAACCTGGCCATTTGCGTTTTCATCGTAATTTGCGGTCAAACGGTATAATGTCAAAGTATTGAAAGTAATGGAGGAAGTGAAAGCTATGGAGCCGCAAGCAGGCGCCTTCTGGGCGCGTTTGAAGGGAATTCGGCCAGTTTACACGGTTACCATTCTGGCCACTCTAGCCGTGGGCATCCTGATCGGAACGATTATTTCCAACGGCGTCAGAGGGCAAGAGAGCAAGAAGAGTTCTGACGCGCCGACACCCTTGGTTATCCCTTCGCCCCAGCAGCTTTCCAACCAGTTTTCGCAGATTGCCAAGCAACTGGAACCGGCAGTCGTGAACATCAATACTGAGTCTGTCATCAAGAATCCACACCGCCGGCGGGGAACGCCGGACCAGGGCGGCGGCGGTGGCGACGATCAGAATCCCTTTGACGACTTCTTCGATCGCTTTTTCGGCCAGCAACAAAATCAAGGGCCGGTGCGTGAGCATTCTCTCGGCTCCGGAGTAGTGGTGGATGCCAAAGGCTACATTGTCACTAACCGTCACGTAGTGGAGAAGGCGGACCGTATTCGTGTCAAGTTACCCGACGACCCTCCGACCGTACTGCACGACGCCAAGCTGATCGGCAGCGATCAGGAAACCGATCTCGCGGTCATCAAGATTGATGTTGACAAGCCTTTGCCCATCGCCAAACTGGGAAATTCCGACGGCATGCAGGTGGGAGACTGGGTGCTCGCCATTGGCAGCCCCTTTGGACAGGTAGGCACGGTGACCGCGGGCATAGTTTCTGCCAAGGGCCGCAACATCGTTCCTCTGCGGCAATTTCAGTCGTTCATTCAGACCGACGCCGCCATCAATCCCGGCAACTCCGGTGGTCCGCTGGTGGATATGGCCGGGGAAGTGATCGGCATCAACACCGCTATTTTGACTGACACCAACGCCTACGCCGGCGTGGGTTTCGCATTGCCCTCGAACACAGTCGTTAGTGTTTACAACCAGCTGATTGGTCCCGATCACCGGGTAGCGCGGGGGTCGATCGGCATTCAGTTCGCGGCCCAGGACAATCCCGCGATCGCTCGCGTTTATGGAGTAAACAATGGCGTAACTGTTTCGGACGTGGTCGCCGGAACTCCGGCAGAAGCCGCCGGCGTAAAAGTCGGCGACACGATTATTTCAGTGGACGGCAAGCCGGTAAAGAATGGCGAAGAACTGGTGGCCGATATTGCCAGCCGCAAGCCCGGAACGAAAATTGAACTTGGCTTTGTTCGCAATGGCAAGAAGCAGGATGTCACCATCACCGTCGGCGACCGGGCCAAGCTGTTTGCCGCCCGTCTCGGTGAGGACGATGATGACAACGAAGAGATCGCACCCAAGGAAAGCAAGCTGGGACTCTCGGTTCACGCCGTCACCAACGATATCGCGGACCGCCTGGACATCGCCGCCGGCAAAGGCGTGATCGTGCAGGATGTGAAGCCCAACTCGTTCGCTGATGACGTAGGACTCACTCGCGGCGACATCATCCTCGAGATCAACAAGCAGGCGGTGAACTCCGAGGATGATTTCAATCACGTCTCATCCACTCTCAAGAGCGGGCAGGATGTGGTGTTCCTGGTTCGCCAGCGCGGGCCGGGCCGTCAGGATGGCACCATATTCCTGGCGGGTACACTTCCGTAACGTAACCAACTGCCCTAAAGACTGGCACTGAGCCGCCGCCATCGCGCATCATAGCTCAGTGCCGGTTGTTTTTCGCGGGAGGCGGGTTTTGCCGGATTCGAATCTACAACGATGCGCCGTGCTGGCATGTGTGTTAGCCACAGCCACTCTGCTTTCCCATGCCCAGACAAGCACGCCGGCATCTCCGCAAGCCCCCCCACAAACCAGTTCGCCCCGCACCAGCAAGAGCCACAAGAGCCGGAAATCGAAGAGAACCGCGAGTTCGCGGAAGCGTGGACAGCAGAAAATCGATCCGCAGCGCGCCCGGCAAATCCAGGAGGCCCTGATTCGCGAACACTATCTTGAGGGCAAGCCTTCCGGCGTGTGGGACAACACCACGCAAGCCGCGATGCAGAAGTACCAGGCCGATAACGGATGGCAATCGAAAACCACTCCCGATTCGCGCGCTCTCATCAAGATGGGACTGGGGCCCGACCACGACCATCTGCTGAATCCGGAGAGCGCTATGACCTCCCAGCTTCCGCCAGCATCGACTCCAACGAAAGCCGATTCCAGCAAACCCCAAAAGTGATCGTGCTTTCTGTGTGTGGCGCCCAGCCGAGCGTGCCCCATCCTAGCGCGTCCTTTGCGCTAGGGTGGGAGGCAGAGTCCGGGCGTTGTTTGATGTTCCATCGCTGAAAAGCCCCACCCTTTCGCACAAAACGCGGAAAGGATGGGGCACCCGCGCGCCGTCAGGCCAGGACAGCCTGGTATTCTTCGTAGGCGCCTTTGAAGTCGGTGATCTTGTGGTCCGCCTCAAAGTGCCAGATTCTGGTGGCTACTTCATCAATCAGATCATGGTCGTGGGTGACCAGCAGCACCGTTCCCTGATACCGCTGCAGCGCAATGTTAAGGGCATTAATCGACTCCAGATCCAGATGGTTGGTGGGCTCATCGAACACCAGAACATTCGGCTTCTGCAGCATGAGTTTGCAAAACAGAAGCCGTGCCGCTTCGC
>Ga0335076_10005738_pt1 | contig 12532 bp, 9 predicted proteins | sample Lox_Sample_25_FD_206717 | JGI IMG/M metagenome (GOLD analysis project Ga0335076, IMG submission 206717) | Soil microbial communities from Loxahatchee National Wildlife Refuge, Florida, United States - Lox_Sample_2.5 | ecosystem: Environmental > Terrestrial > Soil > Wetlands | place: USA: Florida...
GCCGCCGGCGGCTTTGACCGCGTGCTTGGCGCGAGCGCTCAGACGAAGCGCGATCACGCGCAGGGCGCCCGCGCCAACGCGCGCCTTGGCTTTGCCCAGCGTCTCGCGCCCGTGGCCGACCACCGCGGTGAGGGCCAGCGTCCCGCGGCAGCGGTGCCGCGCGCCGCAGCCCAGCGCCACCGCGACCCTCCCGCCCTTCACGGCGACGTCGCGGGGGCTCGCGCCGAGGCCGGCGAGCGAGGAGGGCGCATCCAAGCAGGGCGCTTCGCCGTCCCAGACCAGGGCGGGCTGGGGCAGGGAGGCGCTGCCGAGACGCTCTGGACCGCACGCAGCGGAGCCGGCGAGCGCGTATTCGGGGCTGACGAAGCTCGCGCTGGTCGGCGCGCCTGGCGGACCGTCGTCCGCGCCCGCGACGCAGCGCAGCCGCGCCCCGAGGTCCGCGGCGCCGAGCGTGTAGGTGAGCTGGAACGAGCGCGCAACGCCGGGCGCACCCGCCACGCCGTAGGCGAGCAGGCCGCCACCCGCGGCGAACCAGTCCGGGCGCCCGACCGAGCCGGGGAAGCGCGTGCTCCACAGTTCGCCGGCGGCGAACGTCTGCGCGCCGAAGGGCGCGACGATCGATCCGCCGAACGGCGTCGAGCCACCGTCGAGCAGGTCGCGCGCGGTGCCCAGCGCGCCGATTTCCTGCCCGGCGACGGTCACGGCACCGGAAGAGGTCACGCGCTGCAGCGCGATCCAGACCGTGTGGGCTTCGGCCAGCGCGCGGACTGCCGGCTGGGCGGAGGAGCCGACGGCGCTCGTCCACGGCGCGGACACGCAGCGGACCTGCTGCGAGCCCCACCAGGCGCCTTCCTGGGGGTATGCCTGCCCGACGGCGCCGGGCCCGGCGCCCTGCTGCATGCAGATCGCGCTCGTGCAGTGCGCGCTCGCAGGCGAGATCGGCCAGGAGGGCTGGGGAGGCTGTTCGTGGACCATCCTCGCGGCGCTCGTCAGCGTGGTCGAGGCGCCGTTCGCGCTCGCCGTCTGGCGGCAGGCGAGCGCATGGCCGTCATAGCTGCGCGGCGGCACGAACGTGCCGGCGGTCGCGCCCGTGATCGGGGCGCCGTCGAGGAGCCACTGGGTCGTGACGGTGCCGCCGGACCAGGACGCGCTCCTGCAGGTCGCGCGGGCGGCGGAGAAGACGACGCCCGGGGAGATCGATGGGAGGTCGGTGGCCGTGGGGCCGCCGGGGGCGGGTGGCGGCGTCACAGCGGCTTCCGCGACGGCGAGCTTGAAGGTAGCCGGCGTCGATTTCGCCCCTTCGCTGTTTTCGGCTTCGAGCGTGACCTCGGTGGACGGTTTCGCCGCCGCGGCGGTGCCCGAGATTTCCCACTTGTCTTCGGAGACTTTCGTCGGGGCCAGTTCGGCGGGCAGGCCGGACGCTTTTAGTTCGTGCAGGCCGGAGCCTTCGATCACCAGCGAGAACGGTGTGCCGACAGTCGCCGTCTGGTCCGGGATCGGCGTGTTGATCACCGGGGCCGGCGCGGCTTCGTTCACGGTCAGGTTGAAGCTCGCCGTCGTCATCTGGGCTTCCGTGTTTTCAGCTTCCAGGTCGACAGGCGTCGATGTTTTCGCCGCCGTGGGAGTGCCCGAGATTTCCCATTTCGTTTCGCTGCTGCCGCCCACTTCTTTGAGCGCGAATTCAGCCGGCAGCCCGGACGTCGCGACCACTTTGTGCAGCGCCGTCCCTTCGATCACCATCGAGAACGGTTTGCCGACCGTCGCCGTCTGATCCAGGATCGGCTGGTTGATCGACGGTGGGGCCTCCTGGACGGTCAGGTCGAATTTTCCCGTCGCGGTCCCGCCTTCGCCGTTTTGGGCTTCGAGCGTGATTTCGGTCGCCGGTTTCGCCGCCGAGGGCGTCCCCGCGATTTCCCACTTTTCTTCGGTGAGTTTGCTCAGCACCAGTTCGGCGGGCAGGTTGGTCGCTATGAGCGTGACCATGCCGGTGCCTTCGACGACCAGCGAGAACGGTTTGCCGGCCGTGGCGGTCTGCGGCCCGATCGGGTTGATCGACGATGCCTCGGCAGCCGGGCTGACTTCGCCGAGCCCGCTGGGAAACCCGCTCGCCGCAAACGCCCCCGGCGCCATCACCCCGATGAGGGAGGCGACGGCGAAGAACGCCAGCAGCAGCCTGATCGCGCGCTGGCGCGCGGGTGATCGCGAGGTCCCGGCAGACACCGTCAGATTGTGTCGCATATTTGTCTAGACCCCGGAAGGCACCCGGCGTTGCGGCGTCGCCGAAGTCGATAGCCGTTCCGATATGTCTTTGATCGGCGGACCAGCCCGCCCCGCCCGCCCGAACCTGATGCCGCTTTCCGCGCGCCTTCGGCCCGCGGCGCGACGCAGCGTGCTCGCGGCCGGAGCGATGCTCGGCGTGCTGGTGGTCTCGCTCGCCCTGCACAACGCCGGGCTGCTCGGCGGCCCCGCGCTGGACGACTTCTTCGACAACTGGGTGTACACGGCGATCGAGCTGATCGTCTTCGGCCTCGTGCTCGCGCGCGCGCTCACCGTCACCGCCGAGCGCAAGGCGTGGCTGGCGCTGGCGATCGGGATCGGCTTCTACACGGCGGGCGACCTCTACTACACGCTGTTCCTCGAAAACGTGGCATCGGTCCCCTCCCCTTCGCCGGCCGACGCCGGCTACCTCCTGTTCTACCCGCTCACTTACGTCGCGCTGGCGCGGCTGGTGGGCGCGCACGTGCGCGACGTGCACGCGAACGTCTGGCTCGACGGCACGATCGGCGGACTGACGCTCGCGGCGGTCGGCTCGGCGCTGGTGCTCGAGCCGGTCATCCACGCCACCCACGGCGCCGCCGCCTCGGTCGCCACGAACCTCGCGTACCCGATCGGCGATCTGCTGCTGATCGTGTTCGTGTTCGGCGTGTTCGCGCTCACCGGCTGGCGCCCCGGGCGCGCCTGGCTTCTGATCCTGCTCGGGCTCGCGATCACCGCGGTCGCCGACAGCATCTACCTCTTCCGCGTCGCCGAAAGCACCTACCGCGCGGGGACGTTCCTCGACGCGCTCTGGCCGCTCGGGCTCTCGCTGCTCGCGTTCGCCGCCTGGTCGCCCCCGAAGCCGCGCGAGCACAACCCGCTCGCGAGCATCGCGGTGATGATCGTGCCGTGCTTCTTCGGCGCCATCGCGCTGTTCGTGCTGATCCGCGGCAACTACGCGCACGTCGCGTTGATCCCGGAGGCGCTCGCCGGCGCCGCGCTGCTGGTCGCGGGGCTGCGCTTCGCGGTGTCGTTCAACGACGTCCGCAGCCTGTCCGTGGTGCGCGACCGGCAGGCCCGCACCGACGACCTCACCGGCCTCGCCAACCGGCGCCACTTCTACGACCAGCTCAACGCCACGATCGACCTGTGCCGCCGCCGCGGCACGAGCTTCGCCCTGCTGTCGATCGACCTCGACCGCTTCAAGGAACTGAACGACACGCTCGGCCACTACGCCGGCGACCAGGTGCTGCGCCAGATCGGCGCGCGGATGCGGAGCCTGCTCGGTGACGCCGCGGTGGCGCGTCTCGGCGGTGACGAGTTCGGCCTGATCCTGCGCGACGAGTCGGCCGCGGCGACGACCGCCGAGCGCATCCACGACGCGCTCGCGCGCCCGTTCGAGCTCGACGAGCTGAGCGTCTCGGTCCAGGCGTCGATCGGCATCGCCGTGTTCCCGAAGGACTCCCAGACGACCGATGGGCTGCTGCGGCTGGCGGACATCGCGATGTACCGGGCCAAGGACGAGCGCAGCCGCTACTTCTTCTACGCGCCGGCTGCCGACCACTCCAGCCGCGAGCGGCTCGGGCTCGTCGGCGAGCTCAAGCAGGCGATCGAGCAGGGCGGGCTGATCGTCCACTACCAGCCGCAGATCGACCTGCGCACGAACACCGTCAGCGGCGTCGAGGCGCTGGTGCGCTGGCAGCACGCCGAGCGGGGCCTGATCGGGGCGGACACGTTCGTGGGCATCGCCGAGCAGACCGGGGTGATGCGCGAGCTGACCGCCTCCGTGCTCGAGCAGGCGCTGGGCCAGCAGCGGGCGTGGCTCGACGAGGGCCGCGAGCTGAACCTCGCGGTCAACGTGTCCGCGACCAACCTGCTCGACGCCGCCTTCCTCTGCGACCTGCAGGAGCGCCTCGAGCGCTGGCGCACGCCGCCGGGGATGCTGCGGCTGGAGATCACCGAGACGGTGCTGATCGCCGAGGGCTCGCGCGTGCGCGGCGTGATCGACTCGCTCGGCGACCTCGGCGTGCTGCTCTCGCTCGATGACTTCGGCACCGGCTACTCACCGCTCTCCTACCTGCGCGAGCTGCCCGTCACCGAGATCAAGATCGACCGCTCGTTCATCGCGGCGATGATGAGCGACCGCGACACGGCCACGATCGTCGCGGCCGTGATCGGCCTCGCGCGCCGCCTCGGCATCGACGTCGTCGCCGAGGGCATCGAGACGGCGGGCCAGCTCGAGATGCTGCGTACGTTCGATTGCCCGTTCGGGCAGGGCTATCTGTTCTCGCGCCCGCTGCCCGCGCAGGTCGTCGCGCGCTGGCTGAAGGAGGACGCGCTGCAGCACATCGCCAAGGAGGTGCTGGCGGCCGCGGAGCTCACGGGCCTCGAGCGCGAGGCGCTGGAGCTCGAGGCTGCGCTGGACGAGCACCAGCCCTCCGGGGCGCTGACCTGGCCCGGCCCCGCCCGGCACGACGCGCGCTCGATCCGCTAGTCCTTCGCGGCCAGCGCGCTCTCGGCGCTGCCGGTCTTGGCGGCCTTCCTGGCCTTCTTCGCCTTCTTGGCCGGCGGCGCGGGCGGCTGCGCGAGCGCGACCAGGTCCTTCATCGCGCGCGAGATGCCGCTCGTGAGGATCTCGATGTCCGGTGCGCCGTCGTAGTCGCCGGTGACGCCGAAGTAGAGGCCGCCGTCGTAGGAGAAGATCGCGACGACGATCCTGATCGAGCCGACGACCGGCACGAACGGGTAGGACTCGAGCATCCGCCGCCCGAGCGTGCGGACCGGCTCCTGTGGCCCGGGCACGTTCGTGGTCGCGGTGTGCATGTTCAGGCGCGGCGAGGCGGTGACGAGGCGGCTGCCGAGCGCGAGCAGCATCGGCGGTGCGAAGCCCGAGAGCGAGGAGAGCACGTCGCCGGCGACTGCCTGCTTGGACTGCTTGATGCCGTCCATCTCGCCACGGATCACCTCGAGCCGTGCCAGCGGATCGTCCAGGCCGACCGGCAGGCCGGCGAACACGGCCGAGACGCGGTTGTTGTAGACGCCGCGCTCGCCGCGGCGGCGCACCGACACCGGAACCATCGTGCGCACGACCGCCTCCGGCGGCGGGTCCTCGCCGCGCGACTCCAACAGGGCGCGAAAGCCGCCGGTGATGATCGTCAGCACGACGTCGTTGACGGTCCCGCCGAACTCGGCCCGGACGGCCTTCACGTCGCCGAGCCGCACGTCCGCCCAGCTCCAGCGCCGGTGCGGGCCGATCGGCCCGGTGAGCGAGGAGGACGGGACCGGGCGCATCCGCGAGCTGGCGGCGATCGCGGCCTTGCCGGCTTCGACCATCGTCTCGAACGTCTGGCGCGGCCGCGCGAGCGCCTGCTGGAGCGCCTGGGCCTGGCCGGAGGGGCTGGCTTTGTGGCTGATCGTTTTCGCGAGCACGTCGATCGAGGAGGGCTCCGGCGGCGGCGCGTACTCGCGGCCGAGCGCGGGCCGGTCATACGTCTCGTCGGAGAACATCACCGACATCAGGTCGGTGGCGGCGACGCCGTCGACCATGCAGTGGTGGACCTTCGAGAGCAGCGCCCAGCGCCCGTCGGAGAACCCCTCGACCATCCACAGCTCCCACAGCGGCTTGTTGCGGTCCAGGTGCTGTGAGAACACGCGGGCGGCCATGTTGCGCAGCTGCTCCTCGCTGCCCGGCTTCGGGATCGCCGTGTGGCGCAGGTGATAGTCGAGGCTGAAGTGGGGATCCTCGACCCAGGCCGGGGTGCCCATGCCGAGCGGCACGAAGCGGACCTTCTGGCGATAGCGGGGCACCAGGTCGAGCTTGCGGGAGACCATCGCCTTGAGCTCGACGAACGGCGGCGGCGGGCCCTCGAACAGGCTCACGCCGCCGATGTGCATCGGCGTCACGTCATTCTCGACGTGCAGGAAGGACGAGTCGATCGAGCTCATCCATTCCATGCAGGCTCCCGCTCTGCTGCGAGCAGCTCGTCGAGCACGCTGTACACCTCGGGATGCACCGACATCCCGCAGTGGCTCGAGGCGACCTCGACGTGATGCGCGTGCGGATCGAGGCACGCCTGCCAGTCGACGATGGCGTCGCTGCGCGAGTACACCGAGACCGCCTCGATGTGATCCGCGAGGGGGGCCTCGAGCTCCTCCCAGAAGGACTCGCAGCACTCGCCCTCCTCCGCGCAGCCGGTCGAGAACAGCCGCGGCACGCCGAGGTCGCCGAGCCGCGCCATGAAGCGCACCGTGCGCAGCACCTGCGGCGCGACAGCGAGCGGGTCGCAGACCGGCGAGCCGAGCATCACCACGGCCGAGACGCTCTCCGGCTCGCGCACCGCCAGCGAGCGCGCGAGCGCGCCGCCGCGGCTCTGGCCGACGAGCACGACCTGCTCCTCGCAGCGGTCGGCGAACCGCCACAGCTCCTCCTGCAGGCGGCTGACGATCTGATCGGCGCAGCCGGCGTTCAGGCGGATGCCGCTCATGGAGACGGGGTGTCCACGGGCGCGCAGCCAGCCACGCATCACGGCGAGCGAGCTGTCGCCTGCCATGAAGCCGGGGATCAGGAGCACCGGGCGCCGGAGCTCGGTGAGGCGACGGCGCATCAACAGCTCGCGCGAGAGCGTGCCGCCGGCCAGCAGCCTTGCCAGCTCGCGTCCGTAGCGCAGCTCCCCCCACACCGGCGCGACGAGCGCCTGCGCTCCTGTCTCGGCCTCCATCCTGTGATGAATGTTACGAGAAACCGGCGCGGATGGCCATATCTGCGGTCCTCCCCCGGGGAGGGCCGTGCTTGCGGCAGTTGCCCGCCGGGGCGGGCCTCATGCAAACGCGGGCGCCGGCTCCTGCTCGAGCAGGTAGGGGTCGTGCGAGCAGATCAGCTCGACCTCGCCCCCGTGAGCGGCGGCGAGCTCGCGCAGCCGTTCCCGGTTCTCGCGGCGCACCTTGCCGTCCGTCTGGTTGATGTCCTGGAAGATGCGGATCCCGGGCGGCGAGTACGGCGGCGTCTGAACCTCGCCGTGGTGGAAGAACGCGTCGCCGCAGTGCAGCAGCCAGCCGTCGCCTTGCCGGATCGCGACGCCGGTGTGCCCGAGCGTGTGACCCGGCAGCGGTACGAGCACGATCTCGCCGCCCGCGCCGGGGAGGATCCGCACCGCCTGGAAGCCCATCCACTGATCGCCGCCGGCGTCGTGCTCGACCCAGCGGGGGCCGTGGCGCCAGTGGGCGGCGACGTAGCGGGTGCGGGCCCGCCAGTCGGGCGAGAGCGCGGCGGCGAGCTCGCGGCTGAGCAGGTGCACGTCGGCGTCCGGGAAGTCGGGCAGCCCGCCGCTGTGGTCGAGGTCAAGGTGCGTGGTGACGATGTGACGCACGTCGCCAGGCTGGAAGCCGAGCGCGAGCACCTGCGCATGCGCGGTCTCGGCCGGGTCCAGCTGGGGGCTCACGATCGTGCTGAACACCCGTCCGAGCTGGCGTGGGTGTTCGATGTCGCCGCGGCCGAAGCCGGTGTCGACGAGCACAAGGCCCTCGGCTCCCTCGATCAGCAGGCAGTGGCACACCGACCGGGCGCGTTCGAGCAGCCCGCCCTCGCCGGTCAGCAGGCGCGCGCCGCGCGGGCACATCGTGCCGCAGTTGAGGTGGTGGATCGCCTGCGGGGAGACGTTCACCCGCCACACCCTAATGACACGCCCGCGCCGTTAGCATCCGCATCGATGGAGGGGACGATGGAGATCGGGGTGCGGTGCGGCATCCGGGGCGCGAGCTATCCCGAGCTGTTCGGCGACGCGCTGCGCGCCAGCAGCGGCCTCGCGGCGCTCGGCGTCGGCGCCGGCGATCGAGTCGCGGTGCTGCTGCGCAACTCGCTCGAGTTCCTGGAGGCTTCGATCGCCACGGTGCCGCTGGGCGCGAGCGCGGTACCGATCAACTGGCACTGGCGCGGCGAGGAGATCGCGCACGTGCTGGCCGACAGCGGCGCGAAGGCGCTGGTCTTCCACGCGGACCTGTGGGGCTCCCTGGAGGGCCAGGTGCCGGAGGGGGTCGCGCTCGTAAGCGTCGGCGAGCAGGAGGTCCCGGGCGCTGAGGCATGGAGCGCATGGATGGAGCGCCTCGAGCCGTGGCAGCAGGCGCCCGAATCGGCGCCGGTCTCGATCATCTACACCTCGGGTACGACCGGCAAGCCGAAGGGCGTCGTGCGCGCGCAGTCGAGCGAGCAAAGGCGCGAGCAGACGCGCGCCCTGCTCGCGGAGATGTTCCAGCTCGGCGAGGGCGAGCGCACGGTGATCCCGGCCCCGATGTACCACACAGCGCCGAACGTCTCTGCGCTGGCCCGCGCGCTGCTGGGGATGGACATGACGATCATGGAGCGCTTCGACCCGGAGGAGTTCCTGCGCATCGTGCAGGAGCGGCGCGTCAGCGTCGTGCAGATGGTGCCGACGATGTTCGTGCGCCTGCTCGCGCTGCCGCGCGAGCTGCGTGAGTCCTACGACCTCTCCTCGCTGCGCTGGATCGTGCACGCCGCGGCGCCCTGCCCCCCCGCGGTCAAGCTGGCGATGATCGAGTGGCTCGGGCCGATCGTCGCCGAGTACTACGGCGGCACCGAGACCGGGCCCGTGACGTTCTGCACCAGCGAGGAGTGGCTCGCCCACCCGGGCACCGTCGGACGGGCGCTGCCCGGTGCGAGCGTGCGCGTGCTCTCCGAGGACGGCGAGCAGCTGGGTCCCGGCGAGTCTGGCGAGGTGTACGTGTGGCACGAGGTGTGGCCTGACTTCACCTACGAAGGCGACGACGAGAAGCGCCGCTCGATCGAGCGCGACGGGCTCGTCAGCGTCGGCGACGTGGGTTACCTGGACAGCGAGGGGTTCCTGTTCTTGAACGACCGCCGCTCGGACATGGTGATCAGCGGCGGCGTGAACATCTACCCCGCCGAGATCGAGGCCTGCCTGATCTCGCTCGACGGCGTGCGCGACTGCGCGGTCTTCGGAATCCCCGACGAGGAGTTCGGCGAGGCGCTCGCCGCCCACGTGGAGCTGGACGAGGGGGCGGCGCTCGGCGAGGAGCAGGTCCGCGCGCACGTGCGCGAGCGCCTCGCGGGTTACAAGACGCCGAAGCTGGTCGTGTTCGAGGAGTCGCTGCCCCGCGAGGACTCGGGCAAGATCTTCAAGCGCCGGTTGCGCGAGCCCTACTGGGCCGGGCTGGAGCGTGCGATATGAGCGCCGAGACGCAGCCGCGCCCGGTCGCGGTCGACGGCGGGATCGAGCTCAGCGTCACCGACGCCGGCAGCGGCCCCGCCGTGGTGCTGTGCCACGGTTTCCCCGAGCTCGCGTTCTCCTGGCGCCACCAGGTCCAGCCTCTGATCGACGCGGGATACCGCGTGCTCGTCCCGGACATGCGTGGCTACGGCGCGAGCTCGGCGCCGGCCGAGGTCGACGCCTACGACGTGGTGTCGCTGTGCGGCGACATGGTGGGGCTGCTCGATTCGATGGGCGAGTCGCAGGCGATCTTCGTCGGCCACGACTGGGGCGCGAACGTCGTCTGGTGGCTCGCCGCGATCCACCCCGAGCGGGTGCGGGCGGTCGCCGGGCTGAGCGTGCCGTTCGTGCCGCGCGCCCCCGCGGCGCCGATCCCGATCATGCGCGCGCACCTCGGCGAGGACTTCTACATCGTGTGGTTCCAGGAGCCGGGCGTCGCCGACGAGGCGCTCGGGAGCGACGTGCGCCGCACGCTCACGACCTCGCGCCAGTGGACGGCGCAGTGGGCCGATGAGGACGGCGCGGTGCGCAAACGCCCCGAGTGGCTGTCGGAGGAGGAGCTGCAGGTGTATGTCGACGCGTTCGAGCGCACCGGCTTCACGGGCGGTCTGAACTGGTACCGCAACATCGACCGCAACTGGCAGCTCACCGAGCCCTACGGCGATCGCAGGATCGAACAGCCGGCGATGTTCCTCACCGGAGAGCTCGATCCCGTGCGGACGTTCATGCCCGCGGAGGCGATGGACGGCTGGGTCACGGACCTCCGCACCCGGACAGTCGTGCCCGGCGCCGGGCATTGGGTTCAGCAGCAGGCGCCGGAGGCGGTCAACGCCGAGCTGCTGGGCTTTCTCGCCTCTCTCTGAGCGCCGGCGCTCAGCGGATTCCCAGCGCGTTACGACGGCCGTCACACGGCGGGCGGCGAGGCTCCGACCATGCCTCTGAACGGAAGGAGTTGACCCAATGCAGAAAGGCAGGAAAGTCGCCGTCCTCGTGGCCGCCAGCGCATGCGCGCTGGGCGGCGCCGCGGCCGGCATCAGTCAGAGCGCGGCGAGCTCGTCCTCGAACGGCTCGACCGCGAAACCGTCCACACCCGGGCACCGGGCGCACGGCACGCGCGAGTTCGGGCCCGCCCAGGGCGGCGGGCCGGGCTTCGGCGGCGAGGTCCATGCCGTCGAGGTCGTGCTGAACAAAGCCGGCACCGCGTACATCACGGTGACGCGCGAGAACGGCACGATCACAGCCGTCGATGCCACCGGCGGCAAGATCACGCTGAAGGAGGGCACCTCCTCGGTGACCTACGCGACGCCGACCATCTCGATCCCCTCGGGATCGACGGTGACGCTCGACGGCGCGAGCAGCTCGCTCGAAAAGCTGAAGAGCGGCGACCACGTGTCGATCTCCTCCTCCTCGGAAGGGACGACCGTCTTCGCGACCGATTCCTCGTTCAAACCCGGCGCCGGGCCGGGCGGGACGGGCGGAGCGCCGCAGGGCGGGCCTGCGCCGCAGGGCTCCTGGTCGCAGAACGCGCCGCGGCCCCCCGGCGAAACAGGCTGATTCGGCTGCGTCGGGCCCCGGCGGCCGGGTACCGTGGGAGGCATGAGAGAGAGCCTCCTCGCGGGACCGCCGAGCCCCCGGGGCGCGACCCGGCCCCGCGAAGCGCCGCAGCGAGCGAAGCTCGATGAGTGACCCCGGCGGAGGAGGGCGGCCACCGATGCCGCCCGAGAACCGCTTCGCGATCGCCGCCGGAGTCCTCACGCTGGTCGCGGGGATCGTCGTGCTCGCTGTCGGGGACGGCGCCACGGGCGCGACGATCGCGGGGGCGGCGCTACTCGGCCTCGCCGGGATCGCGTTCGTCTCGCTGGTCTTCCTGGTGATCGGCCAGAGCGAAGAATCCGACCGGCGCAAGCACCCGCGGGGCTGAGGGCTCAGAGCCTCCCGTCGCGCCGCCTCATCAGCGACTGCACGGAGACGAGAGGAGCCCGCGGCTGCGGCGGAGTGCGTCATGCTTGTGCCCCTTGGAGCCCCAGCACCCGAGAGAGATCCGCTCGTGGCTGATGGACATGGACGGCGTGCTCGTGCGCGAGGAAGAAGCGATCCCGGGCGCAGGTGACTTCCTCGACCGGCTGCGCGAGCTGGAGATCCCGTTTCTGCTGCTGACGAACAACTCGATCTACACGCCGCGCGACCTCGTTGCTCGCCTGGCGGCGACGGGCCTGGAGGTGCCGGAGGGGGCGATCTGGACCTCCGCGCTCGCCACCGCCCGCTTCCTGCACGACCAGCGCCCGGGCGGGAGCGCTTTCGTGATCGGCGAGTCGGGACTGACGACGGCGCTGCACGAGGCCGGCTACACGCTCGATGACCGCGCGCCCGACTACGTCGTGCTCGGCGAGACGCGCACCTACTCGTTCGAGCGCATCACGCGTGCGATCCGCCTGATCGGCGAGGGTGCGCGCTTCATCGCGACCAACCCGGACCCGACCGGGCCGAGCGTCGCCGGACCGCTCCCTGCGACCGGCTCGGTGGCGGCGCTGATCAGCCGTGCGACCGGCGTCGAGCCCTACTTCGTCGGCAAGCCCAACCCGCTGATGATGCGCTCGGCGCTGAACGCGATCGGCGCCCACTCCGAGAGCTCGGCGATGATCGGCGACCGCATGGACACCGACGTGGTCTCGGGGCTCGAGGCGGGGATGGAGACGATCCTCGTGCTGAGCGGTGTGACGACGCGAGAGATGGCGGAGCGGTTTCCGTTCCGCGCCTCCCAGATCGTCGAGTCGGTCGCCGAGCTCGTCGAGCAGATCGAGGGGTGAGGCCGGCCGCGTGAGCACCGCAGGGAACGCTTGAGTTCTGCAAGCGCCGCTGCAACAAATGTCTAGCCCGGTACTCCGGCGCTCATCTTCACCCGGCGGCCGGCCGAAAGCGGTCCCGATGGGGGACGGGTCGCGAACAAGCGGGGTGACGCCGACAGCGGCAAGGCACGGCAAGTCCGCGGCGCGCGCAGCGCACCCGGAGCAGCATGCGCACGCCAAGCCCAAGCC
>Ga0335076_10005739_pt1 | contig 12530 bp, 17 predicted proteins | sample Lox_Sample_25_FD_206717 | JGI IMG/M metagenome (GOLD analysis project Ga0335076, IMG submission 206717) | Soil microbial communities from Loxahatchee National Wildlife Refuge, Florida, United States - Lox_Sample_2.5 | ecosystem: Environmental > Terrestrial > Soil > Wetlands | place: USA...
CGCCGGCCTGGACGAGCTGTTCCTTGCCTACTTCTACCGCGAACCCGCGGCACCGGAGTCATCCCATGCACCCTGACATCACCCGGCTCGACCTGGCTAACCGGCGCCGCAGCCTGGCCGGCTACTGCGCCGGCATGGCCGTGTACGCGCTGGTCGTGGTGGCCATGTACCCGGCGTTCAAGACCTCCGCCTCCCTGGACAAGCTCATCGCCAGCGATTCGACCGCCGCCGCGCTGTTCGGGGTGACCGGCCCCATCTCAACCTCCGGGGGCTGGCTCAACGGCAACATCTACGCCAACTTCTTTCCCCTGATCATGCTGCTGCTGACCATCGGCTACGGCGCGTCCTGCCTGGCCGGGCAGGACGAGGACGGCACGCTCGGCCTGCTCGCGGTCCTGCCGGTGCGCCGCACCGCCATCGTCGTGCAGAAGGCCGCCGCGATGGCCGCGCAGGCCGCCGCGCTCACCGTCACGGTCGGGGTCCTGGTGATCATCGGGCGGTCGTTCCAGCTCGATGTCACCATCGCCGACGTCGCGTCCGGCTCGGCCGCCGTCTTCCTGATGGGCCTGGACTTCGGCCTGCTCACGATGACGGCCGGGGCGCTGGCCGGCAGAAGGGGAACCGCCATCGGAGCCGGGACGGCACTGGCGGCCGCCTCCTACCTGGTCAGCTCGCTGGCGCCGGTGGCAGCGTGGATCCGGCCGGGACGGTATGCGTCCCTGTTCTACTGGTCGGTCGGGAACAGCCAGATCAGCCGGGGCGTCAGCCCCGGCGACTACGCGGTCCTTATCACCACCGGCCTGTGCGCCCTCGCCGCCGCCACCCTCGCCTTCCGCCGGCTCGACATCCACTGACCCGGCGCCATCCGGCCCGGCCGCACCGCCATCGATCCCGGGCCGCCAGCAGCCTGACCTTGCACATAGCAAGTGTTGGATTTCCACGCGGCGGACTGGGCGGAGCTGGCGGTGCGAGCCAGGGCTGGCTGAGTAGCGCGATATTCGTGCGGGAGCGCGGTAACCGTCGATGCCGGAGCGGGGGTGGGGTGAGGTAGCGGGCCAGCCGGCCGGCGCAGCGGTTCCGCCAGGCCGCCAGCGTCTCAGCCCGGCCGGGCTCGTGGCCCGCGACCGCCTGGCCGGGAACGGTGCTGGCGCAGGCCAGGCCCGCGGCGGCCAGCGACCCGGCCACGAGGGCTTCGCGCAGCGCGGCCGTCCGCCAGCGGCCAGACAGCAGGCCGAGCCCGAGCATGGTGGCGGCGTGAGCCGTGTCCACCTCGGCGCCCAGCACGAGGACCGCGCGGCTGGGGTGGTTGGCCGTGAGCGCGGCCTGGGCCAGCTGCCTCACTCCCAGGACCCTGGCCACCGGGGCGGCTGGCCGGGGTGCGGCGGGCCGCGCCGCCCAGCCGAGGTAGGCCGCGCCGAGCGCCGCCCGGCAGGCGGTCAGCGCGTCCGGGCCGGTGGCCTTCACCGCTGTTCCCACGGCCGGGCCAGCCGCGCGGCCGATTCGAACAGCAGCGCGTGCACGAAGGCCTGCGGGATGTTGCCGCGCAGCTGGCGCTGGATGACGTCGAATTCTTCGGACCCCCTCGGGACTAGTCAGCCAGTTACCGCATAGCCCTCACTATCATCGTGTTGCGATATAAACCTCTAGTAGTCGCAACAATTTTTCGAGGTTCCTTAGCGGCAAGTCCGCCCACGCCATGTCAAGATAAATCGTGCTACGACGTTGTTGGATGCTGCTCCGCAGCATCGGCCGATGAACCTGATGCGAGTCTTGGCTCAGCGGATGGGCGGCCGTCTGCTCCGGGGCGGGCCCGGTCGCTGCGGCGTTGATCACGGCGGCTTGGCTGGCAAGCCCGGCGGCTACCCGGACCATGTGGACATGGGCTCCCGGCCGCCATTGCGAGACCAGCGGCAGAACCGGATACCTTCCCGGCAACGGCAGCCCGCCCTGGCCTGGGTTCCCCGAAGGTAACTTCAGGAGATACGGCTACCAGGCGGCCGCGGCGTACCGCTCAGCCCGCGTGGTCGGCGACGTAACGGTCGGGGTCCTGGTCCTCGAGCGGCACCCCGTTCGCGTGGGCCGCCTCGTACGCCGCGAACTCCAGGCCCAGCTCATGCCGCTCCTGGAGGGTGGCGTGCCGCCGGAAGTCCGCCAGCGCCTCCCGCTCTTCCTCGGCCATGTGGTCGCTGTTGGCCAGCCGCGTATCGCGGACCGCCTGCCACCAGTCCTGGCTGCCGGCCCGGTACCGGGCGGCCTTGCGCAGGCCGGCGCGGATATCGTCGTGGTCGCGGATCGCGTCCTTGGTCTCCTCGCCGACGCTGGGCGCGTCCCCGGCACCCCTCCCCACCGTGAGCAGCCGCGGGTAGAACAGCCGTTCCTCGGCGTCGGCATGCACCTCCAGCAGCACCGCCAGCCGCCGCCAGGCCGACTCGAGTCGTCCCGGGTCGTCGCCGATCTCGTCCAGCAGGGCGAACAGCCTGCGCTGCTCGTGATGATCGGCCAGGATCAGTTCGGTGATATCCATGAGCCTCGCCTTCCCCGGCGGCGCAATCCGAATCTCCGCTCGGCGACCCTTAATCCCGGCGCTTTTCCCCCGGTGCGCTTCAAGGGCCGCGCCGCCCGCGCACCACGCCATGCCTCTGCGCCGGGCGCCCGTGCCCCGCGTCATCCGCACCGCGGCTGAAAGATAAGCCGCGACCCGGAATACTGCCCGGCCGCCGGTTGCGCGCCGCGATCGCGGGTAGCTGCGGCGGTGTGAGCGGCGGCACCGTACGGCAGGCGGGAAGGGGCGGCTGCGGCCGCATGTCCCGATGATCCACCTGCGCATCGTGGCCGCCCCGGAGAAGGGCGCCCGGGCCCACGCCCTGCTGGCCGCCACCGCGTCGGTGTCCAACCTCGTCCGCCTGCCCGGAGTGGTCGGCCAGCCCGTGGGCGACCTGATCCTGTGCGACGTGACCGCCAGGGACGTCAGCTCGGTGGTCGCCGACTTGCGCGACCTGGGCGTGCCTGGCACCGGGTCGATCGCCGTCCAGCCCATCGACAGCCAGATCGCCGACGGCTCGGTGGCCACCGAGAGCAGCGCCAGCGCCTCGGACTCAGTGGTGTGGGAGGAGGTCGATACCCGCACGGCGGGGATGACCGCCCTGTCCGGGACGTTCCTCACCCTGATGGTGCTGGCCATGTTCATCGCCATGGCGGGCATCTTGCAAGGCAATCCCATACTCATCGTCGGGGCGATGATCGTAGGCCCGGACTTCGGGCCGGTGGCAGGGGTGTGCGTGGCGACCGTGGAGCGGCGCCCCCGGCTGGCGGGGCGCTCGCTGACCGCGCTGCTGGCCGGCTTTGCCTGCGGCATCGCGCTCAGCGCGCTCGCCGCCCTCGCCCTGCGGGAAGCCGGCCTGTTCCCGTCCCTGCTCAACGAGGCACCGTCCCGCCTCCCGCAGGCGGTGGCGCTGGTCACCGGTCCGCCCGGGTTCTTCACCTTCTTCGTGGCCTGCTGCGCCGGGATCGCCGGGATGGTCTCGCTGAGCACCGCCCGGGCCGGCGCACTGATCGGCGTGCTGGTCTCGGTCACCACGGTCCCGGCAGCCGCCAACCTCGCCCTGGCCGCCGCCTACGAACGCTGGCCCATCGCGGTCGCCTCGGCCGGCCAGCTCGGCGCGAACATCGCGACCTTGCTGCTGGCGGGCACCGCCTGGCTCGCCGTGCAGCGCGGCGTGTACGCCCGGCGGCGGCAGGAAGACCGCCGCGACCCGGCCCGGGCGGCGGCCGGACTGCCGCCTGACACCGGTTTAGTCCCGCCATGCCGGGTAGCCGACACGTACATCGTGATACGAAGCTCCTGGCCGCGGCCGGGGGACAACAGCCGGAAACCGGCAACGGTAAGGAGGAATGCGCATGTCGTCACGCCGAGTGGCGGTCATCACCGGAGCATCTGCGGGGGTCGGCCGGGCGACGGTCCGCGAATTCGCCGCGCAGGGTTATGACGTGGGCCTGCTAGCCCGCGGCAGGGAGGGCCTGGAGGCGGCGGCCCGGGACGTGAAGCAAGCCGGCGGGCGCGCCCTGATCCTGCCCGCCGACGTCAGCCAGTTCGACCAGGTCGACGCCGCGGCGGCGCAGGCCGAGGCGGAACTCGGCCCCATCCACGCCTGGGTGAACAACGCCATGACTACGGTGTTCGCTCCCACCTGGGACGTCAAGCCCGCCGACTTCCAGCGCGCCGTCGAGGTGACGTTCCTCGGCCAGGTGTGGGGCACCATGGCCGCCCTGTCGCGGATGCGCCCGCGCGACCGCGGCTCGGTCGTCAACGTCGGGTCGGCGCTCGGCATCATCGGCATCCCGCTGCAGTCGGCCTACTGCTCATCGAAGTTCGCCTGCCGCGGCTTCTTCGAGTCCACCCGGGCCGAGCTGCTGCACGAGGGCAGCAACGTGCGGATGAGCATGGTATACCTGCCAGCGGTGAACACCCCGCAGTTCGACTGGTGCAAGACCACTCTCGGCCGCCATCCGCAGCCCGTGCCGCCGATCTACCAGCCCGAGATGATCGCCAAGTTCATCCTCGAGGCCGTCCAGACCGGCCGCCGGGAAAAGGTGATCGGATCCTGGAACAAGCTGCTCGTGGTCGCCGGCCGCCTGTTTCCCGGCCTGGGCAACCAGTACGCGGCGCGGGGAGCCTGGGACACCCAGCTGACCAGCGAGCCCATCACGGCTGACCGCCCGGTCAACCTCTACGATCCAGTCGACAACGTCCAGGACCACGGCGCGCACGGCCAGTTCGACCACATGGCGGGCGGCTTCCTTGACCCGTCCTACCTGAAGACCCTCCCGGCCACGGCCCGGACGTTCATCACCGCGCTGGCCCGCGACCTGACCGGCAAGCGACGCCACGTCACTGTCCCGCCCCCGCCCCGGCCCGCCGTGCCCCTCGCCGAGCGGCGCTGACCCGCCGCGTGGACCCGTCGGCCAGCGAGACGGAAAAGGGCCAAGTCGTCAACGCGCTGCTCACCGGCGGCGACGTGACCCTGCGGGCCGGCGACCGCGACGACGCCACCCTGGACATGCAGACCCGGGTGGAACTGTCGGTCATCGGCACCGACGAGCCGCGGCTGCGGGCCATATCCGACGCCCTTGCCACCGGCGGCACGGTCAGGGTTCCGCTGCCAAGCAGTTCCGGGTGACACCTTTGGCGCCATCACCGACACGTACGGCATCGGCTGGCAAGTCAACATAGGCTCGGCAGCCGCCTGAGGGCTCAATCGGCGGCGAACGTTGCCCTGCTGCAGCTTGGCTGGGTTACGGTCTCCCGGCGCCGGGTGCGGGCGCCGGGAACGCCAGATCCGCCCTGATTGCGTGGGGGTTGCGCTCAGCGGGAAGGCCTGCGGCGACGGTACAGAACGGGCTGGTCTGCGCGCTGGCGGGACGTGGCACGGCAGCTGTGGACCGCAACTGGCCACGGGTGTCAAGGTGCTTGCCGCGGGGCTGCACTTGATACAGCTCCCTCGCCGTACCCGGCGGAATCCTGACGGGTCGCCGGGGCCCGTAACGACATGTGTCGTTCATCTGCAGGCCGGGGCACCGAGGCGAACGGCGATAGCGTGAACCAGCCGGGTGCGGCGCGGCGCAGTTCCTGTGGGCTGTGCACTTCCATCGCCCCGGTGCGGAGGGCTTCGGGCCAGCTGAGGTCGCCGCGCCAGACCTTGGTCATGTGGCGCAGGGTGGCGGTGAGCGTCACCGCGACCGGGTAGCCAGGGTCGGTTCGCAGACATCGGCCTCGCCGGGCGTGATCACCAGCCACCAGTGGCGGATCTTGGCGGGCAGGTCCGGGAACTGGAACTGGATCACTGTGCGTCCGCCCGGCGTGGCGGCATGGTCGATGTTCCGGTGCATGTCCCAACAACAGCAGTCGTGGGTCGAGGTCTTCGTCGCCGAGTTCGCCGATCCAGCGGGTCCCCCAGGCCCCGAGAGGTCAGCTACACCACAATCTGGAAGCTGCGCAACGGCCAGGCGCAGAACCCGCAAAAAACGACTGATCGAGGCTCTGGCCAGGACGTTCGGCGTCCAGTCGGCGTTCTTCTTCGACGACTACACCGAACTGGCCGGGCTGCTGCAGGAGCAGGTTGAGCTGCTGGCCCTGGTCCGGGACGCCCGCATCAGCAGCGCCCAGCTCCGCGCCATCCTCGAGCTCAGCCCGCAGGCCCGGCAGGCCATCACGGACCTGGTCCAGGCCACGGCGCGGGATGATACGCGCAGGCACGGCGGGCATGACGAAGCCGGCTGAACTGTCCGCCGCTGAGGCATGTCACCATAGGTGACGGCCTGGTGACTTCCCCGACGGGCAGCTATGCACCAACCTGCGCGGGACGGATGCGCGGGGGTAGGAACCGGCTGAAGTCCTGGCCGGTTTCTTACGCGAGCTCGGCGTCGATGGAACCGACATCCCCGAAGGCCTCAAATGAACGCGCACGCATGTACCGGACGCAGCTGGCGCCGCGTCAAACGGCCCGCTCGCGGTGACCGAGCTGCTCATCGCCTTCTGGAACACCGCGACATCACCGTTAGTGGCAGCCGCCAGGTTCGCGGCGCCGCCGAGATGATCCTCCACGTAAAGCGGGTCCGCCGCAGCCAGGGCGTTCGGCAGTCAGCTAGGTCTGCAACGACAGCAGCCGGCGCTCGTTACGGTTGTAGTCGTGCTCGGTCACCCGTACCAGCACGGCGGTGATCACCAGGCCCAGGACCAGCACAGCCACGCTCAGGCACGTCTAGCCGCCCGCCCCCACGCCGCGCCCGGCTTCGGGCCGCAAGGTCCGGGCAGCTGCCCGGAAATCGGCGCGCTCACCCCGGGCCACCGAGGTGAGATCACTCTCGCCCGACAGCGTGATCACCGGGCCGGACTCCCGACCGCGACCGGCGCCTTCAGCACGTCCTCAGCTGCGACCTATCACCTTCCGACCTGCCGGGCTCGGCGGCGCCCAGACGGGGGTCATGGCCGCAACGGCCGGATCACCGCACCGGGCCTCGGGGCCAGGGCCTCATCCAGGCTACCGAATACCGGGATGACTCGGTCCAGGCGGGTGATGGCGAAGATCCGGGCCACCGGGCCACCACCGGGCATGACCGCCCTCAGCTCGCCGCTCTCGGCCAGCGCCCGCCGGTGCGCCCGGACCAGGACGGTCAGCCCGGCCGAATCACAGAACCGGGTACGGGTCATGTCCACCACGATCGTGGCATGGCCGCGCGCGGCCGACCGCAGCAGAACCACCCGGAGCTGCTCGGCGCCGGTGACGTCGATCTCTGCGGGCGCTGCCACCACGGGCACGCCGTTGATCATCAACGGAGATCTGATCCCGGACACCGGGGCCCACCTCCCGCGCAGGAAGCGATGTTGCCCGGGAGGGACCGGTTGGAGTCTGCGCGGGAGCGGCGCCAAGCAGGCGGCAGCACGGAGCACCAGGTCGGCTGGCTCGACAACCGTGAGGCGATGGTACTGCAGCTGATGACGGCCGTCTAGTGCTTGAAGAGGTACTGACGTGCCGTGCGGATGCTTATGAGGAGGACTGGACGGCACCGTCCGGCCGAAGGGCAGGCCCGGGCATGCCCCACGGGGATACCCTGAGGTGAACAGGACTGTCGCACATGGCCAGATTCTCTTCAAACTGGGTGAGGATTTCTGCTGCGAGGATTTCCGCGAAGTCCGGCCCTATTGCGAAGAGGGCCTGAAGAAGAGTGAGGGACATCCAGCATCGGCCCCACGGCATCGGTCTCCTGTCGCTGCCGCTCTTCGGTCGCCGGGCCGCTACCCGGCCAGCGGTGACCGAACCACGGATGTGTGAAGGTGTGATCGGCGGGCAGGCAGCGGCCGGGCACTACGGAGAAAGGAGCCGGGCATGAAGGCTGTCGCCTGGCACGACGGGCCGCATTCAGATCCAGTTCGGCACCCGTGACCGGAGCACGCGGCCACGCCTCCCGGAGGCGTGACGCCACGATGCCTGAGATCGGGGTGGTGGGACTGGGCCGGATGGGCCTTCCCATCTGTGTAAACCTGGTCCAGGCCGGCTACCGGGTGCTGGCCGGCGACCGGCGGCCCGAGGCCGCGCGGCAGGCGGCCGGGTGCGGAGCGCGCTGGGTGCCCGAGCTGGCCAGGGTCGCCGCCACAGCCAACGTCCTGATCACCGTCCTGCCCGGCCCGGGCGAGGTCCGCGAGCTGATGCTGGGCACGGCGGCGCCGCGGCCGCGCTGCGCCGCGGGTCGACGTGGATCGACATGACCAGCAATTCGCCGGCCGCCGTCACCGAGATCAGGGACGGACTACTCGGACGCGGGGTGCACGTCCTGGACGCGCCGGCTGGCGGGGGCGTGGCCGCCGCGCGGCAGGGCACACTCCAGCTCCTGGTCGGCGGCCAAGCCGAGGTCGTTGCGCGGCACCGGGACCTGCTGGAGATCCTGGGCCGGCCTGGACGGGTCGTTCATGTCGGCGGCTACGGCGCGGGATACATCGCCAAGCTGCTGATCAACCTGCTGTGGTTCGGCCAGTCGGTCGCCACCGCCGAAGCGCTGCTGCTGGGTCAGGCCTCGGGGCTGGACCTCGGGGTGCTGCGGGATGTCCTGGCCGGGAGCGCGGCCGGCTCGGAGTTCATCCGTCATGACCTGGACGCCTTGTTCGCCGGTGACTTCATGCGCACCTTCGGCCTGGACCGCTGCTGCGAGGAACTGACGATCGTGACCGGGCTGGCTCGTGATCGGCATCTCCCCTTCCAGGTCTCCGAGTCCGTGGCCGGCCTGTTACCGGCAGGCCCTGAGCCGGTACGGGCCGGCGGACGGGGAACTGCTGGCCGTCGCCCTGCTCGAAGAGCAAGCCGGCCTCCGGCTACGGCACCGGCCAGCCGCCTGCAGACCCGATGATCCACGGCCGTAGACCCGCGTCTTCTCCTCCTGCCCTGCTCAGCGCCGACGCTGCAGCAAGGTGCCTGGCGTAGGTCCGGACCGTCACACCACGGCCCGTTCGGCAGTGATTCAATCTTTCACCGAACGGGCCGTGGTGCCCGCCGTCGGCCGGTACCAGCGCCCCAGGGCCGGTGCCGGCCGGGCGGGATCAGTCGCCGCGCCCGGTCATCGCGTCGCGTGCCTTGTCCGCCGCGGCGACGGCCGGCCCGGCGGTCTTGAGCGTCCCGGGCGAGGGCGGCGTGTGCGGGTGCGGCCGGGTGGGCGCGGTCTTCTTGCCCTCGGCGATCTGGGTGCCCAGTTCGGCCGCCCGCTCGGTGTTCAGCGCGGTGCGCAGCCCCGGCCACACCGCGGTCTCCTCGAACTCGATGTGCTCCCGGGCCGCCGCGATGAACGTGCCGAGCAGTTCCTCGAACTCCGCGTCGTCCGCGCCGAGCTTGTCCAGCCTGGCCAGCACCTGCTTGGCTTCCTGCTCCTGCCCGGTCGCCTGGTCGGCCAGGGTGTCGCCGTCGGGCAGGTGGTCCCGCACGGCCGGCCAGAAGTACATCTCCTCCAGCGCCTCGTGCCTGGACTCCTCGATGATCAGCTGCTCGGTCATCTTCTTGCGCAGCGCCAGCTGGTCCCCGCTGGCCCCGCTGGCCCGGGTGGGTCCCTTCTCCAGCTCGGCCAGCATGCCCTTGACTTCCTCGTGGTCCTTGGCCAGGACCGTGAACACGTCCGCCATCTGTCCTCCTCCATCTCCGGCTGTCCGCGTGGCCGACTTCCCGGCTCGGGCCCGGCTAAACGCCGTCACGGTGGGATTGGCCCGGCCCGCGTGGGCCGCGGCTGGACCAGCCCTTGCTAGCCCGGTCACACTTCACTGCCACCGGCATGGACCAGCGTGACCTGGGTAGCAACGCGAGCCACGGCGTGCGAGCGCCGGGGACGGAAGGCGGCTGACATGCCCAGGGGATCGAGCCCGAAGCGGGAGCGGCAATACGAGCACATCAAGGACAGCGCCGAGCAACGCGGCGAGAACCCCAGCCGGGCCAAGGAGATCGCAGCGCGCACCGTGAACAAGGAACGCGCCCGCTCAGGCGAGGCCAAGACGGCCAGCCGCACCTCACAGCGGGACATCTCCTCCTCCCGGCGGGGCGGGCTGCGCTCGCACCGCGGCTCCGGCGGCCCAACCTATGAGCAGCTGTATTCTGACGCCCGCCGCCGCAACATCAAGGGCCGTTCCTCCATGAACAAGGCCCAGCTCGCGCGGGCGCTCGACCGCTGACCTGCGCCCCAGGGGAAGCCGCGGCACTGCTGCGCGTGGCGGCATCTGCAAAGACATCCCGGGTGAGCCGGGGCCGGAAACCCGATCTGAAGGCTGTTAAGAGCATGTGACAACTCTCATCACCAAGTGCTTCAAGATCACGGTCCGCGTACATCGCCGCTGGCGCGATCAAGCTGGCGCTTCGGCCCGTTGCCAGCGCAATATCAGAAGGGCGATGTCGTCCCCGGGGGATTGACTTCCGACCAGGGCTTGCATCATCGAGATGCAGACGTCCTCTGGCGGCCCGGGCATCACTGTCTGGCATAGCTGGGCGATGCGGTCATCTATCGGCTTGTCCCGGCGTTCCACCAGCCCGTCGGTGAAGAAGCACAGCACGGCACCGGGCACAAGAGCCAGCGTGGTGACCTGCCGAGGAGAGCAGTCGGTGACGCCGATCGGCGGGTCAACGGCGATCTCAGACACCGCACCGCGCTGGCCCGGACCCGCGATAACCGGCGCGAAATGGCCAGCCGACGATATGCGCAGCCGTCCCGAGTCCGGGTCGAGCGTGGCGTAGGACACGGTGGCCATGACATCGCCCCGCTCGAAGTACTGCATCTTGTGGTCGAGCTTGCGCAAGACATCGGCCGGATCGGCAAACTCCAGCGCGTAGGCACGCAGGGCGCTGCGCATCCGGCCCATGATGACCGCGCTGCTGAGCCCGGAACCCGCGACGTCGCCGACCACCACGCCCAGCTCGCCCCCGGGCAGCACGAACACGTCATACCAGTCCCCGCCGACTCGGCCGGAGCCTGGCACGTACCGGGCGGCGATCTCCACTCCCGCCACCTCGGGCAGCGCCGAGGGCACCAGGCTGCGCTGCAGGGCGGCCGCGGCGGCCCGGTCCTCGCGAGACCTCAGCGATTGCACGGCCAGCGCCGCGCGGTCGGCGGCAAGCTGCAGCAGCGCGGCATCGTCGGTAGTGAAGACCTGGTTGCGCAGCCTGCCGACGTGCAGCACACCCAGCACCATGCCATGGACGAGCAACGGGACGCCCGCGAGCGACCGGATGCCCTTGTCCATGAGGATCGGGTTGAGCACGTTGGTCTGATCGACGTGATCCAAGATGACCGGCCGCCGCTCGGCGGCGATGCGGCCCGCGAATCCCTGGCCGACCGGAATCCGGACACCCTGGCTGACTTCGTCCTCCAGGCCGCTCGCCACAGTGGCGATCAGCTGGCGACCCGAGCTGTCCAGCAGCAGCACCGCGGCAGTGTCGGCATCCAGGATCTGCCTCACCCGGCTCAGCAGCGTGGTAAGAAGATCGTCGGCACCCAGATGAGACAGCGCCGCATCGGTAACTGTCCGGATATCCCGAAGCTTGTCTTCTGCGCCTGGCGGCGGGTGCCGGGGCGTCACCACGACGAAAGAATAACGCCACCACCATCACAAGATCAGCGCCCGGCCCGGCGCATCTGCGCGGAACAGATCACCCCGTACCCGCCGGGCATCCCGGTGATCATCCCCGGTGAGCGCCCGCATCCATGCGACGAAGTTATCAACCAGCTCATCCGGCGACGCGCGCCAGACCTTCAGCGCCGCCGACCGCCGCGTGGACGCGGGCGGCTGTCGCTACACCACGCCGCTGGAACTGATCTCTGGCCTGCTCGCCTTCCCGGCCCGTGACGTCGGCGCCGCCACCGGCCTGTGCCTGCTCGGCGCCGCCTGGACCGCCACCGCGCTGACCATCCTGGGCGGCCCGCCGGGCACGCGCACCACCGCACTGGCCATCTTCCTGCTCATGCTGGCGGCCATCGTGCTGATGCTGTCCGCGGCGTCACTGCCGGCCAAGCCGACGTTCGGCCTGATGCTCCTGCTCGGGGCCTGCGGTTCGCGCTGACCGGCGTCTACCAGGGATCGCTCGGCGGCCCGGTCACCGCCACCGTAGCCGGCTGGATCGGGCTGCCGCTCGCGGCGCTCTCGCTGTACGGGGGCCTCGCGCTCATCCTCGAGGACAGCGCCCAGCGCACAGTGCTTCCCATCGGCCGCCACGGCCGGGCACGTTCCGCACTGGAAGGCACGATCGCCCACCAGATCGAGGCGGCCGACCGGGAAGCCGGCTTCCGCCGCCAGCTCTGAGCCCGAAGCGGCGCAGGCAGGTGACTGCAGCCGTAGCACCCCGGATCGTTCGGGACATTTCGATTCGCCGGAACGGACGGTGATCCCGCCTCCTGCCCCGGGCCGTACCGAGCCTCACCCGTCAAGCCGCCGCCCGCCGATTGGAGCCTTCGATCATGGGTAGCAGGCCGTGACCGGTCGAGAGGAGGCGTCATGGCCACGAACCGGCAGA
>Ga0335076_10005740_pt1 | contig 12528 bp, 8 predicted proteins | sample Lox_Sample_25_FD_206717 | JGI IMG/M metagenome (GOLD analysis project Ga0335076, IMG submission 206717) | Soil microbial communities from Loxahatchee National Wildlife Refuge, Florida, United States - Lox_Sample_2.5 | ecosystem: Environmental > Terrestrial > Soil > Wetlands | place: USA: Florida...
CGCTGACAGCGGCACCCGCCAGGTCAGGGTCGGCATCGAGCGGGTCCACCTGGAAGAGGACACCGGCAAGTCGCTGCACGTGGGCGGGGCCACCGGCCGCATCCACGGGGCCGACTACTCGCTGGTCGACTACAACCGGGCCGGCATCCCGCTGGTGGAGGTCGTGACCAAGCCGATCGAGGGCACGGGCGCGCTGGCGCCCGCGGTCGCGCACGCCTACGTGAGCGAACTGCGCGACCTGATGCGGGCGCTGGGCGTGTCGGACGTCCGGATGGAGGAGGGGTCGCTGCGCGCCGACGTCAACACCTCCCTGGCGCCCCGCGGCTCGGGCCGGTGGGGGACGCGGACCGAGACCAAGAACGTCAACTCGCTGCGCTCGGTGGAACGGGCGGTCCGGTACGAGATCGAGCGGCAGGCGGCGGTCCTCGACGCGGGCGGCACGGTGGCGCTGGAGACCCGGCACTTCCACGAGGACACCGGCGTGACCACGGCGGGGCGCAGCAAGGAGGAGGCGCAGGACTACCGGTACTTCCCGGAGCCCGACCTGGTGCCGGTCGCCCCGTCGCGGGAGTGGGTGGAACAGATCAGGGCGTCCCTGCCCGAGCTGCCGCTGGCCCGGCAGGCGCGGCTGACCGCCGAGTGGGGGCTGTCCGGCGCCGACTTCGCCGCGCTGCGCAATGCGGGCGCGGTCGATCTGGTCGAGCAGACCGTCGCCGCCGGTGCCTCTCCCGCCGACGCGCGCAAATGGTGGCTGAACGAGCTGGCCAGCCAGGCCAACCGGTCCGGCACCGAGCTCGCCGGTCTGCCGATCACGCCCGCCGACGTGGCCCAGGTGGCGGCGCTGGTGGCCGCGGGCGAGCTCAACGACAAGCTCGCCCGGCAGGTCATCGAGGGCGTGCTGGCCGGCGAGGGAACGCCCGACCAGGTGGTGGCCGCGCGGGGGCTGGCGGTCGTCAGCGACGAGGGCGCGCTGCAGGCGGCGGTGGACGAGGCGATCGCCGCCAACCCGGAGGTGGCGCAGAAGGTGCGGGACGGCAAGGTCGCCGCGGCCGGGGCGCTGGTCGGCGCGGTCATGAAGGCCACCAGGGGGCAGGCGGACGCGGCCCGCGCCCGCGAGCTGATCCTGGCCCGCCTCGGCCAGGGCTAGGCCGGGACGTCTGTGGCCACTGCCATGATCATGGACACCTTCCGCGATATACGCACCAGGTCGTCCCTGATCATGGAGGGCCCGGCGCGGGCCGGACGGCGAGGTAACCGGACGGCGAGGTAGATGGCGTATTTCTGGGTGCCGACGCAGGAAGTCGCGGCGGCGCTGGATGACCTGCCCAGCGCAACGGTGGAGGTGGTCGCCCCGGACGGCGGGCCGCTTCCGGCCGGCGCCGCCGAGGTGCAGTTCTACGTGCCGCCCTTCTTCCCCGCGCCGCCCGCCATCGAGGCCATCGCGCACCTGCCGCGGCTGCGGGTGGTGCAGGCGCTGACCGCCGGGGTCGACCGGCTGCTGCCGAGCGTCCCGCCCGGGGTCACGCTGTGCAACTCCCGGGGAGTACACGACGCGAGCACCGCTGAATGGGTGGTGGCCGCCATGCTCGCGGCCGTCCGCGACCTGCCCTACTTCGCCGTGGAGCAGGCCGCGCGGCGGTGGAGCTACCGCTTCACCGACAGCCTGGCCGGCAAGACGGTGCTGATCGTCGGGTACGGGTCGATCGGCCGGGCGGTGGAACGGCGGCTGGCCGGGTTCGAGGTAGAGGTGCGCCGGGTGGCGAGACAGGCCCGCGACGGCGTGGCCCCGGTGCGCGACCTGCCCGCGCTGCTTCCCTCGGCGGACGTGGTGGTCATACTCGCCCCGGTCACCGCGGAGACGATCGGCATGGTCGACGCGGGCTTCCTGGCCCGGATGAAAGACGGCGCGCTGCTGGTCAACGCGGCCCGCGGGTCGCTGGTGGTAACCGGCGCGCTGGCCGCCGAGCTCCGGCGGGGCCGGCTGCGCGCCGCGGTCGACGTGACCGATCCCGAGCCGCTGGGCCCGGATCACCCGCTGTGGCAGGTGCCTGGTCTGCTCATCACCCCGCACGTGGCCGCCTCGACGGCGCTATCGGCCGCGCGTTCGCTCGCGTTCGTACGGGCCCAGGCCGGCCGGTTCACCGGCGGGCGGCCGCTGCAGAACGTGATCACCGGGAACTATTGACGGGCCCGCCGGCGTTGTGGCCTGTTTGAACCCCCTTCCTCAATCGGTCCGTGACCTTCGGCACCTACAGTTAGGACCACCGTCACCCGTGACGTCGCCTGGACCACGCGGTTCCTGGCCCATACTTGGTAACAACGGGCCATGGCCCGATTACCGAGCGGCGAGGCGGAAGCCCACAAGGCCAGCCCCGCCCGCCCGACCGGCTACCCGGCTAACTTGCGAGCGGATGCGGCGAAGGGAGAGTCGTGCGCCCGGAAGCATCGGGTGACCCGCGATGAGCCTGCCCTCGCAGATCGGGACGGCGGCCGGGATTCTGGCTGCGGCCGGTGCGGCGGTCAGCCTGTGGCTGGGAGCTGGGCGATACACGGGTCCTTACCGGCGTGCCTACCGCTGGTTCGCCGTGGCCGCGGCGCTGTGGGGCGCGGGCGTGATCGCCGGCCAGGCGCTGGCCGTCCCCGCCGGGGCGGCGGCGATCCCGCTCTCGTTCGGCGACCTGCCGTCGCTGCTGGCGCTGCCGGTGGTGGCGGCCGGTTTCGCCAGGCTGGCGGCCGCCGGGTCGCGGGAGGCGGCAGCGGGCCGCCCGCCCGCCGGAGTCGGCACCCAGGGGAACGTGGCCACCCGCCTGGCCGATGGGTACATCCTGACCTCTGCGCTCTTCCTGATCGCCTGGGTCACCCTGTTCCGGATGGCGTTCGTGCGGGCCGACGCCGGGGTCCCCACCTTCGCCGCGGAGCTGATCCACCCGCTCGCCGACCTGGTCCTGCTGGGCGCCTGCCTGCCGCTGGCCGCGGCGGCGGGCCGCCGTGGCGCGATCCCCTACCTGGCCGTGCTCGCCATCGCCGCGGGCGACGCACTGGCGGTCGGCGCCCGGACGGCCGGCCTGCCGCCGCGGGCGTGGGCGCTGCTGGTCCAGGCGGCGGGGCTGGCCTTGCTGGCGTGCGCGCCCTGGACCGGCGCGGTCAGGGACGCCGCGCCGGCCGGCGGCCGGTGGTGGGACCGGTTGCTCAGACAGGCCCGCCGGGCGAGCACCGCCACCCGTCCCTCCCCGGCCGTGCCCGGCGTCGCCACCGCGGCGGCGGCGGCGGCCGCGGCCGCCGCCGCGCTCATCATCATCGGCTGGGCACTGGCGGGCGAGAGCGTGAACCGGCCGGTGGTGGCCATCGTCGCGGGCAGCACGCTGCTGGTGCTGGCGCTGCGCGCGCTCGGTCTGCTGCGGCGGGAAAGCTCCGCGTCCTGGATGTGGCACGAGTCCCGCCAGCGGTTTCGCGAGCTGGCCGACCGGACCAGCGACGCAGTGCTCCTGTGCGATCTCGGCGGGGTGATCAGGTACGCGAGCCGGGCGGTCGCCGGCTACGGGTACACGCCGGAAGGCCTGCTGGGCACGCCGCTGGCCGACCTGCTGCACCCCGAGGACCGGTCCGGTGGCAGCAGGGCGGTCCGGCGCGCGGTGACCGGCGACACCGACCGGGTCGGCCGGTACCCGTGCCGGGTGCGGGCGGCGGACGGCACCTGGCGGCATGTCGAGGCCACGGTGTCCCGCTTCCGCGAGCCCGGCGGCCCGGCTCAGCTGCTGGTCACCGCCAGGGATGTGAGCACGCAGGTGGCACTGCGCCGCCAGGTCACCCACCTGACCTTCCACGACGGGCTGACCGGGCTGCCGAACCGCGCCTACGTCGAGCAGCGGGTGCGCGAGGCGGCCGCGCCGGGCCCGGATTCCCCCGGCCTCCCGGTCATCGCCGGGGTCATCCTGCTCGACCTGGACCACTTCACGGCCGTGAACGCCGCCGTGGGCCACGGCGCCGGGGATGTGCTGCTCGCCCAGGTCGGCCGGCGGGTGCGGGCCGCCGTCCCGCCGCAGGACACCGTCGCCCGGTGGGGCGGCGATGAGTTCGCGGTCCTCGTCGAGGGCACGGTCACCGTCGAGGAGATCGCTGACATGGCCGAGCGGCTCGCGCGAAGCGTGGCCGGGCCCGCCTTCCTGGCCGGTGACATCGACGTGAGCCTGACCGCCAGCGTGGGGGTCGCGCTGTGTGGTGGGGACCAGCCGGGACATCTGTGGCGTAAGGCCGACATGGCCATGTCGCGGGCGAAGGAGCGGGGCGGGGGCCAGGTGGAGGTCTTCGCCGGGGCGGACGGGACCGACGATCCCCCGGGGGCGGGCATCCCCCCGGGTCCCGCCGGGCCCGGCGCACCCGGAGACTCGGCCGGGGGACCGGGGGGCACGGCCGCGAGCCCGGCCCGGACCGGGATGGCCAGCGGGCTGAGCGGGCAGCCCCAGGCGGCCGCCCGCTGACCAGGCAGGCCACGTCTCACATCCCGAGACGTAAATGCTCTCAAGTTGACGGACCGCGTGCCTTGGGCCACAGTGGAGGACGTGCCTTCCTGCCGCGTTCTCGTACTTGCCAGGCGCGTGGGTCGCTAACCAGCCACCCGCGCGCCCCCCTCGACTGCCCTAGGGCACGAGGGGTTTTTTGTTGCCAGCTGCCGCCACGGACTCCTAGATGAGGATTCATTGCGATGACTGACCAGACCACCACGACGCCAGGCTCCCAGGCCGCGGCGGCGGGACCGGTGCGCCAGGCTCACGGGCCATCGCCGCGTGACCTCGCAGCGAGGACCGCGGCGCGGGAACCCGCGCCCGGCCAGCGGCCCGACCGGCCGGCCGCCGCCGACGCCGAGTCCGCCGAGCCAGCGCAGGTCACCGGCGCGCAGGCGCTGGTCGCCGCGCTGGAACGGCTCGGCGTCGACGTCGTCTTCGGCATTCCCGGCGGGGCCATCCTGCCCGCCTATGACCCGCTGTTCGACTCGCGCAGCGTGCGCCACATCCTGGTCCGGCACGAGCAGGGCGCCGGCCACGCGGCCACCGGCTACGCGCAGGCGACCGGGCGCCCCGGGGTGTGCATGGCCACGTCGGGCCCGGGCGCGACCAACCTGGTGACGCCGCTCGCCGACGCCTACATGGACTCGGTCCCGGTGGTGGCCATCACCGGTCAGGTGGCGTCCGGGCTGATCGGGACCGACGGTTTCCAGGAAGCCGACATCGCCGGCATCACGCTCCCGATCACCAAGCACAATTTCCTGGTCACGAACGCCGACGACATCGCCAGGACCGTCGCCGAGGCGTTCCACGTGGCCTCGACCGGCCGGCCGGGGCCGGTGCTGGTGGACATCGCCAAGGACGCGCTCCAGTCGAAGACCACCTTCCGCTGGCCGGTACCGTTCGACCTGCCCGGCTACCACCCGGTGATCCGGCCGCATTCCCGGCAGGTGCGGGAGGCGGCCCGGATGATGACCACGGCGAAGCGCCCGGTCCTGTACGTCGGCGGCGGGGTGATCAAGGCCGGCGCCAGCCGGGAACTGCGCGCGCTGGCCGAGCTCACCGGGATGCCCGTGGTCACCACGCTGATGGGGCGGGGAAGCTTCCCGAGCAGCCATCCGCAGAACGTCGGCATGCCCGGTATGCACGGCACGGTGGCGGCGGTCGGGGCACTGCAGAAATCAGATCTGCTGGTGGCACTCGGCGCCAGGTTCGATGACCGGGTGACCGGCAAGCTCGACAGCTTCGCGCCCGGGGCGGCGGTGATCCACGCCGACATCGACCCGGCCGAGATCTCCAAGAACCGGCGGGCCGACGTCCCCATCGTCGGCGACTGCCGTGAGGTGATCACCGAGTTGCTGGCCGCGGTCCAGGCCGAGCACGAGGCCGGGCAGCGGGCCGACCTGACCGCCTGGTGGTCGCAGCTGGATGCGTGGCGCCGCACCTACCCGCTGGGGTACTCCGAGCCCGACGACGGCTCGCTGGCCCCGCAGTACGTGATCGAGCGGATCGGCCAGCTGGTCGGCCCGGACGCGGTGTATGTGGCGGGCGTCGGCCAGCACCAGATGTGGGCCGCGCAGTTCATCAGCCACGAGCACCCGGGTCACTGGCTCAACTCCGGCGGCCTGGGCACCATGGGGTACGCGGTTCCGGCCGCGATGGGAGCCAAGGTGGGCAGCCCGGCGGCGGCCGTGTGGGCCATCGACGGTGACGGCTGCTTCCAGATGACCAACCAGGAGCTCGCCACCTGCGCGGTGGAGGGCATCCCGATCAAGGTGGCGGTCATCAACAACGGCAACCTCGGCATGGTCCGGCAGTGGCAGACGCTGTTCTACAACGAGCGCTACTCCCACACCGACCTGGACAAGGCCAGCGCCGCGGCGACGGTGCCGCCCGACCCGGCGGCCGCGCCCGGCGCCCGTACGCGGCTGGGCACGCGGATTCCCGACTTCGTCAAGCTCGCCGAGGCCTACGGCTGCGTCGGGCTGCGGTGCGAGGACGCGGCCAGCGTGGACTCGGTGATCGAGGAAGCCATGAAGATCGACGACCGGCCGGTCGTGATCGACTTCGTCGTTCATCGTGACGCGATGGTCTGGCCGATGGTGCCGGCCGGCACCAGCAACGACGACCTCATCGTGGCGCGCAACATGGCGCCGGACTGGGATGTGACCGAATGAACAGCATTTCGCCTCGCCTGCGCGAGCCGGATCCCGCCGCCAGCAGGCACACGCTGTCGGTGCTGGTGGAAAACAAGCCCGGGGTGCTGGTCCGGGCCGCGGGGCTGTTCTCGCGCCGCGGGTTCAACATCGACTCGCTCGCCGTCGGGCCGACCGAGCACGAGGAGATCTCCCGGATGACAATCGTGGTCAACTGCGCCGACCGCCCGCTGGAGCAGGTGACCAAGCAGCTCAATAAGCTGATCAACGTCCTGAAGATCGTGGAGCTCGAGCCGGCGGTGTCGGTCCAGCGGGAGCTGCTGCTGGTCAAGGTCCGGGCGGACGCCGAGAGCCGGTCGAAGGTGCTGGAGACGGTGGCGCTCTTCCGGGCCAAGGTGGTCGACGTGGCCCAGGACGCGGTGACGGTCGAGGCCACCGGGAACCGCGACAAGCTGGACGCGCTGATCAGGGTGCTGGAACCGTTCGGCATCAAGGAACTGGTGCAATCCGGCATGGTCGCCCTGGGCCGCGGCGGCAAATCCATAACCGACCGGGCGCTGCGGCCGCTGGACCGGGCCGCGGGCGCCCCGGCTCAGTGAACTAACGAGAGAAAGCGAAGCGAGCGATGGCAGAGATCTACTACGACGACCGCGCCGATCTCGGGGTCATCCAGCGCCGCCAGGTCGCGGTGCTCGGGTACGGCAGCCAGGGGCACGCGCATGCGCTGTCGCTGCGGGACTCCGGTGTAGACGTCCGGGTCGGGCTGCCGGATGGATCGGCCAGCCGGGAGAAGGCCGCCAGCGAGGGGCTGCGGGTCACCACCCCGGCGCAGGCGTGTGAGGAATCCGACCTGATCATGGTTCTGGCGCCGGATCACGTCCAGCGGGCCCTGTACGCGGAAGCCATCGCCCCGGGCATGGACGACGGTGACGCCCTGTTCTTCGCCCACGGGCTGAACATCCGGTACGGGCTGATCGACCCGCCCGCCGGGATCGACGTCTGCATGGTGGCGCCCAAGGGGCCCGGCCACCTCGTGCGCCGCCAGTTCGCCGAGGGCCGCGGCGTGCCGGTGCTGGTCGCAGTCGAGCGCGACGCCACCGGCGGCGCCTGGCCGCTCACCCTGGCCTACGCCAAGGCCATCGGCGGCACCCGGGCCGGCGCGCTCGCCACCACCTTCGCCGAAGAGACCGAGACCGACCTGTTCGGCGAGCAGACGGTGCTGTGCGGCGGGGTCTCCGAACTGATCAAGGCCGGGTTCGACACCCTCGTCGAAGCCGGCTACCAGCCCGAGGTGGCCTACTTTGAGTGCCTGCACGAGATGAAGCTGATCGTCGACCTCATGTACGAGGGCGGCCTGTCCAAGATGTACTGGTCGGTCTCGGACACCGCGGAGTACGGCGGCTACACCCGCGGCCCCCGTCTTATCGACGAGCGGACCAAGGAGGAGATGCGGCGCATTCTCGGCGAGATCCGCGACGGCACGTTCGCCCGTGAGCTGGTCGAGGAGTTCGACAGCGGCCGGCCCAACTTCCTCAAGCGGCGCGAGGCCCTGCACGCCGAGCAGATCGAGCAGGTGGGAGCCAAGCTGCGGCCGCTGATGAGCTGGCTGGCCGAAGACGAGGACGCGGACAGCTGATCACGGATGAACCATCCAGCGGTGCCGTTCGTGAAGGCTTTCACAAGCTTGGTTAAGCTGTGATGACCGACACCGACGCCCGGGGGATCTTTCCTGTGCCCACAGCTATCGTTCTCGTTGCCGAAGAACTGTCGCCCGCCGCGATCGCGCAACTCGAGTCCGGGTTCGAGGTGCGCCACGTGGATGGTTCCGACCGGGCCGCGCTGCTGCCCGCGCTGGCCGACGTGGACGCTGTGATCGTCCGGAGCGCGACCAGGATCGATGCCGAGGCGCTGGCGCACGCGCCGAACCTGCGCGTGGTCGCGCGGGCCGGGGTGGGGCTGGACAACGTCGACGTCGATGCCGCCACCAAGGCAGGCGTCATGGTGGTGAACGCGCCCAGCTCGAACATCGTCAGCGCGGCCGAGCACGCGGTGGGGCTGCTGATCGCGGCCGCCCGCAACGTGCCGCAGGCGATGGCCTCACTCAAGGCCGGCGAGTGGAAGCGGTCGAAGTTCACCGGCACCGAGCTCTACCAGAAGGTGGCCGGGATCCTCGGGCTCGGCCGGATCGGCGAGCTGGTCGCCCAGCGGCTGGCCGCGTTCGGCATGCGGGTGATCGCCTATGACCCGTATGTGCCCACGGCGCGCGCCGCGCAGCTGGGCGTCCGCCTGGTCAGCCTGGAGGAGCTGCTCGCCCAGGCGGACTTCATCACCGTGCACCTGCCGCGCAGCGCCGAGACCACCGGCCTCATCGGCGAGCGGGAACTGCAGCTCGTCAAGCCCGGCGTGGTGATCATCAACGCGGCCCGCGGCGGCATCGTGGACGAGCAGGCGCTCGCGCTCGCGCTCAAGGAGGGCCGGGTCGGCGGCGCCGGCATCGACGTCTTCGCGACCGAGCCGCCCGCCCACAGCCCGCTGCTGACGTTTCCCAACGTGGTAGTCACCCCCCATCTCGGGGCCAGCACCCACGAGGCGCAGGAGAAGGCGGGCACCCAGGTCGCCAGGTCGGTCCGGCTCGCGCTCTCCGGCGAGTTCGTGCCCGACGCGGTCAACGTGCAGGGCGGCGCGGTACACGAGGACGTCAAGCCGGGGCTGCCGCTGGCCGAAAAGCTCGGCCGGATCTTCACCGCGCTGGCGCGCGGGCTCGCGGCCCGGCTCGACGTGCAGGTACGTGGCGAGATCGCCGCGCACGACGTCCGGGTGCTGCAGCTGGCCGCGCTCAAGGGCGTTTTCGCGCCCATCGTCGAGGAGGCCGTCACCTACGTCAACGCGCCCCTGCTCGCCGGCCAGCGGGGCGTGGAGGTCAGCCTGTCCACCGACGCCGTCAGCCCGGACTGGCGCAACATGGTCACGCTGCGCGGCACCCTGCCCAGCGGCCAGGAGGTCTCGGTCAGCGGGACCCTCACCGGCCCCCGGCAGATCGAGAAGCTCGTCGAGGTCAACGGCTTCGAGATGGAGATCGCGGCCGCCGAGCACATGGTCTTCCTCACCTACACCGACCGCCCGGGCATCGTCGGCATCGTCGGCCAGATCCTGGGCAGCGAGGGGATCAACATCGCGGGCATGCAGGTATGCCGGGACGCCCGCGGCGGCCACGCGCTGATCGTCCTCACCGTGGACTCCGCGATCCCGCCCGTGGTCCTCGACGACATCACCTCCACCATCGGCGCGGTCGTGGGCCGGTCGGTTGACCTGGAGATGAGCTGAGCCGTATGGGCCAGCCACGCGCCCGCTACCCAGCAGGAGAGACCCACCGTGTATGACATGTATTACTGGGACCAGCCCGACCAGCCCGCCCGCGGTGGCACCGTCCGCCCGGCCCGGCGCACCGGCCGCGCGTCCAGCGCCACCGCAGTCCCGGCGGGCGGCGGCCCGGCCGCGCGCGCGGTTCAGATGGCCCTGGACCGGCGTGACAACGGCGGAGACTCCGGCGCCACCGCCGACCAGTAAGGTACGCGCATGGGATCCTCCGCGATAAGGCTCGCCGTGATCGGCGGCGACGGAATCGGCCCCGAGGTGGTCGCCGAGGCGCTCAAGGTGCTCAAGGCGGCCGGGGTGACCGTGGACGCGACCGCCTATGACCTGGGCGCCCAGCGCTGGCACCGGACGGGCGAGACCCTGCCGGACCTGGCGCTGGAGGAGATCCGCGGCCATGACGCGATCCTGCTCGGGGCGGTCGGCGACCCCACCGTGCCCAGCGGGGTGCTGGAGCGCGGCCTGCTGCTGCGGCTGAGGTTCGAGCTGGATCACTACGTGAACCTGCGGCCGGTCAGGCTGTACCCGGGCGTGGCCACGCCGCTGGCCGGGGTCCGGCCCGAATCGGTCAACATGGTGGTCGTCCGGGAGGGCACGGAGGGCCCGTACGCGGGCGCGGGCGGTGTGCTGCGCAAGGGCACCCCGGCGGAGGTGGCGACCCAGGAGAGCCTCAACACCGCGTTCGGGGTGGGCCGGGTGGTCAGGTACGCGTTCGAGCTGGCCACCCGCCGGTCGCGGCAGCACCTCACGCTCGTTCACAAGACCAACGTGCTCGAGTACGCCGGCGACCTGTGGCAGCGCACCGTGGCCGAGGCGGCCAAGGAGTTCAGCGGGATCGCGGTGGACTACTGCCACGTGGATGCCGCGACGATGTTCCTGGTCACCGACCCCGAGCGGTTCGACGTCATCGTGACCGACAACCTGTTCGGTGACATCCTGACCGACCTGGGCGCCGCCGTCGCCGGCGGCATCGGGCTCGCCGCGAGCGGGAACATCAACCCGGAGCGGACCGCGCCCAGCATGTTCGAGCCGGTGCACGGCAGCGCCCCGGACCTCGCGGGCCAGCAGAAAGCCGATCCCACCGCCGCAATCCTGTCGGCGGCGATGCTGTGCGAACATCTCGGCTTCACCGCCGAGGCGGCCAGGATCGAGCAGGCCGCCGCCGACGACCTGGTGGAGCGTCAGGGGGCGTGGGCCGGGCGATCCACCGCGGAGGTCGGGGACGATATCGCCGAGCGAGTAGCCGGCTGAGCCGCGCCTGGGGGTGCCGAATACCCCCTCGCCGCGCGGCAAGATGGTATTGCGGCGCGGCCGGTCCCGCGCCGCAGGCGGGCCCGGCAGTGGCGCCAGGTCCGGGCGGCCCGGCAGCGCCGGGCACAAAGGAAGGACCAGCGATGACCACGATCAGCCCGAGCGCCGACATCGAGTTCGACATTCACCCCAGCGATCATCCCGTTCCCAGCGCCGAGCGCGAACGGGTGCTGGCCGCACCGGGGTTCGGCGCGGTGTTCACCGATCACATGGTCACCGTGCGATGGTCGCCGGAACGGGGCTGGCATGACGCCCGGCTGGAACCCTATGGCCCGTTCACCCTGGACCCCGCCACCCAGGTCTTCCACTACGCGCAGGAGATCTTCGAGGGCCTGAAGGCCTACCGGCAGGCCGGGGGGTCGGTCGCCGCGTTCCGGCCCGGGGCGAACGCGGCGAGGTTCAACTCGACCGCCCGCCGGATGGCCATGCCGGAACTGCCGGAGGACGCGTTCGTCCGGGCCATCGAGCTGCTGGTGGCGCAGGATCGCGCCTGGGTGCCCGAGGCCGACGAGTGCAGCCTTTACGTGCGCCCGTTCATGATCGCCACACAGGTCGGGCTCGGCATCAACCGGCCGTCGCAGTCGTACCTGTTCACCGTCATCGCCTCGCCCGCCGGCGCCTACTTCACCAGCGGCATCAAGCCGGTCACCGTCTGGCTGTCCCACGAGTACAGCCGCGCCGCGCCCGGGGGCACGGGCGCGGCCAAGTGCGGCGGCAACTACGCCGGCTCGTTCGCCGGCCAGCAGCAGGCCGTGGACAACGGCTGCGACCAGGTCGTCTGGCTGGACGCCGCCGAACGCCGCTGGGTCGAGGAGATGGGCGGCATGAACCTGTTCTTCGTCTACGGGTCGGGCTCCTCCGCCCAGATCATGACCCCGGCGCTGACCGGAACCCTGCTGCCGGGGGTCACCCGGGACTCGCTGCTCACCCTCGGCGCCGACCTCGGCTTCCAGATGGACGAGGGCAAGATCTCGGCCGACTCGTGGCGCGCCGCGTCCGAGTCCGGGGAGCTGACCGAGGTCTTCGCGTGCGGGACGGCAGCGGTCATCACCCCGGTGGGCGGGGTCAAGTCGGCCGACGGCGGATGGGTCATCGGCGACGGCACCCCGGGCCCGGTCACGCTCAAGCTGCGTGAGGAACTGATGGCCATCCAGTACGGCGAGCGTCCCGACCCGCACGGCTGGCTC
>Ga0335076_10005742_pt1 | contig 12526 bp, 10 predicted proteins | sample Lox_Sample_25_FD_206717 | JGI IMG/M metagenome (GOLD analysis project Ga0335076, IMG submission 206717) | Soil microbial communities from Loxahatchee National Wildlife Refuge, Florida, United States - Lox_Sample_2.5 | ecosystem: Environmental > Terrestrial > Soil > Wetlands | place: USA...
GTCGAAGTCGAGCTCGGCCAGGAGATCCAGCGCGCCCGCGAAGCGCGCCGCGCCCGCCAGAAAGAGCTCCAGATCCACGCCACCCCGCAGCCCACCGCCCCGCCCGAGCCTACACAGAAATAGGTCAGTGGCCAGAAATAGGTCAGTGGCGACCGAATCGAATTCGCTTCCGCTCTTCTCGAGCAAACCGATGGACACCGCGAGGCCGAGCGAGGGCCGCCCCGAGCGAGGCCCGCAAGCGCCGCAGGCGCGCGCAGCGAGCCGCAGGCGAGCGTAGTCAGTAAGACCCGAGCGAGGGCCGCCCCGAGCGAGGCCCGCAAGCGCCGCAGGCGCGCGCAGCGAGCCGCAGGCGAGCGCAGTCCATAAGACAGAAGGCCCGCCGAGCTTGCGCCCGGCGGGCCTTGGGTTTTCCGCTCTCGCGGTATCTCAGCGGCCGAGAGTCTTCAGTCGCGTCGTGTCGTAGTACTTGCGGCTCTCGTCGACCGTGAACGGGAACGCGTTCGCATTGTCGAACTGCCCGGTGTGGGAGTTCGCGTTCTGCACGTTCACGATCATGATGTCCGAGTAGTTGAGCGTCTGGCGGCCCTTGTTCTCGGCGACCGGGCTGTCTTCGCTCCACTTGAACACGCTGGCGATGATCCGGTACGGCTTGCCCGCGCGGTCATACATGATCGCGTAGAGCGGCATCATCGTCTCTTTGTCGTACCAGATCTTCTTGCGGCTGTAGGGGTGACCCTTCTGCCGCGGCACGTCGTCGAGCTGGAACACGTTGCGCTTCTCGAAGGTCTCGTCGGCGAACGGCAGCGCGTTGTACGGGCCGAACTTGCAGTGGTTCCACTCTTCGTCCGTGCCGAGGCGCGCCATGTTGCGCGACGCCGACTTCTCCTCCGGGATGATGCTCGGGAAGCACGTGCGCTTGGAGTTCATGACGCCGGCCTTGACCGACTCGCCCTTGTACTCCCACTGGTGATCCCACACGTAGCCCGAGAAGATGTAGAAGTCCTCGAGCGTGAACTCGGTGCCGAGCAGCGAGTCGGACTTCTGCGTCGCGGCGATGCGGCGCACGCGGCGAAGCGCCGGGATGTACGCCCAAGTGTCGTCTTCCTTGCCCTGCTCGGTGTAGCGGTAGAGCAGGAACATCGTGCCGCGCAGGTCGAACGGGGTCTTCACGTCGAAGAACTCCGCCCACTCCACGTTCGTGCCGGGCTCGAGCTCGGTCGTGGCCGGCAGCAGGTCCGCGCGGTGGCTGAAGTAAGTGCGGCGGTACTCGCCCTGGGCCACGCGCCAGATTTCCTTGCCGTTGTTGCGCATGTTGCTGAAGCCCCAGTGCGGCAGGTTGAGACCCGAGCCGCCCTGCCAGCGGAAGTTCACGTCCCACGCGAGCTTCAGCGAGAACTGCGGATCGTCGGGAGTCAGGTCGCACTTGTGACCCGTGGCGTCCTTCGCCCAGTCGGAGTACGGGAACGGCTGACCGGCTTTGAAGTTCTGCAGCCGGCCCTCGGAGTCGAGCTTCGCGGTGCACGCGTAGTCGACGGTCGCCTTCACGTACGCCGCGTTCGGCGTGTACTTCTGCGTGTCGACGATCTTCATGCCCAAGCCGTCGAAGTTCTCGACGACGTACGGCATGAGCTCGTCGGGAATGATCCCTCGCGCCGCTTCCTTGTTCGCGGAGGTGATCGTGGTGCCGGGTCCGACGTCGGCGATCGCATTCGTCCCGACCGCGAGCAGCAGACCGGTCACTGCGGACATCCAGCTTGTTCTACGCATCAGCGTTCCTCCAAAAAGTGTCGGCTTCACGGCCCGAGCCCCCTCCGCCGCGAAGCACCGCTCGAAGATGATGCTCGGTGTAACCGGCGGATTCAAGCTCGCCGTCCTCCGAGTTGACCCCGCGCACCTTCGACAGGATGATACGCCCCATCCGAGCGTTCGGATTCGAGGGGGGACCACATGAAAGCGCTTGCGGGTCGGCAGGTTCGGCGCAGCTTCCTGGCAGTCTTCGCCGCGCTGGCGACGGCGTCGCTGGCGCTGTCGGTCTCGGCGGACCTGGACCCGGCGCACACCGACACGTGGGAGCTCCCGCGCGCGAGCCTGTTCGCCGTCGCCACGAGCGGCGAGCACGCCTGGGCGGTCGGCTACTGGGGCACCATCCTGCGCTCCGACGACGGCGGCAAGACGTGGGCGCACGCCGCGTCGACGACCGCCGAGACCCTGTTCGCGGCGTCGTTCGCCGACGCCAAGAACGGCTGGGTCGCCGGCGCGGCCGGCCTGATCCTGCGGACCACCGACGGCGGCACCACGTGGACGCGGCAGTCCGTGACGGTTCCCGACGAGATGGGCGGCACACGGCCGCTCGACGTGAACCTCTTCGGTGTCGCCGCCATTTCGCCGACCGAGGCGTGGGTGGTGGGCGACGTCGGCACCGTGCTGCACACGAAGGACGGCTCGACCTGGGAGAGCGTGAAGTTCGACGCCGCGACCTATTCGGACGACAACGTACCCGACCGCATCCTGAACGCCGTGGTCTTCACGAGCCCGACCGAGGGCTGGATCGCCGGCGAGTTCGCGACGCTGGTCCGCACGCACGACGGCGGGGCCACCTGGACCGGCGCGCGCCAGATCACCGGCGCGCCCGCGGACCTGTATCTGTTCAACGTGGCGGCCGGTGGCGGCAGCGCCGCGGCGGTCGGTCTCGCCGGCGGGGTCTTGGTCGGCAACGCGGACGGCAGCGAGTGGACGTCGCGCTCGGTCGACACGAGCGCCGGTCTGTTCACGATCGCCTGGCAGGGTCAGCGCGGCGTGGCCGCGGGCGACCGCGGAGTCCTGTTCGTCACCAACGATGGCGGCGCCACCTGGGCCGAGCCCAAGCGCCCGAAGCTCTTCAACTGGATCGCCGGCACCGCGTTCGCGGGCTCGAACGTCGCGCTCGCCGTCGGCGAGGGCGGCTTGATCCTCCGCTCCGAAGATGGCGGCGCGACGTGGACCGCACCGTCTTTGGCGGAGCCCGGCGTCGCGCCGAACCTCCACGCGGTGGGCGGCCCCGAAAAAAAGTCGGCGCCGAGCGAGAAGAAGAGCGATTGACGGCGCGCCCCACTTGGTAAGCGGCTCGCGCTTCTGGTATCTCCTTTGTCCGATGCGCTTCGTGTCGACGGATCTCGCGACGCCCGTGCCGATGCGGCCCGGCGGGTGCCCGTAGCAGGCACGACCGGTGAGCACCCCGATGCGACGACGCGCGCGAACGCTGGGGTGGCTCGGAGTGGCACTCGCCCTCGCGCTCGGCGACGCAGCGTGTCGTAGCCCGGTCAACTCGAGCCGCGCGCCGGGCGCCGCATCGACCGAGTTCTTCCCGCTCGTGAAGGGCGCCCGCTGGGTCTACAAGCTCGACCTCGTGGTCACTTCGACGGAGATCGAGGTGCTGGCGAAGGGCGACAGCGCAGTGGAAGGCCTCGGCAATGGAGCGTTCGTCATGGACGAGCGCACGGTGGGACAGAGCTTCGGCCTCGCGCCGGTGGGTCCCACGGCGTATGTCAGCTCCGATGGCTTCCTGTGTCGCTACTCGGGGCTCGACTACACCACCGGGGATCACTTGAAGATGCTCGGCACCGAGGATCCGACGCGGGTGATTCCACTCGGCGCGAGCCCGGGCGCGGAGTGGACGCACCAGACGCGCTTGATGCAGCAGCCGGAAGGCGGCGGTGGACTCATCAAGTGGACGGGTCGCACGAAGCGCTCCGACCCAGTCACCGTGCCGGCGGGAACGTTCACGGACGTCATCCTCGTCGAGTCCGAGTACTGGGATCCATCGATCGATTCCGACGCGCCGCTGATCGCCTATCAGGATTGGTATGCGCGCGGGGTCGGATTGCTGCGCAGCGTCACGACGAACTTGAAAGAGGGGGGCAAGCGCATGACCGAGCAGACGCTCGAGTCGTATGCGTTCCCTCCGCTCGAGGCGCACGCGCAGTGAGGGCGCAGAAGCCTTTCGAAATATTGCGTAAGCTGTTGTAATTGGTCGGTGAAGGCCGACCATCGGGTCGTCCGAGGGAGCTTCGTCCGAGGGATCGTCTAGCAGGAGGGGGAATGGCCATGAGGGAGGCCAAGGGGGATCGCGCTGCCAGCTTGTTCGTGCTTCGCGCAGCCGCTTCGTTGCTCGCAGCGTGGTTCGTGTTCGGTGTTTCGACTCGCGCCCGCGCCGATTGGTGGTCGGAGAACGTCGAGTTTCACGGCAAGCTGCAGTCGAGTGTCTACTTCGCTGATCCGAGCTTGAACAAGGATTTCAAGATGGATCAGTGGTGGAACGAGTTACAGCTGAAGACTGACATCAAGCTGCTGACCGACGAATCGACTCAGATCACGTTTCACACGATCATCATGCCCACTTACGACCTCGCGTACGACGCGTACCCCAACTTGTACGGTCGCGACGTCTCCGACGGAGGTCTGGGCTCGCAGAACGCCAACATCGCGCGCGACGCGATGAGCGGCATCAGATACCCGAACCTCGTGCCCCCCGGCTCGGCCACGCCAACGTTCGTTCCGGGCCCGGGCGCGTGCATCAAGGGCTTGTTCTGCTACGTGAACCAGGACACCTCGTTCCTGTTCACGGGCGTGAAGAACCCGCAGGAGGTCATCGACAACGTGATCTTCTTCGGGATCCTCGGCTCGCAGGTCCGCACGCGCAGCGCGTCGCTGCAGGGCAAGCTCGGCGGCAACTCGTCGATGCAGGCCTTCCAGTTCGCCTCGGGCCTCGACGCACTCACCGGCGGTCACCCCAACTTCGAAGCGACGTACGCGAACGGCGTGGCGGCGGGCGGCAACTTCAAGCCGCTGCACTCGTTCGGCGGCCCCGCCACGGCCAACTATCTCGGTTACGTGATCGGCGACCGGGGCTCGTTCGATTCGCAGTTCCCGGCGGGCATCAACCAGACGGAAGGCCAGACCAAGACGCACTGCTTCGACTCGGCGCATCCGTGGTGCTGGCTGCGCGAGTTCTACTTCGAGAGTCACACCAGCTGGGACATGGGCGAGACGTCGCTGCGCGTCGGCAAGCAGCAGATCGTCTGGGGCAAGACGGACGCCTTCCGCCTGCAAGACATCGTGAACCCGATCGACTTCGGGTACCACAACGTGTTCCCGTCCCTCGACGAGCGCCGCATCCCGACCCTGTCCGCGGATCTCGTGCACAGCTTCGGCAACGTCGGTCCGCTGCAGGACGTTTCGCTCGAGCTCGTCTGGGTGTTCGACAAATTCATGCCCGTCCAGGTCGGCCAGTGCGGCGACTTCTGGGCCTTCACGGCGGCGTGCGAGGCGCGCGCGGACGTCGGCGCGCACGGCCTGCTCGACGTGTCGGCGGCGCGCGTCGACCAACGGAAGTGGAGCTTCCACAACACCGAGCCCGGCTTCCGCTTCGAGTTCCGCACCCCGGAGCCGTCGATCTCGTTCTCGCTGTCGGGCTTCTGGGGCATCCAGGACGCCGGCGTGGCGCGGTTCGAGAACCCGTATTCGACCAACAACCCGAACCCGGCGATGATGATGTTCCTGCAGGCGATCAGCCCGGGCCTGGACTCGCTCATCCCGGCGTTCAACCCGTACGACAAGGCCTCGGTGCAGGCCGCTTCGAACGCCGCCCTCGGCTTCTGGCAGGGCGTGTTCGGACCGGCGTGCGACGCCCAGCCCACTCAGAAGGCGCGCCTCGCCTGCTTCTCGAATCCGGCGGGGCCGCAGATCCTGGGCTGGATCTGGTCGTCGAGTCAGGGCGTCGTCGAGTATCCGCGCACGTTCACGCTGGGCGGCTCGATGGACTACCAGATCCCGAACATCGACACGGTGCTCCGGCTCGAGGCGTCGTACGACTTCAACCGCGCGATCGAGGACACGAACCGCCTCGACGGCATCGGGCACAGCGACGTGGTCGCGGCGGCGGTCGGCCTCGACCGCAGCTTCTTCATCCCGTTCCTGAACAAGGACCGCACCGCGTTCGTGTCGGCGCAGACGTTCATGCAGCACATCATGAACTTCGACGGCAACCAGAAGGTCGGCATGACCGACTACGAGTGGAGCGTCATCTCCACCTTGTTCATGCAGAACTACTGGCGTGGTGACTCGATCGTGCTCACCAACTTCTTCGCGTACGACTGGTCGGCGCACGCCTGGGTCACGGGCCCGAGCCTGAAGTGGATCCTGAACGAGAGCATCTACTTCGAGGGCGGGGTCAACCTGCTGCAGGGCCGCGGTCACGAGCACAACATCCGCGACATCTGCGCAGGCGGTGGCTTCAACTGCCTCGGAGACCCGACCACCTGGCAGGCGGGCAACTGGCAGATCATCAACGCGGGTCTGCAGCGCTACTCGCAGTCGCCCTTCTGGAGCATGGAGAGCTTCGCGGATCGCCAGATGAAGAAGAAGGACGAAGTCTGGGTCGGAGTGACCTACCAGTTCTGAGTCACTCGAGCCATCGTACTCGAGACACCGGCCCGGTCCTCGCGGACCGGGCCGGTTCTACTTCACGGCGCTGAAGCGCTTCGTGCCGTCCGCCCAGCGTTCGCTCGACGGCAGCGCGTCGAGGCGCCGGAGCGACGCGTGACCCTCGTAGCGCATGCGCAAGCGCGCCGGCATCGAGGTTGCGACGCGGTGGTAGGACGAGGCCGCGATGTCCTGGATCCGCGCCTCGGCGACCTCGCCGGTGACGAGATCGAACCAGACGTCTCCGCTCACCTCGTAGTGGGCCTCGTCGAAGACGAAGCCGATCTCGCTCGGCAGGTTGGTCGCGTCCGCCTTCCCGCGCACCACCACGTGGGCGCAGGGCGCCGCGCCGTTGCGTTCGAAGTCGAGCAGGCGCAGCTCGAGGTCGACGGAGAGTCCCAGCTTGCCGATGGGATTGGGCAGGAACCGCTTCGCGTGCCAGGTATCGCCGGGGGAGACGGGGTGCTCGGGATAGCCCATCTGCAGATAGGCGATCGGCTCGCGCAGCGGCAGCGTTGCCAGCAGCTTCTTCGCCGCGGGGAGCCCGCGCAGCTGGACCGACTCCGGGTTTCCGTTCGCGTCGTCGACGATCAGCGCGAAGGGCTTGCCGAGCACCGTGCGCGGAGTCAGGTCCTGCTTCGGCTGCGCGCCGCGCAGGTCGGTGTCGACCTTGTCGTTCTTCGACACGCGCAGCCGGTCGTCGCCGATCTCGATCAGATGTTCGGTTCCGGGCGGCTGGATCCGCGTGCGCCTCTGCAGCGCCTCCAGCACGAGCGAGGAGGCGATCCGATTCGAATCCGGGCTGTGGACCGGCAGGTCGCGGTAGTCGATCTCGAGCGCCGTCTTCTCGTCCACCGTGTCGGGGTCGCGCTGCGCGGCCTCCGAGCTGTCGTCCACGGTCTCGGTGCGGCCCTCGTACTCGACCAAGATCTGGTACAGGGTGCCCTCCGGCGGCGGGGCGCCGGGGCGGAGCGTCACGGGGCCCGTCGGAGGGAACACGAAGTCCGGCGGCGGCTTGCGGGGCGCTGGCGCGGGTTCCGACGCCGCTCCGGGAAGCGAGGCTTCGGGAAGCGGCGCGCTCGCCGTGCACCCCAGCGCGAGAACCGCGAACGTGGCCAGCCAACCCCTCACGGCGCGGCAGTCTACGCCAGGTGCCGCGGGCGCTCCATTTCGGGAACCTCGTCTCCGAGGATGCGGTGGCACGAGCTCCGGGAAGGAAACGCGCGATGAAGGCGCGCGCGGCGCTCGCGTGCGCCGTCGGCGTGCTGCTCGCTGCCGGCGCGTGGGCGCAGGCGCTGCCGCGCGGGGTCGTCGCGGACCGCGTGGTGGTGCGGAAAGCGGACCGCATGCTCACGCTCTATTGGCACGGCGTGCCGCTGAAGTCGTACCGCGTGGCGCTGGGCTCGCAGCCCGTCGGCGCGAAGCTCGCGCGCGGCGACGGGCGGACACCCGAGGGCCTCTACCGCGTCCGCAAGCGCACCAAGCCCAGCGACTTCCACGCGGCGCTCGAGATCGACTATCCGAACTCGGACGACCTGGCGCGCGCGCGCGCGGCGCGCGTTGCGCCGGGCGCCGGGCTCGAGATCCACGGTCTGCGCGACGGCTTCGGCTGGCTCGGCTCGGCCCACGCGATCCTCGACTGGACCGACGGCTGCATCGCAGTCACGAACGGCGAGATCGACGAGCTCGTGCGCGCGGTTCCGGACGGGACGACGCTCGAAATCGACCCGTGACTGGCTCAGCTGCGCTTGCGCAGCACGGTTCGCTCGAGATATTTCCGGGCGGCGGCGAGTGACTCCGGGTCGAAGGCGGCGCCGAGCAGCGCGTCGCCGTCGGAAAATGAGGTCGTGCCCACGCTCATCGCGCGCGTGACCGAGTTCACGTGCTCTTTCGTGATCGTCACCGGCACCGATGGCATCGCGGCGATCTGCTCGGCGAGCGACTCCGCCTCGGCCGCCACGCGGTCGGCGTGAACCACGCGGTTCAGAAAGCCGGCGGCCTTCGCCTCGGCCGCGCCGAAGCGGCGGCACGTCATGACGAGCTCCTTCGCGAGCGCGGGGCCGAGCTCGCGCACCAGCCGCGGGATGCCGCCCCAGGCGAGCGGAATGCCGAGCTCGACCTCGGGGATCGAGAACACGGCGTCGTCGGCGGCCACGCGCAGGTCGCACGCGGCGGCGAGCACGACGCCGCCGCCGACCGCGTAGCCGTGGATCTGCGCGATCGTCACGGCGCGCATCGACTCCACGGCGTCCGCCATGCGCAGGCCGAGCTGACCGACCTCGCGCCGCACCGCCCACGAGTTGCCCGACTGCTGCGATGCACCTCCGACGGGCGAGTCGCGCAGGTCCGCGCCCGCGGTGAACGCGCGCCCCGCGCCGGAGACGATCACGACGCGGACGTCGGGTTGCGCGTCGAACCAGTGCGCGGCCGCGACGAGCTCGCGCATCATGGTCGCCCCGAGCGCGTTCAGCCGCTCCGGCCGGTTCAACGTGAGCCGCGCGATGGGCGCGCTCGCGCGAAGCTCGAGTGTCTCGAAGACTGGCGCAGTCACCTGCGGACCGCGTAAGTCTCGTCGAGATAGCGCAGGATGTCGGCGGACTCGAACATCTCCTTGCCCGTGTTCGGGTCCACCAGGTACGGCACCATCATCTTGCCGGAGCGGTGCACGAAGTCCGCGCGTTTCGAGCTGCCCTTCGCGACGTTGTGCAGCCGGTACTGGAGCTCGAGCGCGCACAGCTTCTCGCGGACGAGGCGGCTGAACGGCGACGCTTCGAAGCTCCACAGCTCGAGCGGCTTCTCGGGCGCGCGCGCGGGCTCGCAGAAGGCGCCCGACAGCGGCCGCCACAGGCTCGCGAGCTGCGCGGACAGATCGGTGAGCGGGCCGAGCGCGAGCGAGAGCGGCACGCGGCCGTCGCCGTAGCGGTCGAACAGGTACCGCACGATTGCGTCCGACTCGTACATCTCGATGCCCGTGTTCGGATCGACCAGCCACGGGAACTGCGCCTTGCCGCCGCGCCGCCGTACCTCTTCGCGGAAGCGCGGGCCGCGCTTCGGACAGGGGTACACGTCGGCGTCCAGGTCGAGGATCGACAGCGCCTCGCGCACCTTGCGGCAGAACGGGCACGCCTCGAACTCGTACAGCTCGAGCGGCTTCGCGGGCCGCGCGCCGGGCGCGCCCACCTGTGCGCCGCTGCCGAGCCGCGCCAGCGTGGCGCCGAGCGACGTCGCGACGTCGAGCGCCCGGATCACGGCCGCACCACGTAGAAGGCGTTCACCGGGTGGCCGAAGTCGATCGGCTCGAAGCGCGAGAAGCCCGCCTCGGCGGTCAGCTTGCGCGCGACGGACTCCGTGAAGCCGAGCGTGCCGAGCCCGAGCCCGTCCGCTTCCGACAGCGCGGACGACATGCACGTGAGCACGGACGTGCCATACATCATCGCGGCCATCGGGTTGCGCTTCACGTTCTCCTCGAACGTCTCGCGCGCCTTGATGTCGCAGATCAGGAACACGCCGTCGTCGCGCAGCGCCGCGCGCACGGCGCGGAGCGCGCGCTCCGGGTGCGCCATGTCGTGCAGGCAGTCGAACGCGGTCACGAAGTCGAAGCTCGCGGTGGCGGGAAGCGGCTCGCGCCGCGCGTCGTGGAAGTGCGCGTTCTCGACACCGATTTGTGTACGGTTCGCGCGCGCGCGCTCGAGCGCGTGCTCCGAGATGTCGTAGCCGTGGAAGGTCGAGGCGGGGTAGGCCTTCGCCATCTCGAGCACCGCGACGCCCGCGCCGCAGCCCACGTCGGCCGCGCTCGCGCCGCGCCGGAGCGTGTCGACCACGCCGGGCAGCTTCGGCAGCGCGAACGGCACGAGCATGGTGCGGAACCACGGCGCGAAGCCGCGCTCGATGCCTGCGGCGCCTTCGGGCCCGAACACGTCGTAGGGCAGGCCGAGCCCGGTGCGGAACGCCTCGGGCAGCTTGTCGAGCACCGCGAGCGTCTGGGGCAGGTGCGCGAAGAAGCCGGCCCCGAACGCGGGGTGGTTCTCGTTCGCGAGCACCGCGCTGCCTTCCGCGGACAGCGCGAAGCGCTCGCCCGGGCGCTGCTCGAGCACGCCGGCCGCAGCTTGCTGGTAGAGCCACTCGCGCAGCCAGCGCTCCTGCAGGCCCGTCGCCGCGGCGAGCTCGTGGCTCGTGCGGGCGCCGCCGTCGGCGAGCGCGCGGTACAGCCCGAGCCGGTCGCCCAGGCAGATCATCGCGGAGGTCATCGCGCCGCCGAGCGAGCCGAATACGAGGCCGAGGTACGCCTTCAGCTTCTCCGGATCGAGCTCCGCCATGGGCCGAGTCTACACGCAAGTCGGGCTAAGATCGTTCGCGTGGGCGAGCCGTTCGAACAGGAGAGCTTCGGCGCGACGACGGTCTACTTCGGTGAGCGCCGCGGCAAGTACCCGCACGGAAACTCGCTGGTCGTGCGCGGGAAGAACGAGACGGTCGTCGTCGATCCATCGCTCGGCCTCGTGGCGCGCGAGCCGGCCGCGCGCCCGCGCGCCGACCGCGTGCTGCACAGCCACTGCCACGAGGACCACATCGCCGGCAGCTTCCTCTACGCGGCCGCGCCGTGGCACTTCCACGAAGCGGACCTGCCGGGCATCGCGTCGCTCGAGGCGCTCCTCGACCTGTACGGCTATCCCGAGCCGATCCGCTCGGCGTGGGCCAAGACCGTGGTCGAGCGCTTCCACTTCACACCGCGTGCGGACGCGCACGCGTTTCGCGGTGGCGACGTGTTCGACCTGGGCGGCGCGCGCGTCGAGGTGATCCACGCGCCCGGCCACACCCGCGGCCACTCCTTCTTCCGCGTCGAGCCGGACGGGCTCGTGTATCTCGCCGACGTCGACCTCTCGAGCTTCGGCCCCTACTACGGCGACGCGTGGTCGGATCTCGAGGACTTCGAGCGCACGCTGGCGCTCGCGCGCGACCTCGACGCGCGCTGGTACGCCACGTTCCACCACATCGGCGTGATCGAAGGGCGCGAGGCGTTCCTCGAGCGGCTCGCGCGCTTCGCCGCGGTCATCACCGACCGCGAAGCGAGGCTCCTCGCCTACCTGAGCGAGCCGCGCAGCCTGGAGGACGTCGTCCGACACAGATTCGTGTACCGGCCGCAGGATCCGGTCGCATTTGCCGACGCGGTGGAGCGCAGGAGCATGTCGCTGCACCTCTGGCGGCTGGAACGCGCCGGCCGGGTCGAGCGCACCTCGCCGGCAACCTGGCTCGCCCGCGGGCGCTGACGAGTTTCTGCCCCACGAGCCGAGCGGATCTGTATACAATCCCGCTCGGGAAGGGAACTCCGGCGTGCCCCGTTCGCGCCCGCAATTCGACGCATTCACGGTTCGGCTGGTCGGCCTGGCCAATGGCGAATTCGCCGCCAGTCTGGCCACTTTGCCGCCGAATGGCGCTGCGTTCCGCATCTCGTTCCGCGAGCGCGGACGGGCCGCCTTTGCCACGCCGAACGGGGTCGTCGCGCTTCCGCCCGGGCGCGCGGTCCTGATCGCCAAAGACATGGACCGGGGCTGCCGCCCCGAGGGCGACGCGTCCCACCTTCTCGTGGAGTTCCAGCTCGATGGCCGGCGCTCTGCCGGCGCGCTGCCGCTCGACTCGGGCCACGTGGTGCTGCCTGCCGAGCCGCGACGCGACAGCCTCGCCCGCGAGCTCTTGCAGGAGCTCGCGCCCGGCGCGCGGCCGGGGCTCGGCCACGCCGCGCGCGCACACGCCTTCGTGCAGCTGTGTCTGTCGTCGCTGCTCGACCTGGCTCCCGACGCCGGCGACGGCCGCGCGAGCGCGCTGCACGCGCGGAACCAGCTCCAGGCGGCGCTCCGCTACATCGATTCGCACCTCGCCGAGCTGCTTCCCAACAGCAAGCTCGCCGAGCTCTCGCACGCGAGCGAGTCGCACTTCATCCGGCTGTTCCGCCGCACGCTGGGCTGCACGCCCGCGCGCCACGTGCAGGAGCGGCGCGTGTCGAGCGCCGCCGAGCTCTTGATCCGCACCAACCTGTCGATCGACGAGATCGCCGAGCGCTGCGGCTTCGCGA
>Ga0335076_10005743_pt1 | contig 12521 bp, 11 predicted proteins | sample Lox_Sample_25_FD_206717 | JGI IMG/M metagenome (GOLD analysis project Ga0335076, IMG submission 206717) | Soil microbial communities from Loxahatchee National Wildlife Refuge, Florida, United States - Lox_Sample_2.5 | ecosystem: Environmental > Terrestrial > Soil > Wetlands | place: USA...
CCTGGCGCAGATCTCTCCAGATCTGCATACCATCTGCTTCTGCGGCCTCGGCAATATCAACGGCGTCATCGTAAACGGAGAGGATAGCCGCTCGATGCTGTCGCACAACGGTACGGCGGGGCACGAAGTGCGTCACATCGCACAGTTCGAATATCCCTGGCCGGACGGTGCGCTGCTGGTCCTGCATACCGACGGCATCAGCGCCAGGTGGGACCTGAAAAACTATCCGGGGCTGATGCTCCACCATCCTTCTTTGATAGCCGCCGTGCTCTATCGGGATTTCCGCAGGAAGGACGATTCCACCGCGGTAGTGCTGAAGGTCCGGCCCCAGCCGAAGGGAGGCGCGTTTTGAGCCTGGCGATTCTCACCGTATCGCTCGACTGGGAGCAGGACCTCGTGGCGGTCCGCAAACAGGCGCGGGATGTAGCCGAACTCCTGGGCTTCGATCCGCAGGACCAGACGCGCATCGCCACCGCCGTCTCGGAAATCGGACGGAACGCCTACCGCTATGCCGGCGGCGCGAAGATCGATTTCCGCCTGGAAGGCGCCACCTCGCCGCAGGTCCTGGTGATCCGCATCAGCGACGGCGGCCCGGGGATCTCCAACGTCCGCGAGGTGTTGAACGGTGAGTATCGATCCAGCACCGGGATGGGACTGGGGATTACCGGCACACGCCGTCTGGTGGACCAGTTCGATATCGAGTCGGCGCCCGGCAAAGGAACCACCGTCACGCTGAAGAAGTTTCTCCCCCGCCGCTCCGGTGTGCTTGCCGCCGCGCAGATCGATTCGCTGGCCAATGAGCTGGCGAAACGCCGGCCGGCGGATGGGCCGTTTCACGAGTTGCAGCAGCAGAACCAGGAGCTGCTCGAAGTCCTGGGAGAATTGCGCCGCCGCCAGCGCGTCCTGGTGGTGGATGATGATGAGCTGTCGCGCTACCTGATCCGCCAGGTGCTGCGCGAATATCCGTGCGCCATTCTCGAAGCCGTGGACGGCTACGAAGCTCTCCGGCTCACGCGCCAGCAAAAGCCCGACCTGATCACCCTGGATCTCGGAATGTCCGGGCTCAACGGCCTGGATATCCTGGACGAGCTGAAAGCCGATCCCGGCACCCGGGCCATTCCGGTGGTGATCATCACATCGAAGCTCCTCTCGAACGAGGAGCGGGAGGATCTGGCGGCCCGCGCCAACGCCGTGCTCAATAAATCGGAGCTGGGCGATACGCGCCTGAAGTCCATGTTCACGGAGTTGCTTGCATATGGCACATGGTCCGGACGAGGAAGGGTAGGCGGTCTGCCGTTATGGCTACGATCCTGAACGTCGATGACAATCCGGCATCGCGGTATACGCGAGGCCAGGTGCTCCGCCAGGCCGGTCACACCGTGCTGGAAGCCACCACGGGCGAAGAAGCTCTCGCCATGGTGAATGAATCGCATCCGGACCTGGTATTGCTCGCTGTGAACCTCCCCGATATCAGCGGCCTGGATGTATGCCGGAAAATCAAAGCCAGCCCGGAGTCAGCAGCCACCCCCGTCCTGCATATTTCGGCGAGCGCGGTCCAGGAGCAGGATCTGATTACCGGGCTGCAGGCGGCGGACGCGTACCTGGTGGAACCGGTGCAGCCGGATGTGCTGGCCGCTTTTGTCCGCGCGCTGCTGCGCGGCAACGAACTGCTGCGGCAATGGGTGGCGGTATTCGATGCTCTCACCGATGGCGTGGCGCTGCTCAACGCCGAAGGCAAGATCCTGCGCTGCAATTCGGCATTCTGCCGTCTGCTCGGCAAGCGGTTGGGAGAGCTGGTGGGACGGTCCATTACGGAAGCCGTTGCGGTGGTGCACTGTAACGGCCAGTCGTATCCCTTCCCGCGTTCGCTGCGCACCCGGCAGAGCGATACGATCGAGTGCGTTTTCGGCGAGAAGACCTATCGCTTCGATTCTCACCTGGCGATGGTCCACGGGAATGTCGCGGGCGCCATCTACATCATTTCCGATGTCACCGAGGAACGGCGGGCGGCGCGCGAGAAGGACGAGGCTCTGGCGCTTTTGCGCGCGCTGACCAATGCCGCTCCCGTCGGCTTTGCCTTCTTCGACCGCAATCTGCGGTACCGCTTCGTGAACCGGGAACTCGCCGAAATCAACGGGATTCCGGCCGAGGCCCATCTCGGACGCACGATGGAAGAAATCGTGCCCAGCCTCGCCGTCGAAAGCCAGCGCGTATTCCAGATGGTCCTCGAGACCGATCAGCCGGTGCTCGATTACGAGTTTATCGGAGAGACTGCCAAAGCGCCCGGCCAGGAGCGTTCCTGGTCGTGCAACGGCTACCCGGTGCACTCGGCCGGCGGGCGGTTGATCGGAGTGGGCGCCATGGTCATCGAAACCACCGAGCAGAAACGCGCCGAAAAGGCGCGGCAGGACTTCGACAAGCGCATGCTCGACGCCCAAAAGCTGGAGAGCATCGGTCTGCTGGCGGGCGGCATCGCGCACGATTTCAATAATCTGCTCACCGGCATTCTGGGAAACGCCAGCCTGGCCCAGGAAGCGGTGCTGCCGGGCAGCCACGTTGCGAGCTGGCTCGACGACATCGTCAAGGCCGGCGAACGCGCCGCTCATCTCACCAAACAGATGCTGGCCTACTCCGGAAAAGGCCTGTTCATCGTGGAAACCATCGACCTTTCGCAGGAGGCCGCGGACGTTGTCCGGCTGGTGCAGGCGTCCATTTCGAAAAAAATCTCGGTGCAAATGGACCTGGCGAAAGATCTGCCCAAAGTGCGCGCCGACAAGGGCCAATTGCAGCAGGTGGTGATGAACATCGTGGTCAACGCCGCCGAAGCCATCGGCGATACACGCGGGATCCTTTCCCTGCGCACCGGCGTCCGGGAATGCACCCGCGAGGAAAACGGCGAGGCGTTGAACGGCGCCGAAATCGAGCCCGGCCTGTATGTCTACCTGGAAGTGACCGACACCGGCTGCGGCATGACGGACGCGACCAAAGCCAGGATCTTCGATCCGTTCTTCACCACCAAGTTCACCGGCCGCGGTCTGGGCCTGGCGGCGGTCGGCGGTATTGTACGCGGGCACCACGGCGCCATCGATGTGTCCAGCACTCCCGGCAAGGGAAGCACCTTCACGGTCTACCTTCCCGCGGCCAATGGAAAGCCACACGCCGCTCCGGGAGCCCCGCGTGATTCCCTGGCCCGCAACGGGATGAGCGGAACGATCCTGGTGGTGGACGACGAGCAGATGGTGTTGCGTACCGCGCGCAGCGCGCTGGAAGGACATGACTACCCGGTCCTGGTGGCGGAGAGCGGGCCGGCGGCGGTTGAATTGCTGCGCCGCCACGGGGCGCAAATCTCGTTGATCGTTCTCGATCTCAGCATGCCCGGCATGAGCGGGCTGGAGGCTTTGCCGGAACTGCGCAAGGTGCGGCCGGAGGTTCCGGTGATCATCTCGAGCGGGTATAGCGAGGCGGAAACCATGCGGCTGTTTTCGGGCCACAAGATCTCCGGCTTCCTGCAGAAGCCGTATACCTCGCGGCAGCTTTACCAGATGGTGGAAGCGGCCGCCGAAAAGGAGAAGGGGATGGCCTGACGTTATCCAGTACTAACCACCCTGCCGAAGTACTCGGAGTACTCGGAAAAATCCGGATCAAAAGATAAATTAATCTTAAATTCTTATGCACTACTTAGTGGTCGCGATTTTTAATGCGGCTGTCCTCGTGACAGTGGGGGTTTCCTGCGAACGCGCTCGCCGGCAGCGGGTTTCGTTACAGCGGCGGCAGACCAGGGTGCTGATCGAGGCAATCCGGCAATATTCCTGAAATGGCGCAGGCCCTCCGGCCTGCCGCGTCCCGACTCTTCGGGACGCTTTTGGCCGCCTCCCGCGCCGGTGCCCGCGAAAGTGGTTTTCGAGGCTGCCGCGCCGGCACTTCTGCCGGCGCTTTTTTGGTCGCAAGGCCGGCGAACTGTCTCATAGCTCCCCTTGGCATACCGCCTGCACCAAACCCGTTCGGGAGTGAACACCGTGACCAACGAAACTGTGATTTTTCTTGTCATTGCAGTTGTAGCAATCGCTGCCGCGGCGTGGATGTTCCTCATGCTGTCCAGGACGCGCCGGCTGCGCAGCCGCTTCGGCCCCGAATACGATCGCACCGTGGAACGCGAGCATGGCCGCGTCCGCCGCGCCGAAACGCTGCTCGAAAACCGCGAAAAGCGCGTCAGCAAACTGAACATCCGGCCGCTCACCACCGACGAGCGCGAACGATTCACATCCGAGTGGCGGCGCGTCCAGGAGCGGTTCGTGGACGACCCCAGGGCCGCCGTCAGCGACGCCGACACCGTGGTTAGCGAAACCATGCAAGCCCGCAATTACCCCATGAGCGAATTCGAGCAGCGCATCGACGATATCTCCGTGGAATACCCGCACATGGTGGAGGACTACCGCATCGCGCACCGCATCGCGACATCCGATCGCGATGTCACAACCGAGGATTTGCGGAAGGCCATGCAGCACTACCGCAACCTTTTCGAGGAACTGGTGCAAACACCAGTCACGCACCGTGAGGAGGTTCACAGATGAACAGCAATCCTATAGCTCTTGATGATCCGGAAACGCGCCAGGAAAATGCGGCCCGTGCCGGAATGGAATCCAACCACGAGCCGCTGTTTCCGGGATCGGAAATGGAAAGCTTTCGCGGACGATGGCAGTCGATCCAGGGAGAGTTCGTGGACGATCCGCGCCACGCCGTGGAGGAGGCCGATCAGTTGGTTTCCAACGTTCTAAACCGCCTGTCGGAAGTCTTCGGCGCCCAGCGCCAGAAGATGGAAGCCGAATGGTCGAAGGGAGAGGACGTCTCTACCGAAGACCTGCGCCAGGCGTTGCGCCGCTACCGCGCCTTCTTCGATCGCATTGCGTCCGTCGCGGAAGTCAGGGTGTAAACACGTTTGACGGGGATTCGGAAGCGCCACTTCGCCGCGGCTTCTTTCGCTGGTTCATTCTACTATGATGTGGAACGATGCCCATCATGCGTTTCACTGTGGCGGCCCTGTGCCTGGCGGCAGGCGCTTACGCGCAGCAGTACGACCTCATCCTGCGGGGCGGCTGGATACTCGATCCCGCCAACGGCATCGACGCTCGCCGCGACATCGCGGTGGCCGGCGGCCGGATTGTCGCGGTACAGGAGAACCTTTCAGCCGCCCAGGCCCGCAGGGCCGTGGATGTTTCCGGATTCTATGTGGTCCCCGGGCTGATCGACCTGCATGCGCACGTCTTCGGCTACGAAGGATCGCTCGTGCCCGACGAGACGGCGCTACCGGCGGGCACCACCACCATCGTGGATGCCGGCGGAAGCGGATGGCGCACTTTCGAGGAATTCCGCAGGACCGTGATCGCCGCCTCCAGGACCCGCGTCCTCGCCTTGCTCAACATCGTCGGGAAAGGCATGGTGGGCGAGCCCTACGAGAGCGATGTCGAAGACATGGACCCGGCCAGGACCGCCGAGACCATCCTGCGCAATCGCGACGTGATCGTGGGGATCAAGACCGCGCACTTCGCCAAACCCGGATGGGCCGCCATCGACCGCGCAGTCGAAGCCGGCCGGCGCTCCAACACCCCCGTGATGGTGGACGACAAGATCTTCACCAACGCGGAGCGCACCACCAGGGACGAGTTGCTGGTACATCTGCGGCCGGGCGACATCCACACCCACATGTACAACGACCGGCAGATCGAGCTGATCGACCGCTTCACCGGCAAGGTCCAGCCGTGGATGGCGGAGGCGCGGCGCCGCGGCGTGCTGTTCGACGTGGGGCACGGCGGCGGCAGTTTTCTGTGGCCGGTGGCCGCGCGCGCGGTGGCCCAGGGCTTCCTGCCCGACACCATCAGCACCGACCTGCACAAAGGGTCGCGCGACATCCAGCAATCGGACATGCCCAACGTGATGTCGAAGATGATGCTGCTGGGGATGACGTTTCCCGATGTGCTGCTGCGGTCCACCGTGAATCCGGCGAAGGAGATCGGACGCTACCCGGAGTTGGGAACGCTGGGTGTGGGAAAGGTGGCCGATATCGCCGTCCTGGAGGAGCAGCACGGCGTCTTTGCGTTCAAGGATTCGTGGCCCGCCAAGAGGCTCGCAACGACGCGCCTGGAATGCGTGCTGACGGTGCGGGACGGTAAGGTGGTGTATGAGCGCCCGGCGCCGCCCGCGCGCAAGACCGATACCCAGATTTATGATGTCCTGCTCAAGCATGGCCGGATCGCTGGCGCGAATGCGGGCGGCGGTCAGGAAATGGACATCGGGTTGATCGGGGGCACGATTGCGCGTTTGGATCGCCGGCTTCCGGCGGCCCACGCGCGGTTGGTCATCGAGGCCGAGGGATACGATGTGGAGCGCGCGTGCGCCGCGGCCAATGGTCGAAGCAGCAGCTTCGCCGAAGGCCAGCCCGCCGACCTCGCCTTAGTGGAAACAACGGGCGGCGCCCGAAGGTGCGTGCTCGGCATCCGCGCCGGCAAGGTGGTATGGGATACCGAGGGGTTGAGCATCCCGGATGTGAGCCGCGCCGGCCCTTATACCAATTTCAAGTAGCGCGTCCCGGCATGGGAGGATGAAGGTATGTGCCGGAGCATCAAACCGCTTTTCAACTTCGAGCCGCCTGTGACGGATGCGGACATTCGCGCCGCCTCGCTCCAGTTCGTGCGCAAGATCAGCGGGTTCCACAAACCGTCCAAGGCCAACGAGCAGGCGTTCCTGGGCGCGGTGGACGAAATCTCGGGCATAGCGGCCCGCCTTCTGGGTTCCCTCGAAACCAGCGCACCGCCGAAGAACCGGCAGGAGGAGGAGGCTAAAGCCAGAGCCAGGCGGCTGGCTGCTGAGGGCTCGCCTTCGGTCAGCCGGTAACTACGGTTCCTTCAAGTGGTCGGGCAGGCGTTGCCAGAGCTCTTCCTTCTGCGCTTCGAGCTGCTGAAGGTTGCACCCCGGCGCGCGTCCGCCGTGGCTCTCGTAGTCCTGGACGCGCCCGTGACAACCCGCGAGACTGGAGACGGCGCCCTGGTAGGCGAACCACAACTGCCGCTCCTTCTCGTCGCGGAACGACACATTGCCCACGTAGCTGAGCCAGCGGGCGGCATCCGCGGCTCCGGCGTAGCGCAGCTCCGCGGCGCGCTGATAGAGCGCGATGGCCTGCTGGCGGTTCGAACGGACTCCGATTCCCAATTCGTAACACCGGGCGAGTTCATAAAACGCGCGTCCGTAATTGCCGGAATGGGTTGACTGGTTGTACCAGTAGAAAGCCTGCTGGTCGCTCTGCGGCACGCCTCTTCCGTCTTCGTACATGTGGGCCAGGTTGGCCTGCGCGATGTCATCGCCGGCAAGCGCCGCTTTCCGGTACCAGGCGGCCGCTTCCTGGCTGCTCTGCGCGACGCCCTGCGCCTTCTCGTAGTGGTAGCCGACCTGAAGCTCCGCCTTGACGTGTCCCATCCGGGCCGCCTGCATGAAATAGGTGAAGGCGTTGGCGTAGTCGCGTGCCAGGTAATAGTTCTTGCCTGTTTGGAAGAGTTGGTCGGCTCGCGATCCGGACTGTGCCGGCAAGTGAGTGCCAAAAACGCCCAGCGCGGCGAACAGACAGAAGTACCGCTTCATAGAAGCGATACTACGTCCGGGCCGCGGCACCCGCCATCCAGGAATACCTTGATAACCGTCCGTAGCTGTTCAGCGTCTCGTCCGGCGAATGAGCAGGCTCACAGTCAAAAGGGCGCCGCCGATCAAACTCGTTGTGGCGGGCTCGGGAGTGCTGAGAGGTATGTCGAGGGGGGTTTCCAGAGCGGTGATGGCGCCCACCCCCGAAGTGCCGGTCACTGCGCCGCCAGAGACCGTGTTACTCATGTTGAATGACTCCGTGACCGAGGCCCCGAAGTCTCCGGTCAGGGTAGCACCGAAATTCTGAACGGCGTTGCCGCTGATCCCGGTGGTGGTGACGACCCCGTCCGGAATCGATCCAAAACCCGCGGTGTCGCTCACCAGCGTGTAGGTTTCGGTTACCACCGGATTGCCGCTTTGATAGCCGGTATAGTCCGAAGTAATAGTAAAAGTGACTGAGCTGATATAGAATCCGGGGTCGGCCGTTGCCGAGCAGGTGTTACTGAGGAGAGGCCCGGAATTCGGCATCTCTAACACGGAGCAGTTGACGTCGACCACCGATGCCCCGGCCAAACCGGCAAAAGACATCACCAAGACGGAGATAAGCAGCAGCGTTTTCATACTGACTGCTTCAACATACCACTGACTCTAACTCCTGATTTATCAGCAAAGTACCGGCTGGTACCAATATCGGGCGGGAGGTTATGGGACTTTCGCCGGTTTGGGCGGGGAGAATCCCGGCCCGGGGTAAGTGTCGTGTTATTCTGACTGCCAATGAGCACCGGAATCGTGGTAACCCCGACGGACAGCCTCGCGAAAGAGCGGCCCTCTTCCGATGAAACACTCGTCGAGATCTGGCTCCATGAGCGCTCACCGCATACCCAGCGAGCCTACCGCGCCGATGTCGAGCGCTTCCTCGCCGCCCAAAACAAGCCACTCGCGCGGATCACTCTTTCCGATTTGCAGCAGTTCGCCGATTCGCTCGCGGGGCTCGCCCCCGCCAGCCGGTGTCGCACCTTATCGGCGGTGAAATCCCTGCTGGCGTTTGGCCACCGGATCGGCTACCTGGCTTTCGATGTGGGGCGGGTCCTGCGGCTGCCCGCCATCCGCAACCGTTTGGCCGAACGCATCCTGCCGGAAGCGGATCTGCACCGGATCCTGAGCCTGGAAGAGAATCCCCGCAACCGCGCCATGCTCACGCTGCTCTACGCTTCGGGGGTGCGCGTCAGCGAACTCTGCGGGCTCTCGTGGCGCGACCTGCAGCCCCATGGCGACACGGGCCAGGTCACAGTCTTCGGCAAAGGCGGTGTCACGCGAGCCGTTGCGCTTCCTGCTTCAGTCTGGAAACTCCTCAATGGCCTGCGCGGGGGTGCCGGCCCCGGCGATCCGGTCTTTTCTTCCCGCAAGGCTAAAAACGGCGGCCGTCTGCGGACCCTGGCGGTGCTGCGCATCGTCCGCCAAGCCGCGGACCGGGCCGGCATCCAACTCCCGGTCTCGCCGCACTGGTTCCGGCATGCGCATGCCTCGCACGCGCTCGATCGCGGGGCGCCGATTCACCTGGTGCAGGCGACTCTCGGACACGCCAGCATCACCACCACCGGGCGCTATCTGCACGCCCGGCCGAACGACAGCTCCAGCCGCTTCCTCCCGCTGTAGCGGCCGTGATTATCGCGCATAGAGGCTGGCCAGGCCCGCCGGCTCGGAGATCATGGCCTGCAGCTTCGCGAAACGTTCCTCCCAGACGCATTCCTTCAGGAAGCGGGCGGTCTCGGCAAGGCGTTGCTCGTCCGGGCGGTCCGCAATCTTCTGGATCGCTGCCGCGAAGCTCTCCTTCCCTTCCACAAACTCGACCAGCGGAAACCCGGCGATTCCCGGGATGCCGGTGACGATCGAGGGCAGGCCCAAATGGAGGTATTCGTAGATCTTCAACGGATCGACCGCCGCGGAGACCTGGGTGGCCTGGAACGGGATGATGCCGGCCCACCACTTGCGGGCGTAGCGGTGCAGATCCTTCTGCGGGACGAGCCCCACCAGCCGGATATTGGGAACCCCGGTGAGGCGCTTGCGGGTGGGCTCGGAGACGGCCCAGCCGATCAGCTCGAACTCCACCTCCGGCAGGTTTTGTGCGGCGTAGAGGACTGCGTCCCAATCGAACCAGGCATCGCTGAAGTGGCCGAAGTAGCCCACCACTTTGCGCTGTTCCAAAGGCGTGCGCGCCGCCAGGAACTGCTCGCAGCCCATGGCCGCCGGCTGGTAGCCGTTGCGCAGCAGCGCGATGTCGCTCCGCAGGTGCTCGAACTTCCGGACCAGCTTTTCGGAGACGGCCGTCACCGTGTCCGCCAGGATCACGATCTCCTGCTCCACCGCCGCAGAGAACCAGGGCGCCTCGCCGCCGGTGTGAAAGCCTTCCCAGTCGTCCATGATGTCGTAGTGGATGTGATAGCCGGCGGCACGCAGAGGACGCGCCGCGTCCACCAGGCTCGGGCTGGGCAGAGTGCAGAAGTAGAAGCTTTTGGCGTGGGAGGCCGCAGCGATGCCTTCCACGTGGTTCAGAAATGCGTACAGCGGCAGGTGGAAGACGCGCGGATACACCTCTTCTCCGGCCTGCGGAACGGGTTCTTCGGGAGACCACTGCCAGGCCACGTAGAGCACCGTAGTTCCGCGATCGGCCAGGTAGCGGGCGCAACTGATGGGCCGCTGATTGAGCGTGGAGCTGAAGGGAATGGCGCAAGGGATGACCGCAATCGATGGGGCGCTGCGCAGGCGCGGCAGGATGGAGTCCACCATCCGGGCGAACTCTTCGGCGGGCGTGGGCGGCGCCGGAGCGGCAACCGGAGCGGCCGCGGCGCTTCCCGAACGAGGGCTCTCCGGCGTCGCGGGCTTGGGCGCTAAGGCTTGGAACAGCGGCCGGGTCAGAAAGCGCAGCGGAGCGGTGATGCGCCAGGAGAGGCTGGTCTCGAGATCGTGAGCCAGCCGCCGGAGGTTGGCGGCTTCGATGGCGGCGGCGTTCGCCCGGGCGCTCGAGGCCTGGGCCTCGGACGCATAATTCGCTTCGCTGGCGGAGAGCCGCGCGACTTCCTTCTCGAGCCGCTGCCTGGCGGCTTCGGCGTCCTGAAAGCGTTGGAGCCTGGCGCGGAGGTCGTTGTGGACGGCGGTCTGCTGTTCTAACTGGCGATCGAGCGAGGCGGCCCGGGCCTGCCAGAATTGCGCGTCGTCGCGGCTCTTGCGCAATTCCGCTTCGCGAATTTCCAGCAGCGCCGCGACTCTTCCGAGTTCCTTCGTCAGCTCTTCATTGCGGCCCGCGGCCGTCCCGCCGGCGCGAATTTCGCGCAACAGCTCCGCCGTCCGCGATAGAATCGCCGCAAGCTGGCGGTCCTGCCATGTGGCGTAGGAAATCCCGGTCGTTTCTTCAACGGTTCGATCTTCCAAAAACGCTCCTTATCTTTTTGTGGCGCAGGCACTCGCGTGCTCACACCACATTAGTATCCAACCAATGTAGCGGGGTTCAAGACGAGTTTCGGCCACCCGGGTATCGGAGCACAATCATGACGCTTCGTGGTAGTGTCAAGCTGAGGAATAGAACAGTGTTCGGCTTCATGGGTTTGGGAGCCTGGGCGATACTTCTGGCAGTCTGCGGATTGGCCAAACTTGCTGCATGGCTCAACATTTGCCCGCAATGGCTGCGGGAGTTCAAAATCGAGAAGCACACGCTCTATTGAAAGGCGTGGGGCACGAGTGCCGCGCCACGCTGCATCAACTGGTGACGCAAGGGGTCAGCCCGAAGACATCTTTCCAATCGGATAGAAATGCTTCCTCGGAAACCTCGCGGGACAATTCCAGGCACTCCGACGCCATTTCGTCGTACTGTCTGGTGACCGCGGCGATCTTCCGGGCCAGGTCCCGCGCGTCTCCCAACGGATAGAGAAACCTGCTTCGATTCGAAACCAGCGCGGCGTGCGGCGGGATCTCGGACAGGACCACCGGCAGGCCGGCGGTCATCGCCTCGGCGGCCGAGAGGCCGAAGCTTTCCCCTTGCGAGCAGGACACGAACACGGCTCTCTGCTGCCGCATCATTTTCAGAACGAGGTGGGCACGATCGAAAGGAACGGGCGGCAGCACCGCGATCGTGCCGCGGGCGTGGCGCTTCGCGATGGCCTCCGCGAGAGAATATTCCGGGTCGATCTGCCCGCAGATGATGCCCAGGGTTTCCTTCCCAAGATCCTGACGGGCGGCGATGACGCCATCGATAAACTCCCCGAGGTTCTTGTGCTCGTCTACGCGCCCGAAGTAAAAGAAAAGCGGCGGGCGCCACGCCGGCAGGGATAAGAGGCGGCCGGTTTCGGGCAGCCGGGGAACGAAGTTGCGGATGATTTTGACTCTGCCGCGCAGGCCGGGACATTCGGCCTCCACCACCTGCAGGAATTCCGTGGAAGGCACGATCAGCCCCCGCAAGCGGGTTTGCCACTCCTGCAGGTAGGTGCGCTGCTTGCGATAGGCCGTGTGGCATTCCATGAACACCTTGTCCTGGATCGCGGGGTGCGCTTCCAGAAGCTGCGGCGTATCCACCACCAGGATGGTCTCATATCGGGAAGGCTGGAAGTCCGCGGCGCCCACGACCACCCTGAGGCGGTCGCTCAGACGGCGCGACTGGCTATACCGCTCGAGGTGCGCCACCCCGCCGCAATCGTAATTGAAGTAAATGTCGATTTCGAGTTGCGGGTAGCGTTGCAGCAGAACCTCGCTGCGATTGAGGAAGACTCTCTCCACACCTCCCAAAGTTGCCCATTGATAAGCGAAACAGATCCTGGTGGGCATCATACCGGCGGTTGGTTCAAAGTGGATTCTAACATGGCGTTCGGAACTCAGCCCGTCAGGCCCGCTTCGCTCGCCTCCCT
>Ga0335076_10005744_pt1 | contig 12521 bp, 10 predicted proteins | sample Lox_Sample_25_FD_206717 | JGI IMG/M metagenome (GOLD analysis project Ga0335076, IMG submission 206717) | Soil microbial communities from Loxahatchee National Wildlife Refuge, Florida, United States - Lox_Sample_2.5 | ecosystem: Environmental > Terrestrial > Soil > Wetlands | place: USA...
ATTCTGGTCAGCGGGGCGGGCAAGGAGACGGTCCAGGGATTGCACTACCACCTGGCTCGGCACGACGGCAAAGTTCCTCCCAATTGGTCGGTGCTAGACAGCATCGGCTCCAACGATATCCATCTTGGGAGGTGGAACCATTCGGGACAGGCCTTACTCAGAATGCCGCAAGGCCAATGAAATCTGCGCCAGCGCGGCGAGGCTCGATCCAATGCTCTCGTCGCCGCCGCAAGCGATCCCGCAGCGTTATCCAACCTTCCGCGGCTCCTCGCCCGCGGCGGCGGGACGGCGAACTCAGAGATCTCTCGCCAGCCAGAACGTCAGCGCCTCGATGAGTTGGGTCACGCGCTGGCGATTGGACCGCTCGAACAGCGTCTGGTCGACCGCCGACGCCTGATATCTTGTCGTCGCCCGCACCGGCCACTGGACGCCCCCGATCGTCGCAACCCCGCTGATATTGTCCCAGGCGTAGCTGTCCTTGATTGGCCCAAAAGTGAGGGTGTCGATCCGCACGATCAGCGTGCCGCCTTGCGCCGTCACGCGGCCCGCCAGCGCATGCGCGAGCTGATCCGGCAGTCCCTGCTGAACCCACGCGGCTGTCGGATCGCCGGCGTTGGCGCGCAAAGGCGCGACATCGACCCGAATATTGCGGACCGGCAGGCCCGATTGGGCAAGCGCGCCCTGACATGCCGCCGCCGAAACAACACCGGCAAGGACGGCAAGACGGATCAAGCCAAGCGTCGACATCGGCGGCCTCCGGTAATTTTCGTCAGCGGCCGGCGTAGAAGCCGCTCGTCTGCGCCTGATGGATCGGATCCTGCACGTCAGATACGCCGAAACGGCCCGACTGTGGAGAGAGGTTGGGTGATTCATTGGCGTTGCAGCCGGCGAGCGCCAACGCCGCGACAAGGAGAATGGCCGGAATCCGCATCGGCGCACTTTCGTTGATCGTCGGCGCGCATGATCGGGCCGCCGGCGGGGCCGGTCCAACGCCAAAAGGCAGAAAAAAGCGGACCCCGCGGCTTTCGCCGGCGCAGCCCGGCCTGCGGGAGAAGCTGGCCTTTTCCATACGCCTTTCGGGCCGCTTTGGATCACCCCGCGAGGCCGCGCTCGGCTTTGCGCCGGCGCTAGGGCGAGGCAGGCCGCACGGCTTGAGCCGCCCCGGCGATCAGCTCGAAGGAGCGCAGGCGAGCGGAGTGTTCGTAGACGTCGGACACGACGATCAGTTCGTCCGCCCCGGCTTCCGCGACCAGCGCGGCGATTCCGGAGCGGACCGTCTCGGGCGAGCCGACGATCGAGCGGGCGAGCATTCTCGCCGCCTGCGCCTTCTCGAGCGGCGACCAATAGGTTTCGATGTCGTCGATCGGCGGTTGGCTCAGGCCGCGGGCGCCGCGGAAGATGTTGGTGAACGACATTTGCTGGGTGGTGGCGAGCCGGCGCGCTTCGGCGTCGGTGCCAGCGGCGATGATGTTGACGCCGACGATGGCGTAGGGCCGTTCTAGCTGGGCGGACGGCTTGAAGCGGGCGCGGTAGATCTCTAGCGCGGGGATGAGCAGGTCGGGCGCGAAATGCGAGGCGAAAGCGTAGGGCAGACCCAGCTCGGCCGCGAGCATGGCGCCGAAATGGCTCGACCCGAGGATGTAGAGCGGCACCTCGGTTCCCGCCGCCGGCACCGCCTGGATGCGCTGTCCGGGAACGGCGGGGGCCAGATAGGCCTGCAGTTCGAGCACGTCCTGAGGAAAGGCTTCGGCAGCCTCCGGCGGACGGCGCAGAGCATGCAGCGTGAGCTGATCCGTGCCCGGCGCGCGGCCGAGCCCGAGATCGATGCGACCGGGGAAGAGCCGCGCCAGCGTGCCGAACTGCTCGGCGATCACATAGGGCGCATGGTTCGGCAGCATGATCCCGCCCGCGCCGACCCGTATGGAGGTGGTGCCGGCGGCGAGATGGGCGAGCACGACCGAGGTCGCCGCGCTCGCGACGCCCGGCATGTTGTGATGTTCGGCCACCCAGATGCGCCGATAGCCCCATGTCTCGGCATGAGCGGCGAGATCGCGGGCGTTAATGAGCGCGGCGCCGGCGTCGGCGCCCTGGGTGACGCGGACGAGTTCGAGGATGGACAGGGGCGTCATTCAGCTTTGCGATGTGTTGCCTGTCTCGACATCGCCGTCCATGGCGGCTAAGCGAAACGCGCGGCATGGCGTATTGCCCGGAGTCGACGATGACCGTCAACAGGATCGCTTCGATCGGCCTCGCGACCCTGATCGCGCTCGCGCCGTTTGCGTCAATCGCCCAGACCTCTCAGGCGGCCGCCCCCACGGTTGCCGCGTCTGGGGCTGGGGCCGGATCGAATGCCGCCCGCGCGCGCCATCGAGCCACGCTCAACCGGCAGCGAGCGCGGTCGACCGCCGAACATGCGCGCAGGGTGCGGGCGACGCCCCGTCATTGACTGTCGGCTGGCGTCCGCCGGCGGTCCGCTCACCGCGCCATGAAGCCGATCGCGAACGCGTTGGCGATGTCGATGAAAAAGGCCGAGACCAAAGGCAGGATGATGAAGGCCTGGGCGCAGGCGCCGTGCAGCTTGGTGACCGCGGTCATGTTGGCGATCGCGGTCGGGGTCGCGCCGAGGCTGATGCCAGTGAAGCCGGCCGAGATCACCGCGGCCTGATAGTTCCCGCCCATCGCCGGGAAGACGGCGAAGAGGATATAGGCGACCGCCGCGACCGTCTGGAGCGCGAGAACGACGATGAGCGCCGGCCCGAGCCCGCCCAGCGTCCACAGCTGCATGCTCATCAGCGACATCGCCAGAAAGATGTTCAGCGAGAGGTCCGAGATCAGCGCCAGCGCGCGCGTCCGGGTCGGCCACTCGAGCTTCGGAAAGAGGCGCGGAACGCTATTGGTGACAACGATCGCGACCAGAAGGCAGACGACGAACAGCGGCAGCTTGACGCCGGTCTCTTCGACCGTTTCCTCGAGCGCGTAGGCGATCAGGATCACCAGATTGAGCACGAGCAGGGTACGCAGAAGCGAGACGTGGCTGATATCATCGACCGGCGTGGGGCCCATGTCCGGCAGGCCGACCACCGGATCCGGCGTCGCGGGCCCGCTCAGATGATGGCGTGAGATGAGATAGCCGGCGATCGGGCCGCCGACCAGGCTCGCGACCACGAGGCCGTGGGTCGCGACAGCGATGCCGACTTCGAGCGCATTCGCGAGCCCGAAGCGCTGGGCGATGATCGGGGCCCAGGCGATCGTGGTCCCATGCCCGCCGATCAGCGAGGCCGAGCCGAGAAAGGGGGTGATCCCCTTCGGCAGGCCGAGCCCCGCGACGGCGCCCGCAGCGATCAGGTTCTGGATGACGAGATAAGCCACCGTCAGGCCGAGCAGGATGAGAAACGGCCGCCCGCCCGAAATCAAATCGTCGAGCCTGGCGTTGAGTCCGATCCCGGTGAAGAAATAAAGCAGGAGCAGGTCGCGCGCCTGGAGCGAGAAGCCGATCTCGAGTCGGAAGACGACATAGGCGATCAGTGTGAGAACAGCGGCGAGCAGACCTCCGGTCACCGCCTCCGGAATGTTCCAGGCTCTCAGCGGCGGGATCAGGCGATTGAGCCCGGCGCCGGCGAAGAAGACGAGAATGGCGACGGTGAACGTCACGAGCCCCGGGGCTTCGATCGCCGTCATCGTCACTCCGCTCCCCTCGTTCTCGCCAGTCCTCTCGTCCTGAGGAGCGCCGAAGGCGCGTCTCGAAGGACGCCCCGGCCGCCGCGAGCCAAGCGACGCCCACTGGAACATACTTCGAGACGCGAGGCTTCGCCTCGCTCCTCAGCATGAGGGCGGTGGTTGGCCCCGCGGTCGGTCCAAGCGCGTTGATGCGAGCCGATTTCACATTTCCGCCGCCGAGGCAAACAGGCTCAAGCCCAGGCAGCGGGAAAGATAGCGCGCCGCGAGCTGCCCCTTGACGCTGTTGCCGGCCTCGTCGAGCCGCGGAGCGAAGGCGCCAAATCCTCCCTTGCCGGGCGAGACCGCGACAATGCCGCCGCTGATTCCGCTTTTGCCCGGCAGCCCGACGTTGTAGAGCCAGTCGCCCGAGGTTTCGTATAAGCCGGCCGTCGCCATCACCGCCAGTGCGCATTGGCAGCTCTCGGGGCCGATCACCCGCGCCTTGTTCAGCGGATTGACGCCGCCGTCGGCAAGCGTCGCGCCCATGACGGCGAGGTCGCTTGCGGTCACATTGAGCGAGCATTGGCGGGTGTAGAGATCGACCGCCTCGGCGGGGTCTATGGCGATCAGTCCATAGCTCTGCAGCAACTGGCCGATCGCCTGATTGCGCGGATTGCCGTTCGTCGCCGAAGCGAACACGCGCTCGTTGATGCTGAGCGGCCGCCCGGCGAATTCCGACAGGCCCTCCTGGATAAACCGCCATCGTTCGTCCGCCGTCGATCCCGGCGCAAGGCTGGTCGCAGCGATCGCGCCGGGATTGACCATCGGATTGGTCCGCCCGTCGCTGCTGCGCTCGATCGCCTCGAGCGCATTGAACTTGAGCCCGGTCGCGTTGACGCCGAGGCGGCGGCGCGCGGCGTCCGGGCCCAGCGCTTCGCAGATCAGCGCGAACACGAACGGCTTTGATACGCTCATGATCGAGAACGGGTGGTCGGAGTCGCCGCTCGCGTAGGCCGCGCCGTTGACGCCGACCACGCAGAGGCCGAACAGGTCCGGCGCGACCTCCGCCAACGCCGGATAGACGTCGGAGTTCGCCCCCTCGCGATTCGTCGCGAAACGCTCACGGGCCTGCTTGACCAGCGCCCGCACGACCTCGGGCGACGGCAGCCGCCCGGTTGAGACGAAGGAGGGATCGAGGGACGCGCCGCCCGGCCGGTCAGCGCTCACGCCGAACCTCCAGGTCCGAAGACGCTGCGGGCGTCAGATCGGCGCGGCGCGGACCGCGACATCGACGTCGAGTCCGATTGAATCATCCGGCCTGCCGAAATATCCGCCCGACACCGGCAGCGCCTGCTCGGCCGACCTCGCGACGCCGACGCGGACGAGGTTCGAGCCGGCGACGAGGCCGTTGGTCGGATCGTATTCCATCCATCCGGCCCCGGGTAAATACACGTTGCACCACGCATGAGTCGCGCCTCCGCCTCGCGTCGTCCCCGAAGTGTCGTCGTAGAGGTATCCGGTAACGAAACGCGTCGCGACGCCGAAGCTGCGCAGCCCCTCCATCATCAAGACCGCAAAATCGCGACAGGTTCCCGACCGGCGCTTGATCGTCTCGGCCGCGGTCTGCGTCCCCTCCTCGTGCCTCGCCTCATAGCGGAATTCGGCTTTGACCGCGTGCGTCATCGCCTCCATGACCGCGAGCGTGCGCGCCTTCTTATCGGCGAAGCGGCGCGACCAGGCGTTCACCGCTCCGTCAAGGTCGGGCGCCTGCGGTTGCGCGAGAGCGGCGAGGTCGGGGGCCTCTTCCGGCGCGTAGGCGAATGGGAAGAATTCGGCGTCCGGGTCGAGGCTATAAGTCGGCTTGGGCGGTCCATCGGGGTGATGGGTGAGTTCAAGAGTCGAAACGATGCTGAGCCGATCCGTTCTTAGGGTCTCCGGCCAGTCGAGGAAGCAGATCGAATTGTCGAACGTGTCATGGGTCCAATGAATGAGCGAGGGCTTCGGATCGACGTCGAGGGCGGAATGGTGAAGCCTGAGGTCATGGCTATCGTCGGGCCGCAGCATGAGGCGGTGGCGGGTGAGGCCGACCGGGTTGCGGTAGGAATATGCCGTCGAATGGACGATGCTGATCCTGGCCATGCCCGGTTTTAGAGCATGCTAGGACTCGTCTGTCATGCCGCGAAAGCGGGCATAGACGAAACGGCTGACGCGAGTCTGGATTGCCGCGTCGAGCGTGTGAAGGAATCGGTGTCGTATCTACCCCCCAGCGTGAGCGCGACCGCCCGCCATCGCGCAGCCCGCGGGTTTTTGGCCGCGCCAGGATTTCCGCCGCCGAGGCTTGCGCGACGGGCGGCGTGCGGGCAAAGTGGGTCCGTTGAGTCGGGCTGCTCCGGGAAGGCCCGACCATTCACGAGGGTGGGGCGGAAATGCGAATCGTCTTCCTGATCGGGATGCTCGCAGCCCTGACCGGCTGCTCAAGCTACCGGGATGTCACGTTCCTTTACTATCCCAATGGGCCGCCGAGCAACACCTTCCCCCCAGCGTCCCAGTTTTACGCTGAGGCAAGCCGGGAATGTGCGAAATACGGTATGAAGGCGGTGCATAATTGGGACAATTACACCTTTGATTTCAACCGCGTCAGGGTGAATTATCTTTGCGTCCAGTGACCGTCGTCGGCCGGCGCCTGCCGGCTGACCGAATGGGCGCTCAGCGTCTGCCGAAATTGTAGGTCAGGTAGAGAGGCTGCCAGTTCGGCGGCGCCGGATAGGGCGCGGCCGCGGCGATCGCGTTCAACACCGCCATGTCGAGGTTCGGCGACCCGCTCGAACTGGTAAGCTTCTTGCCGAGCAGATTGCCGCCCTCGTCGACATAGAAATCAACCGCGCCGTGCTTGTTCGCGCTGTCGATATGCAGCTCCGGACTTTCGCGCAAATGCGCCTTGATCATCCCGTAGACGATGGTGAGATAGCGGGATTCGGCATTTCCCCCCGCAATCGGCGAGTGTTCGACCTCACGCGCGAACTTATACTGCGGTAGGTCCTCGATCGTCGGCAGCGGCTCTCCGACTGGCGCCTTGGGCGGGGAGGCGCGCGCGGCCGGGGCGGCCGCCTCGGCGGCGCCGTCCTTCGGCCTCGAGGTGAGGTTCGCCGGCAATTCGCCCTCCGGCGCCGGCGTCAGATCTTGCGCCTCGGCCTCGCTCTCAGCCTTTTGCTGGTCGGCCGGGGTCGGCTCCGGCGCCGGCGCCTCGCTCTTCGGCGGCGCACCCGGGGTTGGCGGCGGCGGCGTCTGGGAGGCCGGGGCTTCGGTCGTCTTGTCCGGCGCCTCGCGGTTGACCTTCTCCTTGGTTTCCGGCGCCGGCGCGTCGAACGCGGGCTTCTCCTCGAACGGCTTCGGCGGCGGCTTGGGCTTGTCTTCGGCCGGCTTCGGCTTGGGAGGCGTCGGAGGCTGCTCGACCACCACCTCGACCGGGATTTCGCGCACCTCGGTAGGGACCGCCGGCGGCCAGAAGGCGTAGTAGGCGAATAATGCTAGGGGAATCGCCAGATGCAGCACTGCAGCCGCGATCAGCGCGACCGCCAGGCCCCTGCGCTCCGCGGAGCTGGGCGTTTCCGGCCCATCGAGGCGCTCAACCGGCTCAGCGGTGAAATCGGCCTCGGACAATAACGTGGCGGTCAGCGCCCGGCTCCTTTCGCGAAAGCGCGATGTCTTTCCTTGGCTGAATCGGTCACACGAGGTCAATGGCCTCGGCGGTCACTTTGCCGCGCGCTGCGGATTGGCGTATGGCGTCGGCGAATGAACCGGGCAGGCGACGGGCAGGGCGAGGCGGGTGCGAGGCTAGCGGCCGAGTTGGGCGCAGGCGCGGCGGCGGGGCGCGCGCCGCGGGCGCTCGTCTTCGATTCCGGACTTGGCGGCCTTTCGGTGCTCGCCGAAATCCGGCGCCTGAGGCCCGACATCGAGATCGTCTACGCCGCCGACGATGCGGCCTTTCCATACGGCCGGCTCGACGAGGCGGCGCTGGTCGCCCGGGTCGAGATGGTGATGTCGCGCCTGATCGGCGAAACCGAGCCCGATGCAGTCGTCATCGCCTGCAGCACCGCCTCGACTCTTGCGCTACCGCCGCTCAGGGCCGCCTATCCTCATTTGCCTTTCGTCGGCACCGTGCCGGCGATCAAGCCGGCGGCGGCGGCGTCGCGATCGGGCCTCATCAGCGTGCTGGCGACCCGCGGGACCGTGGCCCGCGACTATACCCACGCGCTCGTGCGCGATCACGCGGGCGACTGCGAGGTGACGCTGGTCGGCTCGTCGCTCCTTGCCGTCTTGGCCGAGCGCGCGATGCGTGGCAAGGCGGTGAATGATTCTGAAATCGCGCCCGAAATCGCGCCATGTTTCGTCGAGCGCGACGGAAGGCGAACCGACCATGTCGTGCTCGCCTGCACCCATTTTCCGCTCATCTTCGATCGGCTCGAGCGGCTTTCGCTCTGGCCGGTCGCCTTCGTCGATCCGGCGGCTGCGATCGCGCGCCGCCTGGATGCGGTGATCGGACCCGCCCGGCTTGGGACGGCGGCGGATGAGGGAGAGGCGATCTTCACCAGCGGCGAAACGCCCGAGCCCATGCTGCAAAACACCTTGCGTCGTTACGGGTTGACGTTTACTCCCGCTGCGGTCATCGGCTCGGCGCCGGCCTGATCGCCGAGCAAGTCCAGCACACGCGAAAGGGCCGCCCATGCGGACATCGGTCGGACAGCCCGTTCGCCTCGCCGATTATCATGCGCCCGACTATCTGATCGACCACGTCGAACTCGACGTCTCGCTCGACATTCACGCGACCCGGGTCCTTTCGACCCTCTCGCTGAGGCCCAATCCAGCCGGCCGAGAGGGCGCGCCGCTCGCGCTCGACGGCGACGAGCTCCTGCTCATCTCCGCCAGACTTGACGGCGACCCGCTCGGCGACGCCGATTTCGAGGCGAGCCCGTTTGAGTTTCTGCTTCGCCGGCCGCCGCAACGTCCGTTCAAGCTCAAGGTGGAGACCAGGCTCGATCCGGCCACCAACACCAAGCTGATGGGCCTCTATCGCACCGGATCAGCCTATTGCACCCAATGTGAGGCCGAGGGCTTCCGCCGCATCACCTATTTCCTCGACCGGCCGGACGTGCTCTCGATCTATCGGGTGCGACTGGAGGCCGACCGGGTCGAGGCCCCGGTGCTGCTCTCCAACGGCAATCTCGAGGAGGCTGGCGACGCCGACAGTCCGGGCCGGCACTACGCCATCTGGCGCGATCCATACAAGAAGCCCTGCTACCTCTTCGCGCTCGTCGCCGGCGACCTTGGTCATATCGTCGATTCCTTCGTCACCGCCTCCGGCCGCAGGGTCGCGCTCGCCATCCACGTCGAACACGGCCGCGAGGAGCGCGCCCGCTACGCGATGGAGGCGCTCAAGCGGTCGATGGCCTGGGACGAGCGGGCCTACGGGCGAGAGTACGACCTCGACGTGTTCAACATCGTCGCGGTGTCCGATTTCAATATGGGCGCAATGGAGAACAAGGGCCTCAACGTCTTCAACGACAAATACGTCCTCGCGTCGCCGGAGACGGCGACCGACGACGATTACGCGAGCATCGAAGCCGTCATCGCGCACGAATATTTTCACAATTGGACCGGCGACCGGGTGACCTGCCGCGACTGGTTTCAGCTTTGCCTCAAGGAGGGGCTGACCGTCTTCCGCGACCAGGAGTTTTCCGCCGACATGCGCTCGGCGCCGGTGAAGCGCATCGACGACGTGCGCGCGCTGCGCGCGGCGCAGTTCCCAGAGGACGCCGGACCGCTGGCGCACAACGTCCGGCCGGAGGTCTATCACGAGATCAGCAACTTCTACACCTCGACCGTCTACCAGAAGGGCGCCGAGGTCATCCGAATGCTGAAGCGCCTGATCGGCGCCAAGGCGTTCCGCGCGGGCATGGATCTTTACTTCGCCCGCTTCGACGGCCAGGCGGCGACGGTCGAGGATTTCATCGGCTGTTTCGAGACGGTCTCCGGCCGCGATCTGGCCCTCTTCATGCGCTGGTACAGCCAGGCCGGCACGCCGAAGGTCACGGTTCGCAGCGCTTACGACGCCGCCGCCAAAACCTACCGCCTCGACATCGCCCAGTCGCTCTCGCCGACGCCCGGACAGTCCGTCAAGCTGCCGGCGACCATGCCGCTCGCGCTCGGCCTTGTCGGTCCCAATGGCGGCGACCTGCCGCTCGTCTCGTCGGACGTAAGCGCAGAGGAGCTTCAGAGCGGCGTGATCGAACTCAAGGACGCGCGGCGGTCGATCGTCTTTCGCGATGTGCCGCAGCGCCCCACGCTATCGTTTTTGCGTGGCTTCTCCGCGCCGGTGCGGGTCGAGGACGACCTGACAGAAGAGGATTTGATCGTCCTCTCGCGGCATGACGGCGACAATTTCAACCGTTGGCAATCGCTGCAAAGCCTGGCGACACGCATCCTCATCCGCCACGTCGCGGCCATTCGGGCCGGGCGCGCGCCCGAGCGTGACGAAACGCTTGCGGCGGCCTTCGGCGCACTGATCGAGGACGCCCGCGCCGCGCGGATCGATCACGCCTTCGCCGCTCTCGCGATGAGCTTGCCGACCGAGGCCGACATCGCCCGCGAGATCGGGGAGGACGTCGATCCGGACGCGATCTACGCCGCCCGCAAGACCATGAGAGGGGCGATCGGGCGCGCGCACGGCTCCGCGCTCGCCGCGCTGCACGTCGAACTAGCCGATTCTTCGCCGTTCACCCCCGACGCCCGCGCCGCCGGCCGGCGCGCGCTGCGCAACGTCGCGCTGAGCCTTTTCGTCGACGGCGACGTCTTCAAGGGACTGGAACTCGCGCACCGCCAGCTTGCCGACGCCGACAACATGACCGAGCGCCTTGCCGCGCTCGCGGCGATCGCCTTCAAACCCGACGACGCGCGCGAACATGCGCTCGACGCTTTCGGGCGCCGCTACGCTATGGAGCCGCTCATTCTCGACAAATGGTTTGCGCTTCAGGCGCTCATCCCCGAGCGGGAGACGTTGGAGAGGGTGCGTGGGCTGATGAATCACCGCGGCTTTTCGCTCGCCAATCCCAACCGGGTCCGGGCGCTGATCGGCGGATTCACCGGCAATCAGACCCAGTTCAATCGCCCGGACGGGGCGGGCTTCGCGCTGCTCGAGGAGGTGGTCGTCTTTCTCGATCCGACCAATCCACAGATCGCAGCGCGGCTTTTGACCGCGATGCGGTCATGGCGCTCGCTCGAGGGGGTCCGCCGCGGCCACGCTGAGGCGATGCTGAGGCGGATCGCCGCGCAATCCTCGCTATCGCCGGACCTGCGCGACATCGTGACTCGCAGCCTCGGCTGACGGCGGCGCCCTCATCCCGCGGGCCGACCGCCTTCTCCCGGAGGGAGATGGAAACGCGGGTCTCTGATCACGATCCGTTCGGAGCCGATTCTCCCCGGTCCCCTTCCGCCACTTTTTTTCTGCAAGCGCCCTGTCAAGGGCTGGACAAAGATTCGCACAAGGATTCTTATCGTAGTGATTCGGGCGTGATGGCGGCTGCCCGAGTGTAAATTGTGGCGAAGTCTGGGAAGGGCGATGACGCGTGCAAGCGCGGCAAACGGGGACGCTTGTCCGGAAGGGCCAGCCCGAACGGTGAGCGGGGAATCGGCGGCCGGCCTGGCGTTCACGTGGGCGCGCCGCCCGATCGAGGCGCTGGAGCGCGCGCATCGGCGCGCGGCGACAGCTCGCCGGCGCGGGTTTCCGGCGGCGGTTTCGATCGCAATCGTTGTCGCGGTCCTCGGCCTTGTCGCGCTGACGCTCCAGCACCTCTGGCTCGAACGCGATCTGGCGTTGCGCGACGCCGCGCGCGAGGTCAACATCCGTGCGACCTTGATCGCCCAGCGCCTCAATGCGGCTCTGATGGCCGAGCCGCAGGCCCCTGAAGCCGAAATCTTCCGGCGCGTGCTCGCGGCTCATCCCGACGAGCGGCTCGACCAATCGATCCTCATCGACCGCAACGGGCGTCTCATCGACTTCGGCCGGACTGAAGGGGGAGGCGCCTCGCCGCTGGCGGTCTTCTTCGGCGGTCGCGGCGCCGCCGCGGTTGGCGCCGACCAGGGCGACGTCATCCGCTTTCGCACCGAGCGCGGCGACGAACAGTTTGGCGCCGTGCGGGCGCTGTCGCGGACATCTGCAAGGGTGGCGTTTGCTTCTCCGGTCGATCTCCATCTCGTGGCCTGGCGCCGCACGGCGCAGGTGACCGTCTTCCTGCTTGTCTCGACGATCGCGCTCATGGTCGCGGCGGCCGGCCTCCACGCCATCGAAGCCAGAGCCAAGCGCAGGCGCGTCCGCGACGAGGGCGCCCGGCGGGCCCGCGTCGATCTCGCACTGAATCGCGGACGCTGCGGCCTATGGACCTGGGACCTGGAGAGCGGCCGCATTCATTGGTCGGCCTCGATGTTCGATCTGCTCGACCTCGACGAGCGCCCCGGCTCGTGGACCGTCGCCGACCTGCAACCTCTCCTGCACCCGGAGGACCGGAGCTTGGAGACCATTGCCCGAGCGGCGGTTGAGCGGCGCGGCGAGTGCGTCGACATCGAGCTCCGGATGCGCGCGGCCGACGGGCGCTGGGTGTGGCTGCACAAGCGCGCCGACATCGTCGAGGACGAGGAGACCGGCGCGGCGAGCCTGGTCGGCATCGCCTTCGACGTCACCGAGCGCAAGCGCGAAGCCGAGCTGTCGGCGACCGCCGACCAGCGCCTGCGGGACGCGATCGAAGCGATATCCGAGGCCTTCGTCCTGTGGGATTCGGGTAATCGGCTCGTGCTGTGCAACTCGAAATATC
>Ga0335076_10005746_pt1 | contig 12520 bp, 10 predicted proteins | sample Lox_Sample_25_FD_206717 | JGI IMG/M metagenome (GOLD analysis project Ga0335076, IMG submission 206717) | Soil microbial communities from Loxahatchee National Wildlife Refuge, Florida, United States - Lox_Sample_2.5 | ecosystem: Environmental > Terrestrial > Soil > Wetlands | place: USA...
GGCCATGGTTTCGCCAAGCGCGCGGCCGAGCGCCAGCATGATGCCGCCGATCACGCCGACCCTGGTATAGGGGATGACCACGTTGCGCACGACCTCCCATGTGGTGCAGCCGACGCCGTAGGCGGCCTCTTTCAGCACCGGCGGCACTGTCTTGAACACGTCGACCGAGATTGCTGTGATGAAGGGCAGTACCATGATCGCGAGAATCAGCGAGGCGTTGAACAGGCTGAGATAGGACGGGGGGCCTGCGAAGATCACATTCAGCACCGGGATGTTGGCGCAGAGCGAGATCATGAAGGGCTGGAAGGTATAGGCCAGGAACGGGCCGAGCACGAAGAAGCCCCACATGCCGTAGATGATCGAGGGGATGCCGGCGAGCAATTCGATGGCGATGCCGATCGGCCGGCGCAGCCATTGCGGACACAGTTCGGTCAGGAAGATCGCCACGCCCAGGCCCACCGGTATCGCGATCAGCATCGCGATAAAGGAGGTCACCAGCGTGCCGTAGATCGGCGCAAGCGCGCCAAGCACCGGCGGATCGGCTTGCGGCGCCCAGCGCTGCGTCCACAGGAAGGAAAGGCCATATTCCCGGATGGCCGGCCAGGCGCCAATGAACAGTGCGACGATGATGCCGCCAAGGATCAGCAGCACCGAAATCGCGGCAAGCCGCGTGATCCAATAGAAGGTGACGTCACCGAACTTGAAGGCGCTGAGCGCCTTGGCGCGGTCGTAAGGTCCGGCGGCTCCGACTACATCGCTCACGTCGCTTTGAACGGCCATGTCTGCCACGCCAATCCCCTATCCTAATTAGCACGCGATCCGGGTCGCGTTCGATGGATCCGGTTGTATTCCGGTCCTCCGCGCCCTTTGCGGAGGCGCCATCACCCTCCCCCACGGGGGAGGGTGAAACGCGCGTGACGTTCGAGCCTCAGCTCTTGATGTCGGCCGACCAGGTCTTCTCGATCAGCTTGACCACATTGTCCGGCATCGGAATGTAGTCGAGCTCTTCGGCCATCTTGCCGCCATTGGCAAAGGCCCATTTGAAGAACTTGATGGCTTCCGCAGAAGCCGCCTTATCGGCCGGCTCCCTGTGCATCAGGATGAAGGTCGAGGCGGTGATCGGCCAGGACTTCTCGCCGGGCTGGTCGGTCAGGATGACATAGTAGCCGGGCGCCTTGGTCCAGTCGGCATTGGAGGCCGCGGCCTGGAATGCGTCGACGGTCGGCTGCACGGTCTTGCCGGCCTTGTTGACCAATCCGGTATAGGTCAGCTTGTTCTGCTTGGCATAGGCGTACTCGACATAGCCGATCGAGTTCTTGGTCTGGCTGATATTGCCCGACACGCCCTCATTGCCCTTGGCGCCCACGCCGGTCGGCCATTCAACCGCCGTGCCGGAACCGACCTTGCTCTTCCAGTCGGCGCTCACCTTCGACAGATAGTCGGTGAAGTTGAAGGTGGTACCCGAGCCGTCGGAGCGGCGCACCACGGTGATGGCTTCGGACGGAAGCTTGGCGTTCGGATTGAGCTTCTTGATCGCCGGATCATCCCACTTGGTGATCTTGCCGAGATAGATGTTGGCAAGCGTCTCGCCGTCAAACACGAGGTCGCCGGCCTTGATGCCGTCGATATTGACCACCGGGACGATCGCGCCCATCACCATCGGCCACTGCACGAGGCCATCCTTGTCGAGCTGCTCGACCTTGAGCGGCATGTCGGAGGCGCCGAAGGTGACCGTCTTGGCTTCGATCTGCTTGATGCCGCCGCCGGAACCGATCGACTGATAGTTGAGACCGTTGCCCGTCTCCTTCTTGTAGGCGTCGGCCCATTTCGAATAGATCGGGAACGGGAACGTCGCACCCGCTCCGGTGATGTCGGCAGCAAAGGCCGACGTCGAAGCAGCCACAAGGCCTGCCGCGACGATTGCTTTGACGAAATTCATTGCTGATCTCTCCCTCTGGGAGCGAAGCGCTATTGCGCCCGATCGCGCTCCCGACGAACCCCCTTTAGGAGCGGTCGTTGCCGGTTTTATAAAGGTTTCATGACAGCCGGATGACAGTCTAAATAATTGAAATATCTCAGCTTTGAACCAAAACGAAAGTCTTAGGCTGGGGGAAACAGGCCGTGAAGGTTGCCCCATATCTGGGCACACTTTCGATCAAAAGCCGGCCGCGATGACGGTTAAGAATATGTTTCACCAGCGATAAACCGAGCCCGGTTCCACCCTGGGACCGGCTATCGCCGACGTCGACCCGGTAGAAGCGCTCGGTGAGCCGCGGCAGGTGCTCGGGCGCGATCCCGGGTCCGAAATCGCGCACCATGACACGCACCTCCGGCGTGCCTTCGGCCGATGCGGCCGTGGTCAGGGAGACGATCACCCTGCCGCCCGAGGCGCCATATTTGAGTGCGTTCTCGATCAGGTTCTCGAACAGGCGCAGCAGCTCCTCGCGGTCGCCCGCAATCAGGACGGGCGCATCCGGCAGCGCGATTTCGACATCGACCTGGCGCTCGCGCGCCAGAGGTTCCAGCCCGTCGGCGACCTGGCGGATGATCGGGACAATATCGACAGTGGTGTCGGGGCGGACATGGGCGGACAGCTCGACCCGCGACAGCGACAGGAGGTCGTCGATCAGCCGCGCCATGCGCGTCGCCTGCGCATGCATGATGGAGAGGAAACGCTCGCGCGCCTTGGCGTCGTCCTTGGCCGGCCCTTGCAGCGTGTCGATGAAACCGGACAGCGCGGCGAGCGGCGTGCGCAATTCGTGGCTGGCATTGGCCACGAAGTCGGCCCGCATTTCCTCGACCCGGCGCAATGGAGTCTCATCGTGGAAGGTCATCAGCATGCATTTGTCGACGCCGCCAAATGCGGTCGGCACCGGCACAGGCGTGATGATCAGCTCCATCCAGCGCTCGACCGGCGCGTGATCGAGATAGGTGGCGCGACGGGGCTCGGTGGTGGCGATCGCCTCGCGCAGCGCCATGATGATCTCGGGCGAGCGCAGCGCAAACTGCGCCAGTTCGTTCTTGCGCAGGGCGGGCGCGAGCTGGGCTGCGGCGGCATTGAGATGGATGACACGCCCGGCGCGATCGAGCAGCACGGCAGGATCGGGCATGCCGGCGACCACGGCGCTGACAGCTGCCGTTTCGATCGGGTTAACGCCGCGGACGTCCTCGCGCGAGGTCACCGCCGGATGCAGTCGCCAGGGGATGAGTGCTGCGGCCGCAATACAGGCGAACACGGCCGCGGCGCGCAGCGGCGACAATTCGTCGAACATCACCAGCACCGAGAGCGCTGACGCTGCGACCAGCAGCACGATTGCCGAATGCCGCAGCCGCTCCGGCCACGGCGAAAACAACGAAGGAGACGATGAAGGGGCTTCCAATGCCATCTGGCCGGCTTCTCCGTTGACTCTGCCCGTCTCACCCTGCCTGTCAGAGGTGGGTGTCTCCACGCTTTCTTACGTAGGCTGCCTCGCGGGCCCGACCTGCTTCAAGCCCCAGCGCTGCAGCCTGCCGCAGGCGCTTCGATCGGGCACCGAGGATAAGCTCCCGAAACGTCAGCAAGATTACAGATATGACAAAGGGGGCGATATAATAGAGGAGGCGGAACAGAAGCATGCCGGCGAGCAGGTCCTCCCGGTCCATCTGCCAGAGGCCGACCAGCATGGCGGCGTCGAACACCCCAAGGCCACCCGGAGAGTGGCTGGCAAAGCCGAGCAAGGTCGCGGACACGAAGATGACGGCGACCACCACGAAGCCGAGATTCGGCTCGTCCGGCACCAGCACATACATCGCCAGCGCGCAGAAACCGAGGTCGACAATCCCGATTGCGATCTGCAACAGGGTCAGGGGTCCGCCCGGCAAGACCACGCTCCAGGGGCCCCGGCCGACAACCCGCGGCTTGGTCCAGACCCAGACGACGTAGGCAACCAGCGCAACGATGATCAACACCGCGACAGTGCGGTTGAGCCAGACCGGCAACTGATCGATCGAAGCCGCCGCCTCCGGGTGATAGGTGATGCCGAGACCCAGGACTGCGGCATTGCCGAGCCAGAATGTGAGCCCGGCCAGAAAGCAGATTTTTGCGACGTCGATCGCGTTGAGCCCGTGGGCGGAATAGATGCGGTAGCGCACAGCGCCGCCGGTGAAGACGCTGGCGCCGACATTGTGGCCGATCGAATAGCTGGTGAAGGCGGCAAGCGCGGTGACGCGGTAGGGAACGTTTGCGTGGCCGATCGCGCGGACGGCGAACAAATCATAGAAAGTCAGTGTGAAATAGCCGGCGCTGACGAACAAAGCGGCAAGCGCGATCTGGCGCGGCTCGGTGGCCTTGATTGCGTCGAACACCTCGTCGACGCTGATGCCGCGCAGCATATGGTACAGCACATAGCAGGCGATCCCGATGACGGTAACGCTGATCAGAACTCCGAGCTTATGCAGGACTTGCTTCTGGCGCAGAAACGAGATCGCTCTGCGTATGGCTTCCAGCATCTAGACCTCAATCACCAACCGTACCGCCGCCGGCTTGTTCCTGCGAACTTAGCGTTCGGGACACCAGTGGTCCGATTCTAGCATTCGCATCCCTTCTCGCCTCGCCAAATCGATGCGAATGGGCAGCGAAGATTAAATCCGCTCCACCGGCTCTGCGATGTGGTAGCGCGTTTCAGCGCAAAGTGGAATTCGCCAAATGTGAACAAAAACGTACCGCTTCAACATATTAGGTTGATGCTCCGACAGTCCCCGTGCATCGTCTCGCCCTCATTTCATTGGCGCCTTTCCCGGGATTCCTGCCGCCATCCCCCCGCACGACCGGGGTTTTTCCGCGAGCAGGCGTCCAGGTTCGGAAAAAACGTCTCGAGAAATCCGTCGTGAGAGCCGGTCGACGCGGCTCAGCCTGCCGGGCGGCTCCGCGACAGCACCCAGTCGCGCAGCCAGGAGCCGACGGCGCAGCCGGCCAGATAGCAGGCGAACATGATGAGCAGGAGATCGAGCCAGTAGCCGAAGCGGCCGGGAACGAGCCGCGAAAGCGAGAACGCGACCAGGGCTGCGAACAGGGCCGCAAGCCAGCGCTCCGTCACCTTCGGGACACCCGCGCCGCGATGGACGACCGCGATCCATCCCATCGCAAGTCCGAGCAGGAGCGATCCCAACAGCCAGCCCCAATAAAACGTCACGAGATAGGCCATTTCGGTCACCTCACCAGAAACTCGATGCGGCGGTTTTGCGCCTTGCCCTCGTCGGTGTCGTTGGTGGCAACCGGCTGCGTCGAGCCGTAGCCGACCGCGGTGAAGCGGCTCGCCGGCAGGCCGGCCTTGACCAGGTAATCGACCACTGCCTGCGCGCGCTTCTCCGACAAGGCCTGGTTGGCCCCATCCTCGCCGTCGGTGTCGGTATGGCCGCCGACCTCGATATTGGAGGTCGGACAGCGCAAGGCGATCTCGACCAGACGATCGAGCAGGCCCGCCGAATCAGGATCGATCGTGGCGCGGGCGGACTCGAAACGGACCTTGGCCTGGCCGAGCAGGTCGGAGAACAATTGCTGGCACACGGTCGGATCGACCGGCGCCGACGCAGGCTTGACGGAGATATCGGGCTTGAACTGGAAGTTTTGTGGAAAGTCCTTGCCGAGCCCGGCACGGATTTGTGCAGCCGCAGCATCGTAGAGCGCGTCGCCCGAGAGCTTGACCTCGCGATCCGATACCACAAGCGTGCCGGTCGAGAGCCGCGACAGCGCGCCGAGCGCCGGCATCACGGCGGCGGCGAATCCCGACGGTGCGCCGATGCTCGGCTTGAGATTGTCGACGACCTTTTCCGAGAAGAATTTTCGCGATGCCGCCTGCGCGATTGCCGCATGCACGTTGTTGTCGGGCACATTCCCGGACAGGGTCAGCGTCAGTGCGACGGGATCCTTGTAGGCCTGGAACACATAGGGCGGCGCCTTGAGGTCGTTGGCGGTGACGGAAAAGCCCGCCGGCAGGTTTTTCAGGGCCGCGGCGATCGCTTCCCGCCCGCCGAGCTCGCGCGCCATGCCCGACAGCGTCACGCCTCCGTCCGAGATCGCGATCTTGCCTTCCTTCAGCTTGCCGATCTGATCGATCAACAGCAGCGCGGCCGGCTCAAAGCCCGGCGGGGCACCGCGTGCAAGGTTCATTTGATCGGCGACCTCGACGCCGCCGAGCGTGGCACGCGCCACATCGGCAAGCTTGCCCTTGACCGCGGGCAATGGCGCGCTGCCGCCAAGCGTCACCCTGACGACATCGCGCTCGGCCGACCAGACGAAGGGCTTCGCTTCCGGCACCAGGCGGGTATCGTCATTGACCAGCCGCACGCCGGGCACGGCTTGCACGGAGGCGACCGCGCCGCGGCGGCCGTCTTCCGAAAACGCGTCCGCAGCCACGGTAACGTCGCGCCCGTCGACGGCGATCCGGGTCTTGTCGAGCACGGCGTCCTTGAGGGCGGCGGCGGCACGGGCCGTCAGATCCGCCTCAACGGGCGCGATGCTGCTCAAGGCGGCAAAGATCCAGAGGACGACCAGGGGGACCACGCCTGGCCACCATTTCGCTCTCCACCTAAAAAGTCCGTGCATTCGATATCCCGCGGCGGGGTCGTCCCAAGTCCGAAGCTCGCATCATTTGGCCGCTTCATGTCTGCGAATTTCGGAATTGAGGGACACTAGCAACTTATTGATCCAGCATGGCTTTGGTTCGGAACTCCGCATGGCGTTCTCGCGGCAGACCGATCTGGAGCTCAAGACCGCCATGCCGGCAAACTCACTGATTCCAGCAACGCTTCCGACCCGACCTTGCAAGGTGCAGATCTGTCGCACCTCTGCCAAAAGGGAACCTGAAATCGGCAGGATTTGGGAAACACAGAGAAAACAAACCCTTGACGGGCTGTCAAACCGGAAATGGCAGACCCTGTGTCCGGCTGGCGTGGGGGAAGCGGATAACCGTTTCTTCAGCGATTTTTCGCTAACGTCCGCAAAAGACCTCCCCTGACCTGACCGGATCTTTGGCTCTATGAAGCAGTTCCGCAACACCATGATCCGCGCCGGATTGGGAGTATTGTATTTTTCAGGCGCGCACATGCTGCTGCGGCCGATTCTTTCCGGCGTCGGCGCGATTTTCACGCTGCATCATGTCCGCCCGCCTCGTCCGGGCGACTTCCAGCCGAACCGGCATCTGGAGGTCGCGCCCGACTTCCTGCGCGCGATGCTGGCACATTTGCGCGCCCGCGGCATCGACATCGTCACCATGGACGAGGTGCACCGCCGGCTGACCGAAAAGGACTTCGAGCGGCCTTTCGCCTGCTTCACCCTTGACGACGGCTATCGCGACAACCGCGATTACGCGTTGCCGGTGCTGCGCGAGTTCGATGCGCCCTGCACGCTCTATGTGGCGAGCGACTTCGCCGAGGGTAGCGGTCGGCTGTGGTGGATTGCGCTCGAGATGGCGATCGCGAAGGCGTCCTCGATCGAGGTCACGATCGGCGGCGTGCCGAGCCTGGTCGACACCGCAACATCCGCCGCCAAGCAGGCCGCCTTCGACCGCCTGCACGACTGGCTGCGGAGTGCTTCGGCGCGCGACATGCAACGCGAGATGGGTGCGCTCTGTGCGCGCCACGGCATCGACGATGCCGCGATCTGCCGCGAACTGTGCATGTCGTGGGACGAGTTGAAGGGATGCGCCGACGATGCCCTCGTCACGATCGGCGCGCATTCCATCAGCCATTGCAACCTCGCCCATCAGAGCGCGGCGGCCGCAGCCGAGGAATTGACTGTGAGCCGCGCGCGGATCGAGGCTGCATTGCAGCGCCCCGTCGTCCACCTCGCCTATCCCTATGGCGACAGGCAGGCGGCCGGCGCCCGCGAATTCGCGCTCGCCCGCAACGCCGGCTACAGGACCGCGGTGACGACGCGGCCCGGCATGGTGTTTCCCGAAAGCGGCGCTCATCTCACCGCGCTGCCGCGCGTCTCGCTCAACGGCAATTATCAGGACGAGCGCGTCCTCCCCGTGCTCACCTCGGGTACCGCGACCGCAATGTGGAACGGATTTCGCCGGGTGGATGCGGCGTAAGCAAGCGCGTCATGCGCCGCCCGCCCGTGCGGCCTTGAGGGCTAATCGTGGACGGAAGGTCCCGCCTGATCCTGCGATATCGTCGCGGGAACGGCCGGGGAGGCGTTCTGCAAGATGACGCCGGCCATGACGTGAAGCACGAAAAACCCGACGGCAATGATCGCGATCAACGCGTTTTCACCGGGCAACGGAATCTGAAACGACGATTTGGCGGGTGAGCGCCTTTCAATCACCGACATTCATTGCGCTCCTGGTCTGCATGCTCGACGCGGCCTTCGCCCGTTGCGGGGCGCGCGGCCAGGTACCGATATCGTTGCAGGATGCGCTGTGCTTGCAGACGCCGCGAGCGATGCAGCGCACCCAGGATCGATGCGAACAATCCCCGCTGCCCTCGCCTTTCGCGGAAGGGCGCTGGAACGGACGACCGGGTTACAGGAAATGATGCGTGCCTCATCGGCGAAACTCCGCTGCAAAAAATTAACCGCGGCGGACGTTGCTTCGATCTGCGCAAAGTGCCTGTGCATCGGATCACACTTTCGGAAAAGTTGATTGGCGGATATCGGACGTGCCGCGTCCGGACTCGCAACCATGGCGCCAACGGACGCGACCCGCCTTGCGGGCTTCTTGATTTTTTCTTGTCGTTTGCTTGATTTTCGTCGCGGACGCCGCGCGGAAGGCGGTTTCAAGTCCGCCTAACCGGTTGCGGCTGCTTGACTCCTGCGGTTCCTGTCCTCAGCCTGAGCCAAAGCCAAGGGGAGATACCATGTTCAAGGATCTGTTCTCACTGCAAGGCCGCACAGCGCTCGTGACCGGCGGCTCGCGCGGCATCGGCAAGATGATCGCGGCCGGATTCCTCGCCCAGGGCGCCGCGAAGGTTTACATCACCGCGCGCAAGGCCGGTCCCTGCGAGGCCACCGCAAAGGAACTCACCGCCGCCTATGACGGCGAGTGCATCGCACTGCCGATCGACATTTCGACGGTCGAGGCTTGCGAAAAGCTGGCCGGCGAAATCATCAAGCGGGAGCCCAGGCTCGACATCCTCGTCAACAATGCCGGTGCCGCCTGGGGCGCTGATTTCGACGAATTCCCCGAAAGCGGCTGGGACAAGGTCATGGACCTCAACGTCAAGGCGCTGTTCTTCCTGACCAAGGCGCTGGCGAAACCGCTGCGCGCGGCCGCGAGTGCCGAACGTCCGGCCAAGGTGATCAACATCGCCTCGGTCGACGGCATCTTTGTCAATCCGAACGAGACCTATTCCTACGCGGCCAGCAAGGCCGCCGTCATCCATCTGACGCGGCGTTTGGCGACCAGGCTGATCAAGGATCATGTCAATGTCACTGCCATTGCGCCTGGAGCGTTCAAGTCGGACATGAACCGCGTCGCGCGCGATCACGCCGAGGAAGTCGCAAAGCACATTCCGGCGCGGCGGGTGGGAACCGACGAGGACATGGCGGGCACCGCGATCTATCTCGCCTCGCGCGCCGGCGACTATGTGGTCGGGGCCACGATCGCGGTCGACGGCGGTGTCGTCTATGCAAGCGCGGGGCTTGAGATCGCGGGGTGAGACGGCATCGGGATACGCAAAGTCACCGTCATGCCCCGGCTTGACCGGGGCATCCAGTACGCCGCGGCTTCTCGATTCTTGCCGTGTCGCCTCTGGGATACTGGATCACCCGCTTTCGCGGGTGATGACCACTCACTTGATCTCACGTCTCGATCTTCACATATTCGAAATCGCCGGGCTTGTTGTCGATGCCGACTTTCGGCGGCGAGATCCACGGCGCGAATTCGCCGATCTCGGTAACCGGATTCATCAACGAGGCGATGAAGTCGCCGTCGCTCTTTGACGGCAGCCAGTCGTCGCGGCGCTTCGCCCAGGTCGCGTCGTCGATCAACACGCCCTCGGGCGAGGCATGCACGTCCTTGAATTCGCCGATCGCGCGATGGAAGGCCGTGTGCGGCAGAGCGAGCTTGTAGTCATAGCCCGCAGTCGAGATCACCTTGTTCCAGCGCAACAAGCCCTTGACGCAATCCTGCGTGTAGTCGTCGCGAAGGCGCATGTTGAGTGCGGTCAGCGCCGGTTCGTCGACCCGCTTGATCTCGCCGTCGACGAGCTTGAGCACCGGATAGGTCGAGTTCTTGAGCTGGTGATCGTCCTGGATCTGGGTCTCGTGGTAGCGACCCTTGATGCCGGCGTTGAAGGCATTCGCCGCATTGGTCGAGACCTCCGAGCCGAACAGGTCGAGCGACAGCGTGTAATGCAGGTTCAGCTTCTTCTGGATGGTCGGAAGGTCGATGACGCCGAGCGCGCGCACCTTGGCAACATCGGTCGGATCGTCGATGCCGGCCGCCCTCATGGCGTCGCAGGTCCGCTGCACCACGCGCGTGATGCCGGTCTCGCCGACGAACATGTGGTGCGCCTCCTCGGTCAGCATGAAGCGGCAGGTGCGCGACAGCGGATCGAAGCCCGATTGCGCCAGCGAATGCAGCTGCATCTTGCCGTCACGGTCGGTGAAGTAGGTGAACATGAAGAAGGACAGCCAGTCCGGCGTCTTCTCGTTGAAGGCGCCCAGCATGCGCGGGCTGTCGGCATCGCCCGAGCGGCGGCGCAACAATTCATCGGCTTCCTCGCGGCCGTCGCGGCCGAAATATTTCTGCAGGAGATAGACCATCGCCCAGAGATGGCGGCCCTCCTCGACATTGACCTGGAACAGGTTGCGCATGTCGTAGAGCGAGGGCGCGGTCTTGCCGAGATGGCGCTGCTGCTCGACGGAAGCGGGCTCGGTGTCGCCCTGGATCACGATCAGCCGCCGCAGCATGGCGCGATACTCGCCCGGCACTTCCTGCCAGGCCGGCTCGCCATAATGCTCGCCAAAGGGAATCGTGCGGTTCTCCTCCTCCGGAGCAAGGAGAATGCCCCAGCGATAATCGGGCATCTTCACATAGTCGAACTTGGCCCAGCCGCGCGGATCGACCGAATAGGCGGTGCGCAGATAGACCATCGACTGCTGAAAGCCGTCCGGTCCCATATCATGCCACCAGTCGATATAACCCGGGTGCCAGCCTTCGAGCGCCTTCAGCACCTGGCGATCCTCGGCAAGATTCACGTTGTTGGGAATCTTGGTGGTGTAATCGACCTTCATGATGTTCATGTTCATCGCCGTGCTCCCTGGGGTTCGTCATGCCCGGGCTCGCCCCGGCATCCACGCCTTCCCTTCACCGTACGAAGGACGTGGATGGCCGGGACAGGCCCGGCCATGACGCAGCAAATTTTCTAAACTCTCGTCATATCGAACTTCGGCTTCTGGCCGCTTCCGTAGCGCCGCAAGGCGCCCTCCTCGCCGACCGCATTCGGGCGCTGGAAAATCCAGTTCTGCCACGCGGTCAGCCGCGCAAAGATTTTCGATTCCATCGTCTCGGGCCCGGCGAAGCGCAAATTGGCCTCCATGCCCGTCAGGCTGTCGGGCGAGAACGACGCGCGCTCCTCGAGGAAGACGCGGATCTCGTCGTCCCAGTCGATGTCATCAAGCGCGAAGGTGACGAGGCCGAACTGTTCGGCTTCCTCCGCATCGAGCGGCGTGCCGATTTTCTCGCGTGCGCGCGCGACGTCCTGCGGATCGGCCTGGAAACGCGACTGAAGCCGCGTCAGCCCATGGCTCATCGGATAGGGCCCGAAATTCATCGCGCTCAATTGCAGCGCGGGCGGCGGGCGATTGTCGCCCTGGCGCGAGCCGATCAGCATGTAGGAGCGGTCAGCCGCGAACACGAGCTCGGCCAAGGTGCCGACGAAGCAGGAGCCGGGCTCGACCAGGGTCACGAGCGTGCGGGAGGTGACGTCGATGCGCTTGAGCACGCGCTTCCAGAAATGCCTGATCTCGTTGACCAGCCAGTGCGCCTTGTTGACCTCGAGAAAATCGTCGAAGGCTGCGACCTGGGCGGGATCGCCATGCGACCTGAACACGACGAGCGCGATTTCGAGCTCGTTGATGCGCAGATGCAGGATCGCATCGTCAAGCTCGCGCGCGACCTGCAACGGCCAGAACGAGGCGCCTTGCGCGATCATCCCGTCCATATCGGCGGGCGGCGGCGCGTCCGGCGCCTTGATCGAGATAGTCGCGATCCGCGCCGGTTGGTCGATGTCGACGCTGACATGGCCGTAGCGAACGCCGGTCTCGTCGATGGTGCGCTTGAGCGGCGCAAGCCGAATGCCCTTGCCGTTGCCGTTGCGCTTTGAGGCTGCGGCAAACTCCTTCGTGCGCTCGGCGATTTTTGCTTCCAGCTTGCTGTTGGGCGCGATCTCGTCGACCAGGCGCCAGGCGACAGCCCGCTTGCCCTTGATGCCTTCCTCGATGGTGCAGAAGAAGTCGGCATGATCCCGGCGCACCTTGCGCTTGTCGACGACGCGGGTCAGGCCTCCGGTGCCGGGCAGCACCGCAAGCAGCGGCACT
>Ga0335076_10005750_pt1 | contig 12508 bp, 14 predicted proteins | sample Lox_Sample_25_FD_206717 | JGI IMG/M metagenome (GOLD analysis project Ga0335076, IMG submission 206717) | Soil microbial communities from Loxahatchee National Wildlife Refuge, Florida, United States - Lox_Sample_2.5 | ecosystem: Environmental > Terrestrial > Soil > Wetlands | place: USA...
CCCACAGAGCTCCATGAAAACCCTTGCGCCATCGACGTGGCGCAGGCCCTCCGGCCTGCCGGACCGTCAGGGAGCCCTGGGTTCGAAGTGGGCTTTCGCCGGCATGGGGCTTGGTGGCGACCAAAAAGCGCCGAGATGAGTCTCGTGCTCGCAAGGCGAGGCGCGGCACGCAAGAGTGCGCGCGCCACATCAGGAGTTCTAAAGCGATTCGCGGATAGCTTCGAGTGCGGCAACTGTGTCCGCCGGCCGGATGTCCAGGTAGAAGACCGCGCGTACGCCATCCGCACCGGAAGGAAGCATCCACACGCCGCGGCGATGCGCCTCTTCCACAAACGCGGACGCAGCCTGGCGACGCAGGCGAAAGCGCACGATGTTGGTCTCCACCGCGGCCGGATCGATGTCGATCCCATCCGTGGCGGCGAGCCCTTCGGCGAACTGCCGCGCCATTTCGTGCGTCTCGGGAAGCCGCGAGCGGTGATGGAGCAAGGCATGCAACGCCCCCGCCGCCACGATTCCAGCCTGCCGGAGCCCGCCTCCCACCTGCCGCTTGAAGCGGCGGGCGCGATCGATGAACTCCCGCCGTCCCGCCAGGCAGGAGCCTATGGGAGCGCCGAGAGCCTTCGAAAAGCACACGCTCACGCTGTCGAACTCCGCGGCGTAGGCCGCTTCGGCAATGCCCGTCGCGGCAGATGCATGCCACAACCGAGCGCCGTCCATGTGCAGCGACAATCCGCACTCACGTCCGGCCTTCGCTACCGCTGCCAGCGAGGCCAGCGGCCAGATCGAGCCTCCTCCGATATTGTGCGTGTTTTCGACGCACAGCAATCGCGCGGGAATGGCCCCCGTCGCCGGCAAGAACGGGTGGCGTGTAGCCGCGCCGGCCACGGCCTTCACATCGGCGGGTGTGAAGATGCCCCGAACACCTGGCAGCAGGCGCGGCAAAACGCCCGCATAAGCCGACGGCGCGCCGCCTTCCAGCAGGTAGACGTGGGCATTCTGATCGAACAGCACCGCGTCGCCGGCCTCGGTATGGGTGCGGATCCCGACCTGGTTGGTCATGGTGCCGGTCGGCATGTAGACCGCGTCTTCCTTGCCCAGAATCTCGGCCGTCGCACGCTCCAGGGCCTTCACCGTCGGATCGTCGCCATACACATCGTCACCGACTTCGGCCTCCGCCATGGCGCGCCGCATCGCGGCGGTCGGACGGCTGCAGGTATCGCTGCGAAGGTCAATCATGGCTGGCACACTCCGCCAGGCGCCGCAACTCGCTCGCCAGAAAATTCCACTCCTGCCGCCCAAAGCGATCCAGCAGCGCCGCCTGTTGGCTGTTCCAGGCCGGGGCCGCGGCTTCGAGAGCCTTGCGCCCGGCGGCGCTCAACGCGGCCGAGCTGGAACGGGAATCCTGGCCCGCATGCAAGACGATCCATTTCCGTTTTCGCAGCAGGCCGAGAGACCGGTACAGCGATGTGCGGTCCATCGCCAGGTCGTCGGCGATGCGGGAGAGCGGCTTGCCTTCGTGACGCTCCACGGCGCGCACCACGGCGAGTTGCGTTACATTCATCCCCGACCCGGACAGCGCCGCGTCGTAAGTGCGGGCGAGCCGCCGGGCAGTCTTGCGCACGGTGGTGCAGAAACATGGTGGCGCCGATTGATGCATATGCATCAATATATCACGGCATCGAAAAGCGCCTTTTGCAAAACATCGAACTTCCCGGACGGGTCAGGGACCACCTGCCGGGCACCCGAACGTCCACTGGGTACGCCAATCGGGATTTACCCCGACCTCAGTTAACTACCGGTAACGTTTTCAACTGACTTCGCGATCATTACGCTGGCTACGTTACCTGAACGCACCCGAACTCAGAGTCCAATCTACCCGGCAGTTCCGAAGGAGCCCAAAACCAGATGTGGTGTAAGAAGCGAAATATCGGATTGTTGCTGATGGTGGCGCCGCTGGCGCTGGCGCAAACCATCACGATCAGCCCCGGCTACACGACGGTGGGGGTCAAAGGGACCGTGCAGTACACCGCCACGGTCACCGGCCTGACGAACAAAGCCGTCACCTGGCAGGTGAACAGCAAGACGGGCGGCAGCACGACTTACGGAACCATCACCACCGGCGGTCTCTACACCGCGCCGGCGGTGATTCCGTCCGCCGGGATCACCATCACCGCGCTCGGCTCCGACAACAAGACTTCGGCCACCGTGTACGTAGCGGTCGAACCGGCCGGCCCGTCGATTACGGCGATCTCGCCGAGCCCGATCCCCGTCGGCAACTATACCGTCACGATCACCGGCACGGGGTTCCAGAAGGGCGCGATCGCGCGAACGCCCGGCGTCAACCTCACGACCACCTTTGTCAATTCCACCACTTTGACAACCGGCGGGTACCAAGGCACGGCAACCACGCTCGCGTTTCAAGTCATGAATCCGGGAACGCTGTGGGGGCCGCCGTTCAACGCGCAGTTTGTCGCCACCGGACCGCCTCCGCCGCAGACCATATCGCCTAAGACGGCGACGGTCAAACTGGGCGCCACCCAACAGTTCACTTCCTCCGGCGCCACCAGTTGGAAAGCGACCGCGGGCACCGTCAGTTCCACCGGCCTGTACACGGCGCCGGCGACCATGCCGTCTTCGAGCAGCGTGACGGTAACGGCGACGGGCCCCGGCGGATCGGCCTCCGCCACCGTGACCCTGCAGGTGCAGAATCCGCAGACCATCTCTCCCACGACAGCTTCCGTGAATCTGGGCGGTACCCAGCAATTCACTTCCGCGGGCGCCACCACGTGGGCGGCGAGCTATGGCTCCGTTACAACTGCCGGGATGTACACGGCTCCGGCGGTGATGTCCGCCACCGGGACCGATACGGTCTCGGCAACCGGGCCGAACGGAACGGCTGCCGCAACCGTCACGTTGATCCCGCCCACTCCCGTGATCACAGGCGTGGGCACGAACGGGCAGTTGCCGCTGGGCATCTTCACCACCACCATCACCGGGACCGGTTTCGGGCCCACCTCCGTCGCGGCCTTGAACAGCGCCGCGCTGGGCACCACCTATTCCAACGGGAGCCTGAGCGTCACGGGATTCGTCGGGGTCTCGGGGCCGGCCAATATGACGGTGAGCACCGGCCCGGCCGTCTCCCAGCCTTTCCCCGTACAGGTTGGTGTGGCCAACGCGCAGGTGACCGCCGACGCGGCGCGCCGCTTCCTGGAGCAGGCCGCCTTTGGCCCCACACCCTCCGATGCCGCCAACGTGCAGACGCTCGGCTTTCAGGGGTGGCTGAACCAGCAGTTCAACATGGCGCAGGTGTCCAACTACAACACCATCACCGGGAGCCAGGGCGGGATGCCGGCGCACTTCCTGACGATGGCGGTCACCAATCCCGACCAACTGCGCCAGCGCGTGGCATTCGCCCTGAGCCAGATCTTCGTCACCTCGCTCCAGAAGCTCATCTGGAACGACAATATGGTGCTGTTCCAGAACATGCTGCTGGCCGACGCCTTCACCAATTACCGGCAGATCATGGCCGACGTGACTTTGAGCCCCGCGATGGGCCAGTATCTCGACATGGCCAATAACGCCAAGGCGAACCCTGCCACCGGCACCCTGGCCAACGAGAACTATGCGCGCGAGCTGATGCAGTTGTTCACCATCGGCACCCAGATGCTGAACCAGGATGGCTCGCTGCAATACGACAGCAACCACCTGGCGATACCGACCTATCTGCAGCCGGCCATCGGGGAATTCGCGCGTGTCTATACGGGCTGGACTTACGCTCCCGCCGCCGGCCAGCCGGTGCAATGGGACGCCTACATCACGAGCAACGGGCCGATGGTGTCTTATGCGGCGGAGCACGACTCCGGATCCAAGCAGTTGCTGAACGGCTATGTTTCTCCGGCGGGCATCACCCCGCAGCAGGACTTGAACAACGCGCTCGACAACGTCTTCAACCACTCCAACATCGGGCCCTTCGTCGGCAAGCTGCTGATCCAGCACCTGGTGAAGAGCAATCCCAGCCCCGCATACATTTCGCGCGTGGCGGCGGCCTTCAACAACAATGGCATGGGTGTGCGCGGCGACATGAAGGCCACCATCACCGCGGTCCTGCTCGATCCCGAAGCCCGGGCCAACGACAACGGCGGCGCCGACCAGGCTACCGACGGCCACCTGCAGGAACCCGCCCTGTTCATCGCCGGCATGGTGCGGGCCTTCGGCGGCCAGATGAGCGACCAGAACTACTTTCCGTGGGACCTGGGCAACATGCAGCAGGACATCTTCGACTCGCCCAGCGTGTTCAACTACTACTCGGAAAGCTACGGCGTGCCGGGGACCTCGCTGCTCGGCGGCGAGTTCGAGATCCACACCCCCAACAACGCCATCTGGAGGGCCAACGTGGTGCGGACCCTGTTCAGCTCGTGGTCCAACCCGGTGGAAAGCTATGGCCCCGGCACCACCGTCGATGTCACGGCGTTCGTTCCGCTGGCAACCAATCCCACGATGCTGGTCAACGCGCTCGATCTCACCCTGACGCACGGCACCATGCCCGCCGCCATGAAGAGCGAGATCGTGAGCGCCATTACGGCCGACACCACGTCGTCTTCTCTGCTGAAGGTGGAAGAGGCGTGTTACCTGATTCTGACTTCCAGTTATTACAACGTCTGGCACTAAGGTGCGCAGATCGAAAAGACAGGCAAAAGGAGATCTCTTATGTACATTCGTTCCAGACGTGATTTTCTGAAAGACACGCTCCGCTCGGTGGCGGCGTTGGGCGCGGTAGGCAGCATGGCCAAGTTCGGCGAGATGAACGCGCTGGCCGCGGGAAGCTCTTACCAGGCGCTGGTGTGCATCTTCCTGCTGGGCGGCAACGACGGCCACAACACCGTGATCCCGATGACCACGGCGCAGCAGAATTACAGCCAGTACGCGCAAAACCGCGGCGGACTGGCGATCGCGCAGAACACTCTGCTGCCGATCGCCAACGGGTCGGACACCTACGGCCTGCACCCCAGCCTGGTGGAGATTCAGGGCCTCTACAACCAGGGCAAGGCCGCGGTGCTGGCCAATGTCGGCATGCTGGTGCAGCCCATCACGCGCGCGCTCTATCTGACCAACAACAGCGCGCTGGTGCCCTCCGCCCTGTTCTCGCACTCCGACCAGAGCAGCCAGTGGCAGACCGGAATTCCCTCCGGCACGGGCAGCTCCGGCTGGGGCGGCCGCATCACCGACCTGATGCAGTTGCAGAATTCCGCGGGAATCTTCCCGCCCATGACCACGACCAACAGTTGCCAGTTGTTCTGCACCGGCGTGCAGACGTTTCCGGCCTCGGTGCCGCCCACCGGCATGGCAACCCTCAGCCCGCTCCCGAGCGCCTCGGCCAACGCCGCGGTCCAGCAACTGTGGTCGTTCGACAACGGCGTGCAACTGGTGCAGGCCGCCAACGGGATCATGACGCGCGGCAACAAATACGCCAACACCCTGACCGGCCTGATCGGCGGCGTCACCCTGCAGACGCAGTTTCCCGCGGGCAATCCGCTGGCATCGCAGTTACAGACCGTGGCCAAGGTCATGGCGGTGCGCAATCAGCTTGGCTTGACGCGGCAGATCTTCTTCTGCCTGCTGGATGGCTTCGACACGCACGCCTCGCAGGTGGAGACCCAGACGCCGCTCCTGCAGCAACTGAGCCAGGCCGTGCTGGCCTTCTACCAGGCCACTGTGGAACTCGGCATCGACAGCGCCGTCACCACCTTTACGGCGTCGGAATTCGGGCGCACGCTCACGCCCAGCGGCACCGACGGAAGCGATCACGCCTGGGGCAATCATCACTTCGTCATCGGCACGGGCGTGAAGGGCGGCAAGTTCTACGGGACGTTCCCGCTGCTGGCGCCCGGCGGCCCCAACGACGCCAATACGCGCGGAGTCCTGATTCCCACCACCGCCGTGGATCAATACGGATCGACTCTGGCACAGTGGTTCGGCGTCCCTGTGGGTAGCATACCCACTGTCTTCCCGAATATCGGAAACTTCGGGACGACGCCCCTCGGCTTCCTGGGCTGAGTGCGGCCCGAAGCCGCCGTTTCTGGTACCTCTAAAGAATGCCCCGCCTGCGAGGCAGAGTGGTCAGCGGCCGCGGCGATTTCGCCCAATGGATCGAGCGCTTGAGCAGTCTCTACGAGCAGAAGACCGGCATGCGGCTGTATCCCGGTACCCTGAACGTGGAGTTGCCGTCGGCATACTCGCTTCCCCCCGAGGTGATCCGCCTCGAAGCTCATGAGTATGGCGGAAGAGTGTCGGTGAGCATGGTGCCCTGCCGGATCTTCGACCGCCCGGCATTCCTGTTGCGCACCGATCAGAACGAGCAGGGCACCGGCCATCACCCGCGGACTCTGATCGAGATCGCCACCGACGTCCGGCTGCGCGACCAGTATCAACTCAGCGACGGCGACTGGGTGGAGGTCGAATTCGATGGTGGCTAAGGAAGAGTGACGTGCTTGCGCAGCCACGGCACAAGCTCTTCAAAGCAGAACTTGTGGTTCTCGTACAGGCTCGTCAGAAAGGCCGTAGCTTCTTCCAGGCTGGCCTGTAATGGAGCGTCGTTGGCTCCCAGGAACGCGCATAGCGAGCCGAACGCAGTTCGCTTGTTGCCGTCGATGAAGGGGTGATTCTCGGAGAGACTCTCCCACACGGCAGCCGCTTCTTCGATGATGCCGGCGTAGTATCCGGTTTGCGGCCGATAGATCGCGGCGTCCAGGAGTCCTTCGTCGCGCACTCCCGGCGAGCCGCCATAACGCTTGATCTGATGCTCGTGAATGGCCAGTACAGTCGCCTTGCTAATGTACTTGGAGCTCATTCAGCGAGCTTCTTGTACAAAGGGCCGTACTTCTCGACGCTGGCGAAATAAGCGCCCATAAATTCGGGCTGAGGCCGGCCATGCCGGTGCTTTTCGACGAGATCCGTGAAGGCTTCGTCGACAAGCGACTGAAACTGCCGTCCTTCCTTCTTGGCCAAGTCTTGCACGGCTTTCAGTTTCTCGGGCGCGACCTGCGTGCTGAACTTCTTGAATGCCGCAGACATCGATAGCACCTCCCTCACTTGCTAAATATCAAGCCAAATCTTGATTGTCAAGATTCATCAAGATCAAGCGGCCTCGCCGCCCTTGTGGGTGGCGATGGAGAGGTTTCATTGAGTCACCGGCCGACACTCCAGATTTGCGAGCAGGAAGATCCTTCCTCTCTTCTCTGCCTGGTTTCTTCGGCCCTTGGCTCCACGGGCATTACCCCGTTTCCTCGCTACTATGGCCACTGCTGGCTTCTCCTCCGCTCTCACGCAGGAGATCTCCCCAGGTAAGGTGCAGAATCTACCCCCTCGCGCCGCCCGGCTCTACCCCATGCGTCTAGGATGACTTTTGGGCTTCGCTGTTGCCAGCCAGCTCGCCGCCCGCATAAGGCCTCGCTGCCGCACACTGGCGCAGGCACTCCTGCCTGCCGCGTCCCGACTCATCGGGACGCTTTTTGGCCGTCCACAGCGCCGCCCCCCGCGCAGTATTAGCTCTCGTCCCATGCCGTGATGAGAAGCCACTCGTCGGCGCCGCACTGGCCGGCCGCCTCGTGGTCGATCACCGTCCTCCCTTCCCACCGTTCGGAAAGGACATCTCCCGCCCCGGACGACCAGATGGCGTTGGCCTCCGGAGGGCCTTCCATGATTCTCGGTAACAGGTATCGGGCCGTCGCGGTGTATCGGCATGGATAGCCGGTGCCGCCGAGATCGATCGCGTTCCCCGCTTTCACAAGTTCGTCAATCCACTCCAGGCCCCACAATCCCGCCTGCCATACCGCCAGGCGAGCGCCCTCGCGCGACTCCGCCGTCCCAGGTGATGCCCCTCCGCCTTGCTGTCTGTGAACGCTGATGTGCCAGCCGAGCATGCGATATCATTACACGACAGCCGCCGGAGGCAGGCAAACCATGGCTCCTGATCCGCGAATCCAGAACATGATGGGGCAGTTGAACCGGATGCAGGAGAATCTGCGCAGCCGCGGAATCGTGTCCCGGCTGGACGAGGGCGAAATTCCGCATGCCGTTCTCTGGCCCACAACCACCAGCGAGCAATCGATTCGAATGTTGGGAGAGGCGCTGCGTGCCTGGATGGAAAGCCATGACGGCGTCAGCCGCATTCTCGGCCTGGAGCAACTGCTGGAAGGAAAATCACCCGAGGTGGCCAGTTGGGTCCTCGGAATTTCGGTCTGGGGCGATCCCGGTTCCTGGACAATGCATGTCGCCCTGGTGGTTTTGAAGCGCGGCGCGGCGGAAGAGCAGTTGGCTGCCTCGCTCTGTAAACTGATCGAACCAGGCGGCCTTGCCTCCGTAGTGTCGTATGAACAATACGGATACATGACCCGATAGGCGCCGGATTGACGTACGCTGTCCCAGTCTGAGCGCGGCGCAATTCGTCCTGATGTAGGCCGCCAAACCTTCGTTCTCATCGGAGGGTCACGGACATTTCCCCATGATCCCTGCGCGTTGGCCGGATCGTAACTTCGACATCTTGCCCCAGCGTGGTGAGGAATTCCATCAGGCGTCCGATCGAACAAGTGCCCGCGCGATAGCGCATGAGCAGCGAGACATGGGGCCGTTTCACGCCGAGGATCCTGGCGGCTTCGGTCTGCGTGATGCCACGCTTCTTGATGATGCGATAGATTTGCAAGGTCAGTTGCGCCTTCATCAACTCCTGTTCGGCGTTCGGCAGACCGAGATCGGCGAATATGTTCCCGCTGCTCTCGGTGATGCGCGCTGTACGGGCGTTTGTTTTTTGGGTTCTGGCTGTCATGGTCGATGCTGCCTTTCCCGGTAATCGCGTTCCGCCTCGATGAGCCCCGACACAACCGAACGCAACTAAAAGTTTAGGACTTGCCCCCCGGGCTTTCCTAAAGGAATGATGTGTCACTTAAGGCATAATGTTGCCGTTTGGCAAGGTTATGGTTTATTTGAGCTTCATTCGCAACATGAATGCCCGCGGCTTGTCCGCCAACTGCGTTCACAATGGGATCCGGTAGACCGATCGCGGTTCCTAAATCCTTCGCGACTACAGAGGAGCAATCGCCTGAAGCTCGATGATCAGAGGGCTTCGCCCTTGGCGACTTGCCCTCTGAGGAGGAACGTTTTGGGGTACGATCCGCTGCCGCAGACTTTGAAAGAGCCGAAATCCTTGTACCAATCGCCCTCGGGCACCTCGGGCCGCGTCTCGACCCAGAGGCGAAGTTGATTCAGATCCGAGACACTGATCGCGCGGTCACGCATCCGCTCGATCAGATGCTGCCGCACCGCCTTGGGCAGGTTGTCCCAGCGCTCGAGTTGCGGCATCAGCCGCCGAAGACCATTCTGCCGAGTTCATCGCCCAGGCGGTTGGCCGCTTCCGGATCCTGCTCGTTGCGGAAACGCTCAGCCAGGGCAAAAAACTGCTGCTGCTTTCGCTTCTCTGCGTCGATGCCGTTCTCGATCAGCTCCAACAACATGCGATTCTTGCTCAGCTTTCGGCTCTTGGCCAAGCTACCCACCTGCTTCGCCAGCCTGGGCGGCAGACTGACGCTCTGGCGAACCGCCTTCTCAGCCACCTTCATAACACCATTATGCACCAAAACGGTGTATGGGATCAGAAGCTCATTCCACGTGGCGCCGTGGCAGGACTCTTCGAGCGTCCAAACCAGCGGCGGTCAAGGAGGCCGCCGCCAATGCCGAAATCCAGAAAGAAGAGACGATCACCGAAGCGAGTCCTGGCACTCCCCGACCTCGAACAGTCGAAAACTGCGGTCTTGAACAGTCTCACGTCCAAGTGGTCAGCGGACCTACGATCGCGCCATCACCGATTTCGTGGAGTGGTACTGTTCAGAACCGCGCCTCGCGTTCAATCGCACCGTGGTCCTCCGATACCGGATCTATCTCGAACTGAAACAGTATGCGCCGACAACGATAAATCTGCGCCTGGCGGCCGTTCGGAGGGTCGCCTATGAGGCCGCCGATTCCGGACTGCTCAGTCCGGAACTGGCAGCCGGAATCCGACGCGTCAAAGGGGTCCGCCGGATTGGAATCCGTGTCGGGAACTGGCTCACGGTAGAGCAGGGCAAGCGGCTGCTGGCAGCCGCTGAGAGCGACTCACTGCGTGGCAAGAGGAACTACGCGATCCTCGCCATGCTGATCGGATGCGGACTCCGTCGCGGTGAGCTTCTCGGCCTGCACGCCGAATCCATCCAACTCCGCGAAGAGCACTGGGTCATCGCCGATCTTCTCGGCAAGGCTGGACACATTCGCACCGTTCCCATTCCGGAGTGGGTTAAAGCGGCGGTCTACGCATGGAAGGATGCCAGTGGCATCAGCGAAGGCACGCTGTTTCGGTCGATCAACAAGAGCGGCCGCGTCTGGGGCAACGGAATGACTCCGAAGGTGCTGTGGGAGGTTGTCCGCGAGGCGGCGTCTCGGGCGGGCATAGAGAAGCTGGCCCCGCATGATCTTCGGCGTACTTGCGCGAGGTTGTGCCATCTCGCCGGCGGTGAACTGGATCAGATTCAATTTCTGCTAGGGCATGTATCCATCCAGACCACGGAGCGCTATCTCGGGTGAAGCAGAAGTTCCGCGATGCAGTCAATGACCGGATGGGCATTGAGCCTGAATCGAACTGATTTGCCGAAACAGTCCGGGGCGGCCGTACCCCGTCCCTCGGCGGCCATGGAGGAGCTATCGCCAGAACCTGGATCTGGGAACGTCGGCCTGGCCTAGGTTCAACATGGCGAGTCGACGTCCAACAGGATTCGATGACGATGATCGCGACCCGTCCAAACGGGGCCGGTAGGCGAGGCTGTCGGCTGCCCCGCGATCATAATCCTCCAACTATTGCACGGGGATTTTCACCCCGGCGCCAACCACCCACGCTGCGCTGATTTGAACCGAAGCTAGCCCGGAGGCGACATCACCGGGGACGCGAAAGTTGACTTGGTAGTTGTCCACTGTGTTTGGATAGCCCCCGGAATAAAGGACCTCACCGGATTTGCCGTTTACCAAAACGTCAATAGGCGAACTTACAATCTGCGGGGGATTGGCAGTAAACGGCTGTCCTGGGTCAACTCCCGGCCGAGTTGGACCAAGCCCTGAAGCGAAGAGAGTCAATATTTCGCCGGCACGCGCTGGGTTGGCCGCAGTGACCGCCGAATAGTCCGCAGAATGGACAATCGCCGGACCGGAGGCGGTAGCCAAGACCTCTGGTGTCTTCAAAGGGATCAGCTGGATCACCAACTTCCACACGCCCGAAGGAAAAACGCGCCGGTTGATGGGGTTCTCGAAGGTCGAGCTACCTCGAAACGTGTTGGAGATGGTAACCGCCTGACCTCGCGCGCCAAGGAACGCTCCGGTGCCTCCGATGACCGCGAAGTTACCGGTCGGTCCTGCTTTTGGCGCGCCCGGAGGGGCTGTGCCGCCTGTGACTCCAGTTAATACGATGGTACCTACCGCCGTTCCATCGGCTTGCTGGATTTCGAGCAGGGTTTCCATGGCCTGGAATCGATTCACGTCGGCAATGGCCTGGCTGCCCGAAGGGTTGGCGCTCAGGTTCACAAATAGATTTCTGGCGAAAGTGGTGCCTTTGGTCTTCGTTCCATTGATGGCCGAGATGTCCCCAATGAAATAGCCCGGAGAATAGGTGGCCGGAGGGCCGATGGACGCCTCCATGACCGCCGATGTGCCGTTTTTTGCCTGATTTGCATAGTTCTCCTGGTACTGGACCACATTTTCTATGTCGACGGTCAGAATCGTTGCCGCCGGCGGAGCCTGTGCCGAGGCTTGCAACGCAACTAGCGTCGTCCACACGAGACCTCCCAAAACTGCTTGCGCTAAACGTGGACTATAGGTCCTCTTGGTTGGTGACATTTGTTTCCTTTCTGTTCGGCACGCCGCCTGTGACATGCCAGATGGTCTACAATGACCGGAACGTCGGTTTAGAGTCGTTAGGGCGAGCTGAAAACACGGTGAGAGAGTTCTGAACGAGTTGTGATGAGCGATTTGAGCCCCAAAATCTACACATTTGGACCCTTCAGGATCGACTTCGAGCAGCGACGGCTTTTCCGCGCGGGCGACTCGGTTCCGCTCACGCCGAAGGCTTTCGACACCCTGGCGGTCCTGGTGGAAAGTCAAGGCAGGATCGTTGAGAAGGCGGAGTTGCTCAAACTGGTGTGGCCGGATACATTCGTCGAGGAGAATAACCTCACCCAGAACATTTCGGCTCTACGGAAGGCATTTGGGGATCAAGAGTACATCGAGACAATTCCGAGGCGTGGATATCGCTTCATGATTGGGGTGGAGGCAGTTTCGGCGTCCGACGCCCTGCCGCCCGCCCAAACAGAACCGGTTGCGCCAGGGCGGCGATTCCCCTCTACATGGATTGGGGCGGTTCTTGCCGTGGCGGTGGTTGGCGGGCTCGGCTTTTTCGTCGTCAACAGAATCAGCAGCACGCGGCGCCTCAGCTACCACG
>Ga0335076_10005751_pt1 | contig 12507 bp, 9 predicted proteins | sample Lox_Sample_25_FD_206717 | JGI IMG/M metagenome (GOLD analysis project Ga0335076, IMG submission 206717) | Soil microbial communities from Loxahatchee National Wildlife Refuge, Florida, United States - Lox_Sample_2.5 | ecosystem: Environmental > Terrestrial > Soil > Wetlands | place: USA: Florida...
GCTTCGCAGCCGCCCTCACGGACAACCACGCACGGCTCAGGGCCACCGTGGATCGCTACTCCTTCGATGTAGAGCTCTCTCATCTCCTTCTCCATGCCGGTTTATCCCGGCGCCGCCACAACCTGCACAAGCTCCACAACCACTGGACCGCCAACACCGCCTAAGGCGACCAGGGTCGCAACTGACACCGCGCGGTGTTCCGCGGAACACCCACCCCGGCAGGATCACGCTCGGCCCGCATTTTCCGACGCCTGGTGGCGTAGCAGTCGCCAGCCGCTCACCCGGCGGACGGCTCCGTCGTCGCTAAAACGATCGCGAGTCGATAGCCACCCGCGAGGACGAATCCAATCGCCCGCGAGCTGCGCGTTCCCACGCGTTTCCGGGTGGTCGCCGGCGCGTTCGACGTCCGCGGACGGAGTCGGAAGGGGCGATCTGGCGCTAGGGTCGCCAGTTGGCCGTGCCAGAGGTCTTGACGCTAACCCGGCGAAACGCACGCGCGCCGGCGGGCGGCGGAGTGACGATGGGAGGTCAACTCGCTGGACATTTCGCGCCGCGGCTGAGGATGGATCCTCCGAGCGTCGGAGGGTCGAGCTCGCCCGATCCATCCCGCGCTGGGGCACTCTCGTGGTCGCGGTGGTGATGGTCGTGTGTATCAGGACGCAAGCGTCACGTCTCTCTTAGTCGGGCCTCGGAATCCGGAGCCCCAGGGGGAATGTCGATCATGCTAGACACGCCGGTCAAGCCTGCTCGAGAGATAGATCGGGAAGGCGTTGGTCATCCGCTCAAGCGCTGGTGTAGTGTCAACGCGCGACGGGCGGCTCGGGGCGCCGACGCGGATTCTATCCACGCGTTCAAGCTATGCGCAGCGGACCAAGGAGTGCTGCATGCCATCGACCGGTGGGCCTGTGGCGAATTCGGCACCTTCACGGCCACAGGTGTTGCGGACGAACTCTGTCCGTTACGACTACTCGGCTGTCGGCCAGTCATGCTGTATTTCCGCGGTCTCGCTCTGCTCCTGCTCGGTCTCGCCTTCCTGTTGCGAGGCCTGCAGCGGCAACTCAACGCTCGTGCCGCCATCTGGCTGACACCGCCCGTGGCATTCGCGGTGTGCCTGTTCTTTCTCTTCTTCACGCTCGCGCACGGGATCGGGTGGCAAATCGCAGCAGCCCTGGTATTTCCGCCGCTCAGCATCATGGTGTTGCGTATGTCGCTCGTGCGCGCAATCCGTAAGACGCTCGAGGATCTCGTTTGGATAATGATGCTGATCGTGCTGGTACCTGCGCTCGGTTTCGCGTGCGTGGAAGCGGTGCTCGTCATAAACCACGTCGCGGCCGTAGAGGAGATCGCGCCGCATGATCCACTGCTAGTCCTCAAGATAGTCGACCTGCTGATCTGGAACGTGATCAACGCGATTCCCTTAGTTGATGCGACGAGCACCCTTCACTGGGGTTACCCATTCGAGTACACAACCGCAGTCGGCGGCGCGCTCGTGCTCGTATACAAGCTCTTGTTCTTAGTACCGCTAAGCCAGTTGCTGGCAGCAACGGTGGGGCGCCTATTCGGTAAAGACTGAAGCCTCGCACGAGGCGCCCGCGACGTGCGTCGGCCAGCGGAGACGTGCTGAGGACTTCACGATGCCATTCGTGTTCTTGCCAGCGCGAGACTGGCTACTGCATCGGCGACGACTGAGGCGTCCGCGGCGCCAGCGTCGGACGAGTGCTCCGCCGGGAACCCGCTGTTGGCGACAAGCACGTCGCGGGTGCACGCGGTGCCGACAGCTGCGTTCGTGCTCGCGCGGGTATTCGTCGTTCACGTCGCCGGCGTGGCTGCCTATGTCCCGGTCCCAGCCGACTTCGGCTCGTGCGACGGGGTGCGTCACCGTGTCACGGTGGCTGGCCGTGTGCTTTAGCGAGGTCTCCCATGGCGCTCGCTTGACTTTGGCGCGCCCATATGAATACGGTTGGTTAGGCGTGGTTTCGCGACCGTGATTACTTGCGCAGGAAGCGCGATACTTCGTGACGTCGAGTATGGCGACAACATCGAGTGAGGTGCGTGGGGGCGCCCCCTCTTATGCCTCGGCGGCGTCCGGGACCTCGACTCGCAACGTCGACGGTCAGGCGGTCGCGCTCACGGTCTTCAGCACCGTGCGGTCGTGGGGGCTGCTCGAGTTGCCACTGTTCTTCCTAGTCATCCGTCGAGGCCGTCATTCGCTTGACACTCTCAAGCGTTTGTCGTTCATCCATGCTGCCCGCTGGTCGATCGTGCGCCGGCTGCCGGCGAACGGTGAGCGGGGGGAGCTGCGGTTGCGCTACCCGCATCTGTACTTCGAGAGCAACTTCAATGGCGGCTGGGAGGAGTACATCGACGCCTTCTCCTACGCCCTCACGCTTGGTATGTGGGCGTTCTGGGGCAGCTCGTATGGGTTCCCGTGGGCGCTGCCGCCCAGTCCGTTCAAGGACTACATCCGGGCTCACGAGTACGAGGCCGGGCATTACTACTCCGCCTACCCCGATGCCACCGCGACGACGGTTCTTTCGGCGCTCGACCTCGCCCCGAAGGTGAATGGGCTACGCCAGTGCGCCGCGTCGATGTCGGACGAGGAGTTCGCCACCGCATGGCGTGACCTTCTTACGGAGTCTCAGACATGCCTCTGACTAGCAACACTGAAGGTCAGATGTACGCGCTGACCGTCCTCGCCCCGATCGCGCCCGGTGAGGTCGATGCGCTCGAGCAGACGCTTGCGAACCTTCCACACGACCCGAGTCCCCTCAGCGGGCTGGGCTTGGCGCATTTCGCGCGGTGGGTGATCATCCCGGACTTCGGAAAGGATCCCAGCCGCCCGCAGGCCGAGCATTTCGGCCCCTATCTCCTCTTCTCCGCAACCTTCGACGGCGACCTCGAGCCGTTCCTCGAGCAGCTCTGCGTGACCGTCGCCGACGATGCCGAGCCGATCTGGTCGCGCTGCATCGGGGTCCCCATCCCCGCGCGCGGAGCACCGCTCAAGGCGTACCTACGCCGCAACCAGGTACAAACCGGCCTGTTCTTCGCCGCCTACCCCCAGGCGACCGTAGAGGAAGTCACCGTCGCGCTGGCCTTGCGTAAGCAAACCATCGATTTCGCCATCCGCAGCCAGGGAATGGACGCCGCGACGCTGCGACAGACCTTCCTTGACGAGTTCTGACTATGGCCGCTGTCGACATCGATCGCGCCGATATCCAGGGCGACATCCTCGAAGCGTACGGCAACCGGTACGGTCACACCTCGTACCTCTTCATCAGCATCGGTGACCCGGCGAGCGGTCGCGCCTGGCTCAGCGAGCAGCTCCCCAAGGTCACGACCGCGGCGCGCTGGACCGGCCCCCGGCCCAGGTCGACGTTTAACCTAGCCGTCACGAGCCCCGGACTGGGCGCCCTCGGCGTCTCGGCCGCAACGATCGAAAGCTTCTCGGACGAATTCCAGCAGGGCATGAAGGCCAGCGCAGCCGACCTCGGTGACGTCGGTAAAAGTGCTCCCGATCATTGGGAGACGGGTCTTGGCACCGGTCAGGCGCACATGCTTGTCACCATCAACGCGCTCGATGACGGCCCACTTCAGGAGGCGCTCGACGGGCTCCGAGGTGGTCTCGCGGACTGCGGGCAGCTGGACGTCGTCCATGAGGTGCACGCGCGCATGTTCGGTGGCGCCCGCGAACATTTCGGGTTTGCCGACGGCTTCTCGCAGCCCGCCATCGAGGGAGTGAGCGAAGACGCGGCGATCGGGGAGGGTGTCCCGGAGCCAGGCGGTTGGCGACCGCTGGCGCTCGGCGAGTTCATCCTCGGGCACGAGGACGAGGAGTCCCGCACCGACCGCCACCGCCGGCTGCCAACCGCGCCCAACGATCCCCTCGGACGCAACGGCACCTACATGGTATGGCGCAAGGTGCGCCAGCACGTCGCGCTGTTCCGGCGCACGGTTCGCGAGGCAAGTCGCCACTACAGCGAGGGTGACGCGAAGCTCATGGCAAAGGTGGTCGGCCGCTGGCCGAATGGCGCGCCTCTGGCCACGTCGCCGGATGTGCCACCGGCCCATTTTGATCCTCGCTCGCCCGGGACGAACGCGTTCGGCTACGTCAACGAGGACCCGAACGGGTTTGGTTGCCCCCTCGGCGCCCACGTGCGGCGTAGCAATCCCCGCGACAGCCTCGGCTTCAACGGCAAGCTGGCGTTCCGCCATCGCATCATCCGCCGCGGCATGCCCTACGGGCCTCCGCTCAAAGACGGTACCGTCGAGGACGACGGCGAGGATCGTGGCCTCGTGTTCGTTTGTTTCAACGCGAGTATCTCACGCCAGTTCGAGAGCATCCAGCGCCAATGGCTCAACGACGGGAACGTCTTCCATCTCGGCGATGACCGGGACTACCTTCTCGGAGGTACCGCTGGCAAGATGACGATCCAGGGGCGACCGCCGTTCATGCTGGCGCCCCAGGCACAGTTCGTCACCATGCGGGGAGGCGAGTACCTGTTCGTGCCGAGCCTGACCGCGCTGGCCGCCATCGCCGACGGCGTGGCGGGTTGAGCCGATGAGTGCCACGAAGGCTCGGCTCACCGCCAGGCTCAGCCGGGAGCTCGGCGACCACAGCCGTCCCCTATTCACGCTGTTGCGGTGGCTCCGCCCCGTCATCGCCACCCGCCGCTTCTGTGTCGTAACGCGCGCGGACGACGTCTGTGAGGTCCTCGCGGACTTCGCTCACTTCGGCGTCCCAGCCTACAACGAGAAGATGACGGCCATCTCGGGGCCGTTCATTCTCGGTCTCGACGACACGCCGCTCTACCGCCACGACCACCAGGCATTGCGCAGGGCCATTCGCCGCGAGGACGCAGACGGGCTGGCGCAGCGGACGCTGTCGACCGCGCGGGATCGGCTGCAGATGACCGCCGGGCAGATCGACGTCGTTGGTCAATTCGCCGACCCAACCATCGATGCGGTCATGAGCGACTACTTCGGGACGCAAGGGCCCGGCACGGCGACCCAGCTGCGCTGGGCTCGCGACATCTTCACCGACGTGTTCCTCAACGTTGCTGCCACCCCGGGTGCGCACGATCGCGCGTTGGCCGCCGCGGCCGAGATGCGGCCCCACCTCGACGCGCAGATCGCGGCCCGGCGGGCGCGGCTCGATGCCGGCCACACCGTACCCGACGACGTGCTCACACGCCTGCTGCAACACTCGTCCGCCGACGGCGGCCTGCACGACATCGCCATTCGCCACAACCTCATCGGCCTCATCGCTGGGTGGATCCCGACCGCCTCGAAGGCGTTTGCGTGTGCCATGGATGAGCTGCTGCGGAGGCCGAAGGAGCTCGGGCGCGCGCAGGCGGCGGCCCGGGCGGGCGATCACGCAGCCGTGGGCACATACGTCTTCGAGGCTCTGCGTTTTCAGCCCCAGACGTGGGCGCTTCTGCGAACCTGTGTGGTCGACCAGACCGTGGCTGCCGGCACCCGCCGCGCGACGTGCTTGCGCGCCGGTACCCAAGTGCTCGTCGCCACCCAGTCGGCTATGTTCGACGGCCGCACCCTCCGCGCGCCGGGGACGTTCCGGACTGACCGGCCGTTCGGGAGCTACCTGCATTTCGGCCACGGCCTACACATGTGCTTCGGGTTGGAGATCAACCGCCTCCAGCTTCCGGCCATGGCGGTTGCCCTGCTCGAGGGACCGCCGCTGCGACGAGCGCCCGGAGCGGCCGGTCAGATGACATATGACGGCCAATATCCTGCCTCTCTCACGGTGACGCTCGACGGAACGAGCCCGTGAGCATGGCGGCCCCAATTCTCTTCACGTTCCCGCCCAGCCTCGACAGCGAGTTCAGCCGCTTCGTCCTGCACCACTACGGGATCAACGCGCGGGAGGAGCGCCACGTCCTGCTCATCCAGTCAGTCGTGACCCTCATTCGGGCGGGCACGCCCCGCATCCCGACCCTCGTGGGCGTCGCTCCCAAGCCGCTGGACCGGATCCAGCGCATCATCAACTGCCTCGAATCGGCGGCGCCACCAGAGCGCAAGCTCCTGAGCGGTCTCGAGCCACCGTTCATGAACTCCGACTGGAAGCAGTTCCACACCACGCTGCAGACGGCGAGCACGGTGTTCCCGTATTACCACCTGGTACCCCGCCGCGACCTCATGGTCCCCGCGCTCAGCGAGGGTTCACCGGACTGGGAGGTGGCGGCCGTTAGTCATGCGTACCCTCTGTGGGCGTTCGCGCTCCGGGTCCTGTTGCGCTTGACGGCCAAGCGGGCGGAACAGGCGAGAGAGACGATCCGCTCCGCGCTCGCGCAGATCGACGAGCGACTGAGCGACGGCCGGCGCTACCTTTATGACGACCGCTTCACCTTGCACGACATGGCGTTTGCGATCGCCGCCGCGCCAGCCATCTGGCCGGACAACTACGGCGGTCCGCTGCCAGCGCTAGCGAGCACCCCCGCCCCCATCCAGGAGCTCGTGGCCGAGACCCGGGCGCGTCCCGCCGGCGCCTTCGCGCTGCGGATCTACCGCGAGCACCGCGGGTGACGCCGATCCTGGCTAACTCCGCCGGCCAGGGTCCGCGTCGAGCCCCTCGGCCCATGCTGTGTCTCTCGGTGCCAGGCCTCAACCTTGGTACTCGATGCAATACCTGGGGCGCATCCTCGGGTGGCCGAGGCCGGGCATCGGCCCGAGGTCTGTTGAGGGTGAGGGGCGCTGGTTGCAGCGCGCGAGGTGACGGGCCGATAGGGAACGAGATGGAAGCGAGCGCGCGGCATGCACCGATTCGGCTGGACCACGAGACCCGCTGCCAGTCCTGCGGTGAGCGGCTTGTTGCCGGCGACGTGGCCAGGATCGCTCCGGTCTCGGACACGATCGTCTGCCTCGCCTGCGCCGCCCGTCCGGACGGCGAGGCGGGCGCCAGCGCGCAACGCGAGTACGACCGGCGCCGCCAACGCCGGCGTGATCACGCGCGTGAGAGACTCGGCCTAGTTGGCACTGTGCTGGCTCGCGTGATCGAGGAGCCGCAGAGCACCCAGAGCTGGGCGCAGGGAGCGCGCGGTGAGCGACGCACCGCTGTGCGCCTTGAGAAGCACCTCGCCGGACATCCGGTGAAGCTGCTGCATGACCGACGGATCCCCGGTCACGGCAAGGCCAACCTCGATCATCTCGCGGTCGGGCCCGGCGGCGTCACGGTGATCGACAGCAAGACCCATCGCGGCGGGGTCCGTGTGGAGCGGGTAGGCGGTCTGTTCACCGACCGTCATTCAATCCTGAAGATCGGCGGGCGCGATCAGACCAAGCTGATCGATGGCGTCGAGCGCCAAGTGAAGCTCGTCGCCGCCGCGCTTACAGGCGCCGGGTTCCGTGATCTGGACGTCCGCGGAGCGCTTTGCTTCCCGGATCCCGACGGGTTGCCGCTGCGCCAGGTCACCGTCCGCGGCATCGTGATCGACGGTCCCAAGCCGATCGCGAAGCTCGCCCGCCGCGCCGGCCCGCTCTCCGCCGATCAGATCGATCAGCTAGGGCAGCAGCTCGCCGCCCTCTTCGCGGCCGCCTGACCGGCACCAATCTCGCCGCAGAGCGCCCGCTCGCCCGCGATCGATCGTCGCACTCCCGCCATGTGGCCCGGCACCACGACCACAGCGGCAGCGTTCAGGGTCGCGCCGCCCCGACCTGCCCCCTTGCATGGAAAGGGGAACGCAGCGTGGTCGCCGCGCGCGGCCAGTTGGCCTGATCTGCTACGAGCAGGCCCCGGGGAACATGCATAGGCACCCGTCGGGCATCCGCCATCGGTCCAGCGCTCTTGCTGCTCGTCCTTAACGGAAGCGGCCCGTTCGCTAGCAGACTGCACGAACGGGGCGATCGGCTAGCAATGAGGCGTTCGCCGGTCGCTGCCGCTCTGCCTCGCGAAGGAGGAGCGGCGCGACCACGACCCCGGTTCGCTCCTGAACCTCGTCCGCACCAGCTCCGTCGTCGAGTGTCGCCGGCGTGGCTGCTCACGCAGGCGGAGCGGAAGAGACGAGCGTCGGCCGTCGACTGCTGGTTTCCACCAATTCGCGCCATGTCCTCGTTGCGAATCCAGTGGCCGCCTTTGTCCGACAGCGGTCACGTTCAGCGACGCCCAGATCATCCACGCCGTGGCTCGTTTGGTCACAGAGCGACAGCGCCGTCGGCGACCTGTCCGCCAAGCGCGATCAACATCATGAGCCCGAGAACAGCTCCTGCTCCGCCGGCTCGAACCAGAAGTGCGGACGCATCCCGTGGCCGGTTCGTAGCTGTTGTTGGTCGTCCGCACCGGTAGCGAGTCTGCGGGCGTCCGGAGCTTGTGCAGCTCCTGGCGGAGCGGCAGCCGACAGCGGGGTAGCCGCGACCACCCGGGGGGGTTGGTGATCGGTACAACCCGGGCTCGATGTTGGTACGACGCCGGTGAGATGCGGGCCGCGCACAACAGCCGAGTTGCCGCCCGTGTGAACGCGCGCGCCAGGGCGCGACGCCGTCGTCCCGGTTCGTGGCGACAAGCAGTCGCTGGCAAGCCCGTCGCTCATTCTTACCGAGGCAGCACCGGCTCCCCAGGCTCGGGTGACCGCGCTGGCTCCTCGAGCACGCCGCTCGCGATCAGGCGGTCGACCTCGTCGGTTGTCAGGCCGAGCAACCCGGTGCAGATCTCGCGCGTGTGCTCGCCCGGCTCGGGTGCTGGGATCTCGGCGGGCGCGGGAATACGCTGCGAGCGAAACGGTGCGTTGTCGACCGCCTTCGGCTCTAAGCCGGGCTGCTCGAGCACGCGCAGGAAGTCACGCGCTTGGAGCTGCGGGTCGTCCTCGAACTCGTCAGGCCGCTGCATGAAGCCCGCCGGTACACCGGCGGCCTGCAGCGTGGCCGCCACCTCGCGGGGAGGCAGCGCGCGGGTCCAGCGGGTCAGGTGCTCGTCGATCTCGGTGCGTCGCGCGACGCGCCCGGTCGTCGTGGCGAGATCCGGATCCGATGCCCACCGTGGGTTTCCGAGCGCGCCGCGAAGGCGGTGCCAGTCCTCGTCATCGCGGACGGTGACGACGCACCACTCGTCATCGCCGGCGCACGGGTAGACGCCGCATGGGGCAGCGTGCCGGCCGGCGTTTCCGGTGACCTCGATCGCGCCCGGACGTAGTGCCTCCTCGACCAGCGGAGTGCTGATCTGCATCAGGATCGTCTCGGCCTGGGAGGTCGCGATCTCGGCGCCCCGTCCCGATCTGCGGCGCGCGATGAGGGCGGCGAGTGCCGCGATCGCGGTGACGCGGGCCGCGTAATGATCGGGATGGATCGTCGTTGAGTCGCTGAAGCTGTCGGGGTCATCGCGATAGCGCCAAAGGCTGGTGAGACCGGACGCGCAGCGGACCAACGGCCCGTAGCCCATCCAGCTGCTCCACGGGCCGGTGCCCCCGAGCGCGCTGCTGCTCGCGATCACGATCCCCGGGTTGATCTCCCGCAGGGCCTGGGCACCGAGCCCGAGTTTCTCGAGCGTCCCTGGTTTGAAGTTCGCGAGCACGACGTCGGATTTCGCGACCAGGCGCTTGACCAGATCGACGCCCTCCGGGCTTCGCAGGTTCACGCCGATGCTCTTGCTGCCCCGATGGCCGATCGCGAAGTGCACGGGCGAGATGCGCGCGCCGTCGGGGAATGCGCGGCTCTCGATCTTGATCACCTCGGCGCCCTGGTCGGCGAACAGCCGGGCGGCCTCGGCTCCGAGCACGATCACGCCGAAGTCCAACACGCGGAGCCCCTCGAACGGCCGGCGCATTGCGCGGACGTCGGCGGAGCACCCGGACAGACTGCGGACCGGCTCGGTGAACACCTCGTCGTCGTGCTCGCCGGGGCGAGGTGCGCGGCGAGCCGGTCGAACGCGTCGGCCGTCGATCTCGGCGAAACCCGTCGGCGCGTCGACTTCGATCCCGGGTGTGAGTTGTGTGCGGGCGATCGCGCCACGGATTCGATAGTGCTCGGCTGCCAGCACGTCGGCGAGCTCGAGCACCGGCGCGATCGGCACTCCCCGCGCTTGTCCCTCGAGGGTCAGCTCGTGTTTGCTGCGCTCGCGGAAGTGCTGGTCGAAGACCGCGTGCAGGCGCTCGGACGCGAGCGCCCGGCCACGGATCGTCTCGAACTCGGGGTCCTGAAGCTCGTCGGGTTCGCCGAGCCACGCCCGCATCGCGTGCCATTGGCGCGGCGCGAGCAGGACGACGCGCACGTGGCCGTCGCGACAGCGGAAGATCGGGTAGGGACCGGGTGCGGGGCGATCGCGGGTTGGCTCGTAGCCTGCGACCTGCGCAGTGCCCACGACCCCCATCGCTGGGTCGACCACCTGCGCCGTGGCTTCGTACATGGAGAAGTCGACGTGATCGCCGTGCCCGCGCTCGAGCCGGTTCCAGTACGCCACGAGCGCTGCCCACCCCGCCTGCACTGCCGTCACCTGGAGCGCCAGGTCTCCGGGCGGCATCAGCGGCTCCCGACCGGGCAGCCCGGATCGGCTGAGGACTCCGCCCATCGCCAGCAGTGTCCAATCGGTGGCGACCCAGTCGCGGTATGGACCGGTCTGCCCGAAGTCGGTGATCGAGAGCACGACCAGGTTGGGGTTTCGGGCGTGAACGAGATCGACGGCGAGCCCGAGCTCTGACAAGGCGCCCGGCCTGGCGCTCTCGATCCAGATGTCGGCGCGGTCCAGTAGACGCAGCAGCTGCTCACGACCCGCCGATGTGGTGTGGTCGATCACCACGCCGCGCTTGCCCGCGTTGTGCGTTGCGAAGCGCAGGCTGACCCCGGCGTGCAGCGGCGCCAGCGCCCGCGACGGAGCGCCGCCTGGCGGCTCGACCCGGATGACGTCCGCGCCGAGGTCCGCGAGGAAGCGGCCGCACATCTCCCCTTTGCCCTCTGCCATGTCGATCACTCGAACGCCTTCGAGTGGCGTGGGTCGCTCCTCCATGGCGGACGCTAGCCGAGCACGATCTCGGCGGCCTGCCGCAGCCGCTCGAGCGGTCCGGCGATCAGGATTGTCGTGACCGGCGAGTCGCGCCAGGCCTCGAGGTCGTGGCGGATCTTCTCAGCGGGCCCGACGAGCGCCAGCTCCTCCACCAGCTTCGTCGGCACCGCGGCTGCCGCCTGGTCCTTCTTACCGTCGAGGTACAGATCCTGGATCTTCCTGGCCTCGGCCCCATAGCCCATCCTCACTACCACCTGGTGATGGAAGTTCATCTCGCGGGCACCCATCCCGCCGAAGTAAAGGGCGTACATCGGGCGGAGCAGATCCGCCGCCTGCTCGACGTCATCGTGGACGATGAACGGGATCGAGGGAGCGATCTCGAACTCGTCGGGCTGCCCCCCGCGGCGGGCAAATCCCTCCTCCAGGCACGGACGGTAGAGCTCGGCGTCGTGGTAGGGGGAGTAGTAGAGCGGCAGCCAGCCGTCCCCGATCTCAGCAGCCAAGGCGATGTTCTTGGGACCCTCGGCGGCGATATAGATCGGAATGCGGTCGCTGAGCGGATGCAGGATCGACTTCAGCGGCTTGCCCAGTCCGGTGATCCCTTCTCGGCCCCGCACCGGCAGAGGGTAATGCGGGCCATCGGAGCTGACTGGCTCGCGCCGGGCGAAGACGTCACGCACGATCGATACGTATTCGCGCATCCTGGCCAGCGGCTTTGCGAACGGCTCGCCGTACCATCCCTCGACAACCTGCGGGCCCGACACGCCAAGCCCAAGCATGAAGCGGCCGCCGCTGAGATGGTCCATCGTCATCGCCGCCATCGCGGTCGCGGTCGGGCGGCGAGCGCTGATCTGCACGATCGTCGTCCCGAGCCTCACCTTCTCGGTGTGTGACCCCCACCACGCCAGCGGCGTCAGCGCGTCGCTACCGTACGTCTCCGAGGCCCAGACCGAGTCAAAGCCCAGGCGTTCGGCTTCCTTGACGGTGTCAAGGGCGTCGGAGAGTGAGGCGCCCGACAACAAGCCTGTGCTGAGACCGAGCTTGAGGCTGTTGGTGCTCATCTGCAATCGCGCCCTTCAGCGTCCCGTCCAGGCCGGCTTGCGCTTCTCGGAGAACGCCTTCGGGCCCTCGATGTAGTCCTGGGAGGCGAGCATGCGCGGGATCCTCTCCTGCCAATCGCCGTCGATCGCCTCGTCGATGGAGAGCCCGAAACCGGCCTGCGCTGATTCCTTGGTGAGCGATACGAGCAGCGGCGAGCACTCCAGGATCTGCCTGGCCCAACGTTCCGCGGCGGCCATCAGCTCCGCCGCCGGTACGACCTCGTTGACGAACCCGAGGCGGTAGCCCTCCCGCGCCGAGACAAAGCGGCCTGTGAGGAGCATCCCCATCGCGTGCTTGAGCGGGACCTGCCGCGACAACCGGTGAATCCCACCGGCGCCCGCAATCAGCCCCACCCGAGGCTCGGGCAGCGCAAAGCGAGCGGTGTCGGTGGCGATCACGAGGTCGCATGCGAGCGCGATCTCGAAGCCGCCGCCTGCGGCCACGCCGTTGACCGCTGCGATCAG
>Ga0335076_10005754_pt1 | contig 12506 bp, 12 predicted proteins | sample Lox_Sample_25_FD_206717 | JGI IMG/M metagenome (GOLD analysis project Ga0335076, IMG submission 206717) | Soil microbial communities from Loxahatchee National Wildlife Refuge, Florida, United States - Lox_Sample_2.5 | ecosystem: Environmental > Terrestrial > Soil > Wetlands | place: USA...
GCCGGTGCGCCGGCGGTTCCCGAGGACATCGGCTGCCTCGCGCGCATCGTGCACTGGGACATGCAGCAGCTCGGCCTGCTGCAGATCGTGGCGCAGGGCGCGCAGCGCTTCCGCATCCGCGAGCGCCGCAACCGCGAGGACGGCCTAGTGCTGGGCAGCGTCGAGCTGCTGGCCGAGGAAGCCGACGGTCCGCTGCCCGAAGCGGCCGGCGCCTGCCGCGAGCTCCTCGAGCGCATCGCCGTCGAGCACGGCGAGCGGCTCTTCGCAAAGCCCTATCGCTTGGACTCCTGCGCCTGGGTTAGCGCGCGCCTCGCCGAGGTGCTGCCGCTGCCGGCAGCGGCCAAGCAGCTGATGCTGGAGATGAACGACGGCCGCCAGCGCCTCGGCGTCCTGCAGCGCCTCATCGAGCGCAGCGCAGGCTCAGAGCGCGGCAAGTAGCGTCTTCACGGGCGCGGGCACCGCCGCGCCCTTCGCGTCGTCCTTGTCCAGCCAGAATCGCCCCGCCCCGTCTCGCGCGGATCGCCGGATGACGTTGCAGTAGATCGGCTGGATGTCGAGCCGGAAGTGCGTGAAGCCATGCTCGATCACGGGCAATTTGCGCGTTCGCGCGATCGCGACCGAGAAATGCCTGGCGCAATAAGGCTTCAGGCCGCTCGAGGGGCCTTCCGGAAACACCCATAGCCCGCCCCAGATCCCCCTGCTCGGCCGCCGCTCGAGCAGCACCGCTCCCTGGTGCTCGAGCACGAGCCAGGTCGCGCGCTTGAGCGGCAGCGGCTTGCGCTTTCCCCGCGCGGGCAACTCGGCAACGCGGCCCTCGCGCCGCGCGACACAGCCGGTCGCGACCGGGCATCTTCCGCAGGCAGGATTGGCCCTGGTGCAGACAGTCGCCCCGAGATCCATGAGCGCCTGCGTGTAGGTCTCGATGCCCTTCTTTGGCAGCAGCGTCCTGGCGAGCGCCCACTGCTCCTTCTCGCCCTCCACGCCGAACTGCCGCGCGAGCACGCGCTTGACGTTGCCGTCGAGGATGGCGGCGCGCCGGCCGAAAGCGAAAGCCGCGATCGCCGCCGCGGTCGAGGGCCCGACGCCGGGAAGCGCCTGCAGCCCTTCCGCCTTATCGGGGAATCCACCCAGCGACGCCACCATTCTCGCCGCGCTTCTCAGATTCCTGCCGCGCGCGTAGTAGCCGAGGCCGCTCCAGAGCCCAAGCACTTCCTCCTCGGAAGCGCGCGCGAGCGAAGCGACGTCCGGGAAGCGCGCGAGAAAGCGCTCGTAGTAGGGAATGACGGCGGAGACCTGCGTCTGCTGCAGCATGATCTCGGAGAGCCACACCCGGTAAGGATCGCGCGTGCCCTGCCAGGGCAGGCCGTGGCGCCCGTGCCGGCGCTGCCAGCGGATGAGTTTTTGCGCGAATTCCGGCACACGGCGATTCTATGGCAAGGTAGCGGCCGCTTCCGCGTCCGCCCATGCTCGCCTTCATCCTCCGCCGCCTTGCGCAGGCCGTCCTCGTGATGCTCGCGGTCGGCCTGATCGCGTTCTCGCTGTTCCGCTTCGTCGGCGATCCGGTGCTTTTCATGCTCGGCCAGGACGCGACGCCCGAGGATCGCGCGCGCGTCACGCAGCAGCTCGGGCTCGATCGCCCCTACTACGTGCAGTACGCAAGCTTCGTCGCGCGCGCGCTGCAGGGCGATTTCGGCCTGTCGCTGCGCCAGGCGCAGCCCGTGTCGCGACTGATCGGCGAGCGCCTGCCCGCGACGCTGGAGCTCTCGCTGGTGGCGGCCCTTTTCGCGCTGGCCGGCGGGATCACGATGGGCGTCTATACCGCGCTCCGGCGCGATTCCTGGCTCTCCCAGCTGCTGCTTGCCGTATCGCTCATCGGCGTGTCGCTGCCCACCTTCCTGATCGGCATACTGCTGATCCTCGTGTTCGCGGTGCTGCTCGGCTGGCTGCCTTCCTTCGGGCGCGGCGACACGGTGGCGATCGGCTGGTGGACCACCGGGCTGCTGACCGCCTCGGGCCTGAAGTCGCTCATCCTGCCGGCTATCACGCTGGGCCTGTTCCAGATGACGCTGATCCAGCGGCTCGTGCGCTCTGAGATGCTGGAGGTCCTGCGCACCGACTACATCAAGTTCGCGCGCGCGCGCGGCCTGCCGGACCGCGCGGTGCACTTCGGCCACGCCCTCAAGAACACGCTCGTGCCGGTCATCACCATCACCGGCCTGCAGTTGGGCGCGATCATCGCGTTCGCGATCATCACGGAGACCGTGTTCCAGTGGCCCGGCATGGGCCTGCTCTTCATCCAGGCGGTCGGCTTTGCCGACATCCCCGTGATGGCGGCCTACCTGTGCCTGATCGCGCTGTTTTTCGTGCTGATCAACCTCGCTGTGGACCTGCTTTACTATGCGGTTGATCCCCGCCTGCGCATCGACCGCGCGGCCGCGACGGGCTGAAAAGGACCAAGGAAACGCCATGAACGCACCCGCTGAAAAGCTGAACACGCCCGTCGAGACCATCCGCGGCTACCACGACGAGCTGCGCACCCTCCGGCGCGACATCCACGCACACCCCGAGCTTGCCTTCCAGGAGAGCCGGACCTCCGACCTGGTCGCCGCCCGGCTCCAGTCCTGGGGCATCGAGGTGCACCGCGGCATCGCGAAGACAGGGCTCGTCGGCGTCGTCAAGGGCAGGAAGAGCGTGAGCGGCCGGGCCATCGGCCTGCGCGCGGACATGGATTGCCTGCCGATGCACGAGACTTCCGATATCCCGCATCGCTCCACGCACGCCGGGCGCATGCACGCCTGCGGGCATGACGGCCACACCACCATGCTGCTCGGCACGGCACGCTACCTGCAGCAGACGCGCAATTTCGACGGCACGGCCTACCTGATCTTCCAGCCAGCCGAAGAAGGCGGCGGCGGCGGCAAGGTCATGGTCGACGAAGGGTTGTTCGAGCGCTTCCCGGCGAACGAGGTCTATGCCGTGCACAACTGGCCGGGCCTGCCGCCCGGGCAGATGGCGGTGCGCCCCGGCCCGGTCATGGCGGCAACCGACGAAATCGTGATAACGGTGCGCGGCAAAGGCGGCCACGCAGCCATGCCGCACCTGACGGTTGATCCTGTCGTGATGACCGCGCAGATCATCTCCGCGCTGCAGAGCATCGCCAGCCGCAACGTGAGCCCGCTCGACTCGATCGTGGTCACGGTGGCCTCGATGGAGACCAGCCAGACCAACGTGTTCAACGTGATCCCGGATTTCGTGAAGCTCATCGGCACGGTGCGCAGCTTCCGGCCCGAGACGCGCAAGCTCGCCGAGGCGCGCATCCGGCAGATCGTCGAGGGCATCGCCAAGGCCATGGGCGGCCGCGCCGACATCGAGTACAAGCTCGGCTACCCGGCGACCATCAACACCGAGCGCGAGGCGATGTTCGCGGCCAAGGTGGGCGAGCGCGTGTTCGGCAAGGGCAACGTGTTCACCGACGCCGAGCCGACCATGGGCGGGGAGGATTTCTCCTTCATGCTGCAGGCGCGCCCGGGCGCCTACGTGTTCCTCGGGCAGGGCGGCGGGCCGAACAACTGCTTCCTGCACAACCCCGGCTACGACTTCAACGACGAGGTGATTCCCCTCGGCGCCGGCTTCCTCGCCGCGCTGGTCGAGGAAGCGCTGCCATTGAAGTAGGTCGACCGAGGGAGCACGGCGGGTGAACCTGCGCGGCCTCTGGGGCCACGATCTCGCTTACAGCTTCCGCAGGTCGCCGGTCACGATGGTGGCAGCGCTGCTGGTACTGGTCTGCGTGGGCGGCGCGCTGCTCGCGCCCTGGATCGCGCCGACCAATCCCTTCGACGCCGCGGCGCTCGACCTGAACAAGGCCTTCGCGCCGCCCGCCTGGCTGGCGCAGGGCACGCGCGCCTACCTGCTGGGCACCGACGACCAGGGGCGCGACGTCCTCTCGACCATCATATATGGCGCGCGGATCTCGCTCGCTGTCGGCGTGGCCTCGGTGCTGTTCGCGCTGGGGCTCGGCGTCTCCCTGGGCTTGCTGTCGGGCTACTTCGGCGGCCGGCTGGACGCGTTCATCATGCGCGTCGCGGACATCCAGCTCTCCTTCCCCGCGATCCTGATCGCGCTGCTGGTGGACGGCGTGGCGCGCGTCGCGCTGCCCGACAGCGCGCACGACCAGATCGCGATTCCAGTGCTCATCCTGTCCATCGGCGTGTCGGGATGGGTGCAGTACGCGCGCACGGTGCGCGGCTCGACCATGGTGGAGAAGAGCAAGGAATACGTGCAGGCGGCGCGCGTCATCGGCCGGCACCCGCTCGCCATCCTGCTGCGGCACGTGCTGCCCAACGTGACCGGACCGGTGCTGGTCATCGGCACCATCCACATCGCCACGGCCATCATCACCGAGGCAACGCTGTCCTTCCTCGGCGTGGGCGTGCCGCCCACGCGGCCCTCGCTCGGCACGCTGATCCGCATCGGCAACGAGTTCCTGCTGTCGGGCGAATGGTGGATCACGATTTTCCCCGGCATCGCGCTCATCGTGCTCGTGCTCTCGGTCAACCTGCTGGGCGATTGGCTGCGCGACGCGCTCAATCCCAAGCTGCGGTGAGCCTGGCGCCGGTCCTCGAGGTCAAGGATCTGCGCGTCGAATTCCCGACGCGCCGTGGCACGCTGGTCGCGGTAGACGGCGTGTCGTTCTCGATCGCACCCGGCGAAGTGCTGGGCGTGGTGGGCGAGTCGGGCGCCGGCAAATCGCTCACCGGCACCGCGGTGATCGGACTGATCGAGCGCCCGGGGCGCATCGCCGGCGGCGAGATCCGCCTGGAGGGCGAGCGCATCGACCATCTGGCCGGAGAGAAGATGCGCCGCATCCGCGGCCGGCGCATCGGTGCGATCTTCCAGGACCCGCTGACCTCGCTCAATCCGCTCTACACGATCGGCCAGCAGCTGGTCGAGACCATCCGCGTGCACCTCGCGCTGGACGCGGCCGGCGCGCGCAGGCGCGCGCTCGACCTGCTGCGCGACGTCGGCATCCCGGCGCCCGACGCACGCATCGACCACTACCCGCACCAGTTCTCTGGCGGCATGCGCCAGCGCGTGGTGATCGCGCTCGCGCTGTGCGCGGAGCCGCGGCTCGTGATCGCCGATGAGCCGACCACGGCGCTCGACGTCTCGATCCAGGCGCAGATCATCCAGCTGCTCAAGCGCCTGGCCGCCGAGCGAGGCACCGCGGTCATGCTCATCACGCACGACATGGGCGTGATCGCGGAAACGGCGCACCGTGTGGCCGTGATGTACGCCGGGCGCGTGGCCGAGATCGGCCCGGTGCGCGACGTGCTGCAGCACGCGCGGCACCCCTACACCGTGGGGTTGATGGGCTCCATCCCCAAGATCCGCGACGCTGCCGAGCACGGGCGCACGCGGCTCGTGCAGATCGAGGGCGCGATGCCGCGCCTGACTGCGATCCCTTCCGGCTGCGCCTTCCATCCGCGCTGCGGCAAGAGCTTCGATCGCTGCCGTGCCGAGCGCCCCGAGCCGCGCGCCACCGGCCCCAACCTGACCGCGTGCTGGCTGTATGACTGACAGGGCATTGCTAAAAGTGGAGGATGTCGGGCGCGACTTCGACGTGTCGCGGCCCTGGCTCAACCGCGTAATCGAGGGCCGGCCGCGCCAGCTGCTGCGCGCGGTGGACGGCGTGTCCTTCGAGGTCGCCAAGGGCGAGACGCTCGCGCTGGTCGGCGAGTCCGGCTGCGGCAAGTCCACGATCGCGCGCCTGATCGTCGGGCTGTATGCGCCTTCGCGCGGGCGCATCGAGTTCGACGGCGTCGAGATTTCCGACCCAGCGGCGCAAAGCGCACCGCAACGCCGGCGCATGCAGATGATCTTCCAGGACCCCTATGCGAGCCTCAACCCGCGCTGGCGCGTGCGGGAAATCATTGCCGAACCCATTTTGGTTTTGAATCTTTTGGAAAATAGAGACAAAATCGATGGGCGGGTCGCGGAGCTCCTCACGCAAGTCGGGCTCGCGCCCGAGGACGGCGACAAGTACCCGCACGAGTTCTCCGGCGGCCAGCGCCAGCGCATCTCCATCGCGCGCGCGCTGTCGGGCCGGCCCGAGTTCCTGGTCTGCGACGAGCCCACCTCGGCGCTCGATGTCTCGGTGCAGGCGCAGATTCTCAATCTCATGACCGACTTGCAGGCGCGACTGGGGCTGACCTACCTGTTCATCTCGCACAACCTCGCCGTCGTGTCGCACGTCGCCGATCGCATCGGCGTGATGTACCTGGGACGGCTGGTGGAGATCGCAGATGCGAGGACGCTGTTTGCGCGTCCGCGGCACCCGTACACGCGCATGCTGCTCGACGCGGTGCCGGATCTGGAGATGAGCGGGCGCCAGCGCACGCCGGTGGCGGGCGAGGTGCCGAATCCGCTCGATCCGCCCTCCGGCTGCAGCTTCCATCCGCGCTGCCCTCACGCCAACCGGCGCTGCCGCGAGGAGCGGCCCGAGCTGCGCTGGCAGGCCGGCGCGGCAAGCGCCTGCCACGCCGTGGAAGAAGGCCGGATCTAGCTAGCGCCGGAACAGGCCGCGCACCTTTTCGCCGACGCTGCTCGCGCCTTTCTTCACCGAGTCGGTGACTGCGCCCGCGGTTCCGCCGACCACGCCGCCGGCGAGCGCGCTGTAGTCCACGCTCCACTGCGGATCATCCAGCGCGCCGTAGAGCTTCACTGGCACCGACACGCCGCGCGCCAGGGCGGCGCGCGCCACGTAGTCGATGCCGTTGTTGCCGATATCGAGGTTGCCCGCGCCCGTCAGGTTGAGCAGCGGCGAATGCGCCTTGAGGTCGTCGTTGTGCGCCACGCCGCCATGGATCTTGAGGCTCGCGCTCAGGTCGGAGAACTCAGTCTTCTGCGCGCCGCCTCCCTTGCGGATCGCATCCGCCAGGTTGACGCCCTTGATCGCCCCTTCCTTCATCTCCACGCGCGCGCTGCCCGCCAGCGCCTTCTTGAGCACGCCCATGGTCATGCCCGCCGACTGCACGTCGACGACGAGATTGCCGCGGCCCTCCACGAAGTCCTTGCGCGTCACGTCGTGCAGCAGTCCGCCCACCGCGACGTTCTGCGCCGATTCCTTGAAGCGGAACTTGTTGCCGTCAGCGTCCGCGGCGAGCTCGCCCGCCAGCGTGCCGCCATACAGGCTCGCCGAGTGCGGGGAGATCTCCAGCTTGCCGCCCGCGAGCTTGACCTGGGCCTTCACGTTCTCCAGACGCGCATGCCGGTAGAGCAGCTGGCCGAGCGCGACCTTGCCCTCGACCGTCTTGCCCTTCAGCGCCGAGAGATCGATGACCCGGTTGGGATTGTCGTCCCGGCGCTCGGGCGGAAAGTAGCGGTCGAGGTCCAGCTTGTCCGTGCTGAGGTCGAACTTCGCCTTGAGGGGCGACAGGTCAGGCAGTTCCACCTTGGCCTGGACCGTCGAGTCGTCGAGCCTGGCGACCAGGTCGGCGGCGAGCGGCGGGCCGGCGATCGAGACCGTGTACGACAGATCGACATTGCGCTGCGGGCCCTTCATCTGCAGCGAGCCCTTGATCGCGGACCCGGACGCGCGCGAGGAAGTCACCGCCACCTTGGGCGCGGCAAACTCCGCCACGATCGTCTCCTGGTCGACGCGCCCCTTCAATTGCGCGGTGAACTGATCGAACGCGAATTCGTCCTGGCGCAGGTTGAAGCTCAGCGCGCCCGAAGCCTGCGCGCGCAGGTCGATCTCGGGATGCTTGCCCGTGATCCGCGCCGAGAGCGCGACCTCGCCCGGCGTCTGGCCGTCCAGCCGCCCGGACTTGAGGTTCAGCTCGGCCAGCACGATCTCCTGCCCGCTGGCATCGTCATGAAACGAAACCTGGACCCCTTGCACGCCAACGCCCGCGATGTGCAGCGCGGGCAGCGGCCCTTTCCCGCCTTCCTTGGCGGGCGGGCCCGCCAGATCGGAGAAATTCATCGAGCCGTCCTTGCGGCGCACGATGCTCGCCTTGAGGTTCGTCACCTTGAGCGCCTCGATCGCAACCTCGCCCGACAGCAACGGCAGCACCTTCACCGCCACTTCCGCGCCGTCCAGCGTCACGAACGGCCGTGCGCTCCCGGGCTCCGACAGGGTGGTCCTGCCGAGCGCGAGGCGCGCGACCGGAAACAGGCTCAGGCCGGGTGTTCCCTCGATGGTGAGCGTCCGGTTCTTCTCCTTCATCGCTTGCGCCAGGCGCGCCTTCACGAAGCTGCCGTCGACGACCACGACGATCGCAGCAAGCGCGGCCAGCGCAAGCGCGAGCAGCGCGCCCACGCCGATGAGGATCGCCTTGAGCGCTTTCATGACGTCTTGCGGTCCTTGTTCGCCACCCCAAAGGGCACATGCCCCGTCGCGACATGCTGGCGCGCCGACTCGACGTGGCCGCGCTGGTCGTCGAAGAAGAAGTCGGGCTGGAAGGCCTTCAGGAACTCGCCCTTGTCGAGGCCGCCCAGAAACAGCGCCTCATCCACCGCGATGTCCCAATCCATGAGCGTACGCACCGCGCGCTCGTGCGCGGGCGCGCTGCGCGCGGTGACGAGCGCCGTGCGCAGGCGCATCGGCATGTCGCCGCCGTCACCCGCCTGCAGGCGATGCAGCGCCTCGAGCAGCGGCTTGAACGGGCCCGGTGGCAGCGGCTTGAGCGCGTGCACGGTCTCGTGGCGCGTGAAGGCATCCAGCCCGTCGCGCTGGTACACGCGCTCGGCCTCGTCGGAGAAAAGCACGGCGTCCCCGTCGAAGGCGATGCGCACCTCGTCCGGATTGCGCGCCGAAGCCTGCGTCGACTCGGGCAGCACGCGCGCCGCGGGAAAGCGCGCGTCGAGCGCCGCCATCACGTCCTGCTCGTTCGCCGACAGGAAGAGGTTGGCGCGCAGCGCGTCCAGGTAGCGGTAGGGGCTGCGGCCGCGCGTGAACACGCCGCGCTCGATCTGGAGCCCCGCGTTCCTCGCCGAGCGGAAGATGCGCAGGCCCGACACCGGGTCGTTCTTCGAGAGGATCACGACCTCGACGCGCTGCGTATCGCCGCTGTTGAACGCCAGCAGCTTCTTGACGAGCTGGAAGGCGACGCCCTCCTTGGCCGGCACGTCCAGGCGCGAGTACTGCAGGTCGATATAGGCGCGCTCGCCGTCGGCGTCGAAGACGCGGTTCTCCTCCTCGAAGTCGAACAGGGCCCGGGAGGAGATCGCGACGACCAGCTTGCCTTCGACCGTGTACGCCATCGCCTCCCCAGTGTGGGCTGGAGCGGGTGAAGGGAATCGAACCCTCGTATGCAGCTTGGGAAGCTGCCGTTCTGCCATTGAACTACACCCGCGCCCGGGCAGGAATTCTACGGCAGAAGCGACGCCCCAAAAGCAAACGGCCGCAGCACGCTGCGGCCGTCGCGTGGCGAAGGAAAGGCTACTGGACGCGGCGCAGGTCGGAGGCCGACAGTGAAGCCATGAGCTCCCAGATCTTCGGCTGATGCACCGCGGCTTGCGCCATCGAGGGCGCGTCGGGGCCTCGCATGACGATCATCAGGCTCTTGCGGCTGCGCACGTCGGTGAAGCGGCCGCCGATCACGCGCCCGTCGAGATCGCGAATGATCGCGCCGCCCTTGGCCTGTTCTTCGTAGCCGACGAGCTCGCCCTCCGAGTTCAGCACCGGCGTGAACATCGACACCTGGGCGATCACTTCGCCGGTGCGCTCGTTCTTCAGCAACTCCTTGTAGCCGATCAGGTGTCCCTGCTCATCGCGCAGGGTTTCCTTGCGCACGGAACCGTAGTCCGTGAGCGTCGAGCAACCGCCTGCCGCAAAGCAGGCCGCCGTCAGCGCAAGCACCAAGGCTCGAATAGCCATTGTCGTTCTCCTTCAGTACCCTACTGGAACCGCACTCTACTCTCTTTGTCCGCCCGGGGGGAGGAAAAAGTGCTCGGACTTCATGTGAAACATTAACTATTGACGCACTGCGGAAATGTCGCCAAGTCATTGGCAGAATTGTATTATTTTGAACCCATGGAAATCTGTGTGAACGGCAGCACAAAGCATTACGACCCGCCTCTGGCCCTGCTGGACCTGCTCCAGCGCCTGGCGCTGGCCGGCAAGAAGGTCGCCGTCGAGCGCAACGGCGAGATCGTGCCGCGCAGCGCGCACGCCAGCACCCAGCTCGCGCACGGCGACCGGCTGGAAATCGTGGTCGCGGTGGGAGGCGGCTGACATGAAGGACCCGTTGCAGGTCGCCGGTCGTAGCTTCTCCTCTCGCCTGCTGGTCGGCACCGGCAAGTACAAGGACTTCGTGCAGACGCGCGCCGCGATCGAGGCCTCGGGCGCGCAGATCGTCACCGTCGCGATTCGCCGGACCAATATCGGCCAGACGCAGGGCGAGCCCTCGCTGCTCGAATTCCTGCCGCCCTCGAAGTTCACCTATCTCCCCAATACGGCCGGCTGCTACAACGCGCAGGACGCGGTGCGCACGCTGCGCCTCGCGCGCGAGCTGCTCGATGGCCATGACCTCGTGAAGCTCGAGGTGCTCGGCGACCCGCAGTCGCTCTATCCGAACATGCCCGAGACGCTGGCCGCAGCCAAGACGCTCGTCGCCGAAGGCTTCAAGGTAATGGTCTACTGCTCGGATGATCCGATCCAGGCGAAGATGCTGGAAGACCTGGGCTGCGTGGCGGTCATGCCGCTCGCCTCGCTCATCGGCTCGGGGATGGGCATCCTCAACCCGTGGAACCTGCAACTCGTGATCGAGCGCGTCCAGGTGCCGGTGCTCGTGGACGCGGGCGTGGGCACGGCCTCGGACGCGGCGATCGCGATGGAGCTGGGCTGCGACGGCGTGCTCATGAACACCGCCATCGCGGCCGCGAAGGACCCGATCCGCATGGCGCGCGCCATGAAGCTCGGCGTGGAAGCAGGCCGCGAGGCCTTCCTTGCCGGGCGCATGCCGAAGAAGCTCTACAGCGCGGCGCCCTCCTCGCCCACCGAAGGCACGATCACTCCTTCGCAGCCCAAGGCGGCTTGAAAAAGGAAATTCGCAGCTACGTGCTGCGTCAGGGAAGGACCACGCCTTCCCAGCACCGGGCGCTCGAGCAGCTCCTGCCCCGGTTCGGGATCGCGTTCTCGAACGAGGTGCTGGTGCCTGAAAGGATCTTCGGACGCAAGGCACCGCTCGTCCTGGAGATCGGCTCCGGCATGGGCGAGACCACCGCGGCGATCGCACAGGAAAATCCGGCCACCGACTATCTCGCTGTCGAGGTGCACGGTCCCGGCGTGGGCAGCCTGCTGAAGAAAATCGAAGCCGCCGGCCTCGCCAACCTGCGCGTCCTCCGCCATGACGCGGTGGCGGTGCTGCAGAACATGATCGCCGACGGATCGCTCGCCGGCATCCACCTCTTCTTCCCGGATCCCTGGCCGAAGAAGCGCCATCACAAGCGTCGCCTCGTGCAGCCGCCCTTCGCCGCGCTCGCCGCGCGCAAGCTGTCGCCCGGCGGCTACCTTCACGCGGCGACCGACTGGCCGGAGTACGCGGTGCAGATCGAGGAGGTTTTCGGCTCAAGTCCTCTCTTCGAGAAAGAAAAGCCGAAAAGCCGCCCGGTCACCAAGTTCGAGCGCCGCGGCATCGGCCTGGGGCACCCCGTGCGCGACCTGCTATTTCTGCGCAAGAAATAGCGCCATCAGGTCGTTTAGGAAGCGCCGCCCCAACGCAGTGGGGCGAAGGCGCTGGCCATCCGATTCGAGGAGCCCGCGCCGCTCCGCTTCCCGCATCTGCCCGTCGACGAGCAGGATGGGCAGCCCTGTGCGCTCGGAAAACAGCGCCTTCGGAAAGCCTTCGACGAGTCGCAGCGCGTTGAGCATGAATTCGAACGGCAACTCGCTTGCGGGGATCGGGCGCTGGGCCGCGGGCGCCGTCGCGGCGAGGTACTCGCGCGGCTGCCTGACCTGCTCGTGGCGCGTGACGCGGTCGGCGAAGGAGAGCTTGCCGTGCGCGCCGGCGCCGATGCCCAGGTAATCGCCGAACTCCCAGTAGTTGAGGTTGTGGCGGCAGCGCCGTCCGGGCCGGGCGAACGCCGAGGTCTCATAGTGCTCGTAGCCCGCGGCCGCGAGGCCCTCCTCCACCGCGAGCTGCATGTCAGCCGCCGCGTCATGCCCGGGCAGCACCGGCGGATGCGCGTGGAACACCGTGTTCGGCTCAATGGTGAGCTGGTAGGCCGACAGGTGCGGCGTGCCGAAGCGCGCACCCTCCTCGATGTCGGCGCGCGCCATGCCGAGCGTCTGGGCCGGCAGCCCGTACATGAGATCGATGTTGACGTTGCCGACCGTCTCCTGCGCCAGCGCGATCGCGCGCCGCGCCTCGTCCGCCGAGTGAATGCGCCCGAGCGCCTTGAGGCTCGCGTCGTCGAAGCTCTGCACGCCGAGCGAGAGCCGGTTGACGCCCGCGTCCCGGTAGCCGCGGAAGTGGCCCGCCTCGGCCGTGCCGGGATTGGCC